>Ga0179593_1814820_pt1 | contig 10420 bp, 8 predicted proteins | sample CZODoug2_1_08_16_FD_185931 | JGI IMG/M metagenome (GOLD analysis project Ga0179593, IMG submission 185931) | Vadose zone soil fungal communities from Angelo Coast Range Reserve, California, USA - CZODoug2_1_08_16fungal (PacBio error correction) | ecosystem: Environmental > Terrestrial > Soil >... | reverse complement strand
GCCCCCCCGCGATGGTTTTCAACCTTCGTTCAGTAAGGTAAAGGCCGCACAAGAATTCCCCACCTTCTTGGGTTTCTTTTAAAGGAGTGGGTCATCTAGGAGTTCCAAGTTGTGGGGTTTTTTCCGCGCCCAGAACCTTGGGACCGCTCAAGTAGTACTGCCCTCGTGCGCTGTCCCCTTCGACTTCCCCACCAGTTTTTGAGGCTCCTTAAACTACCGCTTTTTCCCCCTTTTGAGACAGGCGTCCGATTTTACCGAGCCTTTTTTGTCACTTTTCCGGGCCTCCCCTCCCCCCCAACCGTCCCCTTTTCAAAGGTCTTGTTTGTTGTGAACATCGTGCCCTTTCCATTTCCCTATTCACCCGTTCGACGACACCCCTTAATCGGCTGTACCCGTGCTTAGCCGGATGAGCGGAGCACACCCCCCCCCTATGCCCCTTTTGGACGTCTGCGCCTCCAGAGAAATGGGCTCCAATTCTTCCCCCCTTTCTCCGATTCCCTGCGCTCGTGTGGGTGGTAATTGTCTTCCCAGCTTTTCCCCTTCCTCCGCCCTTGCTTTTTGCCTGCTCGGGGCATGTGGGCAGGACGGTTTTGGCTGGGGGGCTTTTTTTTTTTATGTCGGTCCTTCCTCGTATTGCCACGCCCATCCACTGACGATAGTTGGTCTCCCCGGTTCCAGTCTGCTTCCTTTCCGCAAGCATTGCTGACGGCCTTTTCCCCTTTTGAGGTGTTTCGCCCTGCCCAAGGCCGTCTCTTTTTTTCGAGCCGTAATAGAAGACTTCGGAAGCATTGGTCTGAGTTCCCCAACCCGTTTTTCCAGTGAGCCTGAGAATTGTAGGCGGTTCCCCCTTGGGCTCGGATCCATTCCACATGGTCTGATTGGACCCGCACCCAACTGCCCCTTTTGTGAATTGTAAGAGGGACAGGGCGCTGGTTTTTTTCCCACCCTTCTTCCTTCCCCCACCGCAGACGTTAATCAAGTTACCAAAATAGCTTTGGAAGCCCAGTCTGCACGCCTTTTTTGGAACGTCCCAGTGGCGGCCACGATCCCCTCCTTCTCGGCTGCCCATCAGGCCACGGTATAATTCTTCTGTACTCTTTTGGTGAAAACTCTATGTTGTTCCAATGCGGTTTTCCCCCGGTTTTTTTCCACGCAAGGCATAGGATTTAAAAAGGGTCTCCCGTCCACTTTCCAACGCTTTCCCCTTTCCTACCCCCCCCTTTGGGATTTTCTTTCAAGTGCTGAAGCTTCCCACCCGTTTTCCCCCTGTTCCCAAGTTCTAAGCCCCCCTCCCTTTTTTGTCATTAGACGGGCCGCACAGCCCCCCCCCTAAGCGTACTGATAAGCAGGGCCTTGATCTGGAAGTCTGTCAAACTTTTCCCCCCCAATCCCTCCAACTCTCCCCCGGTCCCCTCTCCCCTGATAGATCGAAGATTTTGCTAGTGTGTAAAGACCCTTCGTTGCTTCCCCCTTTTTGTCTTGTCTGGAATTTTATGTTAACCTGGGCCATATGTTATTTTTTTTATAGAAGCGCCCCGGATTATTTCTCCACTTCACCCCTGATGTGGGACGCCTCTTTCTAAGTGACATTTGATTGATTTATGTGCCAAAGGTTTTTCCCTTCACGGGGTACTCGGACTTCCTAATAAACTCCCAGGGGCTTGGGATCCCCTTGTTCTGCTCAATGTCTATCGTTTGCTGGTGCGGGAAACTTAAAGCGCTTAATCCCCTGAAGTCTTGAGTTCCAATTTGGCCCGATTAAACTTCCCATGAAAGGAAAGTCTTTTTTTTTATTGCTTTTCTCTCGACATAGTTTCCTTGGTCTCGCTGACTTTGGAGGTTATCTGGATGGGATTAGTCCCTTGGTTCAGTATGGAGTCCTCCCCCTTTGATTTTCTTAAGGAGGTGGCCCCATGCTTCCCATTCGTGCGGACAGTTTGTGTGGTGGGGTTTTTTTAGCCAAGTTTTACCCCTTTTGTGAAGTCCCGGCCTGTCACCACCGTCCACCTTTTTCTGTGAATGTGGAAGGTCTACTCCCCCCTGCCTCCAGTGGCCCTTCAGAGTGTTTTTTTTTTTTTGACAAGTTGGCCGGTCTTAGCCACCGATTATGGTTCCCGGTTCCGACCGCCTTGGAGATTGTTGTTTTCCCTTTTTTTTTCTTCCTCTCCCCCCCAAGCTGGTGTGGCGCTGTCCGGCTTTTTGGACGAGCCCTTAAGGGAGCTAACTGGCTTTTTCTGGGATCGTTCCGGTGTGGCCTCTCCCATGTCTTTCTTCGCTTTTTCGACCCGTAGCTCTTTTTACCATATTCACCTCTCTTTGACCCTCCCTTTTATGACCGTTCCTCCTTTGATGTTTTTTTTCCCCCATGTTCTCAGCCCTCTTTTGCCCTTCGTCTCCCCAGATGGTTTTCGGTGGCCGGGGTGTCCCTTCCTTGTGACCTGTGGTGCGGCTACACGCCTCTTTCTCAGGTGCCGTGGTCCCCAACAGGAACTCCCCTTCCCAGATCTTCGGCACCCCCCCCTTTGTTCCCCTCACGTCCTTGGCAGGATTATTTGTACGGTGTGTGAGATGGAAGACCCCTCATCTTCCATGGGCCCTTTTCCCCGTTTTTTTTTGACTGAATCTTTCCAGTATGGAACAGAATCGTTTAATGGTTTTTTCTTCTTTTTTCAAGAGACCCGTTTTCACAGCACCTAAGCAAAAGATTCCCCCCCCAACGTTCCCCCCCCCCCTCCACGCATTTTTGGTAAGGCGTACATCCTTTCGAAAAAGGGTTTGTATGGGGCTGTCCCTCCTGTATTCTCGGGGCTTGGGATTTGTTCCGGCCCTGGTACCTCCCGGTTCCACCCCGGCCACCAGCGATGACGTTTAGAGCGGCCGGCGGATTGCCGGTTTTCCCCCCTCCCTCCTGGGAATTTCTATTTCCCTCTCGCGGTGAGGACTGGGAAAGGACTAGCTCCTTTTCCGCGCCTGCCTTCAAGGCCAAAGAAAAGGTTTCGCCACCTCGGCCTTTTTTGGTCCCCCCTTCCAGGACACGAGGCTTGACAGGGTTGCAACCACCGCCCCCGAGGCTCCAGGCTAGCCTCAAGTCAAGACGCCCATGAGAATGGTTCCCTCCCCAAGGAGGGCTCCCCCCGTCAATGTAAACACTCGCCTTTTTCTCCAACTGGGACGGTCCCCATGGCTCCCCCCCCCGTCCCCAGGAAAAAAACCACCTGCCTTGTTATTTTTTTTTTCAACAATTTCCTGAATGGGTGTTTCTCGGGACGTGTCGCCCCCCCCCCCCCAACATCCACTGTCCGTGCTCAGGGAACACTTGTGATCCGCCTTTCTATGGCCGTCCCTTCTCCCGGGCCCGCAATGACCAGACCCCCTTCCCAGTTCCTTTTTTGACCCCCCCTGAGGCAGTGCTTTTCTCGTACCCCCCTCTTTCCCCCGCAGAAAGTTGAAAGGTCGGCCTGCAGTCCCACCTTTTTTTTTGCTTTTCGTGATCTTCCACGTTCTCCCGCTTGCCGGCCCGGTCTGTTTCCTGTGGCCCCCCCCCACAGCATGGATAATTAACTAAGCCCGTCAAGTCAGTCTGTTTTTTTTTTTTGCTGACCCGCCGGCTCCCGCGCAGGTTTTCGGATCTTGCTTGCCCTCCCCCTCCCGTCCTTACGGGTCTCTCAACTCCAAGGTTAGGCCAGACCCACGGTCCTTGCCCCCCTTTCCGCCTCTCGGGTGATGTGGGATTTTTCCGGATAAATCCCCACCCCCTCTGTGGCGAGAGCTTCCATTCATTGGTCGGTGTGCTTTAGCAACACTTACAAGCTCAATTTATGCGACTCTGGCCTTTTTTAGGCCCCATCTTCAATTAGGCTTTTCGATTAGAAACCCGGTACGTCCCACCTATCTTTCCGGGGCGAGGAACCGAGGGGATCTGTTCTTCCTCCCTGGACCTCCCTCCCTGGTCGTTGGACGGACCCCTCATTTCCCTTTCTTCCTCCTCCTGCTCCCTTGATCCCAACTTCCTATCCCATATGCGGGCTCTTAAGTGACGAGTCTGTTTTCCCAGCAGCGAACTTGGGGACTTAGGGGAAGTTAGGACGATTATGTGGTACCCCCCCAGTCTTCATCGTGCGAATTATTTTTGGGCTCGGGACACCATTATGAGCCCTTAAGGGATCAAGGTTTTTCAAGGACCGCCATTCTGTTTCCCCTTCCCAGAAACCCTCCATCAGTTCCCACCGGATGAGGGCCCTCGCGTCCTCCAGTTCCCTGCCCCCCCCCTTTGGACGGGGAACCCCCGTGTTTTGCATACTACTTTCCTGGAAGGTTCAGTTCCACCACCGGGGGGACCCTGGAATTTCCCTGGAGAGGAGCGCACCTCACCCCCCCTGACTTACATTTTTATGATTCAAGCATGTGTTTCAGCTTTCCCTTGAACCCTGCTTTGGCCTTTGCCCTTTCCCACACGCTTATGGACACCAAAATGTCTTCTTTTGTTTTACACCCCTTCCCAAGAGTTGGCTCTCCAGTGTCTTTATGGAGGTCAACCACTTGCCCCCCCATCGCTACATAACCGCATTGGTTGTGAGGGTCATTCTCGGATGCGGTCCCCGATTTTACTCCTCCCGGCACCCTTCACATGCGAAGCTTTCACAGCTAAACGGCACCCCTTGGCTTTTTGGCGCTCCCTGCCTTTTCCGCTTTCTGCTATTCGGAGAGCAGCCAGCTTAGGGACCTTTAATTCGGTCGTTCTTTGCCAATCTGACCGGCGTCGGATTTTGGAGACTTCTAAAGGCTTGAACCTTGGTCCTTCCCATCCGATTTTTTGACCCCTTGGGACGGATTTGTGACCCCCTTTTCCTGACCTTTTTCTCCTGAACCCAACGGGGGCACCCTGAAAAAAAACGGGCAGCACCTTTCTTGCTTGTCCTTACCCCCTTGTTGCAAGGACCGCCACCGCGTTGCCATTCGTTCAATGCAAGGGACCCAAAGAAAAACGATTTTCCTAGGTATTTCGAACCTGTGTTTTAGAAAGGTCCCACGTCCCCGTTTCTTCTCTTCCCGGAGGCCTTTGGAAGGACCCCCGGTTACCAAGTACGGCTAGCAAAGCTTTTTTTTCTGATCTGTCACTCCACTCCATCAAGATATCAAAGGAGGGCACTCCTTTGTGGGGTTTTGTCGCGCATCACGGTGTTTGTTGTAGTTTCTTTGGCCCTTTTCCCCCCCTTCGTTTTTTCCCCCATTGTCGGGTCCTTTCGGGGGCCCACCCTCTCGCTGTGTGTTTTTTTTCCCTTCCTTTCCCTCATCCAACCCCCCTTTTCGTTTGTCCTGTCCTCCCCTGCCGCGACTTTTTGGAAAACACCCCAAAAAAAAAGCTTGTTTTCTACCCGCTTTTTTATCAGGCTTCTGGGCCTCCGCAAGGAAAGCTCTGGTAGCTGGGACCACTTTCCACGGTGTGAGGTACTATGGCGCCGTTTTCCCCAGGTCTTCCTGAGATTGTACGAAGACCCCAATTGGGCCTCCTTGTCTCCTTCGCACTCTCCTTACCACCCTTAGGGGTCTGTGATTTCTTGCTGTTAAGTTCTGAAAATTGTACCTTGTGCCCCCCCAGTTCCACCCCCCGCGCCTTTGTTTGCTCTTGGGCGAGGGAGATTTACTCCCTTCCCCTGCTGCCCTTCTTTTTTCTACCGGGCCGCACTCAAGGCAAGTTCTCAAAACACCCCCTTCGGCTGTCCCTTTCCCTTTGCCACTAGGCAGCGATGAAGCCCCCCCCCCCAAGAAAGGGTTCCAGCCCGTTCTGAACCTTCCCGTCTTTTCCCCTGCTCTCCGGTCCAGTCCGGTGATCCCCCCAGGACCAGGATTTCTGCTTGATCCCTTGCCACCGCTCCCCTCCTCCCCCCCCAGTTTGCCAAGTCTTTTATGACAGTATGTGTTTTTGGCTCTTCACGAGCGCGTTAGACGGCTGCCGAACCCTTCCCCTGGCATCAAATGAAAGACCAATAAAAGAAAACCGCCTTTGTAAAGTAGGATGTACAAAGTCCCCCCCAGTTTCCTTTTCCGTGCCAGGTTATCCCAAACCAGCTTTTCCACCGATTGACCTCCCCCGGAGAGGAGGGGGCCGAAGGAGGTAGTGCGTTTCCGGGCGGGGGCTCCCGGCCAGATAGGGTATCCTTGCCCGGTCTTGAGGCAAGAGACAAGAAGATTTTTTTTTCTAGAACTTTTCCCCTCTAGCCGTGTCCTTCTTCCCCCTTTGGGTATTCTGCGAACCAGGGAAGAGTGGGCAAAAGGGTCATTATCCCCCCTTTTTTCTTCAGTTTGGGGCAAGATGTATCAGCTCTGAAGATCTCTTTCAAACAAACCAGGAACGCCTGCCCCCCGGGTCGTTTTTTATTTATTTCTTTTCTTTACCCCCCCCAGCCCCCCGGGGACAGGCAGTCGGGCATTTTACCCTTTTTTGTTGACCCTTTGGTTTTTTTCCCAGTTGGCGCAGACAGTTTCCGCCGACCTTCGAGGACAATTTTTTGCTGTTCCTTCTGTGCGATTCACCTTTGAGCGATTCTGCCCGCGTTCGCGTGTCTCCGCCTTTTTTTCCAGCCGCCCGGGGCTTTGTGCCGGTGATGGGCCGGAAAGGACGACGCCCCTTTTCGTTTTCGTTTTGAAGTAGGAAGTTTTATTCCCCCCCTGGTTTATCCCCCAGCCCTCCCAGGGCCTCAGGCCAGTTTCGGGAAAAGGCGGGGGTTGTTTGTTTGCGACCCGGCTTTTCCCCCCATCTCTCTTCTCATCCTTCCCCTTTTGTTGATATTTTTGCTGCTGGCGGCCCTACCTTTTCCCGTGTTAGGCCCGGAGTCCTTTGTCCTCTTTCTCTTTTTGAAGGTCCCCTTTAAACCTTTAAAAACAGGGCCGGCGGCTTCTGGAGGGACCATCCTTCCCCTCCCCCCAAGCCCTCCTCGGCTGGCTTGTTCTCCTTTTCGCGGACTCGCGTCATCGCGCCCTCCTTTCCGTCCTGATCATACTCACTGTAATAGACTCGTCAGTAAAGGTCCTTTAGAAATGGGCATTTCCCATTTCCAGACCTCTCCCTTTTGATGTCGCTGTGCTCTTTTTTTTTCCCTGGATCCAGAAACACGCCTGTCTGTCCAGAACATTTTGGGGGTTTACGCGGTCTTTGTCCGCTGATGCCCCCTTTTTGGTTTGGCCGCTTTTCCCGCCGGGATAGCTTTTAAAAAAAACTTCCCTAGTTACTCCCGTTTCTCCCCCCCCCAAGGAGACTTCTGATGGGGCACAAACGATTTGAAAGGAGGACGAGGAAAGGGACAATTTTTTAGCTTTCGTTTTTTAAGAACTGGCAAGAAGCTAAGGTCACCCGAAATCCGGGATGGGACCCGTTATGGCTTTCTGTCATTTCATTGTTGGTGAGGATTAGTTAGAGTTTCAAGGGTTGAAAGGGTCCAGAGTTTCCTTGCGCTCAATGCAAAAAGCGTGGTTCTTTTCCTGTTCCGTTTCGGATTTTTCGGCGCCATTCCTCCCTTGCACTCCCCCCTACCCGCGGTGCCCAAAAGGAAAACTGGGCACACGTTTAACCTGCCCCCTCTTGTCTGGTTCGCTCAAACTTTTGCACAGCCTTTGACCCCCGTGCTCCCGGGTGTTTTCTAAGCGTTTTGGCAAATAGGTATCCCAGCCCCCGCTGTCCAAGGATTTGGAGGAAGAGGGCCAGGAGGTTTGTGGCCCACCCGGAAAAATGGCAATTTTCCCCCTGACTTGCCGGTTTCAAAATAGACCCTGGCAGTCACCAAGGGGTTCCCCCGGCGTGATTCTTCCCTCCTCAGCGAACCCCCCTCACTGCTGGGTGTCCCCCTCGGGCAGTTTCCCGTTTGTTCCCATTCCTTGGCGGCTTAACAGCGGACCAACGATGTGGTTGGTAGGCGCGTTTTTATTTGTTCCTTTCCGTGGGCGTCGTGCGCCCCCCGACTGGGGACCTGGAGACGTAGTACCTCCCCTCGGCGTTTCTTTTCTACTCCCGTTTCTGCACCGCCGTAAACTTAAAGATTTGTTACTTTTTCGACCCACGCCCATCCCCCTCCTCTGCGCCTGGCCGCCCCCCCCCCCCCCCGGTGATGGTTTTTCCGACGCCCACAGGCCGGGGTGACCCCGGGGGTTCAGGTTCTGGTTGACCCCTCCAGTTCTTCCCTTCCAGACATCCGACTACACCCTTTTTGCGAGACACCTGATGATAATACGGCGACCGTGCTCCCTCCCTCTTCGGAATTCCAACCTTCCGGTTCCCCCCCCCAGGCTGCTTTCCAAGGGCCATGACGTCGCGGGTTTTACCTAAGTGCCAGGACACTCTTTAATGATCTCTCCCAATTTGCTGTAGTTTTTGGTCCTTGGAAGGCCTTCAAATGGGCTCGAAGAATTTTAGGGGGTAATTTTACATGCAGGTTCTGCGGCCGCTTTTTTTTTTCCTTTGCACTTTAGGGGGATTGGTCCCCTTTCGTTTCCTCCCCCCCTCCCTTAAGATCCCTGAGATAGTTGGGTGGGAAGGTCACCGGTACCAGTCTTTTCTCCTTGCCTTCTTTCCGTTTTTCCCCGAATGGGGCAGTGCCCCCAAGGATCCCTAAGGAAATCATTCTTGAGAGCCTCCTGAATCCGAGTCCTTTCCCGCCGAAAAACCCCTCTGGGCCCTTGACTTTGAGAGGCCCTGGGTTAAGGTGGCGGGGAGGCTTCCCCATACTTTTCCCCCGTTTCTTCTTCTTCCATGCAAAATTCAAGAGTGGATTCAGAGATTGGCCCCGTCACTTGGCACCCCCCCCAAAGTTTTAATGCCACCCTTCGATCAACCTCCTTCCCCCCCCGATGTCGTCCCCACGTTGTCAGCCGCTTGGGGTCCGACCAGGGCAGGGCCTGTCGTCACTTGTTTCTTAACCTTGAGCTTTCAGGGCGGAAAGGTTCGATTCCCTTGTTCGCCGCATCGGAGGGACCAAAGGCCCCCTTCCGGGGTTGTTCACGCTGCTCGTTCTCTTCACCCCTTTCGTCCCTTCCTTTTGCCGGGAAGGACAAGTTGGCAGGCGGCCTGATGCTTTCTTCCTTGTTCTCCTCGGGCTTTCCCCCCAGTACTTTCGGGCTGCTGTCCGCCCCCGCAACGCAGTTCGAGCCGGCCGTTTTTCCTTTCCCCCTAGCCTTCCCTGGCTCCGCATCCCTGATCTTGGCTCTCGTTTACGAAGAACCCCCGCCCTTTTTTTCCCCATCAACTCTCCGACCGGCACCTCCCGCGTTCGATAGACACCTTTTTTTTGATCTTTTTGCCCCGGCCTCCCTTGGCTCCATGATTGTCGGGCTTTTTGGAAGTGTGTCCCGGAAATGTGTGAACACCCTTTGGACCCGGACTCATAGGCCAGTTTTCCCCTTCTATATTCCATAAACCGGCAGGAGCCCGGAAAGTGAAAAGGTTTTGATGAAGGTCAACCGAGTTTACTTCCTTTCGGCACAGACTTCCTAAAAATGCTGAGGGTTTTTGGCGCGTTTCTTCTTGTAATGCCTTATGCGTTTTCCCTGTTCCTTTTTTTTGCTCCGCTAAGGTTGGAGGGAGTCCCCGTGGGCCATTAACTGCCTCCTTTCCCGGAATCTTTTTTTTGGGCCTGCCCCCCACCGCGCCTGGCGGGCCTCGACCGGGGAGTTGCTTTTCTGCCTGCTCTTTCCCCCTTTGGGCATTAGGCTGGTGCATGCGCCGTGGTCCTTTCTGTTGGCAGACCTGTGGCTTCGACACGGTTTTTTCAGTGCTGGTTTTTTTTTGTGGTCTGTCCCCCCCCACTTCATTTGTTTTCAGACCGGGGGGACACTCAAAAGGAGGGGGGAATTTGGCCCGGGGCGGGTATTCCGTTGCTCAGTTTGTCCCCCAGTGTCCCTGCATCGTTTTTCTAACGCTCATGGTGCCCCGTCCTTTTTTTTTCCCAAGTTGCCCTTCTTGCTGGGTCCTTTGCCCTTCTTCTTGCTCCCCCCCGCGCTCGGTACATGTCCCCCCCCTTCCCTGCCGAACCTTTCCGGGGGTCTGTGACAGGTTCTTGATAGTCGTGGTTTGTCCCCCCTGGTGTTTTCCAGTGGCCTTTTTCGGCGCTTTTTTTCGCTTGTTTTTTTCTTCTCCTACTCGCTTTCCAAACCTCCCCATATTGCCGGTAGAATGCCGGCGGTTTTTTTTAGGGCCCATACGCGCTTGCCCTGCCGACCGAATTTTTTTCACTTCCGCCGTGTTTTCCCCCCGTCGGGACGCGGGTTTCTGCTCCACCCGCATCCAGGTGGCCTTCAAGACACCCGAACGCCTGTTTCTTTTTTTCCCCTTACCTCCTTCCCCCACCTTTGTCCCTTTGTACAGCTGGGCCGGATTCTGGCTGGTACGTTTTGGCCTGGAAAGGCCTTTCACCCAAGCCTTTTCCCTTCC
>Ga0179593_1814434_pt1 | contig 10420 bp, 13 predicted proteins | sample CZODoug2_1_08_16_FD_185931 | JGI IMG/M metagenome (GOLD analysis project Ga0179593, IMG submission 185931) | Vadose zone soil fungal communities from Angelo Coast Range Reserve, California, USA - CZODoug2_1_08_16fungal (PacBio error correction) | ecosystem: Environmental > Terrestrial > Soil >... | reverse complement strand
CCTCCTTTTTTTTTTTTCCAAGTAGCTTTTTTCTTCTGATCCCTTGAATGGTTTTTCTCCTCGTCCTTTTTTCGTCACGTGCGATAGTTCTCCAGCTTTGGTTCTGATATTTTGCTTGGGGTTTTCTTGCGAACCCTTTTTTGATATTTTCCTCTCTGATCGTGGGCTTCGTTTGTTCCCGGCGTGTGCAAGCGTAGCCGAGTTTCTTACCTTTTTTTTGGCGGGAAGGGCCGTGCCGCTTAGTCCTCTACTGATAATCTTGTGCCCCCACCGCCCGCTGGCAAATTGTCAATGTTCCCCCATCCTCTTTTTGTCGAATCCCTTTAGCTGAGGGAAATTTTCCATGTTTTCTTCCCCGTGCTTGTTTCTTTCCCTATCGATTTTCAGATTTTCTTTGGTGTCATGCCGGGCGTTGTAGGTTGGTTTTTTTCCCCGGCTTCTAGTCGCTTTTTTTCTCCGAATTCTTTCAGGGCTTTTCTCAGGTTCTTCCCCCCCCCCCCCGTCCTTGGACTCTCCTGTGACCCCTGCCCTCGGCCGTATTTTTTTTCTTTTTCAAAGTGGTTGGAATTTTCCTTTCGATTTTGTTTTTTCCCTCATCGGATTCCGGTTGCAGGACGTCCTCGGAGCAGGTTTTCTCAGGTCTCCCGGTTGGGGATGGGGGTGCGACTTTTTGCTTTTTCTTGACTTCACAAGAGCCCAATTTCAATTATGTTCAGCGTGTTTTGTTTGTCGCATTTCTGGTTTTCCACCTGAAAGGCGTTTCCCCCCCCGCCTCCAGCACCCCGCCTATGCTTCGGTGCCTTGTTTTTGTCCGTTTGTTTGTCGTCCCCCGGTTTTCGATCTCATCCTTAATGGTCCAGCCGCTTCGTGGCGTTCGATTTTTATTTTTATGTGGGCCCTTTCACATCTTTTCCTGAAGTCTTTTTCCACTCTACCTGTCCGCCATCGTCTAAGATCCTTTTGGACCTGCTGGGTTTGTAGTAGGTGCGGCTGGGATTGCTCTTAATCGTTTGGAAGGTAGCTTTTTTTTCCTTTTTGGACTATGTCAACCATACGGCGATGACGACGTATGTTTGGCATTTTGGTTTTCCTTTCCGTAAGGCGCGTATTAGTTCTTTGCTCCCTCCCCTGGCGCCTTTGACCCCTTTCCCCCAGGGTTTGCCCGTTTCTTTCTCAAGTAAACATTTTTTTGGTCTTTGGAGGACGCCCTGGGGTTTTTCCCAGGTCTTTGTTTCCCCCTGGAAGTGGAGCGTTTCCATCGGTCGTCGCTCTTTCACTTGGCCGCAAATCCCAAATTTCAGCCCCTTGGGGCTTTTCACCCGGGTTTACACCGTGACAAGTTTCCCCATTTCGCCATCTCAGAGAGCAATTTGCGGTCGGTCTCGTCCTGGCCCCCTTTTTTTTCTTTGGGTTTTACGGCCCTTTCCGCGCCCAATTCTTTTTTTTTTGTTTTTGATTTCCCCCGCCCATCTTCTCCTTTTGGTCGGCCACCCCCCTGACGCCCCTTTTGTTTCATCTTTCTGACTTTTTTCGATACTTCCCGTTCCCCCGGGCGCCGCTAAGTCCCATTTTTTTTCTGTGGCCGGTTTGGATTAGGTTCCCTCGTTGCTGCCCCCCGAATCAACGTTTCCGTATCCTTTCATTGTCACCCCCGGTATATTTTTGGGAAAGAGGTTGGTTTTCCCCGCGCTCCTTCTCTCCGGCCGGCTTAAGTGGTTTTTTCATCCAGCCCCCCCTGATTTTCGAGTTTCTACCCCGTTGACCACCTCACCATTCTTTGAGTTTTCGCACACGTGAAAGTTTCCCCTCCGGAGGATTTCAGGCAGTGCCTTGGTCTTTTGCTTCAGCGTACTTTAGGATGTTTGTCGTGGGAGTCCTTAAGTCTGTAGTCACGACTTTCGTTGGAGGGTCGACGTCCTCTTCTTTGTATGGTCCTTTAGGGTGACCCTGTGCGTTTCCCCCGTCGAGACCTCTGGGGTTTCTTTTGGTGCCTCCGCCTTTTGTTTTTCTCTTCCGCCTTGAGTCCGGTGACCCTGCTGGGTGGCGGTTCTGGTCCTTTCTTTCGCACTCGTAGGATTTTGATTTGGGTGGTATTCTTGAAGAACGGCACCGCGTGACTTCAGACTCGGACAAGGACTCCGTGGCGTGCCTATTTCCCCATTTTTTTTACGGTTTCTCCCCTTGCTGTCCGTGAGCCGTGCACATGTCCTTCCTTTTTGGCCTCTGAGTGCGGTTTTGTGTCCGCGTTGCAGGTGTCTCTCCCCCTTCAGGGGGTGACGCGGCAAAACCTGCTCTTTTTTCATCGGCTTCGCTTTCCGATTTACCGCGCATTTGCTTTGGTGTTTTTTTTTTTCAGAGTGGACAGGTCTTCTCCGTTTTCTTTTTGTTCCCGCCTAAAACCGATTGTTGAGTCGAGTTGTTGGGTGCCCCCCGTTTTTTCTGCCCCGAGTAACGGTTTTTTCTCCGACGGTTGTCCCGCTTTTTTTGTTGGCGTTTTCGATTTTTCTTTTTTTCTCAAAACGTTTGTTGTTCGGTCTGGCCCCGAGACTTTTCTGTCCCGTTTCACCTTGTTTTTTTTTAAAGAATTTCTTTGGTCTTGCCCTCAGTGGTCACGCCGGGCAAGATTAGGGAATCAGTGGTCTTGATTCCCCCCCCACGTTTGCAGGTTCCCCATACTTTCCCATCTTGGTCCCTTCGGTGTCCCTTGCAAGATGTATAGCCTGCGGCCTTCGTTCTCCCCTTTCTTGCCCCCAGAGCTCAAATGTTTGTTTTCGATTCCGTACCCCCCTCCCCTTCATTGTAGGCGAGACCTTTTGAAAGTACAGGGGCTTTTCCTTTTCTTTTCCCGTTGATTCGGCTATCTCTCTCTGCCAGTGGTGGTTGTGTTCTTCGAAGCAATCCCACAATGATATGGAGTTCGATCACCTCCGGTTTAAGTTAACTTGTTTCGCCCCTACCAACTCCCCTTTTACTATTTTTTTGGTTCCCATTGAGACACCCTACCTAATGCTCTTTTTGTTTTTTTCTCTGCCTACCCCTTCTCAACTGCTGCACCTCCTTCCAAAGATTGCCCCCCCTGTTTTTTTCACACCCTTGATTTTGCCCTTCTTCCGTGGAGCCGCCCCCTCTTCTCATCGTCGTGCCACGCCTCCACCTGTTGGGGTTTGACCCCCTGCACGTCTGACCACGAATCTTCCGCACCCCCTCGTCCTTTCTCGGCTTAACCCCCCACCATTGACACCCGTTCTACCCACTAGCCCCCCTTCTCAAGGCTGGGCACCCATTCATGCTGTCTCCTTGCCTGAGATTGCGTCCCCCCTGACCCTCAGATTGCTACATTTTTTTGTTTGGGGATTCCTGGCGAACCTGTACCAGAAAAAGTCCCTTTTTTTCCATTTCCAGTGTAAATGTTGATTTGTGCCACCCTTCTCCCAACACCCCGTTTCATTTTCCCTTAGCAACATTTCCGCGCACGGAGGATGTCCTTCCTTGTTTTTTCCCAGCCTCCTTGCTTCCTCCCTTCGTCAAACGCCTTCCAAGTGGCCCCCACGCCGTTGGCCTGGTCAGGCCCCGTTCTGGCACCCAGTCCTTCACCATCTGTTCTTTTGATCGCAACAACATGTGGTTTCCGCTTTTCCCATCTGCCTTTCCCTTTTCGCTCATTGGTTCATCACCCCTTATCGCTTGTTCCCCGTGATGCCTGTCCCCCCCTGCCTTTTACGTCGGGAGCAGTTTTATGTAATGCCCGGCGCTCCCCCCGCTTACGTATCCCTGTCTTTTTCTTCCTGCCTCTCATTTCTTCCAACACACCAAGAAATTTTACATTCTCTCTGCGGCCCCCTCAAACAGTTCGAGGCTGTTTCGACTGATCCCCTCAGAGAATGTGAGAAAAGGCCACCCTCGACTTTACGTTTCCATAACATGACGTTACCTCTACACCCCCCTGTTTTTTTCCCCGCCCCGGCCCCGGACACGTCCTCATGTGTGGCGGGACCAAGGTTGACTACTTAGCTTTCTTTATTGGGTGTTCTCTACCACATTCTCTGTTTCCGCTTTTCTCCAAACCATCTGGCTTTTTGCTTCTTCGTTTCGCTTCCCCAACTTTTTCTTGCCAACACCTATACCTTTTACGCGTACCGGTGGTACCTTTTTCTCTTTTTTTTGCCATTCGTATTATGTCGCCCATTCCACATAAAAAGTTCTGGCCTGATTGGTTTACTATCCTTGGATGTCCTCTATACCTGTTAGTTTGCTCCCCAGTTTTGTGAGATCTCTGTTGGGTGGGTCGGTTTTCCACCCCCGAACCAAGACACCTCCTTTGGCGTTTCCTCCGTTTCCACGCCTGCACTTTTCCCCCGTTAGTTTTTGACCCATGGTTTTTTTGGTGTTTTTTGATTTTCTCCCCCCCCCCCGTGATCGTTGCTGTTTTCCCTTTTTTTCCGCCCCTCCCCGCCCTGCTCTCGAGTGTCTTTTTCGGTTTTCTTTTCACTGGTCGTTTGTTTTCCCAACCCTCACATGGCGTGTCCTGACGTTTTTCCATTTTTCTCATGGACCCCTCACGGTGATCTCCCGGTTTTTTTTTCCCGGTTCTTTCCCTGTGTGAACCCTAGCTTAACATCTCTTTTTCTCACCTGGGTTGCTCGTGACCCACCTTCCTTTGGCAGTTTCCGGCGGGCGATTTCACCTGACCCTATTTTTCTTTTCCGTCCCCGTTCCTTCCTACCCTCGCCTTACGGTGGACGCGCCCCCCACCCCCACTCCTGCTTCATTCCCCGGGATCGTATCGTGTTAGGATCTCCCCCGTTTGCCGTTTTCTCTATCAACTTTCCTCCCCGTGCCACCCCCTTCCGACCCGACGGTACTTTCACTACCTGGCCTGTCTGATTACCTGGACTTCGACGATTTTTTCCCTCGGCAATTTTTTCTGATTGCGGACACGGCGTGTTGCCATCTTTCCCCTTCGCTTGTCACCCCGTTTCTTTCCCCCACACCAATCCCGTTCGTTGAAAGGCTGCGTCCCTTGAGTTGATTTGCCCAAAACCGCAAGCACCACGTACTCCCCAAGTTCGTGCTTGCTTCATCGTAGCGGGTTTTCCTTTCCATTCTTCACCTCTTTTCACCTTGTGGCCCCACCATCAATTTTTCCCGCCGAACGTCTTTCCCCCCTTCTCCCTTTCCATTAAATTTCCGGTTTTCTCATTTTCACGTTTGAACCCCCCATCCCCCAACACAGTGCTTTGCCCCCCCCTACCCCGTCCTGTCGGTTCGGCTATGATTTCGTCACTCCGCTTTTCGTCCCCCGCGATTTTTTGAGCGCTCTACCTCAATGTTAACCCTCACAACCTCCCTCCCGCATTTTCGGTTTCACCTATCAAGGGATGCTTTTTCACCCTCCCACCTTTCACTTCCTGACCTTTTGGCAATTTAGTCTTTCGTTTTTTCCTTGTTTTGCGCAACATCCCCTACTCCTCCTCCCAAAAAATCACCCTGATCTCGCAGTTTTTTCCTTTTTGACCTTCTACCTGCGCCCAGCAGGGTCACCTCCCTCTTTCCCTCGCCAGCCTTTTGCCGCTCTGCTGCGCCTTGCATCGTTAAAAAGTTTTGGTCCCACTTCAATCATTCGTTTCGACTGGCGTCGAGTCGTTTTTTGTCCATGACTGTATTTCATTTTCCATGGTACTTGCTTTCAAGGAAGGTGCCCCCCCTTCCCTCCGGTTTTCAAGTTTTGACCCCATAATTCTGAACCCGTTCTTACGACCACAACATTCCGTGGACTGTACCCCCCCCGCCAACAAGATCCGGTTTAGCCTCCCCGGGTGATCTTCCGACCCCTTGGTGGCCGCCATTTGATAGAACGAGATTTTTCGTCGGCCTCTTCTTCACTTGCTTTGAGCCGGTTGCCCCCCTCCTGGCGGCACCTCACATGGTTTTCCCTTCCGATAGGTGTGGTAGTTTGTTTTTTGTGGCGGAATGCCCTTTTTTCAATGTTGTGGGATGTGCCTTTTGATGGCGCTCTTTTCCTTTCACCATCCCAAACGGCTCGTTTCTCCCGTTTGTTCCCCCTTTAGGTAATCCCCTTTTTCACGTGAAGAAAGGACCATCCCGCCTACGTAAAGTCCTTTTTTTTTTTTTTTTTTTTCTCCCCCTTTACTCCCGATTGGATGATTTTAATGGTCGTTTTTCCTGGGTTTCCGACACTTGTTCGTTTCCTTTACGCTTTTTTCGGATGTCCCCTCGTTTCTCCCTATAGTTTGAGTTCGTCTTACGGTCCTGTGAACGCACCCCTCTCATAAACAGTGATTTTCTGGGTTTCCGCGTCAGCATCTGGTCTCTTTCTCAACCCTTTTCCCCCCCCCAAAGCTTTCCCCCCCCAGATTGTGTTCTCTGCCCGCCAGTCCCCCATGAGAGCCTATTTTTTTTTTTGGGGCCCTGTCCCACTTCTATGATTCAACTTTTCTCTTTCTTCGTTGTCATTGCCTTCCTCACCCTTCTTCTTCTCTCCCCGTTTGTGTTGTCTCTCTGTGTTTTCCACGGACCCCCAGAAACCTTGTTGCCCAGAAACCCCATTTTACCACGACCGTTTTCCCTCCGTTTTCCCCACCCTAATACTCTTCTTTAACTAACTTCTCACCCTTTTCCCAACCTTTCTGGATTGTTTCTAAGTTGGCTGAGTTCCCCTGGATGTCTGGAAACTCGTGTTTTCCACCATCCCTAGTGGAGTCGGTTTCTTCAACAGGGACAAGTCGTAATCTCACTACACCCTCTCTTGGATCAGCTTTCCTGGAAGGCTGCACAATCTTCAGGACCCCACCCTTTTTTCCCCCCCGCCCCTTTAATCCGCCATGTTTTTGTTCCCGTTAGAGTCCCTAGGTCCTTTTCTGAATCGCCCCATTCCATGGTAGTCCCCTCCTGTTTTTTTTTTCCCCAGGGTTCCACCAATGGTGTGTTTTCCTTGGGGTTGAGGTTTCCTTCGGCCCGTGCCCGTTAAGGTTTATCCCCTTTTAGCTGTTCCTCCCCCAGGGGGCATTTGCTTCCCTACCCCCCCCCACTCCTCCCTCCCCATGGTGTTCATGGCCTCCCGTTCGGGTTTTTCTGCGGGACCCGTGATTTTTGCCTTTTTTTTTGGGATCCCATGAATCGATTGGGGGCTTCGCACCGTTTTTGTTTTTGCTCGCGGGGTTCCCCCCAAGCGTTCGTGACAACGTTCGTACTTCAAGTGGATCGGGGTTCGGATGGGTTGGCGTTTGTTAGCCACGGGTCAGTCACCTTTTTTCCCCTCCTGGGCGTTTTTTGAAACTCCCTTCCGTTTTTTCCGCGTCCGGATATTGCTTTGTGTCCACCTTTTCGCATTTCTCCCAATGTGCCACCCATGCTTCTACGATCTGTTCCCCCTTTCCATTTCGATAACGGCATTTGACCCTTTTTTTTTCACCGTGGCGGGTTTCAAGATCCCCCCCGACTATCGTTTTTTGATCTTGCCCGGTCTGGAGTAGCTTTGTTCTGTTTGCTCCCTTTAGAGACTCGGTTCTCTCCTATTCTCAAAGGGAGCCCCTGGACCCTGTTTTTGATGTCCCCCTTGTTTTCGCCTTGTGTTCCCTGTCTGAGGGGGCCCTGGTTTTTTTATTTTTTGAGTTCGTTTTAATTAAGCGATTTCCTTGCCCCCATTTAGAGTTTTTTGCGCCCGGGGAGCCCCGTTTTTGCCTCTCGACGGCGTCCCCCAATTCTTTTTGAGGGTTTTGGGGGCGCTTCTCCATGTGTTTCTTTGCTTTGTCCAACTTAACCCATAGACAGTTCATTCCGTTCCTTTTTTTTTTTGAGCCTTTCGGTTGGCTTAAGTTCCCCCCCCTTATTTGGTGTTGTCGGCAACCTTGCCACTTCGTTTGAACCTGCGAATTTTTAAGGACAAAGAAAGAATTCCCTTGCCGGTTCCTTGTTTCCCCGGTTTTTCTGTTGAGTTTTTTTGGGTTTGCGTCATTCAGTCCCTTGGGGACTCCGCTGCCGTTTCACTCTATTTCGTTGTTTCTTTTTGCACCTCCTCAGGGTCATTTTTGTTCGCCCCCTCTCCTGGCGCAAATCGTCGGATTTCTTGGGACCTCTTGCGTCTTCGCGTGGTTTTTTTTTTGGTAAATGTTAGAAGCAGGAGCTTAAATTTTGCCCCCCCCGATATCCTGCCCCATTGATCCCTGTTTTTTCCCCTTTATGAAGTTTTTCCAGGTTGTAGCCCCGTAATTGGGCGCGTATTCCCGGAACTTTTTTTTCCAAAGGGCCATACTTCTTAACTTCGCCGAGTCCCGCATTCCCCCTGCGTATCCCGTTTCCCTCTTTTGCTGTCCATAGCTTCCCTTCCGCTTGGTTTCCCGTTCAGTTCCTTGTCCCGCTGGGAGTAAGTTCTCTAAGGTCGCAATCGGCACCCGTTTTAAGCCATGGTTTTCAACGTTTTAACCTTTGTTTTCCCCTCAAGTCTCCTCGAGCCCTTCTTTTTTTTTTTTTCCTTTCCAGCACGTGTTCTTTTCCCCCCTTTTTTGGTCTTCCGCCATGGCAACTCTTTGAAAGATGGCAGGGTTACCCGACCCCTCGATTCGGCCCCTGTCGGGAGTTTCCCCCCGAATCCTTCCACTTTTTCATTCAGCAATGGCGTAATATTCTCTTTTACCTTTCCTCGTCCTCTCAGCTTTTTGTCTTTGCTGGGTTTTTTTGATTTTTTCCACAAATACTTTTCCGTTTTCCTCCCCCACCCCGCCGCTTCACTCGATTGTACACCTGATCTTGGGGTTTTGGGACCCGCGCTTTCGCCCTCTAGCTTTTTCATCCTTATGTTGTGCCCAAGACACAGGAATCCCCTTCGATGTCGCTCCACCCTTCTCCAATCATTCCCCGCTCCTTTTTTTGGGTTTTTAACCGCGTACGTTCCCGACAAATTGTTTATTTATTCAGCAGGGGCTGGTCTCGGCATTTTCCCTGGTCTTCTTGTTCTTCTTTTCTTTTGCATGCTTATTTCCCTTTGACTGCGTCGTGCGTTTTTTTTTTTCAGAGCTCTTGGATGGCGTCGACAGCTTCCCTTCGATGTTTTTTCGGCGCGGCACGTTGTGTTTTTTTCTTTTTTTCACGAGTATGTAGGTCCTTAGTTTCTGTTGAGTCGGGACAGTCTTTTTTGGCTCGGCATGAGGTCCTTGCACGTTTTAGGTCGGCGGTGTTTTCACCCTCTTTTTTTCGTCACGGGGGACCGACTTTTTTTTTTTTTTCCGCCATCTCGTCTCTCTCCCGCGCTTTTAGGGTTTTTTTCCAGTTCTTTTTTCATTTTTCCGCTTGCTCACTTCCCGATGAGAGACCAGAATTGTTGCCCATCCCCCGCCTGCCGGGCTTTTTTTTTGGTGGTGTGGTCCCTCGTCTTGGGTCTTATGAGCAGGGTGGGCGTTCGCACAAATGCTTTGCTTTTTAAACCAGTCGGCAGTCACGCTCCCCGAGGATTTCGAGTCCCGTTTTTTTGCCTGCCTTCCCAGAGCATGGACCTTTTCCGGTTTTGACGTTTCTTCTGAATTTTCCACCGAGAGATCCGAGTTTTTTTCCCTTCCTTGGGTCCTTTTTCGAGTTTTGCCAGCCTTTCATTGTGGGTTGCCCTTGCCCTTTTTTTTTTTACTTTTATGTGGTTGTTTCATCTGCCGGATTGCCATCCAGTCTTTCCCCACGGGGAGTTGCTTTTTCAAGCTTACCGCCCTAACCGGGCGTGGATCTCTTCGGACTTCCTCGGGTCCTTGTTTTGCAGTGTTGTCAACTCTTTCAATTGAGGTTTTTTTTTGTCAAGAAGGTTGTGATATTTCCCTCCTTCTCAGTACCCCCCCTGTTTGCTAGCTCATCGTAGAGTTCCTTTATCTTGGACACCCTCTCCCTTTCCCCCGGAGCCATCCTAATCTGGCAATTTTTTTTGTTTCCCTATCTATTGGCTATATATCTTTTCCTCCCCTTTCCTTGTTGTGTTGTTTTGTTTTTCTCCTTTGCAAAGGCGATACAAACCCAGCCTTACGGATCACAGCACTGTCCGTTTTTGGTTTCCCAACCCCTAGTTTTTTTCCTTGATTTTTTATATCTAATTTTTTTTCCTTTTGTTTCTTCCTTTCATTGAAGTTCCCCTACCGGGACCCAGTTCGTTCAGTTTCTAGCCGTGGGCGGGGAATAGAAATGTTTTTTTCCCACGGGGACCCCAGCCCCTTTCCCCCCTTGGGCACCAAGTGTTTTTTTTCCTTTTTTGTACATTCCCTCCCCTTCTTTCCTCATTTTCATCCTTTTCGGCTTCGGTCCCTTCTCAAACGGGGGCCGTGTATTGACTTTCCCAAACCGCCGTTAGGGCCTACAGCCCCCGTTCCCCGACTCCACTTTGCGCCCACCCTTCCCTTTTTTTCTTGGGGGTTTCAAACGGTTCTTT
>Ga0179593_1729266_pt1 | contig 10420 bp, 15 predicted proteins | sample CZODoug2_1_08_16_FD_185931 | JGI IMG/M metagenome (GOLD analysis project Ga0179593, IMG submission 185931) | Vadose zone soil fungal communities from Angelo Coast Range Reserve, California, USA - CZODoug2_1_08_16fungal (PacBio error correction) | ecosystem: Environmental > Terrestrial > Soil >... | reverse complement strand
CCCTTCGCGACGTGGCCGAAAGAGTTCCGGGCGAACAGTGGCATCCCGTCCCACCCCCCCTCCTCTTCTCCACGGGGGAGCAAATGGTTCTGAGGAGCAGATGTTTGAACATGTGCGACGTCAGCAGGAGTTGTCGTTCTTTTTTCCCCCCCTTTTCCTTCCCCTCCTTTCCTTCCCTAAGTTGGACCTTCCCTCGGGAAGGCGCAGCAAGAAGATGATCCCTCTCCCCCTCAGGAATAAATAAGAGAAGGTCTTCCTCTCTCTCTCTCCCCCCCTTCCTTCCCTCCCAGGGGCGCTGCTCGCCGGAACGTGAGGAGGACAATTGAGTCATCTCTATCTTTTTCTTTTCTTCCTTTCTCTCCTCGAGAGGCATCGACGCTCGAGATTGTCATAGAGGGGATTGAAAACTTTTCCTTTTTCCCCTTTTCCCCCCTCAGTCGTCTCCGCGAGACTCCCCTTATTTCCGTTAGGGGGAATGTTGAGCCCTTCCCCCCCTTTTATCCTTGCGTGAGCAGAACCTTTCTAAAGCTGTCGAAGAGCGGGTAATATTTGGCCTTCCCCTCAGAATGAAAGTTGTTGCATAATTGAGGGAAAGGGAGGAAGATCTCCCCCCCCCTCTCTCTCCTTCTTCTCCTTCCATAAAAGGGAACGCGATCAAGGTCTGGAGCGTGGAGAAGAGGAAAAGAAGGAACTTCACTCAAGCCCCCCGGTCCTCATCCTTCGGCAGAGAAAGATAGAGGTGGGGAGTTTTATTCTTTCTTCCCATTATAGGCAGAGAAGAAGCCAACTAAAAAGGAAAAAAACCCCTCATTTTTTGGCGAACTGGAAAGATTCCCCACAAGAGGGGAACCAGGAAGAAAGAAAGACTTTTCCCTTTTTTCCACCCCTCCTGGCCGAGAAAGAATACGGGGCCTCCTTTTCTGGTAGGAGACGGGAAGGAGGAAAGTATGCCCTCCCCCCCCAAGAAGCAGGCTGGTTGAGAAGGAGGGATGACGTCGTTCCCTCCCCCCGAAACGTCAGAAAGAGTACCCTCAGCTCCCCTCTTTTCTCCCCCCTGGCAAAGGAACAGACCCCATACCGCATACGGAACCAAAGGGCGCGCCCTCCCCTTTTTCTCCCCTTTCCCCCTCTTGACGAGACGTCCTGGCCCTCTTCTCTTTCTTCCCTCACCCCCTCCCGCGCTGCAAGGCAAACGGAACCGCTTTTCTTAATGGAATCACGAAGACATTGCAGCGCGGCCCACCTCCCTTTTCTCCCCCCCCCTCCCCTTTCCATCCTTTCACGCGCCATTCAATTTTTTCACGATTTTATTGCGGCCTGCCTCTCTAAGCTCCGATACCCAAGCCCCAGTACTCGATCGAAGAGCAGCAATTGTCGGGTGAAGGAAAGTGCTCCTCCCTTCTCCCTTTTCGCTCCTTTTCGGGGAAGAGAATCCTTTCTGTTGTGGAGAGAGAGGATATTTGCTTTTAGGAAGGAAGGAAAAGGACCACTCTATTCGATAAGACGCGTAAGGGGGATGGGTATCGGATCTCCTTCTTCTTTCTTCCCTTCCTTTCCTCCCCTTTTCCCCTTTATGCCGGAGCGACGCTGTCGCGATTTTCTCCTCCTGTCTTCGTGATTCCATGGCATGATGATCGTTTCGTTGACTTCATTCTCTGATGGTGATGAAGCTCGGAATTCCTCCTTTTCTTCCCCCTCCCTCTCCCTCATCTCATCAACTCACAAGAAAAGAGGGCCTTTTTCCGTATGCGGTAGGGAAAGATCGGTATTTGCACTTTCATCCTCTTGGCCTATCCTCCTCCTTTTCCTTCCCTTCCCTTTCCCGAACGATCATCAGAACGGCCTAAACCAGATACTTCTTTTTGTGGATGTCGGTGATGTCATAATTGCGCTTTCAATGGAGCCTCCCTCCCTTTCTTCTCTCTTCCTTTTCTCTTTTTTTGCTGCCATTTCTTTCTGGAGAAGGGAAAAAGATTTAGCGCGCAGGACAATCGCTGTTTTGACGTTTAGTGGATCGGCCTTCCCTTTCCCCCCCCTTCCCTCTTTTCTGCGACCCCGTGCGCGGGATCCCCTATACGGAAGGAATGCTCTCAGAGAGGAAAGGAGAGATCGTCCTCCAGTCAAGCATTCCGTCACCTTTTTTCCCCCCCCCCGCGCTCGACAGCGTTGCGGTTGCGGCTCACGAAAGATCCCCCCTTCGACAAGGTGGATCAAGGAGGAGGGAAAAATGCCCGCCTACGGACCCTTTTTCTTTTCTTCCTCCCTTCTCCTCGGACAAGTCCAGCGAGCGATTGCCCCGAACATCGCTTTGGTGAGCGGACAAAATTTCAAACGGCAGGGCGCCACAACGATATCTCTGTCCTCTTTTTCCTCCCTCCTTCCCCCCTTCCCTCCTTTCCTTCCTCTCCTGCCTGTACCGCGCGGAGGATGGATTTCACTCTCTCCTTTGGGCGAAATCCAGCCTGGAAGAGTAAGCAAATTATTTCTCGGCCTGGCTTTGGTTTGTACGGGTGTTATCCTCCCCTTTTCCTTCCCCCCCTGTCCCTTTGTCCACCGTTGATCCTGGCTAGGTGAGCCCTTTTTTTAGTTTTCGGGGGACGGATGACACTGTTAGAACGGACCTCGTTCGTCCCCTTTCCCTCTTCCCCCCTTCTCTTTTTCCCTTGTGTTGGACCGCATCACGCGCTTCCTATGGCCTGGAACGTACACAAGGTTATTTGACAGATAGCATAAGGTATGAAATCGCGCATTAGGTTCTAGGCAATCCCTTTTTTCTTTCCTTTTTTCCCTCCTCTCTTTCCTTCTCTTTTACCTTTTTCTGCGACTATGAAGTGAGACATCCTTCCGGAGTTATCGTATTATCTGAAGTGTCGCATAAAAGGTGTATTTTTCCACTCCGCGGTCTTTTTTTTCCTCCTCCCTCATTTTGCGGCCGCACTATGTGGACTTGTCCAATCGATAGGTTATCAGGAAGGAGGAGATTATTCTTCAATTCCCCTATCCCCCTTCCCCTTTTTTTCTTTTCCCCCCTCCCTTGGAGGTTGTCTAAAAAAGTGGCATAGCCAATTCTGCGTCTCTTGACGTGGATGAAGTGCGCGACGTCACGGTCTGTTCTCCCCTTTTTCCCCCTTTCCCCCTCCGTCAGTGAATTTTCTCATTGGGGTCACAGGTCGCTTTTTGCGTTTGGATGGGTGTACAGCGAGCGTGCACATTCCCTTTTTCTCTCTTCCCCCTCTCCCCCCCCTTCTTCGAGTTGGCTTCGATGCGCGAATCGGCGAAAACCGCTTAGGCCGCTCGTATAGCAAAGAATTAGAGCCAGCTCAAGCTTTGTGGTTCCCTTTTTTTTTTTTTTCCCTTTTCTCGCGTCCTTGGGGAGAGAGGGAAAGATTGAGAGGGGGAGGGGGAAAACCCCTCCCTCCTTTCTCAAAGGGAAAAAAAGCCGTGAAAGGGGATTCGGGGAAGATTTTTCTTCTCCGCAAGAAGAGGAGTAGGAAGGTTTCTCCCTAGGGAAAACTAGAAGGCCCTGGATGATTTGGATTGTATTTCTTTCTTCCTCCCCCCCTTCCCTTTTCTTATGCGAAGATGTTATGAGAGTTCCTTCCCCTTCCTTCCGGCCAGTCCAAGTCACTTTGTAGCCTGGCAAACCGACTTCCACATTGCATTCTCTGCTTTTCCCTTTTTCTTTCCCCCTTCTTTTTTGGTTGTGAGGAGAGATGTAAAGCTAAATAGAATTGGCAGGACCTGATGTCCCCTCCTTTCTTCTTCCCCCCCTTCTTTACGTCCGGTTTGCAAGGCGACAAAGTGACTTTTTTGCATGCAGGTAGTACGAAGTAGAAGGCACGCGCATAGTCTTCGCTCTCCCTTCCCCTATCTTCTTTCCCTACATTACAAAAAGCAAGCAAAGCATTGCCCTAGAGGTGTAAGACAAGAGGCGGACCCTTTCCCCCCCCTCTCCCACTCAGTGCACAGAGGGGTTCACGTTTCCCTTCGGATGTACAGAACAGATAGCACAATAGAGTAAAGATAGACAGCAAGGACGCGAGAGCATTGGTTGGTAACCTCCCTTCTTTCTTCCCCCCCCCTCCTTCTCTTTCCGATTCTGTTGCGTTCGAGCGCGACGCACGCGGTTCGCCGCATTTCGCGCATCGAAGCGCACTCGCATTCAGCTGTTCTTTTCTCTTTCCCCCCCCCTCTCTTTGAAGGAGAGGACGACCAAGGAAGTGTTCCCCTTGAAGAGGGTACACAAATCACCAAAAGACGGCAGCGACCTGGTCCCCCCTCTTTCCCTTCCCCCCCCTTCCGGCGAACAAGACCGTGACGGCGGCGCACTTCAGCCACGTCACTCCCTCCAGAATTGGCTTCAGTTGCATTTTTAGGACCAACCTCCAAGTGCGTGAGCACTTCCGGACCTTCCCTCTTTTTCCCTTCCTTCCCCCTTCCGTTTTCATGCGAGGTCGTGCGGGCTAGGAGCGAGAGATAATCTCCTACAGATAAACGAGAGTGACGAAAGTCCACTGAGTGCGGCCGCACCACTATGTATCTTCCTCTTTCCTCTTTTCCCCCCCCTTTTCTCTCTCCCTATCCATTCCCAGGAAAGGATGTCGCAAGGAAGAGTCGCCAGAAAAGTACCAGCGCAGCTCCCTTTTTTTTCTTCCCCTCTCCCCCCTCATCCCTTTTCCGAAAACATTGCTTGTCGACAATATGCGCGATTCAGACCTCGAGCAGCAAATAACGTGGGTACGTGAAGGCAATAAGATCATCTCTTTCTTCTCCCCCCTTTTCCTCTCCTTTCTCTTTTTTCCCTCGCTTCTCGACGTGGCCGAAACGCGTCAGGGCTCCAGTGCATAAAGTAACAGAAAACTAGAATGGGCTAACCTAGCAGGCTCCCCGTTTTCTCCCCCCTCCTTTTCTTTCTTTTTTTTTTCTGGCCGCGAGCGGCGATCCCCACGCCGTCCAAACCCCCTTTCGAGAAAGAAAGTTGATGACCTTCAAGGCTGGACTTTCTCCCTCCGTCCTCTCTCTCTTCCTCCCTCTTTCTTCTCCCCTTCCTTCCCAGGGGCGCTGCTCGAAATGAAAGTGAGGACGACTCCAATATTATATCTTTGTGCGCAATGACGTGATTTTGTCTCACCAAAAGCGCGGTCGCGGCTTCCTTCTTTTCTTTTTTTTCCCCCCCTTCCCCCCAGTCAGTAGTCTCCGCCGGACTCAAATTCTTTCGTATTTGGAAGTTGACGCCTAAATGGATCAACTGTTTCGAATCCGTTTTTCTCCTTTCTTCTCCCTTTTTTTCCCTTTTCCTCCTAAGGCTCCGAGAGAATGGGACATTTTTTTTCATTGCTTGACCTGGAGGAGACGAGCCTTGCCGCTCCTTTTCTTCCCCTTTTTTTTCTCCTCTCCACGCATTCATGTGCGGATCCAGGGCGTATATCCAGCATGGGTAGGGTGAGGTGTGAAAAGGATTATGGCATCAGCAGACTTCCCCCCTTTCTCCCCTCCTTTCTTTTTCCCCTTCTCCAGAAAGAAATGGCAGCACCAAAACGCGATAACGACCTACGTCCCATTTCTTCCTCTTCTCCCTCCCCCCATCCCCAAAAAGAAGTAGTCTGGTTTCGTTCTGGATGATCGATCGGGTCCGGGCGGCCTTTCTTCCCCTTCCCCCTCTCGACTTGCGGCTACTGCCAAAGGATGGAAAGCGTCCCTCCCCCTTCCTTCTACACCCCTTCTCTCGCCCTATGTAGGGGGGAGGGGAGGATCCTGAGGGAGAGGACGGGAGCGCTTGCCTCTCTCTCTTTCCCTCGGACAGGAGGAAAGGGAGTTGTAAGGAAGAAGTAAGCACCCCCTCCTTCCCCCCCAGAAACAGATCAGAATTACATGGAATAAAGAAGAAATGCAGGCCTTTCCCTCTCCCTTCAATAATCGGTACACCGAGCATCAATTTCACGATTTTTTCTGAAATGGGAACGACGAATGGAGATTAGACGCTCTCCCCCTTCTTCCCTCACTGTCCGGTAAGCCATTGGCCTAACTTCAGCACAAGAGATCTCATATTTTAATAATCTCCCTTTCTCTTCCCTTCTTTCCCTTCCAGTGCTGCGTTCGATCAAGAAGAGCGTACTGGTTTGTATCGGAGATTATATAGAAGTAGGAGTGCCCCTGCATTCCCCCTTTTCTCTCCTCCTCCTTTTCTCCTCTTTTTTCTCGCTGCATCGTCTTCGTGATTCCAGGAATTGGTTTACGTTTGAATTAATCTCTTGTGGTGCTGCGTCTTCCCCTTTTTCTCCCCTCCCCTCCCCTTCCTCTAACGACTATCATCAACTCAAAAGAAAAGATGGCCGAGCCCTTTGTTCCGATGAGGTTAGGAAAGATCTGTTTCTTTGCCGCTTTAATCCTTTTGCCTTCTCCCTCCCCTTTTCCTTCCCACGATCATCCAGACGGCGACGAAACCAGACTACTTTTCTGATGTAAGGTTTTGCTGTAATTATTGACGCCTTAAATGGAGACGCCAGCTTCCTATTTTCCCTTTTTCTTCTCTTTCTCTTCCCCGCTTTTTTCTTTCCGGCCAATCGCTGTTTTGACGGTTCTGATGATGCCATAATCTGGACCACCCATCTCGCTGGATATACGGCCCTGGAGTCCGAACCTTTCCTTTTTTCTCCCCCTTTTTTTTCCACTTCCCCTGCTGCCTTAGAGCGCAAAGGACTCCATCCAGTCAAGAAAAGGCCGAAAATTAATTCTCTCGGAGACTTATTTTTCCCCCCCCCTTCTTTGCGGCCGCAAGATCAATGATTCGAAAGGTGTCCAGGGCAGGCTTCAACATTCCCTCCCTCCCTTCCCTCCTTCCTTGGTTCGTTTTGTTGAAACTTGCATCCTCGAGGCAAGCTCCAGCGAGCGATGGCCGCTCGCGACCTCTCTTTGTTCCCCTCTTTTCCTCTCTTCCCCTTCTTTTCTCTCACGTTCATTGCGAGCAGGCCCCTGGAATTTCCGGTAGAGTGGCTATGCTTCTCGAAGAAGACCTGTACATGAGAGGATGATGTTCCATCTCGCTCAGCTTCTTGCTGTTCCCCCTTTTTTTTTTCCGTCTTTTTTCTCGCCGCTCGCGCCTACGACACAGATGCAGGACGGTTCCCCTGGGGAAAACATCTGCTCCTCCTGACTTTTCCTTCTTTTTTTTTTCTTCTTCTCTCCCCTTCAACTCGTTCGCACCGTTTTTTCGCGGGGGGGCCTCTTTATGCATCGAGCAAATTTGCGCAATCGTCACAAGTCTCGCGTCTTTTTCCCTCCCCCTTCCCTCTGACTCTTATTGCCGGGAACGTACCCACGTTATTCGCTAGGAGTAAGGTATGAAATCGAGCAGAGGGTCGATGCACTCAATTTTTTTTTTTTCTCCCCTCTTTCCCCCTCTCCTCAACTGGGCCGCGATGGTCGCTGCTCTTTTACTTTCGGAGACTATGCAGTGAGATACTTTCCGGATTTCCGTTCTTCCTCTTCCCTTTTTCCTCTCCTCCCCTTTCCCTTCCCCCCTCCCTATGGTGGACTTGCGTCACGATCGTTTATCTAGTGCCGTTGGCGGAGATTATATCTTCAAGGGATTACTAGCCCCACGGACCCTCTCCCCCTTTTTCTTCTGAACTGTGCTCACGCACATTGGAGGTTTCATGGAAAAATGAGCCACATTCTGGCGGCGCTTCCGTTTTTTCTTTTTCCTTTCCCCAAAAGCGGAAGTAATTTTCTCATTTTTAGTAGCTGCCGGATTTGGAGTGGTGTACAGATTCGCTTCCCTTTTTTCCCCCTCCTTTCTTCCCCTCAACCAGTGACGAGTGCGCTTCGATGAGCGTCGAACGAGAGTCGGAAGCTAGATCGCAAAGAATTCGAGCCATCTCACTCTTTTGTTTTTCTCCCTTCTTCTTTTCCTTCGATCTTTACTCTATTGGGCTATCTGTTCTTGTACACGCCGCTTTCCCCCCAAAACCCTCTGTGCACGGTGATTGTGAGTTAAGGGTGGACGCGCCGCTGATCGGCTTTTCCTCCTCTTTTTTCTTTCCCTTTCCTTTTTCCTCACTTCATGGCTATCGCTTGGACTCCCGCGAAGAACTATGCGCGTGCCGGCTACGTCGTCCTCCTTTTTCTTTTCCCCCCCCCCGTCTTCCATCCTTCTTTTTTTTTTTTTTTTGGCACTTCTCGCAGTGGCCCTCGTTCCTGCCACTTCGCTTTCTTTTTTTCTCTTCCCCCCCTCCTCCCTCGCATTGCAGGAACGAGGGCCCTTGAAGTTGCAAGGATGGAAGTACGGTTTGCCAGGCCGCCCCCTCTCCGGTAGTACGACGTTCGGCACGCGAATTTAGTCTTCGCGATACCTTTCCCCCCCTTCCCTTCCCTTCCCCTCAGAGAAATACAATTACCCAGCAGCCAAGCATTTGAATGACCTTTCCCCTTCGTGACACCCGGTCCTCCCAATCAAAGTGCACAGAGGGGTTTCCGTTCAGCGGCGTTCCCATCCCCTCCTCCCCTTCCCCTTCCCCTCCGAGACACTTTGTAAAAGCCAAAGTAGATGGCACCAACCCCCCCTTCTTTTCTCTTTCTTCTTGCGATACGAGCGGCCCGACGCCTTAGCCGCATTCGGCGCATCGAAGCGCAACTCTGATCAGCTGGTTTCTTTTTCTCCCTTTTTCCGTCGAAGACGACCAAGGGAAGTGTGCAATCCCCTTGCGTACAAACATCCAAAAAGCCGGCAGCGACTGTGACCCCAATGATCCCCTTTTTCCCTTCCCTTCCCTCCCTTCTTTCCCCCCTCCCTTTTCCCTTCTGCGCCACTTCAGCACGTCAACGCGCGCCGGAATTTCCTCCATTTTTAGACAACCTACAAGGTGCCGTGGAGCAATTTCCGGAACGGGACCTCCCTCCCCCTCCTCTTTCCTCTAGGGGTACGGGGGCTAGAGCCGGAGAGATAATCCCTCCCTTTTCTCCCCCTCTTTCCTCAAGTCACAGAGTTGAGTGCGGCCTCCCTGCTGACTTAAAGAACGGAAAAAGCAAAACAGCGGGAGTGGACCCCCTCCCTTCCCTTCCTTCTTTCTCACGCCGAGTCGCCGAAAAAGGTACAAGAGCCCTACCATCGAGGCCAGTGGAGGCGCTTGGCCCCTTTTTCCCTCTCCCCCTTTTTCTCCGAAACACATTGCTTGCTCGACCCTTGCGCGATTTCAGACCGTACGCGCGCTCCCCCCCCCCTCTCCCCCTTTGGCGGCGGTCCAACACAGCGACGAGACTTGTTCCCTCTTGCGCAATTTGCTCGATGAGTCGCTTCCTTTCTCTTCCTTTCGAGACCGTGGCATACAGTAACAGAAAATCTCCTGGGCTCACTCTCCTCCCTTCCTTTCCCTTTCTTCCCTTCGCAGGCTGTGGTTCGTAGCCAGCAGAGCGGCGATACCACGACGTACAAAACAAAAGCAGGCCGAGAATTTTTCCCCTCCTTTTCCTCCCCTCCTAAGATGAGCGAGTGGAATCATACCGCGCAGGTCCGGGCTGACTGCGAGAAGCAGAGCAAGCGTGAGCCTCCTCTTTCCCTTCCCTCCCCTCCTTTCTGCGGCATGAGTCATCTCTATCTTTGTGCAGCCCTGCCTTTTTGTACTAAAAAAAAGAGAGGTAGCGCTCGGTCCTTCCCCCTCCCCTCCCCCCAGGGCAGTCGTCTCCGCCGGACTCAATTCTTCCTTTCCGGGCATGTTGCCGGCATCCTGGATAAAATGTCGAATCAGTTCTCTTTCTTTTTTTCCTTTTTTCCCTTCCCCCTCCTAAGTCTCCGAGAGAATGACAGTTGCGTCCTCTGGACATGGAGGACGAGCGCGACCTTGCCGCTCGAGAGCAGTCCTGCCTTTTCTCCCCTCCCTCCTTTCTCCCTCCTCTCTTGGTGCGTGTTCCCGGATTATGGCGAGCAGAACCGTCAAACACAGCTCTTCCCCTCCCTAAATGGCAGACACCCAAGAAACGCGAGAAACGACTACGTTCCCACTTTTTTCTTTTTCCTCCTTTCCAGCAAACGTACAGTACAAAAGAAGTAGTCTGGTTTCGGCTTTTCCTTTCCTGCCGGATAGGAAGAACGTCCGAAGTTACAGGAGCATGCTGCTCCCTCTCCCCCCTCTACGGAACAAAGGGGCGCAATCTTTTTTAGTGATGTATTATTTCGTACGTGGCGCGCTTGACTATCCCTTCTCCCCCTCCCCCTTCCCCCTCTCTTACGGCAAAGAAAAACCGATTCAGCCTTCTTAATACGAAGACATGCCTGCTCTCTTCTCTCTCCGGCAATAATAGGTCCCCGAGCATCAAATTTCCGCTTCCCCCCTTCCTGGCACGCGACTGGGCCCGATTAGAAGCCCTTCTCCCCCCCCTTTTTATCGAAGCGCCAGCACTCCGGTGAAGGGGCCATGCCTAACTC
>Ga0179593_1639085_pt1 | contig 10420 bp, 11 predicted proteins | sample CZODoug2_1_08_16_FD_185931 | JGI IMG/M metagenome (GOLD analysis project Ga0179593, IMG submission 185931) | Vadose zone soil fungal communities from Angelo Coast Range Reserve, California, USA - CZODoug2_1_08_16fungal (PacBio error correction) | ecosystem: Environmental > Terrestrial > Soil >... | reverse complement strand
ACCCCCCCGTTTGTGAAGATGACTGCCCCTGCTCCTTTCCGCACCTTTTCGGTACTCTTTTTTTCCTTCATTATTCTCGGGTGCATCGATTGGCCAACCCCCCTGGAGACAAGTCCCCTTTTGCGATTTTCGTCCCACTCCTTGCTCATTCTCTCTCTGACCGTTTCCCTTTTAGTTTTTCTCCTGCTCCTCCCTATTTTTTTTTTTTTTTTTTTGTTTTTTTTTCTTTTTTTTTTTTTTTTTTTTTTTTTTTTTAAGCCCTCCCCGTTTTTGTTTATTTCCTGAGTCTTCAGTTCCTCTTTACTTAACATGCAAACGAAAGCACAGGCTCGCCGGCCCTAACAGCCTCTCCCCTTTCTTTTCTGTTCCTTTCACTCCTTATTTTTCCCTGTTAAATGTTGTTCCTTGAGCGTTTACGACCCACGGTAACCACCTCTTTCCCCCTCCTGGTCTTGATTGGCGTTTGCCTTCCCTCGTCATACTCTGATGATGATCTTGTTCCTGCCTGTTGACAGTCAACCGGTTCTCCTTCCTTCGCTCTCCCCAACTTTTTTTTCCCCCTTCACGCTGGAGTCGTCGTCCGATTTAAGCAAATCTGCACTGCAGCGCGTCCGCACTCCCTGGCGCCCCTGAGTGCTCTGACATCCCAGCTTATCTCGGTTCTGCCCAGTCCCCTCCACCCCTTTAATGTAGGGCCTGAGTTAAGAGTGACGTTAGTCAACGGCAATTCTGTCCCCCGACTCCGCTTACTCTCCTTAGAAGATAAAGCTGAGTCCCTTTCCCGAGCCAGCGGTTTATAAGTTTTTACTTGGCTGACCTCACCTCTGGGCAGGTTTTTTTCCCGTTTTTTTCCTAGCACCGCCCCATGCTTCTTTTCGCCTTGATGGCCTTGTTGTCTGCGTGATATTCAGAAGAGTTTCCCTGCGCAGCACCGTCCCTCCTTTCCCACCTCCTTTTTCCGGTTTCCGTTGCTTAGCCTTGCGGGATTAAGGATCCAGTCTCGGTTATTCGAGCGCTTTTGCTGAAATAATCGCCTTCACTCCCCCGTTTTCTACCCCCTTCTTTCTAGCCGCTTGCCTTTTGTAGCGGAGTCTTGCCCCTGCTGCGGCGCTGCCCCCCCCCTCTCCCTACCTCCCTGCACCCCTGGTTTACCCTTCCGTTGCTCTTCTGTCTCACTGGAAAGCACTTCTTGGGCCATGGGAGAGGTCTCAAGAAAAGGGCTGCGTCGAAATTTGGGGGCGTGACTTTTTTTTTTTCCTCGGATCCCCCCCGAGATTTTGATCATTGCGGTAGAGGAATGTTTTCCCATGACGTTAAGATTCGGTCGGTTTCCCATGCCACCCATTCTCCCGGAAATTCTTCACTCCTTCACCGTCCTTTCCCTTTGAAAGTGGACAGAGGTTACATCGGGCCGCCTTGAAAACCCTCATGAGGGCACCCGCCTTTACCCCCGTTTTTTTCCTTAGGGTCCCCTTTTTTCCAGTTATTATCCTGGCGTTTTTGGCGGCTTTCGCGGGGAGGAGCGTGGTTCAGCCGATTTTTCCTTGACATATGGACTTCCTCCGTCTGAGTCCTTCCCTTTTCTTCCCCCTCCATTCCTCGGACGTTAGGAACGAGCGTGGTGCCGTAATCGCGGCCATGGTGTCTTGTGTCGTGCATGCGTTTCTTTTATTCGTCATCCCCCCGACCTTTTTTTGACGGTTCAATGCAGCTTGTTAACGGAACGGCAGCTTACGGTAACCTCACTTTCCCTGCGCTTTCTCTTACCCTCCCGGTCTTCCTTCCATTTTGGTTTTCTTTTCCCCACCCTCATGGTAGTTCCCTACTCCTTGTTCCCACCTTGCCTTGGAAAATTCTGGGTTATGAGTAAGCTCCAGTTTCAAGCTTCTCTTTCCCTTTTTTCCAGGGTTCTTCCCTGCACTCTCCTAATGGCTACTGCTCCGGGGAAGGCTGCTGCGATGCGCCGCCCCCGCGTTGATCACTGACGGGTACCACGCTCTTCTGATCCTCTCCCTTCCCAATATGCTCTCCTCCCCTTCTTCTTTTCACGCATATTTTTGAGCCTTCAGCGTCGTCTTACCAAGCGCAGCGTGGATCCCCGTGATCAACGCTTGAAGTCGTATCAGCAGCTCTTTTTCCGTCTTCTGACGTTTTCCAGAGTTTTTTCCCAATTCGGCTTTCCTTACCCCGGCCCCTGAATCAACAGGAAAGGTGGGCGCACGGCCCTGGGGGGTGTTTGCGTCTGATTATCCCGGACACCTTTCCTCTTGGACTTTTTTCCTTTCCGGTTTACTGAAAAGAGCCCGCAACGTGTTTAGTGAAGGAGCGCGGTTTTCCCCTTTCCAGGCACTTATGATTTTCCGCGGACTTTTTGTTTGTGGCTTCCATACCCTCGAAGGGAACTCGATGACTAACTATCGAAGTCCCTTCTGGTATCGACGTAAAAACTGCTCGTGCGTCCTCGAGCTCTCCCTCCGGTTTCAAATGTGGCCAGGGGATTCAACAAGCACGAGCCGCATGATCCGCCAACTTCTGAGCCTTTTTGCCCTTTTACACCTCCTCCAACGCTTCTTTCAACCAATGGAGGGTATTTCTCTTGTGCTCCTGTGTTGACAGTCGGCCGACTCCATTTTGTTACCTCTCCGAACCATTGGCGTTCGATTGCCCCAAAACTTTTTTTTTGGCCAGCGCCTGTGTTTTTTGCATTTTCCCTTATCACGTCCCCCTCCAAAGGTCTAACCACATCAAAATACGCGCTCCCCGCTTGAGCCGGAGAGCGTCCCCCCTCCCCTAATTTCCCGACACCCTTTTAATTTCGACCTAAAGGGGCCCAACGCCCGTCGGTACGGCGACCGGCCCTAGACCCCCTTCCCTTTGACGTCCCATCCCTCAAGTTTTCTTAACTTATGGTGGAATTGTTGGCCGGAGGCTGAAGAATTTATGCAAGAGAAGCTAATTTTTCTTCGCGTCCTCCCCATGCTTCGGAACCTTGACGGGCGATCTTAAACCTGCTCTCGATCCGCTTTGCCTCTGTGTTTTTTCCCTCCTTTAGCTCTTCCCCCCCTGAAGGATAACTGAGCGTTTTTGGCCTCGGTGGACGTTGCGCAAGAGACGGCTTTTAATCACGCGTTTCCCCCTTTTCAAGCTGCTTCCCCCCAAGGTCCTTTTGCTGATCGCAAACATGCCCCAGCCTTAATCTTTAGCCCGGCGCAAAAAGTCCCGATGGCGGCGATGGCTTTTCTCCTGTTTCCCTCTTTTTTTTCTGTAGTGCGAAGAGTGTCCTGAAGAAACGCACACACGTGAATGGTACAGCACCCGTCTCTTCCCTTTTTTTCCCTGTTTTGTCGCTACTATGGATGTCACAGAGCACTTCGGGAGTTTCCGCCAACCTGAGGTCATCCGGGGGCGCCCTTTACCAATTTGCTCGGGTCTACGACTTTTAATTTTATTTCCTCTCTAGCGTTGACCTTGCTCCGCCTTGAAGTGATGATCCTTTTGTGGCGTAACAAGTCTCGCAAGAGGCGACTTTCCGCGCGATTACCGACATCCCCTTCCCTTTGACTTCCTGCTTCCCCTGTACTTCCTCAACTTCGCAGCAAGGAATCTGCTCACCGTGAAAAGGAGCTCGCCCTGATTCCCTTCCGCGTTTTCTTTCTTCTTTTGGGCTGAGTTTCTGCGAGCCTTTTCTGCGATTTTCGTGACGTCCCCCTTAAGCCGTTGGGCCCCATGGGTTAATCCTTAGAAACTAGTAATAAACAACCGGATTTTTTGTACTGTGCCTCCCCCAGTCTTTTACAGTCGGATTGCCACTGATTCAGCGCGGTTGCTCGATGTAAGGTTTCGCCAATCGCTCCACTTTTTCTTTTTCAGCTGAGTGGCCCCATTCTCATCACCTCCAGTCGGTTGCTAGGAGGTGAGGCAGCTTCACACCTCTCTCTATCTTTCTTCCCCTCATCCCCTTGTTGTTTGTTTTTTTTCCTTTTTTTTTTATCATGACCTCACTTTTCAACCGGACTTTGCCGATTGGCTACGGGCTCCTTGGATTAGCTGGCTGGTCACAGTCCTCCTCCCCCCTGTCTCATTGGATGCGGCAACCAATTACGGGCTCATTTTCAAAGGTCTTTCTTATCAGTGGCACTTCTTTTCAGTATTTTTCTTGCTTATGACCGAGAGATGGGCCACGCCTTCTTCTTAAGAATCCTACTTTTTGTTATTCTTACCTTTTTCTTCTATTTGTTATTTTTTCTTCCCCGTCCGGGTACTCTCCGAAAGTCTCGCCACGAATCCCAGCCTCCCAGCCCCTCTTGTATGTATGCACTCTTTAATTTCCGTTTTTTTCGATTCCATGTTGTGCAGATTCGGCGCGTTTACGACATAAGTTCACACCCACTCCGTCCGCCTCGTAGTCTCCCTTTATGCCAGGGTTTCGAGCATTTGTCCTCTCCGCTTTTTTTTGTCTCCCGTCCACGACGTCATCTCTTAGCGAAGTTCCCCCCCCCCCATTCTACTCGAGCCTCCTTTTCCCCTCCAATTTTTTTGTCTAAGGATTCAAGAGGAGACCCTTGGGAAACGGCCCTAATTTCCCTAAAGTTTTTCCCTCTCTAACCCCGCCAAAACCCTCCAAAGAACGTGCTTATACCTTTAACCCTATAGCGCCCCCTGAGTCCCTTAAACCGATAATAGAGGGTTTGGTCGAGGACAGTGAGATTCCCCTGTGCTTATCACCCGTCGCCGCGATTCGATTACCAGATGCCTGGATCCCCTCATCAGCGCCATTTTTTTTTTTTCCCCCCGACAGATATTTTCAGGAGATGAGAAGCATCTTCGAACCTCCTTTGTTGTTTGGTCAGCGGCCTTTTTTTTCCCCGTTCCTTTTCTTTTACCTGCAGTTGAGTTGAAAAGGCCGCCTTTTTTCCGGGACTCCCCAGTGCAGTGTTTTCTTTCCTCGTTCTCCGCCCCGGTTATTTTGTCCTGTCCAGCAGGGTGAAAATTGCCTGTCATTTCCGCTTGTGAACAAGCAGCCACATTTCAGATCGTCCTTTCCTTTTTTTTAGGCCCCCTTTCTTGCCTCTTGTTTCCACCCTCTTCCACCTCGTACACTGTGACGGGCCACCAACCCCATTTGTATGCGAACCTTTTTCGTTCCCCCTTTTACTTTTTTTTTTTCTTTTTGACGACGCCGATGGTTTTACCTGGGAGGAGGTCGACAGTACCCAGAAATTTCCTTTAAATCTTTCCTTGAGCTCCTCTTTCGGCCTGATTTGATTTTGATATTTGATTTGTGGAGCGCCTTCCATTTCTTCCCCTATTATTTGGACTTCCCTGGTAACGACCCCTATTTTGGGGCACTCTCCTTCCGGTTAGGAAGCCCCACTTTTCTTGTTTCTTCCCCTCCCTTCGATTTTACTGAGGGCATAAGGTGAAATGACAGGGAAACGAGCACTTTTGCTGCGTTTCTCCAGACGCTTTCTTGGCAATGACTTGCTCAGTTTGCCTTTTGCGGGCATTTCTGGATCTTTTCGCGGGTTCTTTCTCTTTTACATTGCCCTGACGTCGTCGAAGAATCCGGGCTTCTCCAGAGACCAGTTTTTCCTTTTCTTCAACTTCCCTTTTTGCCGTAATCTCGACAAGTTCTTCATTGAGCCCCCGTTTTATGATTCCCATCCCCCCCCCCTCCTTCGCCTCTTTAAAGAAACTCTCGTCAAGTGCACGGCCAGCTTCCTTTAGGCACCCGCAAGTCGCTTGAGCCCCTCCCGCCCTTTTATCTGCCCCTTTGACTCCCCTTTATGAGTCCTGGGGCGTTTTCCTCGATCCGCCGTGCTCACATGGAATTGTATGGACGGGGTCCTCTGGAGTATCTCTCTTCCCGCTCTCAGGAGGGACGTAGTCTCGGAACGCTCATAGCTTCGAATTTCTTGCTGAGGGTCCCCCCTCCCGCTGGCCGTCGTCCTTTCCGTCTAACTCGTTGGTAAGGAAGCCCAGGCGCAAAAATATGGCGGTTGACCCCTTTTCTCCCCCCTATTTTTTTTTGAGACTCTCTTCTATTTTTTTATTTTTTTTTTTTTTTTTTTTTGTGTTTTTTTTTTCCTGCGGCCTCGCTAGCGTAACCGGCACGTTGATCAATGGGACGGTCGCATCGCAGCAGTCCTTTCCTCGCGCATCCTTTCCCCTTTTTCTCTTTTTTTTTTTTGCCCCGCGCCCTCCCTTGGGGACTCGGCGCTTTGAGCTTTCAGTGACCCCTTAATTTCCCAGGTTCGAGCCCACCTGCACCGTACCTGCCCCGAAGTGGACGTCCGACCCACCTGGCCCTTGCTCCTTCCTTTTTTTTTTCCCAATTCTCCGTTACCTTTGAGCGCGGGGGCTTGCCCGTTGACTGCCCTATTCCTCTTTTCCCCTCGTTTTATAACAAAAACCCGCATATCAAGTCCCTTAACCCATGGCCGCTGACCGGCACCCCTCCCTCCTCCCGACCTATTTCTGCTACCGCGGTTATCTCGACGACCCCAGGACAAGCCCTGTCCACTTTACGATTGTTTCGACTTCTAGCAAAACCGTTGCGCAAATCGGCCCAAACCATCTGACACCCTGCATTCCCGTCAATGGCCCGGCATCGATATTTTCCCCCCTCATTTTTGACCCGGCCTCCCCTCCCTTTTTCTCAACGCCTGGGACGTCCCGAAACCTTTGGGGCTAGTGTGCCCCCCGACTTCTTTCGTCTTCTCCATTTTCCCAAGTTCGACCGACTCGCCCCAAGTACATGGAAAAACGGCGCTCGACGCTCCCTACTCCCCAATTGCGTCCGCTGGCGGAGCCCCAAGTTCCCTTCCTAAGCAATTCTTCTTTACGACATATCCCCACTAACAACGCCAGCGCCTTCCTATCCTTCCCTTCAACCCCTTTTTAGTCTCCCAAATTTCTTTCTTTTCCGGTTACCTGTGAGCTGTTGGCCCCAGGCGGCCCGCCAGCCTTGATAATGCTGAGGTCTTACCCACGTCTCCCCGGTTTTTCTTTCCCCCTTTTCGAAGTCTGAACTGTTCATGTCACCGAGGCAGCCTTACCTTCTTTCTTTCCTCAACCTGGAGTTCCCCCAAGGCCTGCCCGGTTTGATTCCCGGCCTCAAGGCCTCGTGGCCCCTCAGGTTTTTCTTCCTTGCTATTCCCTTCTCCTCCCTCGGAACAGTCCCTTTCCCAAAACCCCGTGAAGTTTTCCTTCCGATTTCTTTCCTCCCCCTTCCCCCCACTGTCCCCCTTTTCTTTCTAATTGAAAATACAGATGGGCTGTTGCGTTCCGCATCGGAATTCCTGACGTCAGTCCGACAGGTATGCAGATGCCGCCCCCTATTACCAACCCCTGGTCCACCTTCACCTTTTTCCCGCGAATATTCCGGAACTGGCCGGCTTTAAGACGCACCGCAGACTCGCTACAACTTTTCCTTTTCCATCTTCCCCCTTTGCTTGTCACTTCGTCCCCCACCTCATTTTCACTTTTGTGTCACGCTCTCGAGCAGTTGCACTTGCTCCCCCCGCGCGGCTCAGCTCCTGCATCCCGGTTTTGAAACGCCCTTTCGCCTCGGGCAGATGAAGGCCGGTCTTTTCTTGTTCTTTCGCCCCACTGTTTCCATCATGCACGCGGTTCGAGCAGCTGCGAAGCCCAAAATGGATCTCCATTGGCCCCTGCCTTCCAACATTTATGTCCTTAAATCGAAGGCTTCTTAAATTCCCTTTTTCGACTTACACCGCTTTGAATTAGAGTGCTCCTCTCAAGGCCCCGTCCCTTCCCTGTGTTGCTTTCGAAGTTTTGAATGTCACCAAGCCTTGAAGGGCCTGTTCCCCATCGTTGACCTAAACTTCTTTCATAAACAAAGGCGGATGCTGCGGCAGGCGGATGCCTACTCGCCCCCTATAATGCCTCTCAACTTAATCGGTGCCTGAGACCGTACAGTTGGGTTTCCGGACCTGCAAGTCAATCTGTGGCCCGAGTGGTTGAGAAATTCTTTCTCATCTCTACAATTCTTACATCACATTCACCCGGTTGCGTACTGAAGGCTGACTTCACGATTCACCCTTTATCCTCTCCTCTTCTATTATTTTTGGTAGCAGCTTGGCCGACAGTTTTCAGCTGCCCCGACAACTCCGACCCCCTACCTTCATTTTGCGTCACTGTTCTTTTTGCCTGCTTGATTCCTCATTTGCACTAAAGGAGAGCCTGGCTGCCACTGTCCGCCCCCCAACACAGCGATTGCCACCTTTGCACCCCCGGAACACACTAGGTTTGACTCAACCGTTTTTCTCTCCCTCCATCTTCCCCTTTGTCGACTGCTCACCGACCTGTATGCAACCCGCATATGCCTATCCGACCTTTTGGGTTTATTTTTCCTTCCTTTTTTTTCTTCGTTTCGCACTTTTTCCCTTTCTCAAACACCTTGACTTCCCCTGACTTAAGAAAGGCCGCGCATCCCCTCTGCCCGCCCCCCTTTTCTTGCTCTCCACCAAGATCTGAAATCACTAGTTCCTTTTAAAGGGTCTCTGATTTCCCGTCCTCTTTGCCCCCCCCCAAGCGCTCAAATAAACTGCAGCCAACGCACCCCCCTAGGAAGTCCCAGGCCCTCTTCCCCCCCTTCGAGCTACCACGAGCCCCGCCCTGCTTTATGGGCAAGGTGCCCCCCCCCCCCCCCCCGTAGAAGATTTTTCCTCTCCCCTGCTGTGCTGTCTTTTCTTTTTTCGACACCTGTTACTCATCATGCACTCGCCTGGAAAGGCGTTCACACCACCAAAACCCGATATTTCCCGGATTCAAATGTCCCCCTCTGGGCATTCTCCCTTTTGCACTGCACGCCGAGCAGTGCAGACGTGACAAACTTTAACAGCGCGTTGGCCGCCCTCCCCCTTCCCTCACCAATCTCACCGAGCGGCGCGGAGGCCCTTCACCGACCAGCAACAAACCTTCCATCCCTTTTCACCGCGTTTTAGATTTTCCTACGTACTTAGTGTGACTTCTACTGAGAATCTGCCTGCCTCCGCTTTCGCGACGTCGTTCGTTCCAGATCCGTCCCTAGTCCCGCAGGAGCAAGCTGCCCAGTCTTTCCTTTTTCCCCCCGCTCCCTCCAAAATTCAGTTTTTTTGGAGAGTCGCGTGAACTCGAACGCTCCTTTTTTTTGAACCGCAGTATGCGCTTGTTTGTGAATCAGACTCCTTTATTTTTCTTTTCTCCTTTCCGTGCCATTCTGTCAGGGGACCCCCACCCAGGCAGGCCCCTTGCCCCCTTACCGCCGTTATCAACTTTTCGGCTTCCCTTCCCCCTTCCCCGCTGCCGGCATGTGTGACCCTCCCATCGACTGCAGTTACCGCTGTTTTATCCCCCCCACACCTCCCACTTGAGCCAGCCCTTTAGGACGACGACTGACTAAACTCGGCGCCGCCCTCCCAAACATCTACCACTAAAACGTAGAAACGGCCCCCAATTTTTCTTTGATACTTTCCGTTCTTGGCGGTTCCCTCTCCTGCAAAGGCGGCTTTGGCGTTTGGAAACGGGGATTGGGAGAAAGAAAGGCTTTTCCCGTCCCCTTACTGGGACGGAGGGCTTTTGCCTTCCCTCTTGACTTGCAGTTTGATCTTTTTGAGTAGAGCTACTTTTTTCAATGGACTGATAGTCGTTGTGAAACTCCCCCATCTTCAATTCCCCCCCCACGTGTTCGGCTATGTCCCACTCTGCGGACGGGTAATCGGCACGCTTTTCGTGGTTCCCCAACCTCCATGAGGACACCAAGAGCAATGACGTCCCCCTTGCGGGGCAACCTGTTTATTGGTTCGGCGCGACGTTTGTCTTCGGAGCAGGATTTTTGGCTCCTTGAGTTTTTTGAGCACCGACTCTTACATTCTAATTCCAGTGAGTCCCGAGTGTTGAATACCCGTTCCAGTCCGAGTGCAGGACTCAGGCAAGTCGAGCCCCAGTTGGGCGCCTGCGCGCGCCCCAAGAGTGATTAACTGGACCTTTTCCGCATCCCACCCGTCCGGCTGCACTTCCTTCGGACTCCAATATCCCTGTTCACCCGGTCCCGACGCGATTCCATAACTTGCCAATTGTTGACCGCTTTTAACCGCTTTTTTCAGGCTGCTCCTGTTTTTCCTATTCCCCCTCTGCAGGTTTCCTTGGTTCGATACCCACGCCCTTCACCACCACCCCTTCATCTGGACATCCGTGCCGTTTTTTAGTACTATACAGGAACGCGCCGAGTACGCTGCATGGAGGGAGTCATTTTCGGTTCGCCCTTGCCCACCAGTCCGAGAATTTTCTTCCCCCCTTGCCGTCTGCTTTTTCCCCCGCAGCGCTTGCTGCCGACGGCTCGACGTTTCCGGGTGATAAAAGGGGGATGCCCCCCCCCCACCTGCCTCCTTAGGACTTTTTTCTCTCACCTCCCCTT
>Ga0179593_1609153_pt1 | contig 10420 bp, 18 predicted proteins | sample CZODoug2_1_08_16_FD_185931 | JGI IMG/M metagenome (GOLD analysis project Ga0179593, IMG submission 185931) | Vadose zone soil fungal communities from Angelo Coast Range Reserve, California, USA - CZODoug2_1_08_16fungal (PacBio error correction) | ecosystem: Environmental > Terrestrial > Soil >... | reverse complement strand
GCTTAATTTCTCCTTTTTTTCCTCCACCCCCCCCCCCCCCCTTCGATTAGCTCTCTCAGGTGTTCCCCCCCCCCCCTCTTTCCAACCACTGGTAGATTCGGAGGCACCTCCCACCCAATTTCTTTCATATTACAAAACAACGCTCTTTTCTTTTTTTTCCCCTGTTTGTTCTTCTTCCCCTCCCCACCTCGGCGGAAAGCTGTAGGTTGTTGGCCGTGTGGGAGTCCCCCCTAGCTTTGCCTTCCTACGTGTAAGAGACAGATGCCCCCCTTTTCCCCCCCCCCTCCGGAAAATTTCCTCCGCGAATCCCCCCTTGGTCCTTTTTTTTTTCCTGTGCCATCGAAAGAAAGGAAGACAAACATCTGGTTTTTCACCCTGTTCAATCAAATTCAATACGCGCTTTGTGCCCTTTCGTTTTTCAACTACCCCCCCTCCTTCTGGTCGGATGCCCTTCCCCTGAGAAGATCACTTTTCTAATGACTCCATGTTCCGGACAAGCACCGATTTCTTCGTTGCCAAAACAACCTACCCCCCCTTTTTCTCCGTTCGACCAAAGACGAACACTGCGTCTGGCTTAAGGGTCCTGGTTTTTTTTCCCTCCCCTCAACCAACTTCTTTCTCCGCGGGGAGAGAAAATGTCATTGTTTTTTGGACCGCCGGTCCTTCCCAATCTTTCTCCCTGCCCAATCACCAAATTAGAACGCTCCTCCCTTTTTTCTTCTGTCCCCGCCATTAGGGAAATAGCCCCCCCTCCCCAATCTCTTTTTTTTTTAAACCACTTCCCTGCATTAAAAGAAGCCGCCCCCCCTCCCTCCATTAAACGGCTTCCAGTTTACATCTTTCCCCTCCCTTCAAAGAGACAAAACCGGCCTTCCTGAAGTTTCCTTCCCTCACAATGGTGAAATATACGTAGCCGAAATCCTTCTTCCCCAACACTTATACCGAAACCCACTCGCTCTCTTTTCCTTGATGCAGCCCTTTCCCCCCCTTTCTATACGAGAAAGGGGACCTTTGGTCCTTTTTTTTTAATCTTTTCCCTTCGCCATATCTAATCTTAGTACTTCTCCCCCCCCCCCTCCCCAAGCCCCAAACCCAGGAAAGGAACATTTTTTTCTCCCCCCTTTTATTGGACTGCCATGCCTTCCCTTTTCTTCTCTTTTACTTTCCCTTCCCCCCCATCGCCACGGACGAATCACTAAAGCCGCTGTTCCCCCTTCCCCTTTTCCCATCGACGCAGAAACTCCCTTTGCAGTTTTATTTTCTCAGTCTTCTTCTCCGAAGACGGATTCAGCCAAGTTCCTCCCCCCCTCAGGACAAGCCAGGCATCTTCTTCCCCCCCCCACCCCTTCTTTTTTCCCCTTTTTCCTCAATATATCCCGACGGAATGGTCCTCTCCCCTCCTTTCGTCGAAAGCCTTCCCTCCTCCCCGCTTGTTTTTTTTTTCCCTTCCTTCCTCTGCTCCCTTTCAACCGCTATTTCGCGGGCGCCGTTCCTCTGTTCCTTTCGAGGAAATCGGACTCTCCGCATTCCTTCCCCCTCTTCCACTCCCCCCCCCCACAAAGTGCAGGCGGCATTACATTGCCTTCTCCCGGGATGGCGAAAGTCCCCCCCCCTTTCGGGCGACCCTTTCCTCTCTTGTAGTCTTCATTTCCAGCGGCGAAAGTGGGGGTTCCGCGCAAAAGGACGTCCAACTCCAGCCCCTTTCCTCTTTTTCTTCCACTATCGGGTCGAAAAAACTTTCCCCCTCGTAAAGGCTCGATGCTAAAGGTCTTCCCCCCATGTTTCCTCCTCGAAGCCCAAAAGCACAAGACTCTTCTTATTGTGATCACTGGGTCCCGCTTTTTTCCTTTATCCTCTTCCCCCCCCCCCTTTTCTTTTTTTTTTTTTTCTGGGATTAGTCGGCGCTACATTTTGGAAAAACCATGTTGCCTGGGGGCCCTTTTTTTTCTCCCCATTTTCCCTTTTTTTTTTTCCACCCGGCCTTCCACCTCGCCAAAAAAAAAGGCTTCGCCGCTCCTCCCCTTTTTTTTTTTGTAGAGAGATTTACGATAATCGGCGGCCTTTCCCTCGCTTGGTTTTTTTCCCCCCTCTCTCCTATTTCGATCTTTGGCGACGGGCACGGCCAGTGTCTCCTTCCTTTTTTTCCGGTGTAGAAGCAGATAATCCTTTTCCCTCTCTCAGTTGTCCTTTTTTTTTTTTTTTCACATTTCTTCAACTAAGAGAAATTTCTTGGCGTTGGTGCTTCTTTCCTGTATCATTTTACTTTTTCGGCGGAGGAACTGGGTCTTCCTCTTGATACTTTCTCTCTGTTGTGCGAGAAGATTAGAAATACCCCTTCTTTTTTTTCCTTTGGGGAGGTGGACGTCTTTTTTTTCTCTCCCCCGCTGTTGCCTATTTTTTTACTACACCCTTTTTCGCCAGAGGGTGATGGTGACTTCTCCCTTTTTTTATTTCATCAAAATGAAGAACTGACATTTTTTTTCTTTCTCACTTGTCTTCTTTACTCTTTCTTAGAGAAGATTTCATATTCCACTTTCTTTAGATTTTCTTTTCTTCTTTATTTTCTTAGGGGCCGGCGAGGAACGTAGCCTTTTTCCGGACACCGGACGGCCTTTTCTCTGTCTTAACTCTTCTTCTCTTGGGACCATTCGGCGGGGTAGACTTGCTTACCGTGCCCTTTCCCTTGGCCGAGTGTTTGGGGGAGCGGGCCGGTACCTTTTTTTTGAACCTTATTTCCTCCTTTTTTTTACCTTGGGTGAATTGGCATGGAAGCCGGTTTTTTCTTGCTCGAAGCCTTCGTTTTTTTTTTTTTTACTTTTTTTTTTCCCGTGTCAGGATTGGCAGTGATTCTTTTTCTTTTTCTTCCGTACGAAGATGCGGGTAGAGCATTTTTCTTTTTTCCACCTGGTTTTTTTCCCCTTTTTTTTGTTGCGGCTGGTGGTTTGCAGAATTTGCGGGGTTCTTTTTCTCTTATCTCGGGCGAGGAGGACTACCACCAACCCTCTTCCCCTTCTTCGGAATAAACAAGACCCGCCGTCACCCCCCCTTCTATTTTTGGGTTCGAGGATAAGTTTTTTGTCCTTTTCGAGTACTCTTTTTTTCTTTCTCTTTTTTTTTTGTCACACCCCAGAAAAACTCGGGCCGTTTTTTTCCTCAACATTACGAGAAGTTTTGTCTTTTTTTCTCTGAGGTCATTTTTTTTTTCTCTTTTGAAGAGGAACTTGGTTTGGTCTTTCTTTCTTCCATATGTCCAGGGGAAGAACCGGTTTTTTTCTTTTATTGTTCTTATCTTTTCTTTTCCACTCCGAGATGGGGCAGATCGGGGAGTCCTACTTTTTTTCCCGGGGTAGAAGGGACTTTGAAGCTTTTCCTGGCCCCTTCTCCCCCCTCTATTTGTTTGCAAGGAGTGGTTGAATTTGTCCCCATTTTTTTCTTTTCTCCCAGGAAATTAGGCAGACGCACTTTCATTCTTTTCCCCTTTTTCCCTTAAACCATAGCTGATTTTTTTCCGGCAGGAGTAAAAAGCCCATTCTTCTTTTTTTTTCCTTTCCCCCCCTTCCCGTTCTGGCAGGATTGGGATTCTTTTTTTTTTTTTTTCCTTCTTTTGAGGGAATAATGATTGCGTACGGGAATTCTTTTAATTTGACTCCTTTTTTTTTTCCCCCTTTCAAAAAAAGGAGGTTTCTTTTTTTCCCTTCCTGCGAGAAGGACAGGGCGTAAAAGATTTTTTCGGCATTTCTTCCTTTTTTTTTTGAGGGGGCGGGCTGTTCTTTTTTCTTTCCCAGGCGAGGAGAAGACGAAGATTTTTTTTTTCCCCCCCACTTCCTTCCTTCTTGAAGAAATTGGGGAAACGTATTCCCTTTTTGCTGACTTCGTTCCCTCTTTTTTTTAAGAGGAAGGGAACCCCCCTTTTTTCTCTGGGAACTGACTCCGAATTTTGGTTTTTTTCCCCTTTTTTTTCCTTTCTTTCCTAGAGGAGAAAGACCTCCTCTTCCTCCGAATGGGGGAGGAAAGGCTACCTTTCCCTTTTTTTTTTCCCTCCTATTTATCCCTTTTTTTTTTTCTAGAAGAGAGGATATGATATTTCATTACGGCTATTCCCTCTCTTCTCGATATATCCAATTTTTTCAGTTCTTTCCCTTCCCCCCTTTTTTCCCCTCTTCTGGAGGAAGGGCCATTTTTTCCTTTCCCTTCCCCTCCCTTCTTCCCCCCCCCAAAAATATCTTTTCGCTCAAGGCATCCCCCCCCCCCCCCCGTTACTTTTTCCCCCTCTTTTTTCCCACCTGGGAAATAACAACCTCTTTCCCCCCTTTTCGCTCTCACCCTTCTTTCCCACTACTAAGGAAAGGAATACGGATTCTTCCCACTTCTCGGAAATTAGAGCCCCTTCCCCCCCCTTCCATAACCCCCCTTTTTCTTATTTACTGCAATGGTAATTTAGGCCGCATTTTCCTCTCCCCATTCTTTTTTTGGCGAACAAAGGGCTTTCCTTCCTCCTTGTCCTTTACTCCCTTCCTGAGGGCATAAGAAAGAAGGTCCCCCCTCTTCTCTTTCCCCCTGCTGTCGGAAGGAAATGTTTCCGCCAACCTTTCTTTTCCAGACTGCTTTTTTTTTCCCTTTTCAATTTTTTTTTCCAAAGAGTAGACAAAAGTGACCCCCCCCCTTTCTTTCTTTCTTACGGTGAATGGGGCCCCCCCTGTAACCCCTTTTTTTTCCCACTAGTATGGGGAGGAACCTGGAGAGGCGACCCTCTTTCTTCGTCACTTCCCCTCCCCTTTACACCGATGGGAAAATTCCCCCTCTCCTCTTCTCCCGATAGGAACCAGGTCTTCCTTCAACTTTTTTCTCCCCCTCCCCTCCCTGGCAAAAATGTATCCCGGTTTTCCCCCATCTGAAAGCACACTTTTTTTCCCCCGTTATTATTTCCCTCCTTTCACAAGCTCAAGGGAAGTGAAGGCAAACACTTTTCCCTTTTCCCTCCTGGCAAGAAACCCGGCGAGTTCGGGTTTTTCTCCCTTCCGTCCCTTTTCACCATCTGAATTCTCACAATTATACTAGACCCCTTTTTCTTGTGTGACTTTTTTTTTTTCCCCCTTTTTCTCCTTTTTCCAACAGTTCTAAAGAGAAGAATTTTGTCTTTTTTTTCTTCTTCTTTCCCCTGTTCCACTACTCCTATCAATCCCTTTTTTCCCCCGCCTCATTCCCCTCCTTTCCCATCCTCTATTAGAAATACCCTTTTTCCTCCCCCCCCCTCTTTCGATATCGGAAAAACCATCTTTCGCCCCTTCTCCCACTTTCCCGCTCCCCCCTTCCTTTTTCCTGTGCAGAAAAATAAGCGGCATTTTGTTTTGACCAGCAAGGAGGCTGCGCTCCTTCCGTCGTTTCCCCCCCTCCTCTTTTCCCCCGGTCGTAAACAAAAAAAAACACTCCTCCTTTTTTTTTTTATCAAAGTAGAGTAACGCACAGACTTTTTTCTAACCGGGGCTCTCTCTTCCCCCCCCTTTAGTCATGGGAAGCGGTTCTCTTCTAAGTTTTCATTTCTCGTGGCAGGAAGACAAGCCCCCCTCTTTCTTTTTATTTGAACACGGTTGAAGGGGTTCCTTTTCCAGTAGTTCGCTCTTTTTTCCCCCCTTTTTTCCTCCGGAATTTTTTAATTTCCTTTCTATTGCGAAGGACCACCATCCCCTTTTCCCGGTGTTTTCCTTTTTTTCCCTTTTTTCCCCCCCCCCCCTAAATTCCCTCACCTAAGTGGGGCCGTGGGTTTCCCCTTGGGGTTTCTGCTTTTTTTTTCTTCCCTTTTTCCTGAAGGATGTTTCTCGGCCCCCCCTTTCTTTTTTTTCCAACCGATTCCACCCGCAATCGAACTTTTCAACCTTTTTCCCCCCCTTTCCTTCTTCCCAAGGACAGCAACCGCCTAACGTTCCCCCTCCCCCTTCTCTGATTGTTGATCACTGGGCGTCCAAGGTGACTTTTTTCTCGAACTTTTTCTTCCTTTCCCCCCCCCTTGTCCAAATATTGACGATTTAAGTTTTTTTTTTTTCCCCCCCTTCTGGGGGAAAAAAACCATTCTGGCCTGTCTTTTTTCTAGAATAATCCGGTTCTTTTTTCCCCTCCTCCTCTCTCCCAGCAGTTAAAAAGGTCTTTTTTCAAAAAAGGGATTCAGCCGATATCGCAACCCCTTTTTTTCTTTCGCTTCATTTTCCCCCCTTTTTCTTTTAAACGAGGGCGAGCCGCTTTCCTTTTTTCCCCCTCCTCGGCATATAGATCTTGGCGACGGTGTCCCTTTTGGTCCGTTCCCCTCTTCTTTCCCTTTTTTCCCCTTATTTTGAAAGTGGGAAGAGAGACGAGAATGTCCCCATTTCTTTTATTGAAAAGATTAAGTAGTGGAAAAAGTGTAACTTCCTCTCCTTTTTGACACTACCTTTCTTCCCCCTTGATAATTTTATTTTAGCACGTGACTTTTTTCTCTCTTTTCTCAAGGAGAAGAATTAGATTATTTTTTTTTTGTGTCTACCTTCCGTTTTTAGAGAGATTAGATTTCCAGTGGTAGGGGATGTCCCCCCTTTTTTTCCTTCTTTGGCTTTTTTTTCCCTTTCCAATTTTCGACAGCTGGTCCCCCCCCTTTTTTCCCTCACCCTCTTTTTTTCTTTTTGACTTCGGCAACGAGTCCTCTTTTTTTTTTTTCTTTCATGAAAATGACGATGCACTTTTTACCCTTCTCTTCTACTTCGCTTCTCTCCCTTTTTCTTTACCAGTTGCGGAGAGACGATTTCCTCTCCCCTCCCTCTCTTTTTTTTCCTGGGGAGCTTGAGACTGAGACCGCGAATAGAGTGAAGTTCTTCTCTTTCTCCTCTCTGGAACCTTTTCCCTCCCCCCTATTCCTTCCCGGCGTTCACCAAGGGAAGGAATATCTTTCCCCCTTTTTCCCCCTTTTCCCCCTCCCTGAAAATAAGAGGCCGAGTGTTTTTTTTTCTTTTTTTTTTTTCCAGTGTTTTTTTCCCTTTTTTTCCCCTTGGTGACTTGGGCTGCACTTTTTTCCTCCTTTTTTCGGCTCGCAGCTGCGTTAATGCCGGCGTCTTTTTTTTCTTTTCTTTTTGTTCCCATTTTTTCCTTTCTTTCGTCGTGGCGCTTTGATTTTCTTTTTTCCCCTTGACTTCGGGGCCGGGGCAGGGTTTTGGCATGCGTTTTTTCCTTAACTTCAGTTTTTTTTTCCCCCTTGCTTGGTCGGTAGTGTTTGTTTTTTCTCTTTCTTTCTGTCGCACCCTACACTATTTGCTAGAATACAAAAGTCTTTCTCTCTTCGAGGCCCCTTTTTTCCCCCCCCCCCCCTCCCGGAAGAACTCACCACAATTCTTTCTTTTCATTTTTTGGAATCGCCAAGTTCAGGATTTCCTTGTAACTTTCTTTTTCCCCTCCCCCTCCCTTGCCGGGTTTTCTCTTTCCCCTTCCTGAGAAGTTTTGACGTCAATCTTTTTCCGGGCTCCTCCTATCAAAATTGGTTGGGACGGCTTTTCCCCCCTTTGTGAGCACAGGGGAGACATTTTTCTCTTGGAGTTAATTCTTTTTTTTCTTCTCTTCGATGGTGATTTGGCCTTTTTTTTTCTAGGGGACTTGATTGACGCGATATTTTCCTTTTTGGTTCGCTTTTTCCCCCCTTAATTCCCCATTGATAGAAGGGATAGAAACAAGGGACCCTTCTTCTTTTTTTCTTCTTGGGAGAAGATCCCCATCATTCTTTGTCCTTTCGGAGTTAACAAGACCATCTTCCTCTTCCCTTTCCTTTCACAGGCAGGCAGAGGCGGGCTTTTTTTTTCTGGGCTGTTTTCCCCCCCCTCTCCTTTTTGCATGCAGGATTGAATTGACTGACCCCCCTTTCCCCCCCCCCTCTTTTGGTCTTCTTAATCGATGAGCACGGCCTTTTTTTTTTTGGTTTTTTCCTTTTTTTTTTCACTTTTTCCTGCGACATTTCGAGAAGTTTGTTTTTTTTCGCAGCGGATCGTTATTCCCCCCCCGAAGACTTTTTTTTTCCCCCCTCCTCTTCGCCGAGGTTTTTCCCTCTTTGCCAGAAATGGAACGGACCTTTGATTGTGTTTTCCCCTCCTTTCTTTTTTTTAAGAGGAAGGGACATTCCCTCCCTTTCCTGCCGCCGAAACTCTTCCTTTTTTTCTACCCTTGTTTCTTTTTTTCCCCTCCTTCTTTCCCCCTGGATATTATTCGAGGCTACTCGGCATTTTCTCCCCCTCTTTTCCCCTGCAATTAGCATCTCTCTCTTTCCCTTGTGCCTTGATTCTTCCCTTTCTCTTTTTCTTCGATAGATACATTGGCAGTTCTTCGCTTTTTTCTTCCCCCCCCGTGGGACCTGCCAAACACTGGTCCCTCTTTTTTGAGTCCCCCCCTTTTTTCTTTCAGAGGAAAACAACTCTTTTTTCCCCCCGCCGTCCCCCACCCCAGTCCCGGAAAATACGCTCCCCTCTTTCCCTTGCCCTCCTTTCCGCTGTCGGAGTTTTCGGTCCACTCCAAAGGCCACCACCGGCTTTTTTTCCCCCCCTTCCGGAGGCCTTTTTCCAAATTTTTTCCTTCGAAATTGTCCCCCTCCTCCTTTTATCCGTGGGGGCGCATCGATACCCTTCCCCTCTTTTTTTGGGCCGAAAGGCTACCGACTTTTTTTGTTCCCCATTGTAAAACTTTTGTGTGCCAAGTACATAATGTCTTCGACCTCCTCTTTTTTTTTCCGGAAAAGAGCGCTCAAGCATCCCACCTTTTTTTCTGTCGACAGGGGCTTAGTTCACCGATTTCTTTTCACGATCCCCCCCCCCTCCCCTTCCGCGAGGGTTACGGTCAATTTCCCGGCCCGCCTCCCCCCCCCAAAAAATGGAGTCGGGCTACTTTTTTTTTTGAGTCCACTTTTTTTTCCCCCCCCCCCCCCGCCCGCAAAAGATCGTTGTCCGCCCTGCTCTTTTTTTTCCCTCGGTAATTTCGTCCCCCCCACCCTCTGGAAAAAAAAAATTCCTCGCCCACTTCCCCCGGTCTTCCCCCTTCCCATCGACCCACGAAAATACCGTGCAACCCTTCCCCTCTTGGCCATACAAAGCCGCAGCCACCCCCCCCCCGGCTGCTTTTTTTTCTTTCCCCCTCCTCCCGCCTTGAAGGACAATTCAATGTTAGGGAAAAACCTTTTTTTCCCTCTTTTTTTTTTTTCAGGGCTTCCCTTCCTGACCATGAAAACATCTACCGTCTTCCCCCCCTTTGGCGAGTAAAAAAACACCCCCCCTTGGTGGTCTTTTTTCTTTCCTTGGTCTTGTTTATCCTCTTCACTTTTCCGCTTTCACAAGTTTCTATACGAGAAGGACCTCCACCATCTTTTTTCCTCTTCCCTCTTAGTTAAGTGGAGACAACCCCCCCTCCCCTGCAATTCCTGCAAACCACCGTTCCTTTTTTTTTTTTTTTTTTCTCTTTCCTCCCCTCCCAAAAAGGGGGGAATAATGCCCCCTTTTTTCTTTCTCGGAAAAACATCTTTCGCGAAAATCCCCCCTTTTCCAACTGATTTTCCCCCCCCCCCTCCTCCCCTCGCCGAAGAAAAAAAAATTTTTTTTCCCTCCCTTCGAGATGAACATGCCCTTCTTCCCTTCCATCTCTTTTCCCCTCCCTTGGGTGGGGGGGGGAATATTCGTCCCATTCCCCCCCCCCTCTTCCCTCTATTTAATGTACGACGTACAGTCCCCCTCTTTTTTTCTTCCCTCCGGGCATAGGCAAAGTATTTTCTTTTTTGGCCGTAAAAACCAGAAAAGGTCCTTCCTCCTCCCTCTATTCTTTAACTTTTTTTCCCCCCTTCCTCTTTTCTTGGCCGGTTTGAAGAGGAAATTCGGCTCTTTCTTTTCCTTTTTTTCGCCCAGATCCCGGATGTCTTTTCCCCTCGGTTTTTCCCCCCCCCTTCCCCTTCCCTATTGAGAAAAACCCTTCCTCCCAAAAGGTGTATAGGAGCTTCTTTTTCCTTTTCCCCCACAAAAAGTGTTTTTTTTTTTCACGCGCAACTTCTCCGCAACCTTCCCCCCCTCCTTTCCATATAGTTAGGAAGCTTTTTCTTTTCCCCCCCCCCCGATGGGCCCCCTTCCGGATTTTGTTCCCCTTTTTTCCCTTTTCCTCCGGGCCGAAAAAAAGCCCCCCCTTCCCTCCAACGAAGCCAAACGCCAAGGAAACTTTTTTTTTTTTCTTCCTTTTTCCCCCCCCCCCCCAAGAAGAAGTTTCCCTTTTTTTTCCCTTCCCCCCACTGTACAATATTGAAGTATTTTCTTTTTCCCCGGGTGTTTTTTTTCCCCAAATTTCTGACTGGAAGTGCCTTTTTTTCTTTTTTCCCTTTGTGGAACATGACAAGGCCGCCGACTCTTCCCCCAGTCCTCTTTTTCCTCTTTTCTTTCCTGCC
>Ga0179593_1492608_pt1 | contig 10420 bp, 9 predicted proteins | sample CZODoug2_1_08_16_FD_185931 | JGI IMG/M metagenome (GOLD analysis project Ga0179593, IMG submission 185931) | Vadose zone soil fungal communities from Angelo Coast Range Reserve, California, USA - CZODoug2_1_08_16fungal (PacBio error correction) | ecosystem: Environmental > Terrestrial > Soil >... | reverse complement strand
ACCTTTTCTTTTCCATTCTATTGCAACCCCCTGTAAGAATAGGAATCAAAGAACAAAAGGATTTGTTAGAAAGTTGCCTTTCTTTTTATTGGTCCCATTCTCCCGCTACCCCACCCCCTTTTTGAGTGTTTGGTTTTATGATCCACCACGGCACTGGCTTCGCAGTTTAGCATTAGTACTTCCGAAGAGGCGGTTTCACTTGCTTGCGGTTTTTTTCTTAGACTAGAGTTCTTTCGGACCCTGCTCTTGTAAATTGTTACTCCCCCTTAGTCTCCGACCCTTTTTGAAGCTTCCGTAGAAACTGCGCGCTAACGTCTTCCCCCCTGAGTGGGGGTATTGAGATATCATACCCTTTCCACCTACCATAGGTATTTTTGGATTGGGCGGGCGTGCTTGGTGCCTCCCGCATGGAACCAATGAAGTTATGAGCGGCGTTCTTTTCAGCGTTCTCGTCGCTATCTTCTTCCGAGACCTTTTTTCCTTTGGTTGTTCTTTATGACCGTCGCGACACTTCTGACTTTTTCTCCTCCCTATGGAGGCGGTCATGTTGGCTTGAGAGACTACTTTTAAGGGGCCGTTTTTTTGCGGCTTCCCCCTCTCCGGCCCCCCTTTTGAGTCCCATAGTTACCCAACATGCCGTGTTTACTTCTCCCGTGCCGCCACTCTAGTCACCTGTCCTTCCCTATTCATTGCCATTCGCCTTAAGATCTGATGAAAAAAGGGCAGGTTAAAACTTCTGTTACTTCTTTTTCCCTTTCTTTTTGGGTCCGGGTTAATATTCTGCCTTTCTCTCGACCGACCCTTCCCTCGCCTGATTCTAATTTTTCATACGATGTTTTCTGTGCGTCTCCCCCTCCCCCCCTTCACAGATGTATCCCCCTCCAGTGTCAACAACTTTTTTTTCCCCCTCTTTTCCCGCAACCAGGTCCCCAAGAACGATTCCGGTTCCAGTTTTTTTATTTTTCCCGGTCAGAGCTCACGCTTTTTCTCTCCCTTTTTCTTTCTTTGCTAAGCCGTAGAGCACGCGCGTCCTCTTAAAAAACCTCCCAGTAAAGAGTCTTGCGTACTACCTCCACCAGTTCTCTCCTTTGTTAGGTAAACTCCCCTCCTGAGAGCAGTTTTCCTGCCGCCCCCCCAGGGGCCCACTCTTAGGCCCTACGACTGAATATGGGAAAGTAGCGGACTCAAAGGGGACACACCCCTTCTTCATGAGTCCTTTTTTCGCTTGTTCATTGGCCGATATTTTGGCATGTCATAATCAGCGTCCGTCCCCCCTGTGGTTTTTTGCAACGAGATGTGACAAAGCAGTGGTTTCTCACCCCGACAAATTTTCCTTTGGAATGATCCCATCGAAAGCTTTTCCCCTCTTGCATACGACCCCCTCCCTCCTGACTTGCCCCTTTTTTGCTTCAACTAGGCCTGCCGCCTTTCGATGCATAATTTGGGCCGCTGCCCCAGTTAGGTGCCTCCCCTCTCAGAAGGAGTTCCCCCCACCTAACGTCCTCTTCCCTTCTCCCCGAGTTCCTTTTCCCTTTGATGCCATACCCCTAGTCGAATGGGGAACCCCGAGCCGTAATTCCGACTATCCACTGATAAGCTCAGTTTTTTGTTACATGTGTGTTTTTCCAATTAAAACACAAGCTGACTCACAGTACTGATGCCTTTCCCTCTTTTCTACATATTGATTTTTCCTCGTCGCATCTCAACTGCGTGCCCGTCCTTCGCAGAACCGGAGCTTCGGATATGATCCTCCCCACATGGGGAGCTCGGCTTTTAAAGATTCAGTAGACTATTTCGCCTCCCTTCTCGAGTACCCAAACTAAGCGGGTCCTTTCCAAGGTCGCGTAGAGTCCTCTCACGCTTTTGTCGGATTTGGGACAACCCTTTTTGTCTCGTCTCGGACCGTCTTCCTCCTCCCGCTTTCTTAATTACCACTTGCGATTTTTCGCCCAATAACGAGGTCTGATCTTTATACGTCTTCCGCTATCCCGTCTTCCCGATAATCGTTTAGAACGTAACAGTTTTTTGTTTTTCCGTTGGACGACGAACCAGTCTCAATTTCTACATTTCATCTCCCGTTAACGTTTTCGTGACCACCGTCTATCCAAGATCCGGCTTCTTAGCAATTCGACTCCACACCCCTTCCTCCCTTGACCCATCCCTTTCCTCTACTTTGACCCACCATATGCGTCAGACCGCCCTTTGTCATCCCCAATCGAAGGATCTTTTAAAGGACCACTACAGTCTTCTTTATGAACGTGCCTTATTTCGGATTTGAGTTGCAGTTACAGCCAACCCCATTCCTCCCCAATCTCCCAATGCACCTTCCAAAGGAATCTAGAACCCTCCGGTGCCCTCCCTCCCCCCCTCCCTCTACTTTCTCCCCGGGTTGCTTCCTCCCTTCGTCCCTGTACGGCCCCCTTTTCCCTGTAGCTTTTCTCGTTTCCAATGAAATTAAGCGCTATCCGGAATACTGTTGTAGTTTCAGGCAAGGTTTCTTTCCCGACTGCTCGTCTTTCTCTAACCTATATATTCTTTCTCCTCCTACTGGGTGTTTGGGAGTAAGTGATCCGTCCCCTCTTTCAATAAGGATCCCATTTTTTGTAACTTTTCTTTGACCATTCCTCTCCTCTGCGCTATTTAACCTGTGACCAGGCTCCGTATGGTAGTCCAGCTGCATAGCCAATACTGGAGAACCAGGCTTTTTTGTGCGGCCTTGGTGGTACCCTCTTTCCGTCTGTTGGACGGATGACCCCGATTTTTTTTTTCTTTTTTTTTTTCTTTTTTCCCCTTGCTATGCAGGAATGTGGTGGACTTCTCCCCTGATCATCAGTCTCAGACCAATCATCTTGCGCCTTTTTACCCTGAAGGACGGGAACCTTAAAATCCGCTTCTATTTGTCTTCTTGGCGAGTCTTTTCAGATCGGAATTACCGCTTGGGGCTGGTGTCTTCCCTCTCCCTCTCGGTTACTTTCCTCCCACGTTATCCGCTGTGAGTGCGGTTAATGTACCTTTCCCCTGAATTACTTGGGATCCCTGTGACTTCCCTCCAGTTCGCACAACGCTTTTAATTTTACCAACTTTATTCCCTCGATCGCGATTATCCCGAATCCCTCTGAGCTCCCCGACTTTATAAGCACTCTCTGGATGAAAAATTTTTAATAAGCTTTCATGCATGAGCCCAAATCCTTTTTTGCCCCCACAACTTCGTCATTACAGGTCTCTGAGCTGAAGGAAGAAAGCCCCTTCACGCTTTCAATAGCTGCCTTCTCTGAAAAGGGATTTTCGTGAATAATCGTCGCCTATCTTTATCCGCCCTCATTTTGACCCGTCTTTGTGTTTCGTTATTCCGGATCGTTTCCTGGTTTCCCCGACAGGGAAATAGTTTGATCTTTCAAACATCCGCCTCGTCCCTCTTCCTCTCAGAGTCAATTTTTTCCCGGTCTTTTTTTTGTTTTTTCTGTAACCTTGATTACATCACGCGTTATCCATTTATTCTGTCGAGAGGAGTGTACTGTTTAAAATTAGATTATTCTGTATGAAGTTTGCTTTCCCTCCCTCTTTCTTTTTTTTCCTTTTTTGGAGATTCTCATTATCGACACCTTTTCCCTCAGCCAGTCCTAACCCTCCTTTCCGAGAACGGCGGATCCATTTTACCTCAGAGTCCCTTTTTCTGTCCCAGATTGTCTGGCGCCCTATTTTCTCGTTTTCTATTCTCCCCTGAATTCTGATCATTTCCCCGAACCTTCTTTTTTGTGCGATTATGGTGTGATTGGATCATCTGATCCGTCCTATAGTTGCCCAAAGCATTGGGAGTATTCGAAATTCTCAGTCAACCCGGTTACACCTCTCAGCCTTCCCCCTCCTTTCACACCTCTGGTTTTTCTTTTTTGTTACACCCTTGACTATTTTCGATTTCCTCCTGCCTTTCTTCTGGCCTCGCGTTTGTGCCCAAGGAGTTGGCTCCTTCTGGTAGCGTCAAAGCTTCAAGGATGTTTTCTTCTTTTTTCCTTCCCGATTTTTGTGCTCTTGTTGAGGATTCTTTTAGTTGCCCCCCCTTTCCCCGCTGCGTTTCCTCTTTGTTGATCAACCTAGTCAACCAATGAGTAGAGGATTCTTGAGGGAACGTCTAGCGTAAAGGACTTTTGCCTTTCCCCTTTTTTCCTTCCATCGTTTCTAAGACCTTCTGAGTATGCCTTTCCCTTTTCACACGTGTGCTGTTCCCTTGACCGCGCCTGGTCGGGTCGTTAACGCACGCACTACTAAAAATTTTTTCAATGACTGAAGGTGAAGAGGCGCTGGCTCGAGCTGTCTCTCCGCCACCCCCCTTCCCCCTTACAGGGTTTATTTTGGACCCATTAATCACCGGTTCCACCACCCCTTCCCTCGTTAAGGTTTGGTGGACTTCCTGGAAGACATGAGGACCGGGGAACCTTATCTATCGTGTTTCTCCTTTCCAACGACGTCTCAGTTTGTCCGCTGCAATAAAAGTGGTTCCATTGGATGTTTTTTCCCGCCGCCCCCTAGCAACGGCACCAAAAATGTTAGTCCCTTAAGTTTAAGTGAAATCCAAAGTCCCCCTCTCTGTTTTCAGCGGTGCCCCCCTTTCTCTCAACTCCACACAACTCTATTTCTACGACTACCTAATCGTTAGCAGCTCTGGCACCCTTCAAGATGCGTATTCCCCCTCCAGCCGGCCTAACATATGTGCAACATCCTTATTTTATGTCGAATTTCCTCTTTCCCCCCTGGTCATCCCCCCAATAGTTTTAGATTTCTATTCTTTCTCTCCCTTCTCTTCCCCTCCCGGTCTAGCCTTTATTCGGGTTCCAAACCGTTTTCCCCCCAAAGCCCCCTTTCGACAGAAAGGAACGTGTCCTAAACAGTCCCTGAGCATCTCAGTTCATTAGTTCTTTTTTCTCCCCCCTCCTTGACCGATCGGCCTAAATGACTTTGTTGCTTTCACCCATACCCTACATCTTGATGTTTTTTGATAGTTTGACTTCATGACGTTTTCTCCTCTGATTCCCCCCCCCGTCGATGGTGAAAGCCCCCTTTTTTCTTTTCTTCTGATTTCGAGCGGTCAGTTTTGTCCCCTTCTCTGAAAAATGATTCCATTTTTCCCCTCTCTTTTTTCCTTTCCTATTTTTTTGTTTCCTTACTATCTTCCCCCCCTTTGCATCTTGTTCCAGGGAACAATACAGAATCGTTATAGCCCCCCCCCTTCTTCGAAAGTTTTTCTTGACAAACCTTCCTTTGGAGTCCGTGCCCCCCCCCCCCTAATTGGCATCCGATGTTTGTGATTCTCCCCGTCACTGCTTCGCTTTCTTTTTTAGCCCTTAGGGTCGCATGAGATTTAAAATAGGGGGATTTCTTCGGTAGTCTCTTGGGGATGCCTGAGTGGTAAACGGTTTCCCCCCCCCTCCTCCCCTTCTTCCAGCTTTTGATACTTGTCTCCTTTATAAGACGAGATTAAGGCTCGAGTTTTCTTTTTTGACTCCTTGGACGTATCTATCCTCAAAAATACAAACTCCCCTCCTTTGGGGAGTCTTCTTTGAAGTTGCCTCCTCCTCTTCTTCCTTCGGCGTCCGTCACTCTTCTTTCTTGCCTTCTGATACTTTTCTGTCTAACTATCGTTGGTTGAGTTTTCTTTCAACCTTGCCTGTTCCAAACGCTCGTGACGTTTTATAAGCCTCGGGCTGGTCCTTGTCTTTTATAAATCGGCTTTTCTTGTTAAGGGGCCCTTTTCTCCCTTTTTGGATGGCCAGAGTGCCCCTGTTCCCCCCCAGCGACAACAAGGTCTTTTTCTCCCTTTCATCCACCTTAGGAACGGTACTTAGACATCCTTCCATTCGCCTTTTTTTTCGCTGGTGTTAACCTTTTGCGTCCCTTCAGGGCCGGTATTTGAACCCGGTGATTCTTTTCTCACAAAGTGGTTCGTAATGAACTATTTGCCACCATTCTTCCTGACGTATCCCCTTTCTTAAACTTTCATATCTTGTTCCCAGCCTGATGTCCTTTTTCTTCGTTTTTATACCCGCCCCCCGACACATGCGCGATGTAAAGAACCAGCGGTGTAACCAAGAAGCCTCAGTAATTTAAGTTTTCCCCCCTTCCCCGATTGGAAGTTATGGCAATTTAATCCGTCGCCCCAAGCTCCCATGTCCCCCCCTCAGACTCCATGCTTCTTGTTATTTTTCAAAAAGCCGCCCGAGCCGCTTCCTCGTCACCATAACCCCGAGCACACCTCTTCCTCCTTTCCTCAAATTCTGCACCTGACAATAATTTCGAGCAGTCGGTTCAGTTTTATCTCCCCCTTTTAGTGTCGCCGCCACCTCCCACTTGTCCACGCTGCCAGCCCTCTTGGGCCTCTTCCCTTCGAAACTTGGAGTTCCACAACCCCCTCTTATGGTTATGACTGCAACTTAGTCTGTTTCTGCTTTTCCATGCGTAGCTTTGTCCGGAATGTCGACTCAGCTCCCATTTTGATTCCCAAAAGAGATTCCCCAGCTTCGAGCCACCCCTCTCCCTCCCCCCGGCGAGTCCAGGGAATGACTCAGAATTCGTTATCTTCTAACCCCTCGAATAACGACCACCAAGCTCAGCTACGGCTTCCCCCGCTTTTATAGCCCTCCCGCCGTCAGATCTCATGGGGGGTGATGTCGTTCCACAAACTTTTTTTTTTTCCGTCCTTTCTCCCCCAACAAAGCCCCTACGTTCTTCTCCCGCTCTAAATCTTTTCACGGCTTGAATAGTCATCTACTGGACACACTGAGTCCTGCCGACTATCCCTGCGAGTGGTTCCTGTTTCCCCTTCCCACCAAACTATCCCTTCTCTCCCCTTGAAAATTCGGCTGACCTTTCGGTCTTCCCTTTCTCGGATTCTGGTGTGACTGACCTCCGCTTTCACACTTCTTCGTCCGTGCTTTACATAACCCGACGCCCCAGGCCGATAACGCCTTTCACATCCTTGTTCTCTAGGGTCCTAAAGAACCGCCCTTCTTTAGTCTTTTTTCCCCTTTCTCCCTCCCTTCTTTGTTTACCCCTCCCCCCCAGTCTGAGTCTGCTTTTTCCCTGAAGCTTTCCTCTCCCTAGCACCCCCTGTTTTCTGCGAATTGTTGTGGGCATATACCGTGAGCGTAGAGTTTCTCTAGAGCCTTCTCCTGAGTCGTCACTTTTTATCCTTTCTTTTTCTTCTGTTCATCCTCCTTTTCCAGATCGTCTGTTCTCTTGCTGCCCTCATCGATAATCGTGTTCTACCTTCAAGGTTGGTTCAGAGGCCGCAGATTTGGTCAATTCCCGGAATCCAATTCCCCCCCTTTCCCTTCCCGCGTTCGTTTTTTTGAAATGCTCTCTCGTAGCGTCCCTTAAACCCCCGGGAACTTTCAATTCCCCCCCCTCACGGGCTCGGTTAATCTGAACCCCTGATTTATGTCCACGTATAGTTGTACCACCTTTTAATGGCTTTCCTTTTCTCTTTCCCCTCTTTCGCTGCGGCGTCTTTCTTTCACTTGGAATGCCACCCCATGCCGTCCATTCCAAGCAGGCACCTTCCAGCCAATACTTCTCGTCCCCCCCTTAAGCATTTCCACTCCAGGAAGTTTGATCTACTTGAGGAGCCATTAGTTCCTTCCGTTCCCCCCCCCCCCTTCGCCCCCTTGATCTCTACCCTTCCCCTGACTCTACATCGTTGCCACTTTTCGATTTCGTTCATGTGCCATGCCTAACCTCGGCTCAAGACTTGCCCCCCTTTCCCCCGCTATCTATCATTTTTTTTCTTTTGAGAGAGTGCCCTTCCCCCTTCTCCAAAGCTTGTCTCCTAGGTTCGTATTTTTCACCCTTGTGCCCTTTTATAACTGAAAACCTGGCATTTCTCGTGACGTCCTTAATTCAATTTAGGAGACAATTCTCCGGTTTTTGTAAAATCCTTCCCTTGAGAGAAACCTTTTCTCGTTTTTCCTTCCCCCTTCTTACCCCGTTTGTCGCTTTCCCTCTTTGCTGTCCCCCCTGGATTTCTTTGTTCGTTCGACTGCGGTGTTTTGCGGATTCCCCTGGCCCCCTTTTCTCCCTGCAAAGCGATCTCCTCCTTCACTTTTTCTTCTCGAAATTTTAGCAACCTCTCTGGCTTATTGTCCCCCTCTCCTTGTTGGTACTTCTCTTCCCGGTTATGGGGACCTTCCGTTTTTTTTTTTCCCATCCGCTTCTATCGGCCTTCTCCCAGGAATTCCGTCTTAGTTGTCTTTCTTGGACCACTATAATTCCACTTTTCTCTCAACTGTCGTCACTTTTTCTAAGGGTTCCTCTGCCACCCCCCTTGTACGGTCTCAGATACGATTTTTCTCTCCTTCCGTCCTTAAGATCGCCTCGCGCTTTAAGTCCGTCATAGAGTGCGAACCCCTTTTCTCCTTTTAGTTCCATCTCTCTCCTTTAGTCCGTAGCCTCCCCCCCCCCCCCGTCATTACCACACCTTCCCGACATCTCTTTGACGCTCTACTACCTTTCGAATTATTAGCCCTTGGTGATTTTCAAATAGTTATTCTGGTAGCAAGAGTTGACTGTGCTTCCTTTATACCATTTTTCTCCCTTATGTTTGATGTAGTCTCGAATGCTTTTTATTCCCCTGCCTCCCTGGCCCGCCCGTTCGCCTGGCTACTTCACCCTTCATCTACCCCTAATCACGAAAGAACTTCCCGGTTGGTCTTTTCTTGGTTGGCTTTCTGATCAAGAACGCGGCCTCCTTTTGCTAGGTCGCGAGGCTTCGTCGGTGTTCCATCTGACTGTAGTAAGACCCTCCTGAGGAGCTTGAGGTTCCCTCTTTCTCTTTTTGTTTGTCTTTCTTTCCTACTTCTTGATAAAGTGAGGTCCCTTCTATGGACTTAGAAGTTTGAAACGTCCCCCCCTTGCGGCTTTGCCGAGACAATCGTGCGGGACAGACCCGGCTTTAATGTCGCGTCTTGTCTCTTTTTCTTTTCTGCGGATGTCTCGTTTCTCTCCTTTCGAATTAGTCTGATTATTCCCGCAACCATTGCTGGCTGCTTGATCGGGGTGGTTAAGGCACCCCTCTAGTTTCAACCTCCCCCCCCTTGCTGCGTGCTCCTCCCTCCCGCAAAATATTGCTTCCCCTGACCAGCTCACGCCTTTCCGATCTTCATGACCTTTTTTTTGTGTTGTCTGTTTTTTGATATCTCCCCCCAAGACTGCTCATTCAGCTTCCTCTAGTTCCCCCTGTTCTTGCGGAACGACTGCGGTCGTTTTAACCCCAAACCCGATCTTTTTGGATTTCCCTTTTCTTTTCCCTCTCCGCCGCTTGTTATCGGTCTGATTGGTCTTTTCCCCCCCTGGCGTCTTTCCGTGGCTTGCTTTTTTAGCCCCCTCTCCCCCTCGAATGGGATTTCCAGCTGAGCGGGAGTTTTTTTGGATTACTTTTGACCACACCTCTCGTCTTTCCCTTTTTTAATCTCCAACCTCAATGCACTGTTAGATGCTTTTTTTTACCCCCGTGCTCTGTTGTCGTGAAAAAGAGCTTTCATGGTAGGGTTTCTTTTCAAGGACAGCCTTAACCACCTTATCTTGGAAGCTTTTCCTCGGCAGGTTTTCCCGAGATATCGATAAATTCCACTTACCCCTTCACCACTTGTATAGAGTTTGACTTAAAAGTAAGTTCACCCATCCCCCCCTATTCCTTGACTGGGGCTGCCCCTCCCAAGAAGTATTCCCTTTCCTTTTCCCTTGAAAATTCGAAGTCCTTCCTGTTGATGCTGAAGTCCGACCTTTCCCCCCTTCAGTTTGTTTCTTTCAATACCAGTGGTGCTTTTTTCTGTTCCGCGCACTCCGTTGAGCCTTTCACCTAAAAAGGTTCTTTTTTCCGATGTCACGGGGCCCCCGCCCGAGTTCTGCTTTCCTCCTTCTTTTTTTTGGACCTGTAATCGCCCCACCCGTCCCCCAACGCGTTCTCCCTGATGCTCCGCTCCATCCTCTTGATTCCTCCCTGATGCTTTCGTGCCTTCCAAGCTCCTCACTCACCCTATTAGGAACATCCGATCCTTATTCCCGTTGATGCATCTGTTAACTGAACCCACCCTATGATCCAGTTTTTAGCGCGCGTTCGTCTCATGCTCCCCATTCAAGCCGGTCTCGGAATTGATTACCGGCCAATTCCCCCCCTAAGTAAGAAATGCTCCTCCTTCGATCAATCCCCTTTTTTCAGTTCCAAGCATAGTGAACACCCTGTTCCTTCTTCTGAGATTACCTATACGCCATTCCTTGTTTTTTTCCATCCTTCAACCCACCCTCTTTCCCATGCTTTTGAGCGGGATCCTGTTTTTCAAAGAGACTATCCCCTTTATTGGTCCGAAATCATGTGTTGTTTCTCTGATTCTCTGGGAATTTGACCCCTTTTTTCCAACGATCCCCGGTCCCC
>Ga0179593_1387250_pt1 | contig 10420 bp, 15 predicted proteins | sample CZODoug2_1_08_16_FD_185931 | JGI IMG/M metagenome (GOLD analysis project Ga0179593, IMG submission 185931) | Vadose zone soil fungal communities from Angelo Coast Range Reserve, California, USA - CZODoug2_1_08_16fungal (PacBio error correction) | ecosystem: Environmental > Terrestrial > Soil >... | reverse complement strand
GCTGTCGCGGTCAAGGCGGTGTTTGCTAGCAGGTCCGGAGACTGAATCTTCTGCTTGTTCGTACCATCCACTGTTACTTTTCCCCCGCTCCAGGGATGCTCCGGCCCGCGTTCCGGTGAGGGCTTTTTTACGGTGCCCCTCATAGAGTGCCACGGCCCTTGTCCCTTCACAGGTCTTAGCGTCGGTTCCATAAGCGCGTTTATACTCCCCCCCCCTTTCCCCCGGCCCATGACCCGAGTTTGAGGGTTCCGCTGACGCTAGAACAACACCTGTTAGTTTGTGGTGTTTTGGATCCAGCGCCCTTTGCTCGACCCCAATGGCCTGTCGATGCTGAGGTCGCCCCGGTCCGAAGTGTCACGCCCCTCAGCCCGCGTCTGAGGTTGCTGTGTGTGGTAGATAAGTCTCACCGGGTCGATCAGCGCCCTCCGGCCGAACCGGTTTATTCTCCCGTTTACATTTTTCGCAGTTCCTTGGTTACCGACACTGACCCCCTGGCACCATGGTGCTTCCGATACCCACCGTACTGGCTGGTTTATCGACAAGCGCCGTTCTTTGTCCCGCTGGATCCCTGCGGCTCACCTTCCGCTTTGCCATTTGAGCCAGGGCGCTGATTCTTTCCCGGACCCCACAGATAACGGCGTCCCCAATCGCGACGGTCGTTATGAACTGCTGTGATCGGATAGGAAGACTCCGTAGCGTCCCACACTTTCGACGGCCTTGCTGCCCACCTGTGCCAAGTCTGCAGGCACCAGGTTTGCCGTTCGCGGGCTTCCGTAGCCCCCTGTCACCCCAGAAACGGTGAAGTCGTCGTGCCAGGATCCCCCTGCACCCGTCTCTCCCACTTGGCCCATGACCGCGGACAGTTGCTGCGTTCGTGCCGTGACCATAGCTAGTGCAAGACTTGGCCCTCCCCCACGGTTTGTTAGCAGCGCCTTCCTCACGTCCCATTGTCCTTTTCGTCCGTAGGTTGTGAAGGTTCCAGCGCCGTGCCGCCGTGGTCCGGAGATAGCGTTAAGCGGCATGCCCCCCGTTTATGGCCGCGTTATTTGGTAGCACACAGGTGCGTGCGGCCACCCTGACCGCTCACCCCCCAGCTTCGCTTTTGAAGAGGCCGCGTGCAACCACAACGAAGGCCTCACGTTTTTGCACTCTGCCCGTCGCCCACGCTCCCCCTAGCAGGACGCACCGCAGGGTCGGGCCTCTTTCCCAGGCTCTGCGGGTGTCTCGGTGTGCGCCGCCAGTTTTCCTCTTGGGTCCCTTCCGGTTGCGTCAGAGTGCGCAAAGCCCGTGTTGGCTTCTCAGTGTGGTTCGTCCCGTCCTGCTGGCCTTTGTCCTCCAGCACTTGACGGCCAGAGACCCCCTTCCAGGGCCCAGTACAGATCCGGGCCTCGCCGGGCAGAGCAGGGCTTGTTGCCATTGTACACGCGTCTTTTTTTTGCCCGCTGAATTGTTCTTTTTTCCTGCCACAGTTTGCAGACCATTGCCCTTCGCATCTGCCCGCCCCGGTTGAAACCCTCACAGCCCAAGTCGTGGGGAGAGCGCGCGGGTCAACGTCGTGACGTATGCAGCACCCCACCGCTACCCCACCACGCTCGCCCAGGTCTTTGACCCAAAAACGCATATGGAGATAGCACATCCATGCTCCCTGACCCCGCCTGTGGGCAGCAACCCACCGTCCAGCGGCGCCCCCGCAGCAGCACCGTGTAAGGCTTTTTCCCGTTGCTCGAGTGTCCTGCTCCAGCCCAACGGCCCCCATTTTTTATGGTGTAGGTGTCGCTTCGGCGTGTGTCGGGCCCTCCCTGCGTTCGTCGCGCTCGGGCTGCCGCCACCCGTGTTCCCGTGTATCATCTTTCCCCCGTCTTTCTGCAGGTGCGTTTTGTCAGCTTGTACAGCTCCGGTGTGGCCGACGTTACGGTGTGCCGTTGTTTCACTTTGCCCCGTCCACCACCGCCGCTACGAGACCCTGCCCACTTTGTCAAGCCGATGCTCCGTGCAGTTTGCTAGTGTTTCCCCTTATCCCGATCCAGTCTGGCGCCTTGTCCTCATCCGGTTGCGGTGTAAGATCACAGTGCAGCAGCACCTAAACTCGGTCTGTTCCCGACTTCCCGTCTCAACTCGTGCAAAGTCCTCTCTGGCCCTCTTCTTTTCCTACCCCCTTTATTTGTCGATCGCTGCAGAAGTCATTTTCCATTTCCTTTTTACCGCCGTTTGAGGCGTTTTAATGGAAGAACTTGTCCCACTTCCTTTCGCTTTACACGCGCCTCCGGCAGCGAAACAAGCACCGTGTTGGGAATTATCAGAGCGCTGCCGAGCCTCACTCAGCGCGACACTGTCTTAGGCCTGCCATCGGCTCTTTTTGGAGCTAAAGTCCCTCATGCCCGGTACGGCACATATCGATACCTGGTGGAGCCACGGTCCAACCCTTGAACAGGAGATTTTTCCTTGCTTCTCACGGCAACCCGGCAACCGTTGATCGGTCTCTCTTACTCGTGGTGACAGACGGGGGGATGTTTTAGCCCCCAGGCTCTCTTCCCGTCCGCCCTTTTTTTCCGTTTCACTTAGTCACTTTTAGCCGCTTGTTAAACCTACTCCACAGACCTATGTGCGGTCGGCGATTACAACGATTCATGCTCCCCCCCGACCTAGCAAGCACGTATTTTTTGCGCGCGCACATCGTGACTGTATGGCCATACTTACTCGCATCCTGCATGGCGCGACACGTGGCCTGTCGCAAGTGCGCGTGTGGAACTGCCTTGGCGCCGCCCTTCCCGTGCCCGCGTAAGTTTTTGCCCCATCTGACGAACAGACGTTGCATGCAGCGCCTTTGGGTTTTTTTGTTGCGTTGTTCCCTCTCTCTGCGCGAGGTGATGCTCTTTTTCCCTGGGGCATTCGTAACTCCACATTCTCCTAGGGGCCACCCACCCCCTTCATCACCTTAGTACTCCCGTCACTACCTCCAGTTTCGTCGCCATTTTTTGTCTGACCGTCGTCCGCATTGCTGATAGTAGATTCAAACCGATGATCGATACCGAATCTGTTGAGACGCTGTCGTCCGACGGGTCGGCTGTCGTACGTTGTCTCCGGGGCACCCCGGTATACCGAAGGCAGCCGCTTTCTAGAGTTGCGGGCCCGCCATAAGGTCCCTGGACAGACTTTTCGGCCCCAGCCACACGCGCCGTCTGTCTTTTTTAGCTCCACCTCCCCCTGACACGCTCACAACCCACTTCTTCATCTTTTTCCGTACACGCACCAACGCTGCTGCCTCGCGATTTCCAGCCTGGGAATTTTACCACCTCGTCAGCGTGGCCTGTGTGCCCGCTGTTGGACCGCTCATGTCACTTCCCAGGTGCTTACGAGCAAAACAGGTCGAGCCACGCCTTGCCCTGCTCCACCCTTAAATCCACCGGATATCGCTTTTACAACGAGCTCTCCCGCGCGTCGTATACCCCGCCCGTCGCCCCCAGTGTGCGAGTAGGTGCGGGTGCCCTGCCTCCCTCATACGATGGAGCCGTTTCCTTTCTCAGGGAAAACATCGCTTAAGCCGGCCACACCTGGCCTCGGTGTGCTCATTCAGTGGAAAGCCCGCCGCACCTTGCTGGAAGTACCAATTTCCCCCACCCCCCACGAGGCTAGTGCCGTCCGTGTCGTCGCGTGCATCATCCGGATCTCATCGGCCGTCTGTTTGAACTGCGCCTCCTCGATGCTGGATGGCACGGCGTGTCAGGGCCATGGGCTCTAACGGCTGCCGAGACTGCACCCTTCACGACGTCTCGGCCCAAAATGTCTCACCATGGTCTCATGATTGGGGGTCGTGTACGACAAAGTGTCCGCGGCTGGACTGAGTTGATATCAACACCTTTTTTTTCCTTACAGCTTGGGCGACCACGTCGCCGGTTCGAGTTGTCTATCGTATCCATCCACGCCATCTTCTGGACTGTCAAAGGGAACCTAAAGGCTGCAACACGCGTTTGTGCAAAGGCACAACCCCCCCCCCTGACCCCAAACCCAATGCTCGGTGGCCAACCATTTCCCCACGGCCGCGACATCGGGGTGGACGGTTTTTCTCCGCTGCGGCTCCCGCCGTTTTTTTTTGTGTTGAGCCGACCCTGACACAGCCTCGTAGTTGACCCGACGCGGCCCGCATTTGATGACCGTGCTCATGTGGTTTCGTACTTAACTCTAACCTGGAACCTGTGAGCTCATGCTGAGGTTAACCGTTAACCCGGCGGCGTGGACGTCCTCCGTGACGAGGCCGTGACGGCTCTTCTAGTTTCGTCCGGCAGTATGAGTGAAGGTCGCCCCGCCTTTCTGAGTAGCATCTCCCCCTCCGCGCTGCCACTCCGCCTTACGCGCACATTATAACCCAGAGAAAGCTCTGCGCGGTAGGGTAGATAGAGTGTCTGACCCCCTTCTGGTTGGAGGTGTCTGCGACTCTTCTACGCCCGTACGCCTCTAGAGATCGGCTACGGAAGTTAGTCGTCCCCGCGAAATCGCGGTGAAGCCACTGTTCCCCGTAGCCAAGCATACGCCATCCAGGACAAGTCGATACCCCGCGCCGTCCAGACGTCCACATTTTTCCTGTTTCCCTGAGTCGTTTTTTTCCAATGCTCACCCCACCTGGGGCCCCCAGGATTTTTTTTGTACCCTTTTTTTTTTTTATTTTTACGCGGGAAACACTCGTACTTTTAACCAATGGGCGTACACCCTTTATTTTTGGGTTCCCGGTCGCAGGTCGAGTCGCCCCCCCTTCACGACCCGCAACTGCCCCATGCCGTCTTTCAACGTTTTCTAGCAACCACCGGGTCGCCGTGTACGGGCTCAATTAAGCCGAAACGTTTGGCGTTCTTTACGTTCACTACTACGTCCCCGGACCCATGGTGGGCTTTTACCCAGACTGCCTCTATGTCGGCTGGATCGGTGCAGTCTCTCAATGCGGCAGCTCTTTTTCTCCCTAGAGCGGCGAACCACGCGTCTAATCACCGGCATCCCGCCGGTCTGTATTTTCGGTCAAACAATATTCAGCGGCGATCGCGACTACCCGTTTCCTCTGACGCGTACGCTAGAGAGGTAAGCAGTGGAAGGCATTACCCACCCTGCGGACCCACGAGAGCAGCTCCAGGCCAAGTCCTCGTCTCTTGGTCAGCTGTCTCCTGCACTCCCGGCGGAATCTGGGCCCTCGCGGCATGTATCGGCACCTCCCTGTTCGTTATCCCACACGACACGAAGGTGCTAGCGCGCGTCCGGTTGCAGCTTCCTTTTCCGGGGGGTCCCCTTTTACCACTTATCTCGCTCTGTGTCGCCCTGCCCCTTCGTCACAGGGCAAGCTCATGACACTCCAGCCGCCCCGGCCAGCCGCCGCCCGTGCAGAGTCGAAGGGCGGGGACCAGTTTTTCTGTCCCGCGCTTCCTCCCCCGTGGTTTTGTAATCCTTCGTCCCCCCCCACCCACGTCCCCCAGTTCGCATTTCATTCTATGAGTATCATCTCCACCATCTCAGCGGCAGCTGATGCACCACCGGAGCTCCTGACGAGCACGGGCCACGCAGGAGGTCGCGCCCCGGTTCTTCGCCCGGTTTCCTGCCTGGATTGCTGACTTGACGAGACGACCCGTCGTTTATCAAGTCATAGACTCCCCGGTTATGTTTTTCACGATCATCACCCGCCTCGAGCACCCTCAGTCCAGGCAGGCACTCTCCCCATATTCCAATAAGGTCGAAACAAATTTTGACATGCTGTTCCTCATTTTGACCCTGGCCTGCTGGCCCCTATCGAACTCTTACGGTGTATCCTTCATCGAGATCCCGATCAGCCAGTTCGCAGCCCCAGTTTCTCTTCCAACGACGCGTTGCCTCGTTCTGACGAGCCCCTCCGTTCTTACCACAGCGCCGAGGAGCACTGCGGGTTGTGTGCCATCAGAGTTGTCCACTGGATTGCGACCGCAACGTCGGTCGCTTGATTCTCTATCGCTCAGCCCCCCAACGTCCCCCGTGATGTGGTCTGTTCGGCAGCCGAGTCGTACCCGCATCGTCCTTTGGCTTTATAGGCCACGGGCATGACGTCGCTCAATCTTGCTACCACCAGGACTGTTCCCTTTACATTTGTTCCGCTAGGGTCATGTCCTGTCGACTGTGTGTTATCTGATGCAGTTCTGTGTCCTGTTTTTATTTTTTTTTTTTTTTTTTTTTTTTCCACTGTTACGGACCAGGTTCGTGCCGGAAATGTTCCCACGAGCGCAGCTGTATTCGCCAAAGCCACGTGATACTGTCCCCACGCGTGTGCATCCCAGATCAATCCGCATCCCGGACGCAAAAGCTCCCTGTCCTCCACCACGAAGGTGCTCGGGTGACCCCTGCGCAGTGTCACGATGAGCATTGCCTCGGTAGGTCTGCCTCCCTTTCACCAAGCTCAACTCCCGCGTTGAAACAATTCTCGTGCCCTATCCCTTTCTACTTCGCCCCTCCTTTTAAGGACCGTCTGAAACTGCTCACGTTTTCTACAGGAGTCTGTCGGTTCCCGTACAGACCGCGCCACACTTCCTTGCAGGTCCATCTCAATTGCACGCGTTTAACCCCCATTTCGTACACAATGATTGGGCGGAGCGCAGCCATACGGGACGCCCTTGGGGCCGATCCAACTTGTTTTTTTGAGTCCCTCGGCTGACAAGGAGGTTGGGACCCTGCCTCCCCCCCCCCGATGTCTGCCACCCCTGGTTACACAAACAGGTACACACCTTGGGACTTAATCGCCTTCCCTGTGTGGCAGTTTTGAAGACCTAACAGCGCGACCGGAACGACACTCTGATATTCCGGTGTGCAGCCCCGGTAGTTGGGTTCCCCCCCCCCAGCCCCCAGGCCGCGCCTGATCCTTCCCCCACCCGCCAGCGGTGGACCGACCCGTCCGAGCCCGTCAACCGACAATCCTGCGCCAGACTACATGGGTTGGTGACAGACTCAAACGAAATCATCCGGGCACCAGCGATTCCTGTCCCTCGGGCTTCCCTTGTGGACAGCTCTTTGCACTCAGACACCCCACCCAGGCACCTGGCGTGTAGTCCTGGTGTGTTTTGGGGCTTGGGTGGGCGCTTTGACCCTATCGCTTGCCCCGCCAATTTCCTACCCCATAGGTGTCTCGCCGTGTGCGGGTGCCTGCCGGCGACTAGGCCCTCACCCGGTGCGGGAAACCTGCTTGCTCAGTTTAGACCTTTCACAGCGTGCTTACCACACCCATCTTTCTGACGTGTCCTCCTCATCTTTAACACCACCTTCGTCAGACTGCGTTCCAGATCACACCTCCGGTTTCCCTGAAACAACAGTCCCCACCCACCCTCAGTTGTTAAAGGGCACAAAGGCTACAACCTTATTCTGCCTCTGGGCTCTTGCGCAGGTGCTATCCTCGGGGCGCGAATGAAGCACTGTCTCAGCACTGGGCCCGAAGTCCTTGTTCTTGACGCGACTGGTTCCGGCGTGAGTAGCATTCCAACCTCCCCCCCACGCTCGACTACCCTCCAGACCGTCCCCTCCGCCATCCTCAAATCGCCTTATAGTTTGATTTTCTCGAACAGTACACCAACCAGCCCTGCGCTACGGATGTCGTGAGGTGTACCCTGTCCCCACTTCACACCCCTTCACCCTTCCGGTTGGTGGTCGACGTCGTCATCCTACTTTGACAGTTCCCGAAACTGGAACTAACCCCGGGGGTGAGCTGGTTGCCCCTTAAGTCCTGGCTTCCCGCTGGCTACTCCTTCTCAGCCCCATACTCAGGCCACCGCGTTCACATTCCGGCCCGCCCTGCAAAGGCCTCACACCGTGGGAGATACCCCCACCAACGCCGAGCTGTTCCTCCCCTCCCCCTCCCCTCCCGCCTTTTTTCCGACCACCCTAGACGTGTGCTCCCTCGCGCGGTGATACTGACGCCGGTCACGCCACACAGCCCGCCGTTCTGTCCGTTGTCTTACCCGGCACGCGTCTCAGTGAATATCCTAGTCGTTGATGGCTCTGCTGACTGGGAGCCTTCCAGTGAAATACGCCTCTTTCGAGACGCGTAAGGCGTATAGCATCCCAGAATGATACACCGGTCGTCCCTCAGCAGCCTGACTCGGTTTAACCTCCCCCACGATGCCAGACCCGCCATGCGGGCTGTGCTTCGTTTTGGGTCCGGAGCCAGGCGTTCCATGCACCAGACCAGCCCTTCAGCGCGCGTGCACCATCCATACCCCTACGTCGGCCCCACCCATTAACCTGTGGCTCCTGGTGGGTCGGACAGGGACAATCCCCGCTGCTGGACGATTTGTCAACAGACACCATTTTCTACTCGACGAGTACCGTTTCGTCTTTTTGCCCCACGGTCCAGCCCACGACCCCGCTCTGCTTCAGAGTGTTCGTAGCGCCCACTGGATTCGACCCTGCAACGAGTGAGGTAATAACCCATGGTGACAGACACTCATCGCGTTTTTGATCGCGTTTTCCCAGGTTTTGCGTGCTGTCTGCTGCCTGACCACCCTGAATATCTATTAGGGCGGCCCCGCGGGTTAACTGTATATCTCTCTTGCCTGTCCATGCCTGTGAGCCGTCATATTGGTGTTTCCCATTTTAAGTGTGACACCTGGGTGAACGAATTGCCGACGACGTGTACTCCCTGCTTTGTTGAGTTCTTCTGGAAGTCTTTCCCTTCCCCTAGTTCTTCCTTTCGGGCCCTCCACACTCACCCCCCGCGCCGTCGTGTATTCTCCTTTTAAGGAACTCACCCGCCTTTTTTAACAGTAGTCTTCCCATCGTGTTGTTGAGAGATTTGTTGCGGTACGCCGAGAGGCTGAGACTTGTCACCCTCAGGCGGGAGGTCGGCGCCATTTTTCATCCTGCCCCCCCCAGAACTCCCCGGTCTTCTCTTCTCGGCCGCGTACCGTTCTTACCCCCCCCCTGCTGGCGTTCAGCGTTGAAGCCATAACGTTCCCAGCTGATGAGCCAAGGCGTCCTGGCGAATCAATACCAGGACTCGACTTCCCCCCCACCAGATGACACGCAAAAGCCCCCCTTTTCGCGTTTTTAGACGCTCGCCCCCGTTACGAATGTGGTGGCAGGTCACCGGCATCGTTCAATCGGCTCCGAACAGGGTACCTGCAACCAAGGTATCCGGTCCGAAGTGGCCCCCCGATGCGTCACCCTCACGGCCGGCCATACTTCTAACGCTGGAGTCCACCCCCCGATTGGAGGTCGCGCCCCAGCTATAGTACGAAACCCTGTTTCGATCACTTTGATTCCCGGGGCCCGACCCACCGCGGAGTCCCCATGGTGCCTCACACGCACGTCCCTTTCTGTTTATGCCCGAACCCACATGTCCACGTTACCTCGGCTGCGCCGACTGTTATGCCTGGGCTCCGGCCTGCCTCCCGTCATCCACAATTCGTTGTCGGGCGGTAAAAACCGTTACAGCCTGGACGATATCGACGGTTCCCTGAGATCACACTCGTCTTTTTCAGCCGCTACTCGAAGTTCTCCCTCCGACGCGACTATGATTACCTTGTGTACCACCCGCAGCATAGTTGTTTTCTCCGGAATGAAGCCCTGACAGGTAAACCGGCCAAATGGTTAGGTTCGCGGCCTTCTCAAAGTGCTTTTTAGCCCATGTGTATAACCCGTCTCGGCGGTTTTTTACGCCGGCGTGCGATGACCAGATCCCCGCAGATTTTTTTGCGACGATAAACGGTTGCAGCTTCCTTCTCTCTCGGTGTCACAACAGCATGGTCGCAACGGGCATGATATGATACCCACGCGCAGCGCCCCCAGGCCATTCCCGCGTGGTTTCGTGGGGGGCCCATTTTTTCGGCAAGTATTTCCTTGAATTGAGTCGGCTGGCAGACCACTTCGGCACAAGCCGTCGCTACCTTATGAGGTCGGTCCCCTCCACCACCCGCGCAGCGAGCCCGGGCTTTTTGCCCTTTTCTCATCTCGTTTTTGACGTCAGGCGGCAGCACGACTATTGGATCACACGGGAAGCCCCGGTGTTTTATCCCTGAGCTTCCGTACCGCCCGTCCGTCGTTGTTGCGTGTGGGCGATCCCCATGAGAGAAGCCCCGGGAATTAGATCCCGCGGTTCGTACTAGACTCGCAGCACCCCGAGATCCCCTATCCGCTTGCAATCCCATGCACATCCCGTGCGTCCACCGGTCGGAGTCTTGCCGGATAGGTATGACAACGGGTGTTTACGCCTCGTCGCCGTGCGTTGCTCCTTTTTTCCTGCCCCGTATTGTCCTAGCTCCTCTACATTCTCGCCGTAATACCGAGTGCCCGCCATTGCAGCTTTGTCGATCGCCACCGTCGATTTGAGCTTCTGGCACAGTCCACCCCCCAGCCCGCCCTGCAGTTCCTTTGGCCCCACACAGCAGTTCGCCTGTCCCATACGACCGCAGTTGACAGTACGACACGC
>Ga0179593_1683672_pt1 | contig 10421 bp, 10 predicted proteins | sample CZODoug2_1_08_16_FD_185931 | JGI IMG/M metagenome (GOLD analysis project Ga0179593, IMG submission 185931) | Vadose zone soil fungal communities from Angelo Coast Range Reserve, California, USA - CZODoug2_1_08_16fungal (PacBio error correction) | ecosystem: Environmental > Terrestrial > Soil >... | reverse complement strand
ACTGTTCTTCCGAGCGCCCGATCGGCCAGTTCTTCCACTCTGAATGAATAGTATTCCCATCTATGATATTGCCAGCGAAACTCGGTCCCTCCATGCGATGCGGCGCAGACCCTCTTTTCGCTCTTGCCAGGCGCAGTAACGTTGTCCCAATGTCGAAAGGTATGGCTACAAGCCTTCCCCCCACCTCCCTTTTTTCTTACCCCGCGTCGACTGGTCCTACTCGTTCTTTCTTCTTTCCCCAGCTATGAGGACATTGCGCCCTTCCACTTAGCTCTTCCGTCACTCTTCTGTCATCCGCCCGAGACCCGACAACTTCACAAGAACTTCGTCTGAGGGCGTCCGGCAGCTTTTCGTCCTCCCTTTTGGCCGTTGGAATCGGGCCCTAATCGCGCGCGGCTGGCCTTCCCCGCTCTTGTACAATTGCACAACATTGACTCTTTCTCGGGATGGTCTTCTATGCCTGCCCAAAGTCCTGTTGTGACCATCACTCAATGAATCTTCCGGTTCGGCCCAAGGCTCCCCCCAGACGATGATCAAACGCGACAGCTTCTCCATGGCAAACGAGTATTTCCGATTTGCTTCCGAATTCCAGAATGAAAGTATACACTTCTGTGTCCCCTCAATGCGGGCCCCTGTCGGATACCCCCTTTTCTTCCGTTATCCTGACTTTTTCAAACGGTATTAGGATTCTGCAAATATCGGGGCGTTTCCCTTTTTCCTTCCCTCGCCCACAGACAAGTTTTTCCATATTTACGACTTCAAACCTCCCCCATTATTTTCCCCGAACACAAGATAATGTGTTTTCTTTTTTTAACGGCCAGCCCCTTTCCTATCGACATTAAGCGTCTGTCGGATCCCCCCGCTTTTTTCGATTATCGAATGTCAATTCTTTTTTCTTCCCCCGATGTTATTCACGGCCCAAAGGCCCCCCCTCGTCAATCGGGTTCGGGATCCACCCATGCGTCTTTCCCTTTTTTCTCTGAGTCATCATGTCCATTCCTTTTCAATCTTTTCCCCCCTCGCGATATCGGACAATTTAATTTCCTTATTTTAGACATCACAGATTAACAGTATTTTCCCTCTTATTACTGGTGATTTTGTCGATCCACTTTTCACCCTAGTTCAATATAAATTTACCTTCTTTTTTTTTTGTTTGCTTGGTCATCATCCGTGGAGCAACTGTCTACCCCTACCAGGTACGCTAAGTATTAACGTTCCTTTTTGTCTCGAGTTGCGAGAGGCCCCTTTTCTGTCTGACAGCGCTCACCAAATTCTTTCCCCCAATTCCTTCCTTATATGAGAGAGATTTCCCCTCTTCGTGAAGTGTCATTTTTCTATGATCGCAAACGCCCCGGAAGTGGTCCACGAAGATCCCCCTTCCGAGCAAAGTCTCGGCCCGGAGTTATACGAGACTGGCTTTTGGTGATGAAGAGCTCTTCCCTTTTTCCCTCCCCTGGCCACCTCACTTTCTTCTGGAGAGCAGGCCACTTTCATAAGGATCAGTGAAGCCCCCACGTGATCTGTAGATTTCTCCCACGACACTTCTGTTCCTTTGATTGTATTAAGGTCCCTCCCCTTCAGCCCGTTTAATCCCCCGAAGAAATAATACTTTCTATATACTGAAGCTGATCCCCCCTTCCTCCTTTCCCCATATTTTGGGGATCACTTATAAGGAAGGAAAGAATCCCTTTTGCCCTTCATAGGCTTCCCGCTTATAATGATAACTTTCCTTTTTCATGTAATATAGGTCTTCCTCTCTGATTATGGGTCTTCCCCCCCGACTAGAACCTTCCCGAAGGTTGCTTTTCTAAGCTGCTTATTGGCGTAGGTCGATGAAATTTTTTCGATCGGAAGACTGCTCTGTGAAGACGAGCCTGCCGGTAATCCGATGTTAAGTCTCGGGTATTCTTCCCCAATGAATCAGGTAAGTTTACCCAGGATTCAGTGTTTCGCATTCCCCCCCCCTCCGCGGAGGTGTTTTAATTTTTGCGGCGCTATGTTTTCTTCCCCGCCTTGACGGCTCTGAGCGAGTGTTCCTTTTACGAATCAGACCGTAGGCTTGGCAGTCTCACGTTGCATAGCGCCTCTTTTCTCTTTTGCGGTTCCCTGATCGACAGGTCTTCATCTCTCTCTTTTCCTTTTGTTTGTTTGTGTTGATTCGCTTGACGAACTGTCAGATTCACTTCAACCTCTTGTGGCATCGTCCCATTCTTCTTCTTTGCCGGTGGTCCCTTTTTTTTGGGGCACCTATCCTCATGAGGTTTTTTCCAGGGAACCCCCCGTCTTAATACGATGGTACTGACCACCAGAGCGCCCCCCCCCAACATTATACAACACCTCCCGCGGGGTCGCATTTTCTGCGGTCACACCCCCTTTTCTGAAAAGGGTAAAATGCGACAAGTCGCCCCCCGCCCCCAACTGATAGGAAGGTCCCCCCACATCTTTCGGATTCCTTTTTTTCCTTACATCTTCCCCCTCGATCATCAGATGACTCCATTGCAGCGAGCTCCACTGCAGCGTTGAGCCGCTCTCTCGTTTTTTTTTCTCGATCCGTGTGGTTTTTCCCCCCATAATCGCGATTTCCCAAGCAGAGAGGAACCTTTAACGTAAAGATCCACCCTTCGGATACTTTATTCGCCGAGGACGGGACCCCCTTCTTCGGGCCGGCCATGATCTTTTTTTCTATTCTGGCCAGTGATGTTTTGATTCTTATCGAGTGAGGATTTTCTCAATAATTCCTGTCCTTATAGACGGAATACAATCAACGCCCCTCCTTTGAGGGCGTTCACGGAGCGACTTCCCTCTGACTTGATCAGATTCTTTGAGCCCTCCTCGAGCAACCCACCTTCTGGTGGCCCATGAGTGAGAGTGCTTTTCCTCTAAAACCCCTAGCCTAGCACGTCCGCCGCCGAGACTTTGTTTTGGTTTCTTGCAGAGCTTCCAACGCCTGCTCTTCTGAATCATCAGTGAAACAGTTCTGGACCGGCCCGAACTAGATTGTCCTCCTCCCCCCGCTCCGCGCTTCCAACCGTCTTGTGAGCGCTCCTGCTACACCCCGGGATAGATCCACTTTTCCCCTGACGCCTGCCCCCTCCCTAATTAGCGTAAGATGTGGTCCGGAGACTTTCTGAACCCTTTTTTCAAATGACCGGGGGGTCACAAAAAACAGTACACCCCCTTACCTAATGTGATCCCCCCACCTTCGATAAGAGGTGGGTACCCTTCATGTATACCCTGTTCCCGTGATCTCCGGAAAAAATTGGTGATATTTCGCGTCTTTGGAGGGTTAGTGTCCTCCATGATGGTTTTGCTCAGGGTGACCCTTCCCGAGTTTCGAGCTCTTTCCCCTGATTACGATGGCTGCCTTTGCCTGAACACCTCTGATTTCTCAGATTTCAGACTTGTCCCCCTCCGTGCCACTCGATATGGAAACTTTTTTCGATCTTCCGCCTCTTTGTCATCACAGCAGCTATTGACGTTGCCTTCTTCCCTGTTGAAATACTTGATGTACTTCCTTCTTCGGAATTGGATGTGGAGAGTCTTTGAATTGCTTCCCCGAGATTTGCTCTATCCTCTCCCCCGTTTTCCGCCCACTTACGAATCCGAGAAGGGTTTCACGCTTCCTCTTCCCCCACTGCAGTGGAGGAATGTCATTCCTTTTTCCCCCTGCTGTAATCTCGTTTGCAACCCTGCGTTCTACTGTCGCGTTTTCCTTTTTTAAATCCGACGGGGAGAACCTTTTTTTTGCAACAACAAATTGGCTCCCTACTCCCCTACCCTTTGCATGAGATTTCCTTTCACAGTTGAATACATAAAGATACCCCCTACGAGGACACTCATTTTCCCTCTAGCCCGGCACAAGCCGTCTCACGTTGGACGGATCGATCCCAGCACTTCACCTTTTTCTTCCTCGAGATTGATGCTCCCTTTTAAGACGCCCCCTCGGTTCTCGGTATGGTTCGTCCCTTTTTTTCTGCTGGCCGCGATAAACTTTTCGCCCTAGTAGGAGAGCTTTTCTAGTTTTCGGCCCTTCTCATTTCCTTTTCCCAAGAAAGACTTTATTCCCAGGCGACGGGGAATAGTATCCGCTGCTGTGACTGTTCCTCCCTGCTGATGACCTTTTTACGAGAACTGGCGAGACGCGATCGCCCCCCCTACCGTGCCCAACGCTTCCTCTTCCAACCTTGCCAGCTTCGAGAGCGATGCCCGTCTCTATCCAATGCGATCCGCCGAAAACGACTCCTCCGATATCTTTTTCTCTCCCAAAGTTGCAAAGGGGTTTCCCCCAGGCTATGGGAGACAAGCATTTCTTCTTCCCCGCGTCAGCCCTGGGGCCTACAGTTCTTGCTATTGGTCCAAGAACCTTTTTCTTATGAGGACCCCCCTACGCCCTCCTCCCTCTGGACCGAAGGTTTATCCTTTCATCCGCCCTTGAGAACCTTTCTCCCCACCTTACAGAACTTAGTCTCGTCCAGGCAGCAGCAAGCTCTCGTTTTTCCAGGTGCCTGGCGGCCGTTGGATCCCCACCTTTCTCGTCGCGGGCCTGTTTTGTTTTTTTGTAAAATTGCGATACCCCGTCTTTGTTATCGGATGTCCTTCCTCATGCAACTGGTAGTTGTTCTTCTCACCCAGGTGTGACCATCTCCACTTTTTTATCCCAGGTTCGTGCCCCAGGCGCTTTCTTCTTTTCTCAAAAGCTCCCTTTCTTGATCGCAAACTCTACGCTGGGATCTCACCGAATGAAATTCCCCCACTTCGTCCATAAGCTGAAGCTTCTCCTGGATCAAAGTTTCGGTACTTCTCGACCTTTTTCTTCGGTCCTTCTCGAAAATTTTTTGGCGCACATCAGCAGCTCCCCACAGCCTTCGCGGAGCAGATGACTTGGGTCACTTCCACACTCAACCGAAAACGCCTTAATGTGCTCCTGAGTGTGTGTTTTGCCACGACCGTTCCCTTTTTTTTGAACTCACTACGCGGCCCTCTCTGATTTCGATATCGTCCTTCCAATGTCTCTCCGAGGTTCTTCCCCTTCCAAACGAGCCCCCATTTTTCGTAATAGGTTTGGGGGTATCCCCCCCAATGTTCTCTCCCTCGGTGCTGTCCTTTACCCTTCCCCCTCGGCTTTGAAAACCCTGTCAAGCTTTTCCCTTTCCCCTCGTTTTTCCCCATTTTTTTTCCGATCTCCCCCCCCCCCCTTTCTTCATACAGTCGTTGTGCACCCCCACTCTGGGGTGTCCGACCCAAAGAACATTCTTTCCCTCACTGCAATGTTTTTTTGCTTCCCTTTTTCTTCGTGTCCTGTTCGAATCGGACCCTTCTTCCCTCTACATCGAACTTTTTAGAGCCCTGTAGCGTGAGCTCGCCCCTCTTTCCTGAATGCTCCCCCCCAGCGGGTTCCCACAGCGCTCCCCACTGTAGCGTAGATCACGCCACTCGCTTCTTTCCTTCCGGCGACGGTGGGCTGCTGATCGCTTATTGCGTTGGACACTAAGCTCCTAAATGTCTCCGATGCTCATTTCTCGGCTTCCTTTCCTTTGGCAAATGTTGAATGCTATATTTTTCATCGGCAATCTGTCCCCCCCCCTCCCCCATTGTCCCCGACAGGCCCCTGGCAGAGCCCCCCCTATTCATCGTTCCCCGTCAGCATGTTCCCTTCCCCCCTTTTCCTCCGGTGTCCTCCCTCCCCTTTTTCTTATGGTTACTTTTCTATCCAGTCATATTCAGCCTCTGGGCAATAATCTCCCTCAGATATCTATCCTGTCACCTCTTCTTCTCACTTGCTCGGAAACTTTTTTTGGCCCTCTCTGGGCCCTGTCCCTCAGGCTTGTCATCGCGATTTTTCTCATTTTTCGGTTTAAGTTGTGAATGTATCTCGTCTTGCCTTCTCCCCCCCTTTCTTACAGTTGTGCCCTCCTTCCTACGTACCCCCCCCCATACCTTTTTTTGAGTAGGATAAAGAGCCTTATCTTTTCTTAGTTTCGATGCCTTCCTAGGATGATTCCAGAAATGTAGCTGTCCGGCCGCTGCCATCCCTCAGAACGATGTTCCTTTCTCGTTGGAGGGCCTTCTGCAGCCTACCGCCTTTTACCAATTTCAGATTTCCCTTTTCCTTCCCCCCCCCCACTTCTTCCCGAGGACTTTTCTTTTTTTTGGCGGTTTTGTGTTCACGACCATCTTATTATTGCCTTGGAGAGGGTCCCCCTTGGCAATCACGCGACCCCCTTCCTTTGTCGCTTTTCATCGCGCTCTTTTTTGATGGAGGTGCCCCTTCCTCAGGGTCGATCCCCCCCCCCGTTGTTGTTGTTGAGAGTTGATCTCCCTGTCGATCAGGTAATTGCCCCTCCTCCCCTTCGCAATTTTCCGTCGTGATGCCGTTTTTCGACAGCCTTTTGGTCGCGTCGCCTTGACCCTCGCTCCGCTTTCCCCGAATAAGCTTGTGAAAACCAGCCCCTTCCCCCAAAAAATTCTCCTCGCCGCGAGAAGTTTCTTTTCCTGCGACCCCACCGAAATCGGGAAACCAGTTTTTCCCCCCCTTGCGTACAGGAGCTTTCCGGTCCCCTTCCCCCGAGACGGCCACCCTTCGGCTACCTCGTGTATCGGGGACCTCCAATCATTCCGCTTATTGCCAATGGAGCGAGCCTACGCCACAACTCCCTGTTCTGGCTCCGCTTTCTTTTTTGTTCTTTTTCTGTCGGCTCGAGCGTGTGTTGTTTCCCTTTGGCCAAGCCATTTCTGAACATTCCACACGAAGATCCCACAGCAATTATCTTCTTTTTCTCTTCACCTCCTGAGACGGGGTCCCCCTCTTATCCGTCTCCTCCCCAAGATGGACGAGCATTGCGTTTTTCTCTTCTCGGAGGATGGCTTCTAACGGGGAGAATAATGACGTTGCCTCCTTGCCCTGATTTCTTTCCCCCCAACTCCCCCCCTTTAGGGAGCAATCCCCAGAGCCCGGAGGCGACCCCCTTCTTCGATCCCCGAAAAGTGGAAGCGCGCAAGTCACGGCTTCTCCCCCAACCCGGTTTTCTTTTCTTGACGAGGACGCACCATATTCTCCGGGAGCCGGAGATCGATTTTTGCTCTCTTCTTGTTGATTGACTTGGCGATCGTCGTCCCCCCCTCCTCCTTTGTCGGCTTTTCCCCAGTCTGCCTGCCCCTGCTTTTCAGAAATAGTGGGATGCGTTCCTTCCCCTCGGCTCTCCCCCCTTCCGATGGTGTCCGGCAGTGAAGAGCACCCCTTTTCTTCCGCACTTTTCCCCTGCGCCTTCCCTAGAGATTTTTAATTAGCTGATTTCTGAGCATTTCGAAACAGTTGCCTTATTCCCAATTTGCCCCGCCCCCCCCCCCCTAAAGTAACACTTTCGTTATATTGACCCTATTTTTTTTCCCTCACAATTCGATAAGCGGTGGCCCTACTTTTCATCTGTGATCCTTTCCAAGTGTCCCTTCCCGGCCCGCGCGGCGAGTTTTTGTGAACCCCTGCTTGAACTTCTCCCGCGGGGGACCTTGGGAGGACAGCACCGTCTTTTTTTCCTCTTTGGTCCTTTCCGGAACCGTTTTAAGAACCCCTTTGATCTTTAAGATCCTTGAAAATTAGATAATCCTCTCTTTTCTTCCGCGTAATGTCGAGCCTTCCTTTCAACAGCCTCTTTGGATTGCCAAATTAAGCTGTTTGGTGAAACCTTCTTTTCTTTGAAGTTCAGGACTTTTGTGAATTGGCGTTGGCTTTCTTTTTTCATTGTGAGAAAAGATGACTTGCTGTCACCCCCCCCCCCCACCCCCTCCTGAAGACCTTCTCTTTTCTTGACCGAAGACTTTACTCTAGCAGGGTCCGCTTCAGATTATGGTCCGTGTCTCATGTCATCTTTTTCCTGCGTACTCTCCGTTTGCGCCCACTCGGCTAATGTAGCCCGTTTTCTCCCTTTTTTTTTTTCAAAGCCGCCTGGTTCTCTTTTCCTGCTTTCTTTTCAAAAACAATGGTCCGACAAACTAACGCCGGAAAAGTTGAGAAAAGCCGACCAAATCCGGCAATGGGTATCGCAATTTTACACTTAGTCTTCCCCCCCCTCCAGCCGCGCTACTCTTTTCCCCACACTTCCTTGTCACAGTTACGACGCGCTACTCTCTTTTCTTTTCCGAACGCCCAGTGCTTTCACGTCTGTCGGGTTTTTTTTCCTCGTATTCTCTTTGTCGGAGAGCTCCGTTTTCTGTATGCGCAATGTCCTCTATTCTTTTCGGGACAAATACGCAAGAACCCTCCTTTTCCCCCAGGGACGACGCTCTCTTTGCTTGACTGGCATGTTTCCTCAGAAGGCGATGACCCCCTGTTTCCTCTAACCGGTTTCTCTCTATCTGCCTTCCCTAGAAAAAGGATTTCCATGTTTTTCCCTAACCTCTGATGTCGGCTCATGCTCCCGCAAAAGCCGGCCCTTTGACATACGGCGCCTCGAACACGACTCGGCCTGTCCCCGCGGAAGGCGTTTTTTTTTGAACAGTTTTTTTCTTCCTGATATGGAACAAAGCATTTTTCCACAGCAACCCCTTTTGCGGAGACCTGGGGAGAAATCGAAGTCGTTCCTTTTCCTCCCCCCCTACCGAATGCTTATCACCTCGGCCACTTTCGCCTTTTCTATGAAAGAAGGTTATCCTTTGCTCCCCTTCCCGCCCCAGAGACTCCTCCCCCAGAACTCTGCTTTTGCGTCTTCCAGTTCCTTTCCTGTTCTCGTTCATCTCTTTTCCCTTTTTGGAGGACTTTTTTGGCCGTCACATAATCGCTTTTGCTCGACAACGCTCCTTTTACCTTGAGTCCCCCTTGAACGAGTTTTTTCCAACTTTTTCCTCCCCTCCTGAATGAAAATGTTCTTTTCCCCCTCGCCAATTTTGGACTTAATACCGGTTTCGGTCGGGGCTTTACCCAGAGATTCCCTCGCCTTAGATCCTCTTTTCAAAAAGATATTCTTTCTTCTCCACTAGCTTCCCCCCTTGTGCCATAAGCTGAGCTCCACCCTTGTCAGTAAGTCTTCGGTACTCTGCTTTTTCCCTCCCCTTAACACCTGTTATTTTTCCCCTATAGTTCGCCCCCCCCCCCCAACGAGAAAAAGCCACGGCGGTCTGTGATTACGACTTCCCCCCTGTTTTTCCCCCCGAACCCAATGTTCTCTTCTGTTGACTTCCCCCGCCTCTCGGAATATCGACATTACTCTTTCTGCATACGCTTTCGATTATCTCCTCCCCTGAAAATCCGGAAGGTCTAGGCAAGTCCTTCCCATCTCATCTTTTTCCCCCAAAAGAAGACGGGAAAATCGGTGCTGTCCTTCCCCCCTGCGGAAACCCCTCTTTTTTCCCCGCTGTCACGAAACCCTCGCATGCTCCTTTCCTTCACCAATTTTCCCTTATCACTGTTAACCATCACTTTCCAGTATTGAACCCGCTCTTGTTCTGTACCCCAATAAACCCCACATTCCCACCAAATTCACCTTGTACTTCCTTTTTTGTTTTTCCAGGGAGAAACTGTTTCTCCCAGTATCAGAGTCCTACTATTCACCTTAACTGAATAGGGTCCCCGCAGTGTTTTGAGAGTTGAGCACGGGTGCTCGTCCCCTCCTCACCAAGCCCGGATTGTTCCCTATGATCTTCTCTTCCCCCTCCCCTCCCTTTACGGAGGAAGGGCTGACCCTGCAATGATGATAGCCCCCATTCGTTGCTGAATGCCCCCTGTCGCTCGCATCAGCTTCCCCTTCCCTTCTTCGGGACTCTTTCTGTACTATCTCCCCCTTGAATAGGAAATAATTGCCCTCCGTTTGTTTGAGGAAGTCTCTTCCTCCTGATCAGTTCCTCATGTTAATTCCCGTCTCCCCGTCTCTGTCTTGGCGCCCTCTTTGAGTTGATATTTCATTATAATCCCTTTCCCCCCTTCATCCTCTGCGCGAAAGCCCCTTCCAATATTGAAAGAGATCACGGCCGACTCTCCCCCCCCCCCCTTTTGAGCGCCGATAATGTTTTCCCCTGTCCTCTGCGGTGTCCCCTCTCTTCATGGGAGGTGGATAGTAGTTTTTCACCCTTCTTCCTTTTATCGCGGATTTCTCCCCACGATCGACCGACTCCAAGCCCTAATTACGCGGTAGGACTCACTTCTTCCTTTTCTTCTTCGCAATTGATCTTCCTTGGCTTTCTCTCCCCTTCCAGAAGATGTTGAAGTCTTAGCGTTGTCTTTTCCCTTCCCCTCCCAGCTCCGGGAGACATCTGTTCAGTTCGGATACAATTATCCCGAGGCGTTTTTTTCCATTTTTTTGGGGGCTTTTTCCCCCACGAACTTTGTGTCTTTCCTCTCTGAGCTTTTCTGGCTAAGACCCGTTGTTAGCTGTCGCCAATCTCTTTCCCTTACGATGTCTTGGAGGTTGCCCATTCCCTCGGAAAGGAGT
>Ga0179593_1551140_pt1 | contig 10421 bp, 9 predicted proteins | sample CZODoug2_1_08_16_FD_185931 | JGI IMG/M metagenome (GOLD analysis project Ga0179593, IMG submission 185931) | Vadose zone soil fungal communities from Angelo Coast Range Reserve, California, USA - CZODoug2_1_08_16fungal (PacBio error correction) | ecosystem: Environmental > Terrestrial > Soil >... | reverse complement strand
CTTAAGTAAAGTTAATAAATCCCTTTTTTTCCATCCGCGGGAAACGAGGTTGTCCTCGCATTTCAGTCCCTTCTTCTTCAAGGCGAACCGCTGGGTCACTGAGGTCTACCCTTTCCGTACACTGCTTATTTCTCCCAGCGAACCTCCGTTTCTTGCACAACCCCATACATCATATACCCGGTCGTCGTCCCATTCCCCTGACTCGATTGCCTAGAATTTTTTTGTTCGCCCCACCTACACCTCCTTTTCCCCCTGGTACGTCCCCTCTCCACGAAGGACAGTCTCTGCAGCGAACAAGTGAAAACCCTCTTTTGTGGGCTTTAGGAATGGAGTTTCTTGTCCGACGATCCTTCTCGGACGGAGCCCCCCCGGTCGAGCCGCATCCCCATCTTGGGCACACTCTTTTTGACGAACTGACTCTCTGCCCACCTGTCGTTTTTCACGTTTCAGCCAGGGAGAAGCCCGGATCTCCCCTGTGACTCTGCGTACGCCTCTTGCGACGTCGCATCGCCGGCCTCGTTTACGTGCACGCGCGCCACTTCACGCGGTATTGCTTCTTTAGTTTCCTTGGGTGCCCACGATTCCTTCGCTTTTCACTCGAACCCCTGCGACAAACGTGCCGCACAGTCAAGGTTTGCAGGGACCCCACAAAATTTCCCCCTTAGCCGTGCCCTTTTTTTCAACCCCATTGACTTTTTCTTCCCCGTATTGGTTATTTTTACGATTCGATTCCCTGCCCGGCCCCTCAGGGTGGTTCTTCCCGACGAAACCCTTCAAGACTACGAAGTGTTTTTTTTTTTCCCTTTTGTGGGTTCTTCCCTCAGCTCTGCACTCCGAGGGTCCACCCCACACTGGGTTCCCCGACGAAGTGCTGAAAGCGGGAACCGGGTCGATTTCCACGGAGACCCCCTTGACGTGACCCCCGGAGGCCTATACAACCAATGACAGTCGCTTTTCCTCCTTCTTGAGGTGAGAGGTGTTCCACATTTGTCGCTTGCGACGATGTGATTGCTCCGCCATGCCTCCAATTTTGACGACGTAGTGGTCGTGCCAATCTCCCGGGTAGCATCACTCTCTTGAAGACCGGTGTCCGAGGGTTCCCTCGTGAAATCCAGCCCCCCAATGATTGGCTTGATGTTTTTTCAAGGATAAGCTTTTCTACACTGCCTCTGCCTTTTTCCCTCCCCTATTAGTTTTTTTGGTTCCGTCTCCTGTAGATGCTGCCGCCCCCCTAAAAGCCCCACTTGTCCTGATAACTTGCCCATTCCTTTTTGCCGTTCCCGTTTTGTGGCCCCATCATGTACGACGCCGGACGCTCTTTTTGGCTCTGGCGGACTGTTTTCAATAGCTTCTGAAGTACGCCCTTGCTTCGAGGTCCTTTGACCTTGGACTTCAGGGGCTCAGCTCCTTTTGACTTCTTTATACTTGGCGCGTCCCCCTTTCCCCCTCTTTTCCTGAAGAGCTTTTTCCCTTCTGTTTATTGTGACCGGGATTTTTCCCTCCGGCTTTGTCCCTCCGCCCTATTACAGCAAGCGTAGTACTGGTTTTGGTTTGGTTTTCCCTACATGTCCCCCTCATTTTTTTTGTTATTGGCGTAGCATTTTATCTCCCCCTTGCGGGCTTACATTCAGGTAGTCTGCTATCGAGTAGGCTTAAAGGGAAATTTCGCTTTTTCGAACTTTCTCTGGTCTAGTTTTCTGAGGTCCTTGTGTTGAGAGAGCCCCCTTTCCGGTGTGCATTTCCGTTGGCAACCTGGAGATCGCTCCCCGAACTCTCCGTTGATCTACCCAACAGCATCCTCTGTCCCTCCTGAAAGAATGTTGCTGGGACGACTTAGTCCCCGACAAGGGCTTGGTACTACAAGTTCCTTTCCGCCTTCTGAAAGGACCCCGAGAAGCGCTGGGTCTCCTTTTCCCCTCTTTTCTGAGCATTACTAAACTGTCGACCCCTTCCCGCGGTCCCTGTCGGATTCCTGTTTTGGCCTACGAGATGCGGGTTTTTCTCGGCCCGTCCCCGGCAGAGGGACTCCTCGGCGAGGGGTCTGCATGGCGGGTGGCTCTTTTTTGCGTCCTCTTCTTCCTTACTCTAAGTTTGTTGTTTTCTTCTCTTCGACAATTTTTGCGAGCCCATCGGGAAGCCTCGCATGAGATGTTTTGAGTCCCGTGCCGTGAGCGGAAAACCACCCGCGGTTCTCTCCTTTTTTCGGCATCCGAACAGTCCCTGCAGGCTCGGTAGCCTTCCTATTTCCCCCTCTTCACCTGACCCCATGGCTTCGGTTTTTCTCCCCCTTTCTTGGCGTCTTCGAACTGGGTACATTGAGGTTAGTATCGTTCCCCCATACGAGGACCATTCCCCTCTGACATAGCGGCTGTTGGGTGCTCTTTTCCACGGAGCCCCTTTTTTTTTGAAATCGTTCTCCCTTGTTCCTCAGTCCTTTTTTCGTCCTTGCTTGCGCACTGATAGGCCTGCACGTTCGCAACGCTGCTCAAGCGCAGACTGTAGAGCAAACAGATCCCTTTCCTTGGCCGTTCGAGGTCTCTACTCTTGGTCCTCATGAATGTACGCCTGAGCGACCGCCCACGTTCCCTTCCCATCCCCCAAAACCCCGTCAATTTTTCCCCTGACCCCTCGAGCCACAGATATGCCGCTGTCTATGCATTACGCATACCCCGCTTCCCAAAGACTCCACTAACAGTTAACCCCCCCCATTCGTCTTTTGTGCGGCTTAGGCCATCTAACCAGATCACCACCGATCCGGATCGATGGCACAAAGATCCGCGGCCTCCGTCTCCCCGGCTGTTTTCATGACATATTTCCCCCCTTTCTCGAGATTTCTCTTCGGAGTCGTCAGTGGGCGACCCCCACTCCGGATTGTCGTTCAGCTCGAGGGAAGTTCGATGGACCGGCTGGCGGGCCGAGATCTATTTGCTTTTCTTTTCAAACCGTAATCTTCTTTCCTCGATTCTTTTCGTTCTAAGGGCACTCAGAGCAGGCGGTATTTTCTGCGTCTTGCTGTCCGTCGGAATCTTTTTGGGTCTCTGTGATTCCCCTGCAGTCGGTGAACGAGCAGCCTGAAGTCTTAACTTTTTGCGCGTCCATGCAGTTTCCCGCTCAATCGAAACGTCAGCCACTCGAGGTTTTTTTGATGTTTTTTTTGTGGTAAGTTGCCTTCCCCCCCCTTTACCTCAGGTCTCCCCCTTTCCCGAAGTGATGTTCACCCCTCCGATTCATGTTTTCTCAGTTCACCCTCGTGTCCCCAGAGAGGGAAGATTCGATCTCACAACTGTGTTCAAACCATCCAAACTTAGTAGTTGCCTGGTTTCCTGTCCTCTACTCCCCCATGCAGGCGATGGCCGGAGCTGACCACACGGTAGGTTGCCGCGACCCCACGCACATTTTTCCAGCTCTGACACGCGTAGAGCCTTCTTGGTTTGCACGGACCCTTTTAAGCCCTATTTCCTTTTAGACCGTAGTCGTTTCTCCCGCTGATGATTCGGGGTCCCAAAAATGCTCTCGTCTTTCCAGGTGACGAAGTTGTTGGCACGGCCGAGGCGGTAGCGGTGGTGCTCCTGGCAACCATCACCGGTAGTCCGTGCGCCTCCCTCTCTTCCCTTCTTTCTTCCCCCCGTCGACGTACGAGTAGCTATTTTGATCGTCACGGGAAACGGTAGTGGCGCTATCTGCCCTTAGGGTTCCGCTTCCTTTCGAACCCCCCCCTCGACCCTCATTACCGTTCTTGAGCAGCACCCTGTTCTGAGTTTCAACGTCTGAGAGCTTTTCAGTCGTGAGCCTGGGTGGCGGCACCATTTTGGGTTCCCCTTTTTCAAGCACCCCATTCCGTCAGGTTCCTCTCACTTTCCTGCTTTCGACCGCCGTAGTTCTTTTCTATTGTGGGTTTCGGGATGGCCTCTTCGAAAGTAGTCCGCCAGTGTAGTTTGGACGGGATTTGTGGCTTTCCCTCGTTGATCCCCCCCCCCATGAAGCTGTTTGCCTTTTTCGACGCTGCCCTTTTTTTCTTAGGCCGCGACCTTTTGTTCGCGGAGAGCCCCCCTCGGTTGTACTTTAACCTCCTCTTCCCCTATTCTTCTCTCCTAGTTTTTTTTTTTTAGTCGAGGCTAGTAATTACTGACGATCCCGTTTAGCTGGGGCCCTAATACCTCGTGGCGTCCTCGCCCTGCCTTACATCTTCGACCATGACCCCTTTCTTTGTTTTTAATTTAAATGCCCGACCCTCCACGGACGCCCGATGAAGCTTCCCCGGCCGCCCTAGTGCCCAGGGCCCCCCCAAGCCACTGCGTAGTACTTGGTCACTCTGACCCTGCCTTCCTTGGTGTTTTTCCCTCCCCCCGAAAACTGGGAAAGCTCCTTTTTTCCCCCCCCCAGATCCCGAACCCGATCCCTCTCGAATCGACACACTGACCCTGAGGGCAGGTGGATGCTCCTCGGCGGGGGGACGGAGTAGATGCTTCGGAACGTGATTTTAGACCTCGCTCATCTGCAAAGGCCCCCATCGGTGGCGTTGACCCTTTGAACTGACTGATTACGTCGTAATCCTGTGGCAGAAAGTAGAAGACGTCCTTCGCTTTTCTCTTCGACTTCCTTTTGAGCTCTCGGGTCCTTAAGACCGCCTCTTCCAACTACAACTGCCCCGTCACCTCCCCAGCGTCCTGAATAGGCCCGTGTTCTTTTTTCACCCTCCCTCGCCTGCCTCGCCTACTACGCGTTTCTAATTTTTCCTACAAAGGTCAGGTACACCCCCGCCACCCTTTCCATACTCGCCCTTCCTTCTTTTTTTTCAACCCCCCTCTGCCAGTCTTTGAGTCCCCTGTTTTTGGTTCGCGGCCCCCGATTGCCCGATTCGGCTCGAATGCAGGTCTGGTCGGTCGATCTTTTTCACCCTACGAATTTTTTCTGGTGAACCCTTCTCCTTCTTTTCGTCTACGTCCCACCTTCTTTTCCTCTTCACTGGTCCCCCCTCCCGACTGCTGCCCCCCCGCGGAAAGGCTCTTTTCCAGCTAACACGGTCTAACGGATACTGAACTTCCGAATCACTTCACTACCACCCCCTCCCTTTTACCAAGTCACCTCCAGCCCGAGGTATGCTGATGGCCTGGACCCGTCCTCTTGGCTCTTTTCTTAACTTTTTTTCCCAGGTCGTAGCAAGGTGGCCGATTAGTTCGGCCAGAGTCCCAAGGCTCTTCATTCCTGTCGGTAAGAATTGACTCCGAGGGTGCCCAATGGCAGAGCTTCCCCCTACTAAAAGCTGGCTTGTTCGTTCTTCGTGGAGAAGACTATCATCTCGGTACCCTCCCTCCAAGATTCTTTTTTTCCTTGCTCCCCCCCCCATTTCTTTTCCGGTTCCTCTTTTCCGCGCCAGTCCCGTTTCCTCCTATTTCAGCTGAAACGGTCCCAGAATTTCGTTCGCCGGCTTCCCCCCTTGACGACGGGATCGATCGAGCGGGCTCGGCCGTTTTTCTTTGGCCATCTATCTCGACCAAGAACCGTCCCCCTTCGGATGCCGGCCGTGTCACACGGTCCCGTTTTGGCAGCGCGGGGCTTGTCTGTAAGGACTTTGAAGCATTGGCATCGCGATAACGCATTACGGAGCTTTGGTGATTTTGATGCGTAGGCCCCCTTTCGGCTTTTTTCCCCCAGCATCCCCCCGAAATTCAGGAGAACCTTTTTTAAGTCCTGAAAATATTTGCCACGCGGGTTTGGTGTTTTTCTTTTCAGTTCTTGAGCTTCGGCGCGGAGTTCCATTCAGGAGTACTACTCTCTTTTCCGGGAATGCTCTTATCTTCTCTATGAGAGCTTTTTTGATTTTTCTGCTACTTGTTTTCGCGGAGTTATCGGGGCTGTGCGCCGCACGATACCCTCGCATTTTCCGATTCGGCAACCACCAGGATTCAGCCGCCAAAACATCGATACGTCGTTTCCTGATTTTTCCTCTGGAAAGCTATCGGCCCGACTCTGGTATACCCCCCATTCGACGGGACAGGCCCTTTCTGCCCAGGCTTCGTCATTGGTGGGTGATTGAGCCCCCGAGATTTCCGCGGCTTTAGGATTTGTTTCATTCTGTCTAAGTCTCCCCAGAGAAACGCGTTTCCCTTCTAGGCCATAGGGACTACCATTCATCCCCTCCCTCATGCGAGGGTGACTCGCTCTTCGTTGTCTCCTTGCCATCTTCTGTTATCTCCTCGTGTTTTGAGAGCGTTCTCCTTCCTCTTCCCCCTGAAACTACCCTCGACGTACTGTGGAATGATTTTTTTTCCAGATGCAGACGTTGCCTCCCCTGGAATCTCTTAATTAGCCTACTTCCTGCCCTTTCCCTCCCAGGTGACGCAGGCTCGTGCTAAGTGTCGCTACTTCCCCCACCTTCTCCCCTTCCCCCTCGATTCATAGGGGGTGCGCCGGCGCCTGCGTCGCTCCTGGGTAGTAAAATCTCTTTGCGATGTAAAGCCTTCAAATTATTAATGGTTGGTCTCCTTCAGCGGATGTTTGGTAGCTCACGGAACCTCTTCGGTGTTTTCCTTTTTCAGCGTGCGAGGCCGTCCGTGCACCTCCCCCTATTCTTCGAGCCCTTTCGCAAAGCGGCTCCTTCCTCTAGCGAAGAATACCGACCCGACTCCTAGACAAGTCCCCCGTTCCTTGCCTCGGGATAGGAAGAAGGACTCCTGTCCTTCTTCGCCGCTCTCACCGCACTTCGCACATTACCCCAACCAAGGGTTATGACAAGACTGGGCGCACCTCTTGCTGTTCCTCAGTGTGGAGGGGGCCCTCTATTCCCACCTATAACGAAATACCATTCACAACCCCTTCTTTTCCGGTGGCGGACTTTTTCCTCCGCCTCGTAAAGCTTCCAGACACTTCCCCGTCTTTGAAATCGTCCGTCATTCTTATCGATGCGCCCCAGCCGGCTGTTTCCGTGGGACTGCATAGATTTACCCAATTTTTTCCTTGATCTTCTCTGCTCCTGCGTCGTTGATGGGTCCCCCCTTTTGGCTCTCCGTGATCTGAGCCCTTAGCTTGAAAGGACTCAAGGTTCTGATTTTGAATTTTTTTTTTTTTTCGATCCCGTCGAACGGTGTGTACGTCTCCCAAGAAACTGAGGCGAACCCCTGCGCCTCGGTGATTATTTTTTTTTTACCTTTCGAATCCCTCCTAGAAACTCTTCCTTTTTCCAGGCTAGCCAAATGATGTTGCGGCAATAGAAGTGATTTTGATATTTTTCAGCGCAGAATAAGTATTTCTGCGCGCGCCGTGGTTTTCCCAGGATTCCCCGTTCATAGGCGCAGGAGCCCATTTCTGAGCTCGAGACATAAATCGACGGTAGTTCATGGCATTGTTTTATTTCCCAGTTGAAGTCCGTTTCTTTCCTTTATCCTTCTGACTTGCTTATTTCCCCTTTCCTCTTTCCATTTTTTTCCCCCCCCCGCTTGCATCCATCCTTTAGCACTAGGTTTTCATTGAGTGCAGATTCTTCGGCAGCACACGAGCTGTGTAACCCAGACCACTTTTTGTACTTGACGTTTTCCTTAGGATCCTCCCCTCCCCCTTAATCTTCCCCCGGTCGCGGATCACGGTTAGAGGAACTGGGACGAACCTCAGCTGGACGCCTTTCGAGCGTGAATTCAGGAGTCCGATGGGTGTTAGTGGTTTAAAAGTGATGTGTCCCCTTCCTTTTTCCGTTCGTCTGCGTAGTCGTTTAGCGTTGTTCTGATCGTGAGTCCAAACGTCGGACAGTTCAGAAAGAATCTTCGTGCCATGTTTTTTTGCAAGTTCTTCTTACTTCTGCAGGTATTAGATACCCCTTCTCAATCGAGCATGATGCACCTCCGGTCTTTTTAGCCTAACGACGTATCGAATTTTTGATCCGCCCCCCCCGAGTTTCCCCCCCCGATGGAAAAAGGCGTGGACCTGCCTATGGTTTACGAGAGGCTCTTAGACAAGCACAACGCACGTTTCTCCGTTCCCCCTTTACTTTTTTCTCCCCTCCTCTCTTGTTAAGTTTCCCCCTTTTTCTCTTCTAGATTCTCTCCTTCCTTGAGTGGTGGACATCCCCACGCATGTGTCGGGGGTCTCCCCCACCACACGAGGACTTTAAGAGACTTTTCACATTTTTCTTCGACGCCTAGATGATTTGGTTTCTTTTTTTCCTGTCACGACTAGATCGGAGTCCGGTAGGGGATGCCTTTGAGTTGGAGACATTGTTTCTTCCCCCCCCAATCCCGTCCTTGTCGCATTTTTTGTCCGGTCATCTCCTGACTTTTTTAAGGGAGATTGATCGATATCCGTCCTCTTCCCCACAAGATGAGTGACTTTCTTAGATTCTCCTTTCCCGTGGTTGTTGTTTTCTTCTCTCTCTGTTGACCTCGTCCCTTCGATCCTGGACTAGAGTCGCGACCTCGAAATTGCCTTCAGTAACAGGCGACCAGGTTCCCCCTTCATCTTTGTTGGTGAACTCTTTTTCTCAAACCTCCCCTTCCCCCCGCTGGACCCAGCCGTAGCGCCCTTCTGCAGAATGCCACCAGGGAATAACACAACACCACATCCCATTCTTTCCCCCTGGTCCGCCCCCCCCCCCCTGCTTGGGGACCTTTGCAGCCGTTGGGTCCCGCACCGAAACTGCTTAACCGGTTTCAATTCCCTATCCCCCCACTCTCCAGACTTGTCCCTTACGTTCCCCTCTACAAGCGTGGCTGCTCGAGTTCTTCCTGGCCGTCGGCTGTTCTACGGGCCTTCTCCGCTAGCCCCTTTCGGGCCCGCGCCCCCTTTTAACCTTTACGTTCGCCAACTTCTCCACGTCGTACGTCCTCCCCTTTTCCGACCTTTCTCAGAACGTCCCCCCTTTCTCTCGGCGCCCTACCGTTGAGTGCTTGAGCCCGACCTTACGCGGCCGCTACAAGCTTCACACATGAAAAGTGTTTTTCCCGGCCTGCCTGGGGACCCTATCCCTCCGCCAAGTAACGTACTTCCCTACCAGGACTGACCCCCCCAAAATTCCACACTAAACCCCCCCCCCTTTTTTCCCCTGAAGGCTTACCGGTCCACTGAGCCTTGGCAACCCCCTTTTCCCCTTGATTTTCGTACAAGTGTGCCCCCCGTTCCTCTATCGCTCCGGCACATCGAATCGGGCCTGGTCGGTTCTCTACTGACACCCTCAAATTCCTCCGCCTCTTTCTTGGGTTTCCCTGACAGCTCGCTTGTGCTTATCCGCATTCTATCGGGTCACGGATTTAAAAATGGATTCTCTTCTTCGGATGTCTTCCCCTGGGTCTCGTCGATTCCCCGTAGACCCGGAGACATGGAACGTTAACTTCTCTTTCCCCTGGACCTACAACACCCGTCAGGATTTCCAGCACGTTCGTGTATTGCCTCTTAGCCCCCCTCCCGCTTCTCCCTCTCACTGCAGGGAGATGGAGCGGAGAGGTGGACGACGTAGTTTAACGGAATCGTAAACCTGGGTAGAATCCGAAGAGGTCGCCCCCCTTTGTTTTGTTGAAGAGACCCCAAAGGGCCTTCACAAGGACTGTCCCCATGATCGCCGGTGATCACCAGAGACCCGTCCCCTTCTGGCCTCCTTGTCGCACTCCAGCTTCTTTTTTTCGGTCCCCCGGCGGCCGGTATCTCGACGAGTACAGCCCTTCACCTCGTTTGCTGAACCGTGACCCTCCCGCTTTTTCCCCACAGTTCCGAAGCAGTCTCCCTGACGGCTCGGCGTAATGGTTGAGCGTGAAGGCCACACGGCTCGGAGGACGCTCCGCGGACATGGACGGCACTCTTTTTTTTTGACTCTCTTTTTGAAGTGGTCTTAATCCTACTCGTGAATTCGAGCGACCGTCCCTGACATTTTACTCCCTTTGTTGTCGTCTGCGTTTCGATTAGTTCGGAATACATCGTTAATGCTCGATCCCCTTGAAAGCTGTGATCTGTTTTCCGTCCCATTGGGACCTCTTGGGGTTTTTTTTCCTCTTCGGTTTTCTCTGCGGAGGCTATTTTTGTCTTGATATCTAGGTCCCAGGAATAACGGGAACTTAGCTCTACTGTACTTTATCTGAGACGTCTGCGCTTGATCCCCCCTGTTATTCCATGGTGTGCTCGAGCCCTTCCTTTTTCTTTGTCATCCCCCTACGATGCCCTCGGCTCTTCTCGCAAATATGGTCGCCGGAGCTCCCCACCCCTTTCGCTTTCTCATTTTCTCGGTTGGGGTCCCTCTTTTACACGGGATGTCCCAGTTCGACGGCTCGTTTTCTCCCGGCAACTGATCATGTCCGTGGGGAGCATGACCCCCTGACTAGCATGCTTAGGAATTTTCGTATCCCTCGAGTCTCCTCTCTCCTTATGAGACCTAGGGTGTTTTTCCCGTCCCGTCGTTGCATCTGGGACTTCATTCCCCCTTGCCTAGGGGTTTGCCCTGTTTT
>Ga0179593_1547526_pt1 | contig 10421 bp, 18 predicted proteins | sample CZODoug2_1_08_16_FD_185931 | JGI IMG/M metagenome (GOLD analysis project Ga0179593, IMG submission 185931) | Vadose zone soil fungal communities from Angelo Coast Range Reserve, California, USA - CZODoug2_1_08_16fungal (PacBio error correction) | ecosystem: Environmental > Terrestrial > Soil >... | reverse complement strand
CAAAGATTGGACACCATGTTTCAGATTGCCTTTCTACGGGAACTACCTTCGGAGACTCGTAAGCTTTCTTTTAGGCCGACGGTTTTGGAATTAAACTGGCCGACCATTGACCTTATACGCAATGTTTCTCCTGTTTACTGGGCTGTTGACTTTCTTCCTCTCCCGGTCACCACCTGCCTCGGCTTTTTAGCTTAGCCAATCTTTGAGGTTTTTTTTTCCCCTCTCCCGTAGTTCTCGTCTTCCCCCCCAACTCTTCCGTTCATTCCGATGCTCAGCTACTCCCGCTCACTGGCCCCCACTCTCCGATTTCGCTTTTTATCCCTTCCAAACTGGTTCTTGAATCCCTCCTCCCGGACGGTCCCTCTGTTTTCAGCTCGCCCCTTTAACACATACAACTCCCCTCTTTCCCTTCAACGTCGTACTTGATCCCCTTCCAGGATACGTTCTTTCAGACAATCTTCGCGTCAACCGCCACCTGCCTGCTTCCCAACACTTCAACTGCCTTGTTTCTTGCCCATCTCGCTCCTTCCAGGTGGACTCCCCCCCCGTTAACCGAATATTCCCCTTCCCCTAACAAACAATTCACGCCAGGGTGACGGTGAAGGCCTTTCTCTCCCCTTTTAAACCTGATATCTCGGTTAGATGGCGGCATAAAAGCTCTCCCCAACCCCCCCCCCACCCCACCCCCTTCCTGACGCCTTCTTTCTTTTTATGGAGTGAAGGCGCTTTGTGGGATGTTGAGTAGACTTGTTTCTCTGTTGCGTGATTGTGGGGGTCACGCCCCTTTTTCTTTGCTAGCTTTCCCTCCTTTCGCCAGCCCCTCAACCCTTTCCCCTTTCCCCATCGACAATCTGCGGTGTTCACAAAAGAAGCAGTACTTCGTCTAGTTGACCCTTTTTCCCCTCTTCTTGCCCTGGTGGAAGCCTTTTACGCTGTTTTTTTTCGGTGACCCCTTTTCTCCTCCATCCCATGGCGCACTTGACCAGTGGGAACCCCACCCTCCCCCATAATTGACTCATCTGCAACGAGGATCAGAAACCCATTTGGTCCCCGTCTTCAGTATGTAAAAAAATGTCATCATATGTGGATTGGGGGTAGGCGGCATTCGTTCGGTTTTTATTCCTACGTTTTTTTCCGTAGGAGGACTACACCCCCAACGAAATAGAAAACTACATGATCACATCCCTAGCGACGATAGCCGTCGGTAGGACTTTTTCCCTTAGACATTGAACCCTTCATCCGCTTGCAATAGTTATACAACCCTCCGCCCCCTTTTACGATGTAAAGTCGATGCGCCCTTTTTTATCTTCCCACCACTTTCTTTCTTTTTTCCGCCACTTCCTACCCTAGATGCCTTTTTTTTTTTTCTTTTTTTTTTTTTATTTTTTTTCAAACCTTCCCCTGCCCCCTTTTAGACACCCTCTTTCACCAAACACTATGATCATCCCCTTCTCTCTCTTGTTTTGTTGTTGTGCTCTATGAGCGACCAGAGTCTGTCCGAAGCAGTTTTCTTTAGTTTTTTTTCTTCCGTCTTCTCTTTCTCCCTGATATTTTTTTCTCTTCCTCGGTGGCTTTGAAAAATAAGCTCTTCCTCGCTTTTGGCGCGTCATCGACTCCACTACGTCTCACTATTGTCTCTTTGACGGTCTTCGGCCGGATTTCCTCCTTACGGGTTCGTCTCCGAGACCGCGATCGGATGTTTTTCTTGTATTGCCTCGGGTCAGTTCCTCGATAATTAGACTCCCACCTTGAGCACAAAATTGCCCCGACTGCCCCCGGCCAATGCCCATGCCAACTTTTGGTGGAACTTTAGGCCGCTCCCTTTCTTTCTTCTCTGCATTCATCTTTTCCTCCCACTTAGAGAAAATGCCCGAAGGTTTGTCCCTTGTCACGGGTGATTTCGCAGATGGTCTTCGCAAGACTTTTTTTTTTGCACAGTTTTTAATAAGCCTGCTCTTATCCAAAACGGACTACAGCTGATTTTTTGTCCCCATGGACTTGACTTATTTTTTTTATCCGGAGAAGAATTCTCTGTGAATTTACTTGGTTTCCGATGTTTGTTTTCTTCGTCTGACTTCCTCCCCCCCCCTCCTTTTACACTCCCAAGTAAACGTGACCCCAAATCTAAGGAAGGTCGTCCTTTCCCCGCATTCAAGATTTGTTTCCCCTCCAATTTTCCTTTCCCTACAAAGATCCATAACCTAGAACATTCTTTTTCTGTCTTTTTTTGGTTGGTGGTTTGTTGAGCTAGGGTTTTTTTGATTTGGTGTATTTTATGTTCCCCCCCCCGAGATAGTTGCCTGAGTTCTTCTCTCAGCCCGTACACTCTCTGGTGCTCTTATTTTTTCTCGTATCGTGCCACAGTTCGACAGCGAGCAATCGCCCTCTAGGGGAGAAATACGAGCGGGCCTTTCTATTCCCCCGCCACCTTTTCTTTCTTGTGATGTGGTTGAAAACGCGTGGAGTTTTTTAAGTCCCTGTTTGATGAACGACTCCGCCTTTTTTTCGCTCCCCTTCTAGGTCTCTTCCTGCGGTTTTTCCTTTTTTTTGAAAACTTTGCCTTTTCGGACAGAGCTGTACCTTTCCTACGTTATTTTACGCAAGACTTTGCTCCCTGCGAGCCTCTCCCTCCCTTCGCACCTTTTTCCCTTGCTTTTATTTCCTCTGCTGAGCAATCGGAGAAGCTATCTCTGTTTCCTACGCGCGTTACTCTATGTCTGTGTAGAGCCCACCCAACCTTTTTGTGATTTTTGCCGGTTGCCAATCCAGGTAAATTTTTTTCTCGCGTCTGCGCAACGGCATTTTCTTTCCATGCTGAGACCTTCCAGTTGAATCCAATCGTGACGTCTTTGAATAGAGCCCCCCTTTGCTTTCCCCTCAATTTCCCCCTTCTCACGTTCTGCCATGCCCCCCGGTATCTTGATGTTGCCAATCGGACAGTCTCTTTCCTACTTGTTGAGGTTCTTTTTCCGAAACTGAACTCTCCTCGAACTGTTTAACTCTTTCTCCCGGAGCTTCTTTTCCCGGTGTTCAGGAACTGTGCCGCGATTTCCTGCAGTTGACGAACGATGGTTCCTTTCCTTCTGCAAGATTCCCTTTCTCCCTGCCAATGCCCTGTGCTGTGTTTGCTTACATGGGCTGCCACAAACTTTTCAAACTTTTTTTTTGGGTTACCTCGAGAAACTCTCCGCGGCATGGAACTTACCTTCCACAAGATTCCGTCAATTGCTAAGCTATCGGAAAGACCCGCTCCCTTTTTCCGCGTCCCTTGGACTTCTCTCTTCTTCTTCGGTACCCCTCCATCTCAACTGCTTCGACTCCCGAGGGGGAAGAAGAGCTCGTCCTTCCAACCTCCTCTTCACCCTCAGACTACTTGATCGTCCAGTTTTAGCCCCCCCTGGCTTCCCCAGTCCCTCCTCCCCTTCTGTTTTTTTTAACCCACATAAGGCAAACCCTTTTCATATATTTTTCTTTCCCCCTCCTCCGTCCTCGATTTCCTCTCCTTCTGACTGTGTCCCCTCCCCCCCTCAATCCCCCCCTTTGACTTATGTTTCTGGACAAACTCTCTGTCATCTCTCCAACGCTAAGCAGGTTCCCTCGCGTTCTCCAACCACACCCCCCCCATCACCGCACCCCCCACAACCACTCCGCCCTTCTTTGATTTCCTTTTTTTTTTTTCTGCCATGTCCAACAAATTTTAGTAAGACTATGTCTCGTGTCTCTTTTTCCGTTGTTTTGGGTCACGTTTACTTGGTTTTTATGTAAGACCCACAACTTTGCGCCTTTCCCCATCAGGAATTTCTGCTAAATAGAAGCGTTGTCCTCCCGTTTTCACCCGTAGGCTCGAAGTCGCACGACTATTAGCGACCCTTTTGGCGGGTGTTCTCATCCCCCCCTTCTTCGACTCCTCTTTGTATGGCGGGACACCTTTTCCGGAATCCAGGCGCGCCCCTTTTCCTTTTTTTGGCAACTTCGTTTGATACTTTGTCCAAATCTCCTTCCTGGGACTCCTGGACGACGGTGCAGGAGCATTTTTAGATAAAATTTCTCCTCAGTCAGATTTTTTTTCTTCGGAATTTTTTTTTCTGTGCGCGCTTTTTCCACTCACCCCGAAGGTTTATTCTCTTCTTTCCCCTTCCACCCCCCCACTCTCCAGACCAACTACCCCCAAGACAGCTTCCCCCTCCAATTCCCCTTTATCGTTCTTTTCCCCTGTGCGTCCCTTTCCTCTCAGGGCGGACTGACGTCCCGTCCCCAGTGACAACCCCACTCCGTCCGTGTATTTCCGATGTACGCTAGCCCCCAAACCTTTTTTTTCTCCCCCCCCCCCCTCGCAAAAACTCATCTGAATACGGGAAAAACCTCACCTTAACCCCCCCCCCTCCTTATACCAATTTTCGCGCGTTTCCTCCTCCTTTTTTATTCAACTCTCTCCCCCGTCTTTTTAGAGAGGTTTGTATGAGGTTTTTAGTTTGGCATGCGTTTGGCTCCTTGCTTTGGCGGGCTGATTTTCCGTATTCCTGCTGTCTTTTTTTTTGGAGCCTTTTCCCGACAAAAGATTTTTTTGTACTCTAAGTTGCTCGCGCTCCCCCCGGACTAGTGACTTGTTCTTTTTCACATTGCAATTTCAGTTTGCTTCATTTATTTTATCCTTTACCCCCCCTTCCCCCTCTGCCTCGACAGCGGTCTTTTGCGCTATAGTCCCCTTCTTTTTCCCACTTTTCTTTTCCTTGACCGCTCGCCTTATCCAAACTTATAACTCTCCTTCTCCCCCCGGTCCGGACCAAAATGCATACTCCCAATTTCCTCGGTTTTGCTTTCCTTTTCTACTTAATGTCGTATTTTCTTAATATTTGGCCTTTCTTCTCCTCGTTATAGCAACTCACGACTTTCCTGAATTTGTTTGGTTTCCTTGTTTTCCCTTTCAAGACCTCCCGTTCTCTTTTCGATAGTTCCCCTTCGGCTGATTTTTATGTCTTAATAGTCGTTAAGGAGCCGAACTCTTCTTGCTCCTTCGCCGCCATTTTTCTATTTTTCACTCTTTTGAATGTGTTCCCCCTCTGTTCCCGTACAGCTTTTTTGAACTCTTCCCCCCTTACCGTGACCCAGCCCCGGCAGGAGAACATGCGTGACCCTTCTTTTTCAACCCCCACTTTTCTCAGACTCCCCGAAAACCCCACAATTCCCCCTCCCCCCTTCCTGCTTTGCGTGGGAGTTGTTCGCAGGTGGGGGTTTTTGGTCGGCCTCTTTTGGTGTGGCGTTGCTTTTATTTCCCGGATTCGTCTGTTTCTCTTCCTTCGTTCCTTTCCTTTTAAGTCCCCTTTGTTTTTATCAGGTTTCTGCGGTTCTTTTCTGATATTAGCCACCTCCTCCCGAGTCATTTCTCTTTTTTCTCCGAGATGCCCCCCAGTTACTTTTTTTTTCTTGTGGAAGCAGTCAACGATTTTTGTTGTCTTGCCCGGTCTTCCCCGACTCGCCCTGTGGTGTGGTCTGTTCTTCCCCCTGATAGAATTTTTTTGCTAGGTTATTGAAAATTTTCTTGCGGCCCAGCGTTCGAGTTGAGAGTGAGGCTTTTCTCCCCAGAACCCAATTTTTTCTTCCTTCTCTGCCCGAGTCCATTCGAATTTTCCGCGTTTCAAACCTTTTTCTTTCTGTCCCCCCCCCCTTCTTCGAGCAGATTTTGGTTTACTACTTCCCAGCTCCCCTTTGCTAGTGTATCGACCTCCAACAAAAGCCCTTTTTTCTCATTATGTCTTTCCCCATCCCATCGGAAGCACCTTCCTTTCTCTGAAGCACCGGCTCTCATTTACCCTGGCCGACAAACCAGTGTTTCGTGGGGATTGGCACAGGTTGGGATCCCTTTTCTGTACCGGTAGTTCTTCCCTTTTCCCGGTACCTCGGGATCTGTTTCGTATCTATTTTAGAGAGATCTTCCCTCTTTTTAAGTGATGACCTGAGTTTCCCTATGGCTCTTGGAAATAAGGTTCATTTGCTCCCTTTTTTCTTCAAGTTACCTCCCTTTTCGGTCCGCTATAGTTTGACGGCATCTTAATTAAAAATTCCGTGACCTTTTGTTTTTTTTTGAAGCTCCTTCCTTTTTCCTGGGATGGGCACGCTATTTCGGAGACGTGAGAAGTTCTAATCCCTTTTTTTGCCTGGTTGAGCATTCCAGTAGTAGTCCCCCTTTCTTTCAGGCACTCGCCTCAGCCTCCCCTATTTTTCTGGACCCTCTCCCTCAACTTCGATTGCCTCGTGCTCCTGAGAAAAATTTGGTTCTTTGCCTATACTACACCTCTCACTTACGTTTCCCGCGTTCTCGAGCCTTTCCCCCCTACCCCTTCGAAGGGACCTATTTTGACGCTTGATCGTAAAGGCCTTTTTCCAGCCCCCCGCCCCTTGGCGGAGCTTTCCCCTTCCCTGAACCTTTTTCTTTTTTCACCCCCCCTCCAAAGAAGTTAACTTTTCTTTCAGATGAGACGCCTCCTTTTCGCAGGGACTCGCCCCCCAGTTCACATTGTTTTTCTAAGAACCCCCCCCTTTTCCCAACCCTTCTTTACCACTCCAGTTTGCTTTCACCGAGGGGTAAACACGGCTCAGAAGACTCCGGCGGTCTACCCAGCCACACCAAGACATCCGTCAACCCACCCCCACCTTTAAAGTAGGTTTTTCTTGCGCCCCTTTTGAGTGAAGGGACTCTGGCCAAGGGATGTTGAGTAAGACTCTTCTTCCTGCCGTTTGGTTTTCCCTTTTTCCTTGTTTGCTCGTTCTGCCTTTTTTTCGCACAAACACCTCCCCCCCAGAGAAATTTTTCCCGTGTCTTTCCCTTTTTCCTCCCCCCCTTCCCGGCTCGTTCCAGTCGAATTCTAGACATAAAAGTGCAGCGATTTCTTCATAACGCTTCCTCTGTACGGGGAGAACCCTCTTCCAAGCGTGCTTTCCAATCCCCCCCCTCCTTCCTTTTCTCTCGGCAGAGTTGCCCTCTTGAAGTTCTTAAAAGGGCACAGAACTTACTCTTCCGTATAACATTTCCCCCCGCCTAAGAGATCTTTTCTTCTTTTTGGTACTGTTTTGCCCTTTTTTCATCCCTACTCGCGGAACTGACAACGATCTTGAAAATCGAAAAATCCCCCCTCCACCCGTCCCCCAAGCCACTCTAGATTCCCTTCTTTCCGGTATTCCCCCCAATCCTGCCGGACCCGACTTCCCCTTTCCCTTCTGAAGGCTCTATTTTCCGCAGTACAGTAGAGCGAGCCCCTAACCCTTTTCTTCTTTTTTTCTTTCGCCCCTCTCCGAAACCCAAACTACCCTCTTTAAGACGTTCCCCTTTCTTTTTTCTCCCCCCCTCTGCTTTTTCCCTTCCTCTCCTCTTTTCCTCCTTGCTCGTTTAGAGATAAAAGAGCGAAAGCTCCTTTTTATGAGGTCTAGTTTCCAGGGGCACACGGGCTATGCGGGGTATTCAAGGGTTCTTTCCGGAGTTGGCGATGACCCTAGTACAGTTTGTAATTTTTGATCGCGCCCATATTGCCCCTCGCCTTCCAGGTTGTTATCCCTTCTTCGTGGAAGTTTCTTCGTGATTTTTTGAGCTTTCCCTCCCTTCCCTAGAATAGTGGCTTAGGGTTTCCGCTAGAGTATGGATTTTTCTCTCCCCCCCCGTTAGTGCTTCCCTCTTAATTCGAAATAAATTGCACCTTGACCTTCGACTTTCAACCGTCCCACCCTCCCCCCTGACACCCTCTCGGTGCCATTTTCTCCTCTTTCTTCCCAGCCTCTTTCCTTTTCTTTGCTTCCTTTCCTTTTCCTCTTATGAAATTTTTTTTCCTTTTTCTTTTTTGGGATTCCTTGTCTCCGTTTCAGACTAACGGTACGTTTCGAAGAGTAATAGCCCTTCTCGCCCTTTGCCCTCGCTCTCTCCTTCGCGACTGTCCTTTATTTGTTCCGTTTCTTTCGATTTTCTGTTGACTTTTTTTTCCTTTTTTTTTCCCAAACGCTTTGCGACTTCTACAGCCGTCTCCCCAGACCACCCGCCATCTTTCCCCCCCCTAAACCAACCACTCCCCAACCAGCCCCCCCCTTTTTTCTAACCCTTCTTTTTCCCTTCCCGAGTCTCCTACCACATCCCACTTTTTGCCAGTTCTCTTCTCCAAACACCTGCCGCCATCACCGGTTCTGCTTTCGTCGATTTTTTTTTCTTTTTATGGAGTGGTGTTTCCTGTTCTTTTCCCCCGAGATCGTCTGATGAGCCTTGTTCTCGCGAGCTGTTTCCTTTTTCCCACGTCACCCTGTCTTTCCCCTTCCCTTTGTGGTGAGAGTTTTTTATCTGCGTTCGCATGTGATTCTTTCTGGGCAATCGTTTCAACTGCGTATGGTCTTTTAGATGATCCCTTCTGAACGCCACCTTTCTTGACGTCTCTTCTTCAACGATTCTTTTGGGGGTTGTCACTGGTGATACGACTCCGTCCCTGTGCTGGTCTTGCGTCTAGTCCTGCTCAAGGTTCGGTTGTTCCCGGCAGGAGTGATTCAAATGGTCTAAGATCTGCTCCCGGTTACCGTCGCCTTTTCATGAGTGTAGGAGTTGATTTTTGTCGCGAGTCTACCTTTTACAGTTGACGCCTTGTTGTCAATTTTTTTTTCTTCGGAGCCATCTTCCTTTCCCCGTCCTCTTGGTTCCTCCTCGCGTTCCTTCGAATACTACTGGAGAGTGTTCGATTCCACAAAGCACCCTAGGGGTGATACTCACTCTCACGCTCTGCATTTTTTTTTTTCCATCCCAGGTATTTTTCTTTCAGCATCCTGGCTGTCTCCCTTCCCCCTTTAACCAATCGTGCTTTTGAAAGAGAATGCCGGACCATAGTCTCCCCCACTTCTGTGTTCTCCTCTCTTTCCCCAAAGGTAGGTCGGTTTTTTCCCGGAGAAAGTCTGCCCCTTCGTTGTTGCCTTTTCATCCTTTTCTTATCTACGAATGGCCCTTTCAAGATAAACTGAGTCTACCTATGGTCTCCTTCGGCTACGGTACTGGCTTTAAGGTCTTACAGCAAGAGTGTTCAGCTTCTAGAGTCCCTCTTTCCATTACTTGTCATTGACCTTCTCGCCCCCTGTGCGGCCAGAAGCGAAGGAATTTTTTTTTTTACATGGATGGGCACGTCTCCTACATGCAAGTCGTTGAAGTTTTCTCCTCAACTCTTGCGGGTTGTTTCTCTCCAGTCGCACGCTTTCCTTTCCCCCCTTCAGTCGACGTTTTTCCTTTCCCTCTCGGCAAGCCGATAACTGGTCCTCACTTGTGAGTGCACCTTCGATTTTGAGCCCAGTTTCTTGACTCTCCATCCCCGGAGAAGGTAACATTTTTTGCCGAAGAGATCGTCCCCTTTTAAAAACCACCCGCCGGGACATTTCTTGAGCGTACTTGTCCACAGACTGGCTTCTCTTCAGTAAATGACAAAAACACCCACTCACTTTCTGATGACTTTCCCAAAGTGCAGTCGTTCCTTTTAATCGATTCCTCCTTCCCCTTTGGCGAGGCTCGGCTGTTTGAGCAGAATACCGCGAAAATCCCCAACACACCCCAGGGCTACAACGCCAGTGGTTACGGTGCTTGTTGGATGATTTTCTTCAGCAGCCCCGCTTTTTGGGCGGCATACCCTCCCCAACGCCATCCCTAGCGAAACAACACCCCCCCCGCCAACACTGAACCCCTCCTTCCGCCGCACTAAAGGTTTTTTGCGTTAAGGATCCTTCGTACGACTCTGATGTTTTCCTTGTTATCATGCGTAGATTTTGGGTCAAGTTTCCTTGGTTTTTTTCTTTTCTCTGGACCGATCCTCATTCGCAGCAAACCACTGCTCCTTAACCTCCCTTTCACATCGCCCCTCTTTTTACACACCCTCAGACTTTCTACGAATATTAGCGACATACCCAGCGAGGGAACGGGTTGACTATCTCTTTCCTTCCTCTGTCGGTTCCGACCTCTTTCGTCTGTCGGTGTGACCTTTGAATTCCCAGAGCGTTCACCGTGGTCCCCCCCCCTCTAACGATTTCCTAGAGGCCAACGCGTCCCAATAAAAGGACAGAAATTCTCTCCGGGTTCTCTTAAAACTTTACGCCGAAAGAAGTTTTTTCTTTCAGGAGTTGTTGGCGCGATTTTCTTTTTATTCTCCTATCCCTTTCATGGACACCCGCGAAAACACTCCAAGACGCTAGCGCAAAAGCCTTTCTCCGGTCTTCCCGGATTTCCGTCTGTCCCTTTAAGAAAATCCCCCTTCCACAGTCACTTCCCTCTTGATACAACCTCCTCCCGATTTCCCTTCCCTCCTCTTACTTAGATCAACTTAATCTTATTTTCCTTCCCTTCACACACAACCACATCGCTGGACTACTCCAGCCCGCCCCCATGTCTCACAAAACCCTCTTTCTTCCCCTTTTTTGAG
>Ga0179593_1643542_pt1 | contig 10422 bp, 10 predicted proteins | sample CZODoug2_1_08_16_FD_185931 | JGI IMG/M metagenome (GOLD analysis project Ga0179593, IMG submission 185931) | Vadose zone soil fungal communities from Angelo Coast Range Reserve, California, USA - CZODoug2_1_08_16fungal (PacBio error correction) | ecosystem: Environmental > Terrestrial > Soil >... | reverse complement strand
TTTTTCTACCTTTGGAAACGCGAGCTCTGGGTCCGCCTTGATACGACGAGCCATCCCTGTAACATTGCCGGTCCCCCATTTCGGCGCGCTCCTCCCTTTTAACCGACATTCTCGCGGCAACCCTCCCCCCTCCGGGTTTGCGGAAATCTCGCCGTGATAGAAAGCGGCACTGATCGCCCCCCCCTGTCCCGCCCATTGAGAAGGTCTGATGTATCCCTCTTTTCACATTGTAAGGAGACTAGTCCTCCAGGTAATCTTCCCTCGGAATTCGTACTCCCTTCCCCTCGAAGCGGTCTTCCTGCCTACCCGGATTAGTTTCCTTTGCCTGAAGTTTCTTTCTATTTGAGGCTGGCCTGACGCCGCACTTCCCCCGCAATCCCCTTTTCCTTTCTCTAACTAGAACGGTTTTGGCTACGTTTTTTCTGGTGAAATGTGCGTCTTCCCTTTATTTTTTTACCGCGGCCCGAGTTCATTTTGGCGCCTCCTCTTTTTAAGCACCTCCCCAGGTATTATGAGTCCTGCTGCGATTAAATTGTATGCCCAGTCATAGTATCCTTAACTGCCCTTGAAAGTCTCTTTCATTTTCAAAATGGTTTCTGGTCCGGCGGGGCCAGCCGCGCCTTACGTGTCCTTTTCTGTCGGGCGTTCTGCTCATTTCACTTCTTTCTCTAAATTAGAATGTTTTCATTCCTTTCGAGTCATAAGCCTTTTGAAAGCACGCTCTTTCCTACCTCTAGGTTCTTCCCCAGGCCGCCTTTTATCGGCAAAGTGCTTTTCTCCCCAATTGTTTTTTCTTTCAATTCCAGGCGGCTGCTTGTCTCTCTTTCTCCGCAGGTGCAGATACACCTTTTTTGAAACCCCGTATTTCTGATGATGCGTTTAGCCAGCGACCATGAGAGTCAGACCATCCAACTCTTTCCTTCATCCCGGCTCCCCGCCAGGAAGTCGCAACCATTCCCACATTCCCTTCAAGAACTTGATCCTTTTGTATGCTGCCCGCTCTTTCCGTTTTTTCTTCTCCCGATCTTTTCGCGCAACTCGTCCGGCCCCCCTTCCCTCCCTTTTTGCCGATTACCTTCTTACTCAGCGTTAAGGACATTGACGCCCCCCATTTTCTGGATACTATCTGTTGTTTATTCAGAAACGCGCTTCTTGGTCCAGTTTTTCCGGCCGTTGCCTTTACGACTGCGTGCCTCCGTCGGATCCATCTGACTTAACGTCTTCTTTCTTTCCTGGATCTTCCCTAGATGCGTCCAACCTCCGTATCGAGCCTCCCCCCCCCCCTCTACTCGCCCGATTTCTTTCATGATACTTTATTACCGTGACGTTCCGCCTTACCCTTTTCCTCCCCCCCTCTTCTTTCTTCTCCTCCGTCTGTGCATCTTTCTTCTCATAGAAGGAACATCTTGTCTCTCCAAAGGTGGTTCTGGGGACCGGCGTGAATTGGGAATTAACTGATCGTCTTCCCTCCTTCCGGTCTGATCTCTTCCTCTTTGATGGGGTTTCTCATTTCTTTTTGCGCCTTTCTAGATTTCCCCCTTGATTTTCCAGGTACAGAAGTTGCCCGCGACCCGAATCTTTTCCGTCGCATTTTCCTCTTAAGTGCAGGGTTCAACCCTGACCATTATGGGCGTGCTCCCAACCATCAAAGCCGTTGGCGTAAGTAACAGATGAGTCCTGCTCCAAGCCCTTTAGACTCCTCGCTCAACACCCGCCCCCCAGGGGAGATGATTTCTGAGCCTTCTAGAGCAATCTTATTTTCTAGACCTACCTTTTTTCGACCAGTTGTCTTATAATAGAACAGTGGTTTCCTTTGTTCCTTTGGCCAGCTTAGGTCATGGGCTTCTCAAAAACGTAGTGGTTTCCGTTGTTTTTCAGGCGCGTTTCTACCTACCTGTTTTTTAGCGAATTTATAAAGCCTCTTTCACGATTTGTCCTTGTTCGTCCTTCTGACGCCTGCTCCTTCTTCGGAGCAGGTTCTTTCTACTGATGGAATTGAGGCTCCCAAAGGTGCCGAGGCACCGCTTTTCCTGTCCGGGCTTTGGTAGCCGGATGTGTATTTATTTTTTTGTGCACTGTAGCTGGAGTCTCTGTCTTTCTCATCGTCGACTTCCTGCCGCGTGTTTTAAAAGCTTTCCTGAAGTTTCATTCCGCCGAACCACTTAACCCCTCTTGCTCCTAAGAGCAGCCCCCATATCCGGTTTTTCCCAATACCCTTCCTTATTTTATATGAAGGGGTCCTTTTTTGAAGCGGATTCTTGCTATTCGCCGCCGGTCAGAGCCTTGGACTTTGCTAATTATTGCTCTCCTGCGCCACCTTAGCAGCTTTTCTTTAAAAGGTCCTAACTGACATCCTCCCCTTCAAGTTCGCCAAAACCAAAGTTTTTTCTCTGAATTCCCCCCCTTTGTTGTCCGCTTTTAGATTTCCCCTACGTAGCGAAGATCTCCTTGTCCGTCACGCCAACCCTCGGTACCGTTTAGCGTGACATTAAACGCTTTTTTTCTTGTCTGCCCAACTTCGTATATGACTGCCTTGCTCTCTCTTACTCCTGTCACTCTCTTAGAATAGGTACTACTCTTAGTGTATCTTTCCTTCATCCCTCGAGGGCTTACAGTTGCTCGTTGCCGTCTTTGTCCGCAAGCATACACCCGGTTCAGCGCTTCATTCTTCGCGTTAAATCGGCCGCTGGGACTCTTTCCCCCCGGGCTCTTCTCTCCCTTCCCCCTTACGCATAGAGTTTCTCTTTTTTCGAAAATTGCGGGCCCTCTTTTTTCCTCCTCGTTGTTGTTGTTTTCTTTCTTGACCTTTTGTTCATTTTTCGATTACCTCGGCCTCTTTTTCGCGGTTGGGGTCCGCCTTTCCGACGTCTTTGAGACGACGTCCAATTTTTGACCCCGGACGACACCACACGCGCGACGAACCTTTTTTTTCCCCTCTTTCCCTCTTTTGATTGCGTTCTTCCCCTCTTCCCCCCTCCCCTCCCAGTTACTGTAAGACCAAGTCGCTGCTCCTTCCCTCTCCGGTATGCTCGAGTCGAGAACGCGTCATACCCTTTTTTTCGGAAGAATGACCCATTCGCCGACGGATGGACACAGAAGTTTTCTGCCTTTCCCCGAGCCCCTCCACTTGTTATTTAGTTGTTTTCCCCTCTCTCCGTTAGCTGAGTTTTCTTGTGGCGCGCGTTCTTCTCCCAGCCCTCCCCGTCCATTGTTGTTTTACGTCTTTCACCCTTCTCTTTTGATTCGGCTGATGTCGTCCCCCTTCCCCCTATTCAATTTTTTTTTAACCCCTGCGACACGAGGTAGCGTTTTTAGAACACTTTCCACACTCTCCCGGCCATTGTTATAGTTCCCCAGCGCTCTCGGTCATTGAGAAGTCATTCCGCCAATTTCCTGGGCCCTTTCAAGATACAGGTACTTTTTCATTTTTCCGGAGCGTTCGATTTTTCCAAGACGAAGGTCCCGGTTCTGTCGCCATGCTCTCAGCGTTACTCTATCTCTGCCCAAGCTTCTTTACCTCTACGGATGAAAAGCAAAGAATCGGCGCTCCCCTCCCCTCTTTTTTTTCTCTTAAGACATGCCTTTACACGCCAACGCAATAATCCCTTCCCTTTATTCCAAACTTGGGGAGTCACCACATGCAGGCATGCAGATCCTATCATTTCCGCTCTGCTTTTGAGAGGCGTTTTCATCCCCTCCTCCCCCCGAGGACAATTCTTTATAAAGACCCTGCGTTCTCCCCCTATTCTGCGATTAGGTCAGCACCCTTTCTGCCTGTTCCGACCCAGTTACGGTTTATAATGAACGTTTTTCCCCGCCCGAAATTCCCAGGGAGACCGTCCTCCCTTTTCTTTAAAGGAAATTTCAGGTGTTGCCCGCTTTCCCCTCCCTACTTGATCCTATTTTTTTACCCTGATATCCGCGTTTTTGCCTTCGCGCGACCCCTCACGGCGGACCTCTCAGAGTGAAGGTCCTTTGCCGCCCACCAAACACTGGATCGATATGGGTGCACCTGACCCGGAGATGTCGTTATGTTTTTCATCCTCCTCTTCCGTGTGTCTTCTCCCTCGTTTCTGAATCCCACGCCTCTTTTTTACGGGGAATTATATCTTTTTTCGCGGGCGGCCCCAATCCTCGGCTCCACACCCCATAAGGGTATATCTACATCTTTTGCGCAGCGGTCCTCCGTGGCCCGCTACTTTTAACCCCGAACAAATTTCTCCAGATGTTTAATGCCCGTCTGCATCCCCCCCTTTTCCCCCCCTTAACTCTTTTTTTTATAGTTGATCTGTTGAACATCCTTGAGCAGAAATTTTTTTTACCAAGGCCCTTCAGATTTTGTCCGGAAGGCCCTGGCCAGCCATTGTTCGTTGTGGTATGATCTCCCGATTTTTTTTTGTCCGCCATCTGGCCCCAGGTTGCCCCCCCGGACCCCGACTTATCGCGCTGGCCCTTCTTCTCCTTCGCGGGCCATGGAGGAACATTATTCTTCTCGTTCCTGGGGCAATTCTTACCCCCTGCTAGTTTATGGATTTTTTTCGTTTCCTTCCGATCCAGAAATGTTTGTTTGTTTCAATTCTTCAGTTTTTCGATACGTGGAATTCTCCTGTAGTAATTTGGGCGCCCCGATTTGCTGCTACCGCACTGTGAGATCTATCGCTAGTAAGGAAATCGGAGTTTCACCCCGTATCGAAACCTGTCCCCAGAGACATGTTTCGCTTTTTAGCTTCCCTCGGTCGGGCAGGTCTTCCGCTGGAAACGTTTTCCTTTCATGGGCGCTCTGTGAGACCCTTTCTTGGGAGCATTTCTTTCCCCCCTGAAGTCGGTTCTACTTTTGTTCAGAGTTTCCGCTATCTCGACCGCACGCCTCTCCGTAGGTCTCTTTTATTGCCGTGTTCCCATTGCCTTTTGCGCCAACCCTTTCTACTCTAGGAGCTTTAGCTTTGGGGCCAGTCTTCTCTTTCGTGGTTTTAATCACTTCCGCCGATCCGTGTGTCCTGCGGTTCGGAGTGCTTGCTTTCGGCTTTTTTTGCCTAAGTCGAGCATTCCAACTGCGCTTTCTCTTTCCAGCACTACGGTGCCTTCTCTATTTTCCGCACCTCAAGGACCCTCCTCCGTTCTTTTCCTTTGAGCAGAGAACCCTTCCCTTTTTCCCAAGAAACTGCCCGTACCTGAGTGCGTTTCCCCCCCGGCTTTTCGTGTGCCGCGTTCCTGCTCACCTTCCTTTTATTTTTCTCGGCCCTGGACCCGTCGGTCAACTATAAGCGAATGTTTTTTCCCTTTCAAAGTCCTTTCTATTCTCCCCCCCATGAAGCCGCGTTTTGGTCTTAGATAAAGGCCCTCACAATTTCACCGTCAATTCCCTCTGCGCGTCAACAACTTTTTTTTCGCATGGAACCCCAAACATGGACGTTCGTGCTTTCGGCCTCGATTCTCTTCTCCCCATTTATAAACCTTTCATTCATTTTGAGATGTAGTAACTAAACTCTCGTTTTGGGAGTTCTGACGATTCCCAAGTCCTGGGTTTTTTGCGAATCTCTCCTTTCTCCCAGGTCCCCCCTAGAAAACTTTTCGCCGCTTTTTAGCCGGCTGGACGCGTCGCCAGCGACATTTTGAATTACGTGTTTTGATTTGCGGATCTATAAAAATCCTCTCCCTTTCTTTTTTCCTTCCGGTTTATGAATGCGACCCTAAATTTCCCCATGGGATCGTTATAATCGCTTCTGCTTTTTTAATAGATCCTTTACCCGAACCCTCTCCTCCCGCTTTTTCCGATGTACCCCTTTTTACCCCCCTCGGCATAGCTTCTTTCTCTCATCCGTTGTGTTGTTGATCTCTTACTCTTTTTCGATACCTTTTCACGACCCAGTTGTTGGGATTGTACAGGTTCGCACCAGAACCCTAAAAGCCCTTCCCATAAATTTTTCCTTGCGGGCCAGCATTTCTTCTCTCTATCTCCCAGGTTAGCCCCGTTACCAAGCAGGTTTTTCCCCCTTGCCACGCTCCTGCCCTTCTCTCTCCTGTAGCCCAAGTAGCATCTTTCTCTACTCGCTCCCCCTTCGGTTATGCTTGATGCAGAACGCATACCCCGGGGAACGGCTAGCCCTTTCGTTTCTAGATTTCATCGTGCTTTACGAAAGCTCTTCAGTTCCGTAAGTTGCTGTTTTCGGTGGTCTAGTACATATCTGTCTGAGTGTTTTTTTTCTCCCTACCTTACCGTTTTCTTAGCTTGTGCCACACGCAGCGAGCTCCGTCCGACCGTCCAATTCTTTTCCTCTCCGGAAACCCGTTTCTTTTCGATTTCCGGCTGAAACGTTTTTTCTTTTTCCCTTTTTTAAGCGCCCAACGCGTTTTTTTTTGCGTTATAGTCTCTCCCCTCCTATGCAAAGGCCAGTTTTTTTCCCTCAGTCTGCCGCTTTCCCTAATTCCTTTTTGTCTTTTAACCGGCCGAAACTTGCCCTGGGAGTCCTCCCGGCATACCCAGGTATTGTACACGGCGGTTTCCCGAGGAGTCCCTTCCAGCCCAGCATCCTTCCGTCTTCATGAAAATTCCCTCGATCCCTTCATTGCGGGAAAAATCTCCTCCCCTCCCTTTGTTAATTCACTGTGGAACACGCCTTTACCCTACAGATATGATGTAGTTTTTTTTTCCAAAAATACCTCTCGGGAGATATAGCCGTACCATGGGCCCCAGCTGCGATCGCTCCCGCCTCTTGAGCCCTGGAGTTTCTTCCCGATCCACCTCCAGTTTCCCCCAAAATCTGTCCCCCCCGTTTGCCACGGCGATCGGTCTCACCCCTCTCCCCCTTCTTCCGTCCCCTCCCTCTTTTCTCTTTTTTGGTCCGCATTCCGAACCCCCCTCATTGGCCCCCCTTCAGGAGCAACCGCAAACCTGTCTTCTTTCCTTCCCTTCGATACAGTAGGTTTCTTGTTTCCTGCTCGCCTTCCTGCTTTTTCTTCGCGCAACGCTCCTTCCCGCCCAATTCTACCGGGTTGGCCACCTTTTCCTCTAGGTCCGTTTCCGCCACCCAAACATTTTCTGTCTATTTGTTTTCCAGCCTCACTCCTTTGTTCCAAGTTCTCACTGCATCATTCCGCCCCCCGCTTTCTTTTTTCTCGCGCCCCCTCGGTCCATCTTTTCTTGTTAACTGGAAGGATATCGACATGGCGCAGCCCTTTTCCAGCTTTACCCCATCCCCCTTTCCCATCCCCCGCACGATTGTATGTCGAGTTCTTCAGTCTCCCTCTCTTACTGCCGTCAGCCCACACCTTTTCTCCTTTAAGGATTTTTCCCTTCGCTTCTCTCTACTCTTTTTCAATACTCCTCCTTTTTGTTTTTTTCTATATGATCGTCAGGACGATCTAAATGGATGTTTTTGGTTCGGACCCGGTGAAGTATCCAAGTTTTCGGAAGAAATAGGGATTTTTGCTCCCTGAGTGGATTTTTTGCCTCGATTCCCTTTTAGGTTTTGTGGCTGCGGCCCCCAGGGAGACTTCCAATCTTCCTTTCTTCACCTCTCTACCTGGTAGGGAGAATTCTCTTCTACCTGTTTGCGTCGGAACATGTGTCCTTTGGGAAAAAGACCATCTATTTTCATTTCGATAGGATTCCTCATATCCCTCATTATGTGTTTCGTCATTATCCGTTTAGATGACTTTCTGCACAACCTTTTAGATTGGTGCGACTTTGCGGAACCGATGTTTTCGAAGTGACGACCTGAGCCTGGGAGCATAGCACCCCCTTTTCTTATTAAAAGGCCTTTTATTTGACATGTTTGAGATGTTGCTCTTTTTTTTTTTTTAGTTGTCCTCACCTTTGTAGAGCCCCACCTCGGGGAATGGCCTCAAGTGGCTGTTTTCTCCTCCTAGACCGTGTTCCTAGCTCAGAAGTAGCCTTTTTAACCGTTTCTTTATGACTAACCGTGACAGGCTGATGTTATAAGGGGGAGGACTCTTTCGACGACTTGAATTTCTTCCACTTGGCTTAAGGAGATCTCTTTGCGGCAGTATAGGTAGTCTTAGAAGAGAATAGGTCGATTTGATGGAAGTGAGGTTGTTTTTGGGGTGGGGTTTGTGTGGTTGCCTCTTGGTTCGTCTTGGGTGTGCTTCCTTTGAGCTGTTCGGATGTGATTCGTTCTCCTGAAGGTCCCCTTCCGGAGCGTTTGGGCCAGAATTTTTTTTGTGACTATTTTCGGTGCTTTCCGCCGACCGCAAAGGTCCCCTTGGCGTGCCTGCCTCGCCCGCTCGGCTTGACCCTGACCTTGAATGTTCCCCCCTTTTTGTCGTCCCAGGCAGTTCTGGTTCTTTGCTCAAGGGAAAGTTTTGACTCCATTCCCTATACATTGTTTGCTTTGCTACTCTCTTAGATTCTAGCCTTCTCCCTAGCCGCGTTGCGCCTTTCCCCCCTGGGAAACCCCGAACCTTCAAAGTTAAAGCGCCACTTTTCTCCCATCTGCCAAAAACTGGTCCGGTGATCTAATGACCAATCCCCCCCCTGGACTGCCGTGCCCTTTTCCAGAGCGCGCGCAGGTCCTAACTGACGCTGTCCGTCCCGCAAACAAGCGAAGGTGCTTCTCGTCTGAATCGAGGTTCTTGGCGGCCCTCTAATTTTTTCAGATACCATTGTCTATCACGGTTCAAACAGACCTTTACCTGCTACCAGTCGGGTTTTCCTCGCGTGATTCTTACCCAGTGTTTTTTCTATCCCTGGTGGCCTCCCCTCAAAACGGCGGTTCAGCGTCCCTTTCGGTGCCATCTTTCCCCTTTCTCAGAAGACCTTCCCCCTTCTTTCAACGTTCTCAATCGCGCTTGGAAACCCAGACTTCCCGACCCCTATTCGTTCCGAAATTTTATTAAAACTGACATGCTTCTTTTTCCCTCAGTGTTTTTTCGAGGAGTCCAGTTCGCTTACCTTTCGGAATGTTTTTCTCTCGTTGGATTTTCCCCCGTGATGCCTTTCTTCGCTTCTTTTTTAACCCCGATCATTTGGTCCGATCGGTCTCCTTGCAGCTGACTTTTTCTCTCGTCCTTGTTTTGCAGGTGTTCTACCCTGATCCCACGTCCGCTGCAGCCCCCAGTTGCTTGCGACGCTCTGCAGCCGTATGCGATCTGGCATGAACGCGCAGTGTTTTCAGGAGATTTAGCTGAAATTGTCCATAGAAGGTCTTGACTTCCCCCACGGCGGTAGCACCGTTTTGACCCTAGCGTTTTCTTGCTTTCGCGCGATCCCCCTTTTTCCTTTTGGGTGAAGGTCCTACGCGTGCACCGTTCGCTTTTCAGAGTGCGCCGCAGATCAGCACGGCCCTTCTTTTTTTGTCGCTCCAGCTTTGTGTTTGTTTGCAGCTGTTCTGATTCAATTGTGCTTGGATATCTAAACCGGCAGCTCCCGCGTTTTCTCTCCCCCGTTGCTAGAAAAATTCCCTATTAGCACCGGCCCAGGATTTGTTCAATTTTGCCTAAGCATAATAACTTTCCGATGGTTCAATCCTCCTCCAAATGCCCCGGCCTCCAGATTACTTCCCCCTTTTTTGGTCTTGTCCCCAGGTTTTTTTCCCTCGCGATTAATATGTTTTTTTTTTTATTTTTGAGTTATTTTGTTGTTTCCTTGGCATTGCGATCAGCTTAAACTTCTTGCTTCAATTCAGATTCCTTTTAGGTTTCCGTACTTTTAGCCGAACCATAGACACGTATCGGCGACTCTTAAGACCCATTTTCTTAAGATTCTCAGATTCCTCCTCCTTTTGCGCCGGGTAGATCTACGCGTTAGTTCCCCCAAGACAGGGATGCCTCCCCGCTGCATTTTTCATCTTGCAGCGTCGAGGTTCGCTTCAGATGCCCTGGCCGGACCCACCACTTATTAACCGTCCTTCCACTCGCCCAAAGGATGACTGTCAGCACCGATCAAAACCCCCACTTTGAGAGGACAAGCCCTCCCTTTTCCAGAACTGATCATTTCCCCGAACGGAAAGAACTTCACAAGGCGCCCCCATTACTATTCTTTTTTCCCCTTTTTTCGATCCCTTCAGTTGAATCCGCCCTCTTTCTCTTCTGCTCTAGCTCCCTCATACTTCTAGTTGCTCAAGCGGCGCCAAATTCTACCCGGTGGTGTTTGCCCCCTTCTATTTTCCTTCCTGACCCCCTCGGACTATAGTTTTTTTGGCTCCATCCCATAAAGAGCTGTGGTCCGTTTCCTCCTCAGGCATAATGTCTGGACTACCGCGCGACGATGCGTTGATTCTGACGCCCCGACTATAGGATTAAAGGGACGGATCTCCTGTTTCCATAGAGAACTTTGCGCGTCCACCCCCTCAAGTTCGAGCAGACACCCACTCAGGGCTCTCTCTCCTCATTTTTCTCGATCTTTTCTTTCCCGTTTCTTCCATGGTTTTCCTCAGCATTTCTAGAGCAAGGATGCCTCCACAG
>Ga0179593_1639774_pt1 | contig 10422 bp, 10 predicted proteins | sample CZODoug2_1_08_16_FD_185931 | JGI IMG/M metagenome (GOLD analysis project Ga0179593, IMG submission 185931) | Vadose zone soil fungal communities from Angelo Coast Range Reserve, California, USA - CZODoug2_1_08_16fungal (PacBio error correction) | ecosystem: Environmental > Terrestrial > Soil >... | reverse complement strand
TTTCCGGGTTGTTTTTTTTACTTGGACTCACGGCTGAGACGACGATTGATAGCGGATTGTCCCACCACTCGACACAATTTTAACCCATTATCTGTTAAGAACCCCCTCCCTTTTTTGGACACTTTTTTCCCCTTTTGCGCGCGTGACTATCCCTCCCTACACGTCGCTTCCCAGACTGACGCATGACGTCCTTCTTGGTGCCTCCGCATCATCAATGCTCGCGGTTTCCGGCGTGCAAAGTTCTTATTCCTTTCCCTTCCTGCGTCGATAAGTTCAGCCTGTTTTCCCCCTCATAGTCCCTTGAGTCGCAGGAGCTCCGAAGTGCAATAGGCTTGGGTGGAATCAGTCTTCCTGTGTTGTTTATCAGAATGCGGATGATCCGCCGCTCCAGGGGGGGTTTTCCAAGAGAAGCCTTGAAAAATAGATAGACTGGTTAGGGGTTCTCTCCCTCACGGCAGTCCGCAACCAACCCGTTTCTTTTCCGGGTGAGTTTATCCTCCTGAGGTTGACCGAAACGAAAATTTTCCCCAAACCGCACACCCCACAATTTCGACGAATACGACGACCCCGCTGGCATGACTATTCTTCGGAGGGTTTTTCTCCTCCCCCCTTACAAGCCCCCCCCTTTCGTTTTTGATTCTTTCCAATGATTTGGGTTGGCCAAATTTTCTTCCTTGGCCGATGCTACATACAAAAAAGTGAGTCCCCACACCACCGTGTTCTCTTCCGTTCGGCACTTTTCCTCGTTGCCCACCCTTTTCCCCGGATTTAACCATTTCCACTTGTCACCGAGTGAGCCGCATTGTCGGTCGATCTTTTCCTGGATGTGCTCCGGCTACTTTGTGCCCGAATATGTTGCTGGTTGTTCGAGCACGATTTAAGACGCCCAAGTTCATTTACGGTCCTTTTTCCCACTTCTGAAATCACCATTTTTCACGCTTCCTAACCGCGAGGACCCCATGCTTCACCGGTACGCAGATCGAGGCACCCCCTATCGCCACTGATTTTTCTTTCTTTTTTCCTCTCGGCAGATCCGAATCCCTCCTGCCCTTTTTCCCTTTGGAAAACTCAATCGATGTCCCAGTGATTGAGACCTACCCTACTTCATTTGGAGAACGCCAGGTTATTCTGTGAAAAACCCTTTCGTTTCCCCTTCACCCTTTCTCCTGTACTCCTTCCCCCCCCACTCTGATTGCCCCTTTATACTATAGTTGGTTATACTAATGAATAGTCTTCCCGTTGCGCTTATTATAGCCGCCCCACGCGCTTTCTTTGGCCTTTTCCTCTCTCGTTTCCTCTCCCACAAACCCTCCCCTAACCTGTGTGAAGCTCTTGGCAATCCAATGAGGAATGGGGATATAGGACATTGTTCGTCCTCTGTCAACTGCAACCTCCTCTTTTACTTACTTTTTCCTGGTTGGCTTCAGCCGTGAAGGGCGTTTTTTTCTTAAGCCTCTCACCTTTTATCCATGTTATCTTGACAAGCTTAAAACCGTAGACCCGCGGCTAACGGACCTTACCGGTGTGGGAGGTGTTGAATTGGTTCCCCCCGATTCAAGATCCTTCTCCTATTTGGACGTGACGATACTCCTTTTTGTTTTCTGCCGCTCGTCTGTAGTGTTCTGTTGGTGGGCTGTGTCTAAGGAACCGGGATTCGATTTGAACCCTTCCCTTTTCCTTTCCCTAATTGTTGTTGAGCTTGATACTCTTTTTTTTCTTTCTTTTCTAGAGCTCCGTCGACAAAAGCACCCCGACGACATGTAGTCTCTCCCAGACGAGGTGCCCCCCAAACAAAGTATCCGACCGTAATTTTCCTCCCCCCTGCAGACCTATCTTTCTTTTGGAGAGGTCCCCCCTCTCAGTTCCCCAAACCCCGCATACGGTCCCCGCTGGCTGTTTAGACTTGTTCGTTGGGCAGAGTAAAGGGTTCGGTGAGACCTTGATTCTTCCCCAACCCCGTTCGATGATCGACCCCCCGGCCCGAGCTGTTGCGCGCAGCAGTGACCTATTACTGCAATGTCGAGATACCATGACGCATGGCTCGTCCCATTACTCCTTTTCTTCTTTTTTTACTCCTTCTTATACTGCCTGAATTTCCTCCCCAACCCTCTCAGGCCGAGTGTCCGCTGATATCATGAAGCGCCCGTGATTTACTGCTATTCCTCTCCCCCCCCCCTAAATTAGGGAGAGATACCGCCTCCCCTTGTTTTTCCTGACTCTCGATTTGAAGGACTTACACCCAGAGGGTCAGAACTTTTACAACTCCCCCCGTTTCTTCCAACCTTTTTCTCCATGGGGACATCTAGTTTTACACTGTTCTTGCCTTTTTAAAATTTTCTTCTTCCGACTTTAGCCAGATCGAAAGTGTCGAATCAGGAATGTCGAGTTGGCGTACTTTCCCCCCCCTCCTCACTGCGTCTTGGATTTTTTTTTTTTTTGCGCGTAAAATCGCCAAACACTGTTCTGCAACAATCTTGTAATAACCCTTAGTTGACACTTGGCCTTCTGCATAGTGCGTCGCCCCCCGCCACCACATCCGAAACTGCCCTTTGTCCGCCTCTCTTCCGCGCAGACCGTAACCCACCGTGATTTTTTATGAAATAGATTCCCTCCGCCGATGACCCGCTTTTTCCCCGAAACTCTTTCCCCTCCCGCCGCCTCTTTGCTTTCCGTTTTTCCCCCCAATTTTTAAGCCAAGGACTTCCCGCTTGGAAAACCACCCTTTTTCCGTCCTTCCCACCATCGACTTCCACTCCTCTTTTCCCCCCCTTAAACTCCCGATATGTTGATCGTCCTCTTTCATTCCGCCGCCGGTCGTCCGTCTTTTTCGCATGTTTTGTTTTGCTTTCCTTATCGGTTCAACTTTAGGATCTCTAAACTTGATTGTGCGCCCGGGGCCCATAAGGAGAACCATAGATATGGCAACCTGATTTCGAAGTTTCTTCGGTCCTCGTGTGACGCAGCGTCTTGCGATTTTCCCCCTTACCCTACGCCAATACGTCCGCTGGTTACCGTTTCACCACAAATCCCGATTTTGACGTCGGTCGCCTTCGAACATGAGCTAATCTTTTCCCTTTTTTGACTTCTACTAACCTCTCTACTGCATCACTTTCGCTTGGCCTCGGCTCCTTTGTATTTGATGAGTCCTTGCCAGGCGGTCGTCATTCCCTCGGTTGGCCGTCACTGTTGACTTTTTCTCTTTGACGTCCCCAGACCCTTTTTCGAGCGGCTCCCTCTCAGTGCTGTTTGGTGTCGTTCTGCTGGTTTTTCAATCGCTATCAACCACAGTTCGCATCCCCTTCATGTCTTCCCAACCCCCTTTCAAAACCCAATTTTGTTTTGCACACTTCTTAAGTTGTTTCTGGGTGCACCACATAATGGGTGTTAGATGCTTTTCTCTAATTGGCGAAGCGCTTCTTTGAGGCGAAGAGTTTGATAACGGTCTTTACCCCCTCGACCCCCAACCCCTTTTTTTTTTTCCCCCCATATTCGGATGATTTGTCGGACAAGTGCGCGGTCCTACTGAAGTATGCTCCTTTCACCTCCTTGAAGGCCAGACGTGTCCTGAAACCGAATGCCTAGTGGCTGCGACGCCTTCTCAATGCTCGCTTTTTCCTTTTCTTTTCAAGCGACTGGTTCCTTGTCCCTTTCTTAGGTTTCGACAACGATTCAGACCTCGGTGCTTGGAGAAGGCTGAACCCTGCTTCTCATTTGCATCGACGTTCCCCCCCCCCCCACCTATGTTGTATTTTTTTGGTGGATCACCAGCGGATGGTAGCAAATACTGATGGTATCGATGGGTTTTCTGCCCATATGCCCGCCGCAGACTGGGGTGTCGTCCACTCCTCCCTCCCCCCCTCGATCTTGCCTGTCATTTGGTTTTTTCTTTAAGAAGCCCCCAAGTTCTACGGATCAGGGTGATTTTCCAGTGACGCGGAGTCATCCTGAGGTTGAACAACCCCCCCCGCGATCCGTCCCCTGCCCCAACCCGCCCACCCCGTCCGACTACGGACTTCGGCCTGAAGTTTCCCTATCAACATTATATTGGAGCTGTTCTCGAGACAGGTGGTCCCCTCCTCACCGCGGAGTGACTGTGGTCGGGATTTAGGAAACGTCCTCCGTTTTTTGATTTTGGTTGTCCAACATTTTCAAGTTCCTTTTCCGATGCTATTTCCCTCCAAATGGTGTCGGTTTTTCACCACCGCATGCACCACTTGAGGCGTCGGAGTTTCCTTCTTTGTCCAACTCCTATTCCAGTAGGGCAACTCTATTCACTTTTCCAGAGTGAGCCTTGGCGGTCTTTTTTCTGCTATAATTATGTCTATTTCTTGGGGCCCCTTTTCCTTGGCTTCTTTGGTGTGGGAGGGTTGGGCGCTCCTCTGAAGAAGACCCGTTCATATAAAGAATTTAGTCCCTGGATGTGCAGGATCCACCTTTTTTTGCTTTATCTGCTGCCTCAAGCCCGCATGCGTCTTTTCTCTCTCACCTATATCTTTTAAGATACGCTCCCCCACTCTGGTTTTACAGGAACGGAGTTCTTGGACAAGTATAGAACTCCATGTCCCCCAGTTTGACCCCCGCCTTTTTTCTTCTTGTTCTTGTCCAGTTCTGAACATTTTTTTTTCTTCATTTTTAGTAATGTAAATCAACATAAAATGTGATTTGAGGATCTCCTACTCTATAGTTGGGGTATTTACCTTTAATAGCGTATCACGTTTTCATGATCTTTTTCCCTCCCCTTCCCCCCCTGTCTGCTACTTTTTTTTTTGCGGTTTCTTTCGACCTTCCCCACCCCTTCCATGTCTCACGCACCTGTGTTGATTGAATCTGGATGGGCGCAGCCCGCGCATGGTGATCTCGACCTTCCTCGCGTCAACTTGAAACCTTCCTTTCCCCTTCTTTAGAAGGCGTCGCCCGGTGCGTTTCTTCTTTTTTCTTCTGTCCGGTGGGGGTCCGCTTGAATCCCCGTCCCATGTCTTCCCAAGCTAACAAGTCTCCCCCGCGCGGTACGGACCCGTTTCCGGTGTTGGAGGGGTGTACTGCGTTGCTATCCCCCCTCTCCTCTCCTTGACATGGACGTTTTTTGTCGTCAAACTCTTCCCTTTGCCCTCGTTTTAGTCTGGGGTTATGAACCGGGTATTCGCGGCATTTTGTGCACTCTCTCCGTATCAATCTCTTTCCCCCCTTTTTCTTCCCCTTTTTTTTTCTAGAGTACTGTAGTGTAACCTCCGTTGCAGCTGTCCACAAATGTCTAGCGACGAGCTGCCGCCCACCAACCCCATACGAGCAGTCTTACGCCCACCCGTCATGTCCTCAGAACTGATCTTTCGGTGCTTCCAGACCTCACAAACAAGGGATGGGTACGGTACAGCTGCGTTCCGACTGGTAAGTTCAGCTCCTTTTTTTTGGACCGGTTTTCCCCTGCTTCATCTTTCACAAGCTCTTCGAAAGACCTCGCCCGACCCGGCTGTCATCGCCCGAGACAGGAAGTCCGCAGCATGTTGAGAGGGACGGCAAGTTGATCACCATCTTCGCCAAGCCTTTCAGTCCCGTGTTTTCCGGGTCCTTTTGGCCGTCCGCCGACAGTACGAGACAATCGACGGCCTCAAACCCCCCTTTTCGCCGCTGTTGGCGTTCTTCCTCCTTCCTTTTCCCCCGTGATCTCTAGTAAAATTTTCGCCTCCTCCCGGATGGTAGTGAGTTAAGGAAACTGCCTCTGACGATTGGACTTTCTAACCCCCGAATTTCACGAACCCTTCCCCTTTTCGTTTCCCCCCCATCGTATATCTAGTAGCTCCTTTTTCTTTTGAACTTTTCAAAAAATTCACAGGGCCTTTTTACCTCCTTTACCTTCTTCGCGTTCGGTGGAGCATTAGGTGTCGCGAGCTGCCTTAATTCGGTGACTCCCGTTAGCGCTGGTCTTTTCTCCTTTTTCCCCGCTTCCACCCATTCGACCACAAAATGTTTTCCATTCCTTTCCCTCCAATTTACTGACCTTGCTTATCGTTTTGCCCAAACATAGACCACAACTGATCACTAGGGACCGCATCTGTTTCCCTGTCCAGCTCTCTAGGACTCTGCGGTGCACAGTGACGTGTGAACGGATCCCGGACACTTTCTGACTTTCTCAACGCCCACCTGGTGAAGTCTCCTCTTTGGGCTCTTCGGTTTGGTGAAACCCTCCATTTTGTAGGGGCAACGCCCCACTTCCTTTTTTTTTCCCCCCCTTGGGAAACCACCTCCACCCCCCCTCTCAATTGGTCCTCCACACCAACATTCGGACGATCTTTCAACAGACAGGGTGGGTCACACCGTAATGTTACGCTCCGATATTTTTTCCTAACCCCCCTTCAGGTTTTCCTTTGGTTGGCCCCCACGTTTCTTCTAGGGGCTTCAACCGCATTCATAAGAGGGACGGCCTCACTTCCTTCCTCCCCCCTGTAGCGCGGTTTTTTTCCCCTGAGAAATTTCCCCTCGAATTTTAGGTGGATGATCTGGACGACACCCCCCTTAGCTTTCTTTTAAAGAAAACCACGCACCCCCTTCCACCCCCCCTTCCCTTGATTCGCCCCCCCCATAAGAGTTGAAGGAGGCCGTCTACTGGAGAAGTTCGGTTCCGCCTGCTCCGGTTGTGTTTCGTCGGGCTTAACTATCTCTGACGAACTTGTCCTCCAGACTCACGGTAATTGATGAGGGTCGCGCAAGAACGTAGTAATGAGTTCGTCCTGGACCGTCAATGTGTGATTCTGTTCTTCCGAGCGTTCCTGTCCCCGCCCGTGTGGTGCACTGTTTTTTGTGTCGATTTTGACACCCCGCTATAAAAATCGTGCCTTTCCTCAGCGCGTCTGGTCCCCTTCAAGCTTCCCTTTCTCCCCCACCCAGATTATCACCTCTCTCCTTTTTGAGAGCCCCCCCCCCATCCAGCTTGAATCTCTTGAATTGCCCTCGATGCTGGAGTCTACGCTTGATAGCGGAGTGTCCCCACCCGACACAAAAAACCCAACCCCTTCTTCTTTTTCTCCGCTCTTTTTTTTCGTGACAATGTCCCCCCTTACTACGCTGACGCGCCCCCCCAGATGACGGCCAGCGACGAATCATGACGTCAGGATTGCGCATCATCAATGCTCGTTTTGTTTCCTGGAGGTCCTTCTTTCCTTTTCTCATGGATCTTAAGGTTGAGCCCAGACCGATAAAAGACCATAGGTGGTCAGGCGGAAACCGTCATGCCTCTCTGGAGACGCCTCCTTTTTGGGCTTGGACCCCTTTCCCCCATTACGGGTGTTCTTACCGGTCGAATTGGTTTTTCCCCAGATGCAAGCTGCTAAGGGGGGGTGTCCCCCAAGCAGCCCTGCTCAACACTTCTCGTTTTTTCCTTTTGGGTTTGGGCTCCCCCTGGTGCTAAGTTTCCCCACCGTCCCGTCACCCCCTTACGGATTAAGAAAAAACGTGAGGCCGTTGCCAGCGGACTCTTCGGTTGAAACATGCCCTCCTCCCACAAATTTGCCAAACCCTGCCCCCTCGCCCCTACGTCCGACAGGCGCTTTCTTGAATTATTCGCTAACCCCATTCGGAGCGTGAGCGCCAAGGAGTATGACCCGACTCACGCTTTTTTCCTTATCTTCCTTCTTTTGTTGTGGCGGAGGGACCCGAACGTTTTCAGCGGGGAACGTTCTTTCTTGCCTTCCCCCGAGGTGCAACACCCGGCAAGCCCAACAGGACGGCGGCACAGGTCCCCCCGTTTCGGGGCAAAGTTTTCCTTCAAGTGTTGGACCGGTCGAACTGTTTCGGTACGCGCTATTTTTTGGAGGATATAAGGGAGATGCGGGGGCCCCCTTTGGATCAGTGTGTGCGAGGTTTTTTCTCCGAAAGCTTCCCAAGCCAACTTTCTCCATGGATGCCTCCGCCCCATTTTTTGCTCCTATCTGCTGTCCACACCTCCTCTCCGCATTGAGTACCTTCGTACCTCCCCTCTCGAGGCATCCCCTCTCCCCCAGTAGTCCGTACCCTTTCTTCTTCGGAGATAAATCTGGTTCGGAAAGTGCTTTCCCCCCTTCCCTTTATTTCAAACCCCACTTTCTTTTTAATTTGGAAGCCGCCAGGTTATGTTCTCAAAGTTCGTGCCCACTTTGGGTCATTTCCCCCAACTTTATATCCCCCCCAAAACCATACCCTGTCTTTCGCTATAAGATGTCCCCGTAAGTACGTTGAGCTTCATGATTTCAGAGCCCGAAAACGCGATGCTATGTTGATGCCGTCTATGCTCGTGACGTTTAGACAGCCCCCCACCTCCGTACCGAATCACCTTCCCCTGTGCTATTTTTTCTTTTTTTTCCCCACATGCGGATTCCCCTTTTTAGTCTACTGAATGCGGACCTTACGCTCGGAGATGAATTGCAGGGTAAGCGGAATGGTAGGCTTCGAGGCTCTCCTTTTTTTTTTTTCCGCTCGATCAAATTCCCCCGTAGCCTTTTTTACCACCGGAAAGCAGCCCGTTCCCGAGAACCGTATTGCCCACGGTTTGGAGGGGTTGTTCCTTCTGAGGTGTAAAACCTACTTATCCCCTCCCTTGACGGAGTCGTAACTTATTCTTTCCCCTTTGGCAAAGCCTACTCTCATGGTTTTTTGTGTTACGGCACTGAAAGGTAGTCGACTTTGAACCTCTCCAAGTATTATTCCCCTCCTTCAGTTTTTTTTTCGAGCGACCTGCAGAGTGTCCCCCCCGAGCTCCTTCACACGACCTTATCGTCTAGCAGACTCGGATGCCGCACAAAGTCTCGCGGCTCCGGAATTCTTCGGTCCCCCCCCTTCGACTTTTGACTCTTTCATGGCCCCCCATATACTCCAAAACGGGCCTACGGTAACGGTACACTCGGTTTCGGACTGGGTAAGCTTCTGAGCTTTTTTTCCCTTGGGATTCCCCCTCGCCAAAGATTCTTTTTTCCGTCACCAAATTTATTTAATCGCGAGAGGGAAGGTTATCACAGGAAGTTGAACGAGTTTCGGGAAATGTAGAGATCACATTACCTCCTTTTCCTCCCGTCTTCCTCAGGTCGGTTATTTTTTCTTTTCCTGCCGGTTAGTCGCGAGCAATACGGACTCACCCCCCCCCCCCCTTAGCCCGCGTGGGAGGGCGCTTCGACGCGCAGTGTCCTCTTCTTCCCTTTCCAAACTATATAACTATCTGTTGATTTCCCCGACCACATGCCTCACTGCCCGATTTGTTCTTGGGACGACACCGAGGTTTTTTCACGAATTTTCCAATAACCTGGCGCTTCCCACATTACTTTCCTTCCCAAATCTTTATTTTTTATAACCCTCGCCAACAGGGACGGTAAAACCCTTCGTGATAGGAGCATACGCGAAGTATCTCCCCCTTCTCTTTTTTTTCAGGATGCCGTTTTTTCGGGACTCAGCTCGCGCTTGGAGGCATCGTCGCGAGTAAAACGCGGCGAAAACCACTTGGCGGATTCTGCCCCCCTGCCCCCCCCAAGTAGTTCCTTGACTTTTTTTGTTCCCGCTTGCACCTCCACAAAATGAGCCAACTGACTGATGGGTCCGCATCGGGTCGCCCCAGACTCCAGGACATATTTTACCAAGGCGGCTCCCCCGTTTTCATCACTACGGATGAACCGTTTTTGCCAGAAAACGAGTCACCTGGTGCCCGCCTTCTTTGGGTTTCCCTTTCGGTGGTGTTCAACCCCTCCACATTTGCCACATAGCATCTTATTCCTTGCCACCCTTTTGTTTTAAACACTTTTTCGCTTTTTCCCCCAACCACATTTCGCGTATCAATTCCCGCCGCGGGGGATTCGGGGCCCCCCCCCCTGTCATTTTCTGTTTCGATATGTTGTCAGAACCTTCTCAGGTTCCATTTTATCTTTGTTCTGTTTTGGAACAACTTTTCTTTCTCGGGTTTTCAAAGCCGTTCGCTCCTCGGTTCTTTTTTCTCCGTCCCTACCTTTTTTTTCTCGGATGGGTTTTTCCATACTGGCACCGATGTTCCCCCCCTTCCCCGTTTTTGCCCCCTCGGCGGCGTAATCTGTTTCAAAGAAAACCCCCCTTGGATACAATCTTTTTTTATACCCCCCGTAAGCTATCCCCCCTCCCATTCCGATTTTGAATTAGGCTGCTAATGAGACTCTTCGACGGTTAAGCCCCTTTACCCCCCTCTGTTCTCTCGTGTGTGCCCATCTTCCTTCCATTTCAATGAAGACATATTTCCGACTCGGAAAATAATTGATGATGCGACGCCGCGGTATAATGCTTTTTTTCTGGCCGTAAGGTTGTTCTTCTTTTCGTAGTAGTCCTCGTTGGGATTGTCCTCAGTGACGCGGAGGGTCATATACCGAAATTGGTGCCCTGTTTTGAGTGTTCAATCGCTCCCCCCCCAATCAGCGTCTTTCTTTCAAACCTATGGGGGAA
>Ga0179593_1604613_pt1 | contig 10422 bp, 15 predicted proteins | sample CZODoug2_1_08_16_FD_185931 | JGI IMG/M metagenome (GOLD analysis project Ga0179593, IMG submission 185931) | Vadose zone soil fungal communities from Angelo Coast Range Reserve, California, USA - CZODoug2_1_08_16fungal (PacBio error correction) | ecosystem: Environmental > Terrestrial > Soil >... | reverse complement strand
TCCCGCCTTAGGGGGCTCCCTTTCAGTTTGGTGCTGCATTTTTGCTTAACTCACTTGCCCTTTTTTTGAATGAGACAGTCATAGCTTTCCCTTCTTCAAGTTGGTTTTTTCCTCCCCCCCCCTTTTAACCTGATGCGATTTGCGTCTTGTCCGATTTTTTTTTTTCTGTATGTTTTCACAAGAAATATTGCCTCCTCACATTACTCCACATACTCGGCCGCGAGCGCCCCCTTAAACGTCTCCTTCGACGTTTCTTTCGAGAAGATCTCCCCTTTTCCTCGATTGAACTCTTCTTTTGTCTGACTCCCCCCGCTCCGCCCCTTCCCTTTATAAAAAGGCGGCCCCCCCGGCCTTCTTTTTTCGAACTCCTCCCCCCTTTATTTACGTTTTCTTCCTCCCCCCCCAGTCTGCAAGTGTTTGTTTTTTTTTTCCCTGCAAAAACCACTCTCCTCTCAAGCACCCCACTCCTCTAGAGCTTTCCTCCCCCTTCAAAAGAATGCACTTTTTTTGCACTGCCTCCTCGTTCGTCGTTGTGCCTTCCCCTGTGTTTGACCTCTTTTTTGGTCATATTTTTCGAATAAAAATTCTACTTCTTTTATTGCCGTTGACTTCCCCCCATTTTGCAGAGTTGCCTCCCCTTTTCCCAATCTGAAGACTTTTCCCTTTCCCTGACAATTTATCTTTTCCTACGCGAGGATACATCTTCTCCCCTCCCTGGAACCCTTCAGCCTACCCGGCCATTTGGGAAGACTTCAAACAAGTTCTTTCTTTCGAGTCTTGCCTTTCTCTTTTTTGAACTTTGCTCGGCGGTGCCCGAACCTTCTGGTCAAGGCCTCTTTTTGCGTTCCCCTCCTCTGAACAGCACTTTCCCTCCCCGCTCAATCCCCCCCTTTGCCCCTTTTACCCCCTTTCGTCCCTTTTTCGATCCTTTCAGGACGCTGGTAAATTAATCTTTTTTTTTTTCCTCTAGTTTTTCCCTTTTGTTGTTTCCGAATCTTCTTGCCGGGAAATTAGGCTGCAACTCCTTTTCCCCTGGGGACAATTTCTTTGTGGCGACTTTTTGTTTCGGAACCTATTTCATGTTCTCCTGTTTTTCTCCCCTAAGGATTTTTCCTCCAGACTTTTGTCCGGATCAGTCATTTTGTTTTTCAAACCCTTTCCGACTTTCGCTGCATTTAGTGCTTTATCTCATTGCTCGTTTGGGCGGCTGACTTTTTCCTTCCTTTTGCAGTTCCTCTTTCGGGAGCTTGATTCCCTCCTTTCCCTGGCCTTCTCTCTCCTCAGCGTTTTCTTATCGCACTTTCCCCCCTTTTTTTCGACTGCCCTTCTTTTGGCTATCCCCCCCCCAGTCCTTCTTTTAAAGCCTGATGCCTATTCTCGCCCCCCCCCTTTTTAAAAAAAATATGACCCCCCCCACCAGAATTTCTTTTCTCCCCCTTCTTCTGATTTAATGTTTTTTCCTAACCCCCCCCTTTTTCCCTTTTGGAGTGTATTTCTAGTGCTCAGCCCCTTCAAGATCCTTTTGTTTTTCCGGGAGGACTTTATTCGATCTTCTTTTTCTGTCGGGGTGTTCTTTTTTCTAAGAAAGTTACCCCTTGGTGTGAAGGATTGGCTTCGTTGAATTCACCTTTCTTTTAGCTCCCTTTTCGGTTTACGTTTTCTTTGGCGCCCTCTCATTATTGGCTCTCCCCTTGACGGAATACTCCTGTTCCCCAATAGAGGCCCCCACACGACCCCCCTTCTCCTTTTTAAATGACCCTTCTCGTGCCTGTCTTATCTTTTTCGGATAGAGGCGCTCCTTTTTTTTCCCTGTGCTCCCCCCTTCCCCCCCAATTTTTTTTTTGGCTTGCAACTTCTGGTTCGTGAGCTTGCAATGATCACCCTTGGTTTATATATGTTTTTCCTTTCCTTGACTCTTTCTTACAGGACCTGTTTTCCCCCTTTTTCACAAAAGCACATTCTGGACCCTTTCTTGAATGTAGGGAATACCCAGTCTGAGCTTTGTCTGCCCCCCAATAAGGAGGGCACCCGTTTGCTCCCTAGAATTCAGGTTTCTTCTTTCCCCACGGTTCTTATGGGACCTTTCTTTTAAAAGAGCTTTTTTGATCCGTGACGGCGTTCCCTGTGCTTTTTTCAAATTCACCCCTCACTGAGATTGTTAGCCTACTTTCTTCCCACCACCTTTTTTTTCCCCCCTCCCCAATTCCCCTTCCCCCCTTTTCAAAGAGAGTGGATTTCCTTTCCTTCCCTACCGTGTAGGGGCAAACTTCCTTTTTTTCCAACTTCTCCCCCCCCTTCGATTACTTTGGATTGTTGACGTTGTTTGGTGGAAACCCTTTTTTCGCGTCTTTTGGAGCTTGTCTTTCTGGACTTTGTTATGACCCCTCTCCTTTTCCCCCCACCAAATCCCGGGTTCTTCGAGGTCCTCCCCCCCCCTTTCCCGGAGATTTTTCTCTCTTCCGGCTTTTTTCTTTTTAGTCGACGAACCCCCCTCTTTGTGGAAGCGCTTCCCTTTTTTTTTCCCTTCTTTTTCCCCCTTCAAAAGGGAGGGGGTCTCCCCCACCAGCTTTTTCGCTCTTTTTCTTAGGATCCCAGTTCCCCCTTTTTTTTTTTTTCTGCGAGGACTTTCCTCCAAAACCCCCAAATTTTTCCAGTTCCCACTGACTTCGGCTTGATCCGATTCCCCCCCCCCACCCTCCCCTCTTCTTGAAAGCCCTCCCCCTCCCGAAACCTTTTTTCTCAGACAAAAAGCGAAGAGAATACTTCTTGAATGGGAGTCTTCTTCATTGAACCCTCGACTTTGCGTGTTGACGGTTTTTTCCTGCGGGCCCTTCCCCCAAAAAATTTTGATACTTTTCGACTAGTGTCTCTTCCTTTCGGGTCAATTTGACCTGGAAGATGTCCTTTCCGTAGATTCTTTTTTCCTTTTTTCCCTGACCTTGTCGCTTTTAACTAGAAGGAACCTTTTTTGTAGGCCTTGTTTCCTACGTTTTTTTCAGGAGCTTTGGCGAATGGGTAGTTGATGGGGGTTTTTTTTTTCTTTTTTTTTTTTTGTTTTGACGTTTTGCTGGTGGCGGATACGTTGACTTTTCTTTTTTTTTAAAATTCCCGTTCCTTTTTTAATGAAGCACTTTCTATTCCCCCCGAAGGACATTCTCGTTTTTCTCTGACATGGGGAACCCTTTCCCCCCCTCTTGGTTCCCTTTTTCGGGTTACTTTTCCTCGCGTGATCCTTCTTTTCTCTGACTGAGGAGCTGGGTTCCTCGCATCTGGTCTTGAATGGGAGGAGCCCCCCTTTTACTGGGACCCCCCCCTTTAGGTCCTCCTCGCTTCTCTGGTTTTCCCTTCCTTTCCTAACTATAACGTTTTTGATTTCTTCTGATGAAAAGATATCCTTTTTTCTTTTCCATTTCCTTCTTTTCGGGGGATTAGTCTTTTGTTTTTCCCCCCACCCTTCAGCTCTCCTTCTTCCAAGAGTTTTTTCCTCCAGGAACTTCGAAGAAAGCTCTCCTCGATTATTCCCCCCTTTTTTGTCTTTTTGTAAGTTTTCATCGCAGTCCCGCTCTATTTTTTTCCCCGGAGCTGGTCCTTCATTTAATGATGTAATTCAAGATTTTTTTTCTTTTCCGTAGTTTGCCGCCCCCCCAAAGTTCCTCTTCGCCCCTCCTCAAAATAAAACCCTTTCTGGTCGCCTGACCCACCCAAGTTTTGTCCGTCCCGTCGGCTGGCTTTTCTTACCCTTGAGGTCCCCCCCACCTTCTTTATTAAGAAGATCAGCTCCTTTTCCATCGCCTTTTTTTCACCCCCCCCTCCCCTATAGGAGACACCTTTTTTTTTCCATCGCGACTCATTTTTTCGGCCCTCTGTGGAATTTCTTTTCCCCAGACCCCCTGCCTTTTTTTCATCCTCTTTTCCCCCTTTTCCCCACTGCAGGGATCTTTTTGCCTCATTTTTTTTTTTCGGCGATTCTTCCAAGCTGTTTGGTTGTAGCTGGTTTCTCTTTGACTTCCCCTACTGCTTGGCGTTCCGTGCGGGCTCTTTTCATCTTTTCGAGGACTTAATTTTTTCCATCGTTGATTTCGTGTTTTGAGGACCGGCGGGTCCCCCCAGGACCCTTTTCTTTTTTCCCCCAGAAGGTTAGTCTTTTTTCCCCCCCTCTCCTTGTTTTTCTTTCGCGCCTCCTCGTCTAGTCGTCACCCTCCTAGGGGCTTGGTTCGCTTTTTTCGAAATCCCCCCCCCCCCCAAGCTTTTTTTTTCCTTCTCCCGCTACCTTTCTTGCCCCCCCCTGCCAACCTCCCTACATTTTCCCCCTCCCCCGGAAAAGCTTTTTTTTTCTTTTTGTGCGACACCTTATTTTTTTCCCTTTTTTGACCACTTCCGCTTTTTTCGCAACCGTGCCGGACATCCCCTCTGTTTTCCCCTGATTGATGCCTTTCCCTGGTGTCCCGTTTCCCACCAGTGCAGTCAATCCTCTCCCCGGTTCCCGCGTGATCCCCCCTTTGCCGATTTTTTTCACTCTCACCTTTCCCGGTGTTTCTCAGGTTTTTTTTTTTTTTCCCTCCGAGAAGGCTCTTTTCTCCCAAATTCCGTGCTTTCCCCGGTCTTTTCTCATGATTACCGACATTCCCCTTTTCCTTTTGATCTTTCGATCCTTCGCTTTTGAGTAAGGACCCTTTTTTTTGTCCCCATCTTCACAGGAGAAACCGAATTTTTCCTCTGTCAGCTCGATTTTTTTTAGGGTTTTTAGAACCCCTGGTTTTTTCCACTTCTTTTTCCCCCCCCCCAGTCCGTTAACCTTCCCTCATGGAGCACATCCCTTCTCGACTTTTTCTTTTCTTCCCAAAGATATTCGAGGCCCTTTTCTTCTTTTCGTTAAATAGTTTTTTCCTTTTTTTCCCCCCGTTTTTCACCTCCTTGACCAGGCGGCCGAACCCCCCCCCTTTCCTCCCCAAGTTTCTCTCTGGAAAAAAAAGGCGCCTTTTTTCTTTATACCCCCCTCGTACCTCTCGAACCTTCCTTACTTCCTTATGAACTTTCCTTCCCCGTAGTTCCCCTTTTGGAAAACCTCGCAAGTCCAATCCTCCCGGAGGGTTTTCTGTCCACTCAGCCCTGCCACCCCCCTTTTTTTGTCGTCTGCCCAGGGACCCCTCCCGTTTTCCCCCCCCCTTTAGTGCGTTTTTTTTCCCCCTTTTTTTTTTCATATTCCCGAATCATTTTTTGAGTTTTTTTTCTTTTTTTTTTAATAAAATCCCTTCTATAGCTCTCTTTTTGCCCGAAGTTCATTTAGGGGGTCGTAGAGGACTTTTCCCCGATTATCGATCCTTTAGCTCTAAGGCGGTAGACCCTGCTTCCCCTTCTGAATAATCAAGTCAGCTCCCCTTTTTCCACATGCTCTCAGCACCCCCACCCCCCCCCTCTCGTGAGGTCTTTCTTCATGCGGAGCTTTTTTTTGTTTTTCTCTCGGAGAGAGGACGGCCTCCCCTTTCCTTTCCGGTACCCCCCCCCTTTTTTATCTCCTGTTTCCAGCAATCCTCGTTTTTCCCCCCAACTTTTCTCCCCCCAGGATATGGGGGTCCCTTTTCCCGAGGCTTTTTTTTCCTGTTTTTTTTTTTTTCCTTAATGTCCCTTCCACCTCTCTCTTTTACTCCTGTTTGTTCTTCCTCTAGTGAGGGACCCTCTGCCCCATGATCTTCTGTTCCCGGGGAAACCTCCCCTATGGTTGCTCTCTGAGGATTTTTTTTCCCTTCTTTTTTTTTTCTCCTTCATTTTTTACATGTACCTCATTGTTAGGACGGCCTCTTCCCTCCCAAGAACCCATTCCCTCTTTTTTTTTTCAACCAAAAGCTCGAAGATCCCCTTCGACAATTCCCTCTTGAATCTTTTTCCCTTGGTCCACGATAATGTTCTGGGAGTGGTTTTTTCCTGGATCTTATTGTCCCTTGAGAAGGTCTCTTGATTTTCCTTTTTCTTATTCCCCCGATCTCCCAGATCCCCTTTTTTCGCTCTTGCTCCTATTTCTCCCAGAGACCTCCTCGTCCCCGGCCATTTGAAAATCTATCTAAAACGGTTCCATATTTCGGAGTTCCCCCCGGTTATTGATCCCTTTCTTTTTTTTCCTCCCCCACAAAGTACCGTAACACCTGCTCGAAGTCAACTTCCCCCTGTGAAAGGAATCCTTCCCATGGTCTTCTCCCCCCCCTTCCTTAGGTTGTCTTTTTCTTTTTTTTATTTCATGTTCGTTTTCCTTTCCCTAAGGACTTTTTTTTGAGAGTTTTCTAATCTTTTGATTTTTTTCCTGTTGGGTTGTGCCGTTCGGCCGGAATTTTTCCCACACCCGCCCTTTTTTTCCCAGAAGGGTTGCTACCGGGGCCATTTCCCCCCCCAAGGGGTGAGAGGTCCCCTGATTTTTTTTTTTTTTTTTTTTTTTTTTGTGGGTCCCCCTTTGAAGGGGTTTCTTATAACTTTCCGCTTCCCCTCTTCGGGAACGTTTCTTGCCTTTGTAAAAATACTTTAAGTAGACCCCGTCCCTTTTACTCCTGGTTTCTCGGTGTTTTCTCCCCCTTTTTATCCGTCTGGGCTGCTCAGCTCTTTTTTTTCTTTCCGATTGTGCTCCCCTTCTGACCTTTTTTTCAAGGTCCCCCCTCCCTTGTCAAGCGAAGTTCGTTTTTTTTCAGAGATCCCCGTACTTCCCTGCTTCTTTATTTCCAAGCTCTCCCCCCAAGAGGTCAGAACAAAATTTCTATCAAGTAAGGGATCCGACTGGGTTTTTTTTCTTTTCTCCAGGGATCGAAGCCTTTTAAATTATAAGCCCCCCTATTTTTTTTTTTCCCTTAATTACTAGACACTTTTTGTGTGAGACTTCAAGGTTCCCCTCAAACTACATTCTCGTGCATTAGGCATTCTCTAAGTCTTTTTTGGTTTTATTTGATTTGAATCGATAGAAGTCTTTTTTCCCGTGATTAACTTTCCGTTTAGGCTAAAACCTGGCTTTTTGAAATTCAATTCAATTGAGATGTTTTTTTCCCCTTCGATTCCCCTTCTCTCACAACTTTGGCAGATGTCCCTGGAATTTTTCAGCTTTCCCGAGGCCCTTGGTCCACTGTGAAACTCCCTTTCATACCCCCTTGGGATTTTTTCTTTTTTATTTGTCTTTTGCTACCCGTGTGAGGCTTTTTTTTTCCTTGTGGGAAGTTTTCCTCTCCCCTGGGGGAATCCTTTTTGGTTATTGGCTTGAACAAAATTTTTCCCCCGTCTCTTTTTTTTCCCCAAAGGACATTTTCGGGTTTTTTCCTTTTTTCCCCCCTCCCCTACTCCTGTTTGATCGCTTCTTTCTTTCAAAAAAATTTCCCCCCCCCCAGCCCCCTGGCCTTGCGACCTCCCTTTCTTCTGGTCCATGGGCTCGTGAAGACCGGTTTTTCTCCCCCAACCCCCCCTTTTTATTTTTTTTTTGGCCTACGTTTTCTCCTTCCCCCAGTTTCTTTTCAGGGATTCGAGTTATCCACTTCGCTGCAAGGTGTTCTTGGAATTCTTACCTTCTCCTGCCCCCCCCCCCCAGTATTTCCTGTTCACCGCGATCCCCCGCCCCCCCCTGCCGGGTTCCAAGTATTACCTGCCTTGGGAGATACGGTCCATGCAGGCTCAATACCGCGCCCTCTTTACTTCTGTCCCAGCGGGTGTCAAAATTCCCCCCTTGAATTTTTTTTTCCCTATTCCCCTCGTAGTGATGCTTGGTTCACAAAGTGGGCCGATTGGGAAATTTACGGCGAAGATTGCTTTCTTTTAAGTTTTTTTTGCATTAAAACCCCTTTCTCCTTCTTCTGAAATTTGAGCACCTTCATAGAGATGGTTATTGACCTTGTATAATTCTTCAGGCTTCCCCCTCCCTTTTTTTTTTTCTGGGTGTTTTTTTGGTTTCGGCAGACTTTTTTTTTGTTTTTTTTTTCCTAAGTGAAGGGGGATAATCTTCTCTTCTCATCTTCCCTTTTTTTTCCCCCCTTCCTGACACGCCTTCATTTGATTTTCTAGAAAGGCACCTTTCCTTCCCCCCACTCAGTTCCCCTTTCATGACGCTTTTTTCTCTTTGCCTGGCGGTTGGACCGATTGGAAGGGGAAAAACCCTTTTTTTTTTTCTGTTGGTCCCAGCTCCCATCCACGAAGGCCGATCATCATCTTATTTTTTTTTTTTTCTTATCTTTTTCTTTTTCCTTCCCTCCATCATCTTTGTTGTCTCTTATTACTCCCGATATTAGGAGATGCCTTTTTTTCTTTTTTGGAGACTTTTTGCCCCCCCCCCCATTTTGCTTTTTTTATACTTGAACCAACTTCCTTCCCGAGTTGAAGATCCCCCCATTGCCAATTTTTTTCTTTTTTTTCCATAGTTTTTTGATTAACATTCTGGCTTGCGTTATGTTTTTTTAAGTTCCCCCCTCCCCCTTGACCAGGGAGGGTAATTTCTTTTTTCCCTTGCGTCACTCTGGTAACAAGTTCCCTTCCCCGCCCACCCCTGCACCTTCCTCCTTGGAAAGGTTTCTGACCCCTTTTTTTTCCCCTTTCCTTTCCGTGCCACGTAGACAAAGGTTCAGTCGTTTTTGGAGAGCGTTTTTCCTTTTTCTTCTGCCCTCCCCACCTGCCCATGGTGCAAAAAGTCAATTTTTACACGAAATAGAAGAACCCAACAATAGGTCTATTTGACCCCCCTCCTCTTCCTGAGAGAAGTAAAGTTTTTTCTTTTTCTTTAGCTGCCCTCCTTTTCCCCCTAGGATATCCTCCCTTTGATTGCTCTGACGAGATCTTCTCTTTGTCCAAGAGTTTTTTCCCCGGGCGGTTTTGTTTTTGCAAGTCAAGGATTAATCCTTTTTAGTCACTTTTCTCCTAGATTAGCCTGACCCTTCCCTCTGGGTCGATCATCTGACAAGGTATGCCCCTCCTCGGCCCTTTTAACGGACCCTCCTTCCAATCCCCCCCCATTTTTTCGGTTTAGCGATTACAGAGTCTTTTCTCGACGACCTGATTCCATTCTTAGTTAGTCAAACAGCCTTCTTGTTAGCCCCCGATCTTGTGTCGTGTTTCCGCGGACCCCCCACCACTCCCTCTTCCTGCAGAGCTTTTTTCCGAGACCCCCTTTTCTTCACGTACCCTCCATATACAACATTTAAGAGACTTTTTTTCCTCTTCCGGAGTTTCAATTGTTCCAACTTGACCATTTTCCTCTTAGGAGACCTCCTGATGTACAGTCATTTTAGAATGATCCGATCCCTTTGGTCTTCCCCCCCTGGTTAACCCAGAGACCCCCTTCAAGTGGATTAGCCCCTTTTTTTCCTAAAGCCTTTCCACCCCCCCCGTTCTCTCTATCTTTTCCACGAAATAATTCCCGTGGAACCACATCGCTTCTTCGCGATTTTTCTTTTTTTTTTTGCATGGACCCGTACTGATACGGACGTTGCTCCCTCGGACCCTCTGGCCCTTTCATTTTCTAATCATATCCTTCGTTTTTTTTTTTTTTTTTTTTTCCCGGAAACAGTATGGGACTTCCTCCCCTTAACTTTCTGTTCGTCTGATGCAAGTTTGAGTGCCGTCCTTGGATTTCCCCTTCCCTTTTTTCCCGTAGGAACTGACATGCCCCCTTGCCCCCGATCCCCGTGATCGTTCCGCAGGCTAAAGCCCTCCCGAGCTGTCGTTCCTGATCGGGAGACCTCTGATTAGGGGTTTTCTATTGCACTCGCAATTTGGGCGGTCCAAAAGACTCTTTTTGGACCTTTTCTGAAATTCCTTCAAACCTTTTTCGTTCCCCCCCCTCCCAGTCAAGGAATATTTTTTTCTGTGACCTTCTTCCTTTTCAAAAGTCTTCTTTTTTTTCTGTGACTTTTCGTCACTGGTACAAAACACCGGGGGGAGTCCCCGTCCCCCCCCCCTCAAGAGAAAGACGTTTCTCCCCTTTTCCTCCATTGAAAAGACCTGCACGTTTTTTTTTCGCCTCGAATCCAGGAGCGGTGACCCTTGTGAACCCTTTCCTATTTCAACTCCCAAGGGGGGTTTGTGGAAATCACCTTTTTCACCTCTTGGATCGTTGCCTGATGCATTTGGAGCTTTCTTTTGGGGCGACCTTTCTTTCTTTCCCGCCCCTCCCTCAGGGCTTGACCTAGCGAGATAATACCTTCCCCCCCTCCCATCAGCAGACCTCTTTTGTGAGCCTCCCCCCCCTTTGTCCGTGCCGAGTTGCCTGTTTGATCTTTTTTTTTCACCAGATGATTTTTCTGTTTTTTTTTTTACTTCTTTCTCTTTCCGAAAACTTCTTTTTTTTTTTTTGAGGTCCTGCCCTCCCCTAGCCCGTCCCTCCGCACCGCGGGGCCCCTTTGAGACCCCCCCCTTTGGATATGCTGGCTCCTCTTTTGTTTCCCAGGCAGGCTTGTTTTTCATTCAGCC
>Ga0179593_1551752_pt1 | contig 10422 bp, 14 predicted proteins | sample CZODoug2_1_08_16_FD_185931 | JGI IMG/M metagenome (GOLD analysis project Ga0179593, IMG submission 185931) | Vadose zone soil fungal communities from Angelo Coast Range Reserve, California, USA - CZODoug2_1_08_16fungal (PacBio error correction) | ecosystem: Environmental > Terrestrial > Soil >... | reverse complement strand
AAGGGGGAAAAAATGTGGTTTTTCGCCTGGTTACGCATTTTATCTTTCGCCGAATGCTTTTTTAGGAATTTGCCCATCCTGCGTTTTAATTTGGGGGGGGCCGTGTCCCTGGCAGGCGGGGATATCGGCCGGGGTCCCCTTTTTCCGACTTTGAAAACCCCCCATTTTTTTCTTTCGGCCGCCAGGACGTTGACTGTGCTTTGCCTTGTTGGTTGTTTTGTAGGGTTTCTTTCCCCCACAACAAAAGTACACGTGGTTCTTTTTTATTTGTGTCATTTGGACTTCCTCCTCCCTTCCTTCGCCCATCTGTCTCTAGCTTCTGATCCCGACCCCAGCCCTTTTTTCTTATACTTTTTGCCCTCGCTGGTGCGTGGGCGTGGGCTTTCTGAGCGGCGTGCCGTCCCTATTGAGTATTCGGTGTTTTTGTGGTGCATTCGCAGTCACATGTCCATGGTGGATTTTTGGCGGAGGCCTACGGCGGGCTTTGTGGTTTTGAGGGGACTAGGGTCGTGGGGGTTTTTTTTTTTTGTCGTGTGCTCATGTTTTTGATTGTGAAATTTAGTTAAACTTCCGGCAGGTGTTATGGTTCCTTCCGAACCCTTTCGGGCACCCTGACCATCTTGGTTCCCCGAGACTGACACCTTGAAACCTTACAGACCGAATACCCCATTCCTCCGTTTCTTCGTCACATTGTTTTCGATCCCCCCCAGATTTCTCACTGCTCCTGGTGGCGCTTCTGTGATAGACCCCCTTATTTACAATCCTTTCGCTGAAAAGTAGGGACCCTTGACAGCACCGCGTCCCCACTCCCGGCAAGTTTGGTCGGTACCCCCGATCTTTCCGTATCGATTGGACCTTGCGGGTGCGCGGCGTGAAACACGTCAGACCAGACACCGGAACGACCCCTATATCTCGCGGTAAGCCCGTGGGTCTTATTCCAACCTCTTCCTATCACCCCCCTTCAGGTCGACTGTATCTAGACCCATTTTACCCCTACATCCTTTTTAGATCCCACCTCCCTAACGCTGGGAATCAGGAATATTTTCTGCATACACCCCGTGCCATTACACCCGACCACGGGGGTGACGTTCAATGTATTTCTTGTCTATTGCCTCGACAATGGGAACGGGGTCCCGGTACTCAGCAATCTGTCTCTCTCCCCGACCCTTTTTTGTTATCTCCTATTTCCCCACTGCCACGTGAAACCGCGAAATCCTGAGGCTTTGGAATTTATGAATCGCTTGTTTACGGGCGGCTGGAGATGGTGTCAATTCCGCGCCCCCCCCTTGATTACTCTAGGTCTTCCTTTGCTAGTCCCCTATTTTCCTCTAGACGCCTCCTAGAGCGAACATTTCGACCGTATTGCATCGTCTCATTTGCCCCCCAGACAAGAAACTCTTCCACCCCACTAATGTCCTTATATCTCACTCGGGTGTTCGCACCCCGGACCTGGAGGGAGAAGGAGTTTTCTCACACAGTTTTCGGTTACCACTCTAACCCCGGCCACGGTATAGCGGTTTGCGTGCTGACCACCCCAACCGCAGATTTCCTTGCCCCAGAAAGGACTTTTCGAGCGGTCTTTACGCCCCTTCCCAGTTCTGCAACCACTCTTCAAGCAAGGGAAATGTTAACATGGTTAGGTTTTTGGCGCGCTACGCCTTTTGAGTTTTTCTGGCGGTGAACTTCGGTTCATCGTGATAAATCCGGACTCCGACTTCACCTAAGTGGTTTCCCCAAAAAACGACCAGCAGCGCGGAACTCTTCTCAATTTTTCGCCCACCGACCCCTTGATTTGTGCAAACTTTGGGCACGTGCAGACGCATGCACACATCACTGAAAAGCCTTACCATGCTTCCTTTATCCCCAAGATGTTATGTTTTGCCAGCTTGCCTGGTCCAACCAGAGATTCAAGTTTTCCAAGCCACTCTGTGACACCATGTACGTCCCATGTTGCCTTTCCAGTTGTGGCCTGGTCCCGCCGTTTTCGGGCATCCCAGATGGGGTTCTCCTGTTCTTTTCGGGTCTTCACGACCTCGCTCTCACTCGTGACCCAGTCCTGTGAAGTTCCTGGTTCCTCCTCCTTCGCCCAAGGTTGGCTTGATTCTCCCCACCCCCAACGTTACTTTTTCATTTTGTGCCGCACACAGGTCGTTTTTTCGCAACGACCGCTGTGCTCCTTCTCTGCGCGAAACTGCATCGTACTCTCGGACCCAACTGCGCCAAGAGGTGCAACCCTTGGTCTTTGTTTTTCCCCCTTTTGGGCTTTTTTGTCCCATGTCTCCTTTTGTCCCCCCCGGTTTGATGGCCTCAAAGCATCAGCCTGTCCTCTTTACTATTTGTTGAAGGGGTTCTAAGGCCTTTACCCTTTTTGTCCCCTTTCCCCCCGCCCCCTTTGTGTTTTCTTACCTCTGTCTCAGTGGAATCTTCCAGCAAGATTTTTCCTTCCTAGCATGCTGGGACGTGTTTTCGCACTTCGGACGGAGCGGATTGATACCCGACGTTGTAGCTCCCGCTAAACTTGGTTGCCATGCCGTGGTATCTCCCTTTTGTTGTCTCGGTGTAGTGCATGATATTTTGGCGGTATTCGCCATTCCAGTCCCTAAAGTGTTTTTCCAGAGAGGTCGCGTGTTTAAGGTCTTTTTTTTCTTTTCCCCCACGTCTCCCCTACCCCCCCCCGGCTTGGTCGTCAGCCGCCCTAAAACTCTTGCCCATCATCTTTGTAGTGCCCCCCACCGAGTATTGTTCCGCAACCCCCCCCTACCAAGTATGGTTAAAATAACTAGTCACCTCTCTTTGGTTTTTTTCCCTATTCCGTATACTGCTGCCCCATACTGCTTTAGATGTCTGCTCGATCCTGCTGTCTTAAGTGGTCCCCCCCATCCGTGGCGCAGAAATGAGGTTACCACTCTCCCTTACTCCCTCTCTTGATTTTCCCGCTTTTTTTAACTTCAAAAGCTCTCCTCCCCCTATCCATGGTCTTGTCAGGCGCCTGCTTTCACCCGTGCTGGAGATACAGATTCGCGTTTGTAACCTCTCCCCATCTGCCTCGATCCAATTTAGCGATGTATCGTCCCCTCTCTTCCCTGGAGCCGACCCCCTTCCTTTATTTGACCCACTGTGGATGATGCAACCCACGTGCTGAGCCAGTGTCCCGGATTTTCGCTGGGGCCGTCCAGACTCATACTCGGGTCGGAAACATCCTGCCCTTCCCCTTTTCGGGGTTCGCCAAACTCTATAGAAGCTCTTGGTAGCGTGAACTGGCTTTCGTTGTTTTGTTTCCGTTCCGCTTTTTGGTTTCTGCCCGCCCTGAATGGTTTTTAGAAAGTCACAGACCTTTCTGCACGGCCGACGTCTCCCGTGCTTTTCTTTTCAGATATTGCTTGATGATAGCGCGTTGGGCCGGTCCGTATTCCCATCCCCAAACGCCACTCTAACCACTGCAATATCTATCTCGCGAGTGTCCGGTGTCCCTAGAGCTCTTGGCTCGCATTCTTGTGTTTCCCATTTGGCAGCCTGGGCGGCCAAACTTTCAAATTCTCTCCAGGGAAGTCGCTGCTTCTTTGGTCTTGGGTAGGGGTCACGACCTGTGAGCTGGTTTGATACCCACCGTTTGCTGGTAATTTTTCCTGCCCCTACCGGCCCGTCCAGTTTATAACCCCTCGGCGCCAATGCAATCTCCGCCTTCGGGCCCGCCTCCCCCGTTGTGGGTTGCCCATTTTCAAAACAACGGTTACGGCCCCCTCTTACCCCCCCTCCCCCTCCCTTTTTCAAACCTTGCTCCGCGCTCGTTTCAACCTGGTTGCTTTCTTCCCTGTTACACCCAACCCCGAATTCCTATCCGCAGCGTCAAGGCCTTGGCCCGGTCCAGGTCTAACGACGCCGCCCCTGGATTTCCTCCCATAAGATCTCTGATTTCAGGGACCGGGGGGGGCTGAACGCAGCGAGTTCCCCTGCTAAAACGATGGTATCACCACTCCCTCTCCCCCCTCCCCATGTCTCACGCGTCGACCATTGGGACTTACATTTGTCCCCCTTTTCCGTTTTTACACCCTGAGATTCCCCAGAGCTCTGTGCGACCTTCCCCAAAGTTGGACCCCCCTGGGGTTCCACCCTTCAGCTCTTGAGCAGAAATGCCCCCGTCCTCAACGTTCCTTCTACTGCGTTTTTTTTTCCGCCACTACCCACGAGACCCTCCCCCCTAAACCCCTTCATCCCCAGATCGTGCTCCACCCCTTTACGATATTAATGTCATTTTTACCCCCGTTTTGACCATAGGGCCCACCATTACTCCCCATGACCCGGTTGTTGAGCCCCCGGGGATCTCCTTGCTCTTCCACCCCCTCCGTCCCATTCCTCCCACCACGGAGGTAATAAAGACGCCCAATCTGCGCCCCTTAACCCGTGGCGAGTTTCCTCCCTTCCATTTTTCCTTCGACCCCCCTCCCCTACCCAGGTAAGGGGAGAGTCCCCCTGCCGCCTCAATCTTGAAATCCTCGGGGAGATCCTTCCTGCCCCCAACCCATCAACCTCCACACTCAGGCGATTGTTTTGTGCGTGTAATGTTTGCCACCTCTCTTTCACCTCGCCGCCCTTTGTAAAGTCTTCCCCTCATTTTTCTTCACAGGTTAACGATCCAAACAATAGACCCCCTCGCTGTTCCTGCTATCGCCACTCGTGAATTCACCTGTAGAGATGATTCCTTCCTCCATCCCTTCCCCCCTCCCTAACTCTTTTTTTTCCCTTTTCACAGTCAGAACGGTTCTTCGATCGCGGACCGTCGTAGTTAATTCGGATCTCTCCAGGTTTGCCACCTTGACTCCCCATATCCTCCAGTTACGTTGGGACAGACTTTGGGCATTAATCTCCCGTCGTCGGTCGTTCTGTTTTTTTGGTTACAATTTTTTCAATATGCTGAGCGATTTTTTCATAAAGTCCTTGTTTGTCCCCGTGCCATGTGTGATTGATTCCTCCCCCCCATACATTAAACACCTTCCAACCCGTGCATGCCACATTAAAAACAAACGAAGCTAGGCTTCCCCCCTCACGGTCGGGGAAAGCGCCAATGGAGCAAAATGCCTACCTGCCCCCCATTCTCTTCCCCAGGAAGTAACAGTCAGCCACTAACCTTACCTTCCAGAATCATGTCCTTTTCGCCAGTATTTTTGCCGGTTTAATTCAAGCGGTCCCCGGAACTTCGTCATGCAGGAGCCTCGCGATTATTTTTTAAGGTTTTTGCGTCTCCTCCCCCTTCGGTTTGGACTCCCGTTTATAAGTGTGACCGGGATGATTATATCGCTTCTTCTCCTCTCTCTTGACTTCTCCCCCCTCCCCCCCAGAGGTCGTTCTGGTGCTTAACGTAATGAGTGTTGTGCCCCCTACAGGACAGAATGACTTCGACGCCCAGGGACTCCAAATCCCTCGGGGCGTCGGCTCTTGGTAGTCCCCTCCTTCCTCCCTCCCCCCCTCATATAGGCCTTGTAATTGCAACCCTCTTTCCAGCCAGAAGCGGCGGCAATTCCTAACCCTAATTAAGCGGCATGATCTTTTCCACAATCCCCTTGCTCTATCGCGCTCCCCCTTCTCTTCACATAGTAGCCTGTACCTTCAGAGCCAATAGAAGACTATTTTACTTATCATGGTAGGAGGGCATGGTTTTTCGACACTGACGCCCTTGGTTTGTTTTCTGCTCTATTTTATCTTGCCCCCGTTGTTGTTTTCTTGTGCTTTCAAACCGATACCCCACCGGATTTGGCTTGGGGTCCGGGAGTCTCTGCGGGTATCCCCCGCTCGTCTTTTGCGATAGTGACCGGCTATGACTATGTTGCAGGCCACATGGCAGATTGCATCACTTCCCTGGTCGCTAGCTCCCAGCTTTCCGACTCCCCCTGCATTTTTTGATTTTTTCATTTCTTGATGACGGGGTTTATGGACAATTCTAAGCAACTAGGAGGATTTCTTCAACAAATCATGCACTTTCATTACCCCCGTCGAGCCATCCCCCCCCTCTTTTGAACGTCTAAATTTGTCCCCCCCTTACGCCGAGGGTTCAAAATCATGCGGAAGTAAACCATCTGACCTATTTGTTTTTGCAGTCAACTTCTAGACTTCATCCCCCCCCGTCCCCCCCACCCGAAGGCTTCTACAATGCGTAGTTTTTGGGCACCCCCCAGGCTCTGGAACTTCAGCGGACTGATGCTCTTCCTATTTCCCGACGTCTCCAGGGGGGCCCCCCCCTTGTCGGCCGTGTCCCGGAGAGACTTTCCTCTCCCTTTGAGTGGCTTTGACGGAGGCAGGCTGTCTTCTTTCTTTTTTTCTGTTTATTTTTTTTTTCGTTCTAGATCTTGGGGGATTTGAGTCGAGGTGAGGGTTCATTCCGAAGATTTTTCCTTCTTGTTTTGCAGGTTTGGCTAAGTTTTTTGTTAATTTCTTTCCGATCTTTCACGCCTTTTAGAATGGAAGGCGTTCGTGGTCGGGTAAGTGTCCTTAGAGGCACAACAGTTACCCTGATTTCTGTCCTGTGCAGGTAGCTCGCGACGTTTTTTTCCTCATTCCCCCTTCCCCCCGCTCTTCGGTTTCGAGTTGATTCCCCCCCGCCCGACCGGTGTGGATGAGTGAACTCAGTCCTTGACACGCCACCCTCCTGACTCTTCCCCCCATACCCTATGCCCTCCCCCCTGTCATCAAGTTACTTACCGTGCTTCTTCGGGGTGTCCACCTGCATGCAGGCTCCAGCGACAGCAGCCCTTCCTTTTTTGCAGGTCTTCTGTAGAGTTTTTTGGGCTATGGAAAGTGTTTATGGGCACTCCCCGTCTCCTTTTACTTTACTCCGTCGCGGTGAAGTTCTGGCCTCGGGGGGTGACGCTGTTCAACTCGATCTGAACAAGCCTCGGTCTGCTCCGTGCTTATTCTTGGGCCTGCCTCTTCGTCCACTCCTTCACCCCTTCTTCCCCTCTCTGGTATCACACTTCCCGGTTGAGGGGCTAGGAGCTCTGTCAATGGCCATTTCTTTCCTTCGGTCCGGTTGGTTGTATTCTTTGGGTCTACCCTTTCGGTGGGGTGTGTACCGTTTTGATTGGGGGTGGGGGTTTGTGGTACGGTCTGAGTTTCACCTCGGCAGATTTTTCACCCTTATTTTCCTCCGGTTTTTTTTTCTCCTTATTTCGAGTTTTTTCGTGAAGACCCGGCAGGCACACGATATGTGGTGCTGGGAAGGGGAGGGTGGTGGGGATAATCTCGGGTCTTACCTTGACTCAGAGTTCTCCCTTCCTTCTCCCCTGACTTTCTTCGTTTGTGCCCTCTATTTTCAGGGGGGCTGGAGGGCGGATTGAACTTCACAACATTTGGCAGGTGAACGCGGGGTGAATGAGGTATTGATGGGTACTGGCCCCCTCCACCGTTTCCCATGAAAAGTGCGCCGCGTCGCCGGCAGGGGACCGCAGCCGCCCGGAGGTTCTCTTGTATCTTTTATTTGATTTATGGTTTATTTATCGTAAAGTACTATGCATGTCCCGTTCAGGACCTTCCCTACCATTAATCTTGGTCCGAGTATCTTATCCAGTCCCCTCTTGTGTTTTGCAGGGGCGCGCGGTGCTGGCCTTCTGTGTTTTGAGGTCGCGGTGTGGGGGGTTCTTTGTGTGGTTTTTTTGGCTGCACTTGTCTCGCCTGGTTTCCTGTTTTAGTGTGCTTTTTAACTATGGTTTGGTTTTGAGGGAAACCAAATGTCGACCTCCAGGCCGGTAGGGAGGGGTTTATGTCTCTTGAGTGTGTCGTTAGCCCTGTTCCTTTTTTTTTGGTACCCCCCCATGGAACTTGGTGAGGAGTGTCACACTGACTTTGAAAACCCTCCCCTCCGAATACATAAGAAGATATGTTTTATTAGTATCCCCCGGATTTTGTCCTAAAGCCATTCTCTTTGCTGTCATGGTCCCCCGATTAAGAAATGCGGACCTCCTGCTGAAACCTGGTAATTTGGTCACTGTTATTGTCCTTCAGATTTCACCTCAGTCATCTCAGAGGACCTCCCATGAGGGCGCTGCTTCTTTAGAGATTTGTCGTCCCCGTATGTGACGTTTTCCCACCGTTTTTCCTTTTTGATTTTTTCTAAGAAGAAACAGTCCCTACTTCTTCCCTCGCCCCTTCGCGTGAGGGGTGGGGTTAAGATGATAGCAATTAACGAGTTGCTGTTTAGACCTAATGACAAAAGTTGGGGGGTTTGGAATATTATAGGATTCCCCTGATGATACCCCCCCCCGACCCGACCCTCGCACTGTATTTGGGCGCATCTTTCCCCACCCTTATTCTCCCCCGCCGAACCAAGGGGTTCGCTCCATTGGGGTAATTCTGGGGGGGGGAACTTCCACACCCCCCCCCTTCGGAGCGGCGGCCTCTTATCGGTGCTTGTTTTTTTTTAAAAACGGTTGACACGATCTCCCCGTAGGCGAGTATTCCTCACGCCAGCTTATGAGCCATCCCGCCCCCCAAACGGGGTGGTCCTTTTACCCTTCTCGCATGCCCCCCTCCTTTTCTGGGTTAGTCGCAGAGCATGGTTTTGAATACTTTCCTTCGCGCAAACCCCGTTCCACCGTGTTTGCCTTCTACCGTCCATGTCCCGTAGAAGTTTTTTTTCCTTCCCGTTGCTGGAATTGCAATTCCTACATAAGCACCTTGATCGAAGCGTCTCTCACAAAGTACTTGCGTGCTCAGCCCTGCCATATTCTCAACAGCCTCCCGCCCTCCCCAAGCCCTTTTTCCCCCTTTGACCCCCTTTCCTGGGGGGACGATTGACTACATACCCCCCCAATCATCATTGGGTTGGCACGCTTGGGATGGGATCGTTTTGTGATCCAAGGGGTTGTGCGTCGTGAGTACATATTCTAAATCATCTTTCTCCCCCCCCTTCTAACTCCCCCTAAGAGACTTACACACCACGCGAGTATCCGGAGGCCACTACGACACTGGACTGTAGAGCCCCTTTTTTAGGTCCGTGACCGGTTGGGGTGGGCCCCGTCGACTTACCCCCAAAGTTATGTATCCCTGTAGACTCCCTTTCTTGGGGGGGACAAACAAGTAGGTTTTCGTAAACCCCCCTTAGGTTTGGGAGACAGTTGGCCCAGGTTGGGGGGGTTGTGGGGAACCTCACGTTAACTGAAAGTTTCAGCAACTGGTAGAGTTTTCTTCCCTTTCTTCTTTTTCTTCTTCTCTGGTTAATGGGCGCCTTAGTTGATCTGGATTCCCGGACTCCACCGATATTCAACAGGCGTATTGTCACACCCCTAGCCCAGCATTCCGGGACCTCCTTTTGGTTCCCTTCTCCAGTTTTATTCTTCTTCTCACTACACGACTTTTTACCCAACAACACTGCTTCCAACCCTCCACCTGTGGTGGCGGTTTGTTTCTTCGGTGGGCAGGATGTGCAAATCCCCCCGTTTTTTGTATAGACTCTTGCGACCCCCCAGTGTTAGAGGAGGTTTTTTATGGGGGAATTCCCCCAGAACACACCAGTTTTTCCCGAACGACCTTGAACTCGGGCTCAGTGGCCCCTCAGCACCCCTTTCTTCGGGAAGTTTTGTGCCATGGGCGGGGTGTTCCCAACGGCTTGGAACTTACCGGAGGTATGAAAGGCTTTTTTTTTTTATGTTTGTAGAATTAGCGCCCCCCCCACTTCCACAGCCGAAAAGAGTTCACATGTACGCCCCACTTTCCACACTCTAGTTCCCCAGGGAGCCCGTCAATCGGTCCCTCAGGGACCGTTCTTATTCCCCCTCCCCAGCCCTCGGTAATAAAATCCCCCAGGTCTAAAACCCCCCTAACGGGTCTTGGGCTATTTTTTTTATCCTAAAAAACTATCCGACTTTTAAACTACGACCTAGTGGGTGATACAATCTCTGTTTGTGAGTGCTGACGATCTATCTTACCGCCCTTTCACATACGTGTGTCTTGGTTACGTGTTGTAGCCCCCATACCCAGTGTTATTAGGGTTCTTCAGGCGGCCCATGACTGTTTTCGTCCCTCATGTCCCACAGTGGTCGCCGACCCTTTCGGTCGTTGTCGAGTTTCTCCTGAGCGGTTTACGGTCGTGTGCCGCAGACCGGTGGGGGGGGGGTGAGTCGCCGGGGGGGTAGGTGGGGTCTTACCACCAACCCCAACCCGCAAGGCCTAAAAAATCAAAGGAACTGGGGGTGACACAGGGGTTTGCTGGCCGTTTCTTTGGGGGGCATACCCACGTGTGCCAAATTTAGGAGGGAACACAACCACGGGGGTGGGATCTTCTTGGAAGATTAGTTGGAGCCGCATGGATCCGTCCCCCTGGGATGAGATTACAAATGAAGTGCGTAGACGTCCAACAACCCTACCTCACGAATAAATAGTGTTACATTTCAGCCCCAAATTTGGGCCACCTGGGTTTGGGGGGGTCGGCGTCAA
>Ga0179593_1451621_pt1 | contig 10422 bp, 7 predicted proteins | sample CZODoug2_1_08_16_FD_185931 | JGI IMG/M metagenome (GOLD analysis project Ga0179593, IMG submission 185931) | Vadose zone soil fungal communities from Angelo Coast Range Reserve, California, USA - CZODoug2_1_08_16fungal (PacBio error correction) | ecosystem: Environmental > Terrestrial > Soil >... | reverse complement strand
TTGTCCCCTGCAATTTGAGCACCCTACATGTCTTCCCAACGTGCCCATTCCCCCCCCATTCCGTCACAGATGTTACACTAGCTCCTGCCCGATTTATCCTAAGCCGGCTGGCATGGGCGTTCCTTTCATAGATGGGTGTCTTCGTTGAAGACCACCCGGTCCCCTCGCTCTCGACACATTTTGTCACTCCTTGTTTGTCCTCTCCGACAACTCAGCTTCGTTGTTTGCCTGGAAAAGAAGGATGATGTCAACGGGGAGGCCCTCTTTTGCAAGAATCACAGTATCGTCACCCACTTTCCGCTCTATCTGCCTATGTAATATGATAAGTCGCCCCACGACTTAGATTTGGTCGCTTTCCTCAACCCCGTGTTTTACCCTCGTGTCTGCTTACCTGCCTACACGTGTTCCTGTTTATACATTTTTTCTTTTATTATAATCTAATATTAAGACAAAGAATATTGCTAGATATACGCCTGATATGTCGTAGCGTAGTTCAGAAAACCTTTTATCACGTTTTGATCGTAGCCAAGGAAGAAGAGGGCTGCTCCAAACGATCTCACACTCACCCCATTTTATCCTCCCACGTCGCTCTCTTTTCCTCCTCCTCCCCTAATTCCGCCAGAGATCAGACTCCAACAAGTCAGGACAGTCGGAGTCCCGAACCATACATTTTCCATTCCCGGCTCGCCGTTCGGAGCAGTCCTTTCTTTTTTCCTCCCTGGGGACGTAGAACAATACGGCAAGTACGGTTTTTCAATACTTTTTTCCTTTGACTGACCCAATAATTCAGCAGTCCATTATTTATACTCTATTCCCCCCTAAAGTGTACGCTTTTCTTGTTTTGCCCTATCCTTTCGCGCCCGACCAAGATCTAACAATAGAACTTCCCCTAATGGAAAAAAGGTCCCCCCGATAATCCGGCCCAGAGTCGACACCCTGGATTCACGGCGATCGTGGGCGAATTCCCCTAACTCCTCGCGCGTTCTCTTTTTTTTCCCGAGAGCTACAAGTGAGTGTTTGTTTGGGTATTTAGTTTTTCTTTGAACGTAGCAATTTCGTCCAGTGCGAGGAAAGGTTTTGCTTGGTAGTGTCATGAAAAATCTTCTTAGGCGGCGTCTGTTCGTTGATGTTTTTTTTTTCTCGAGATTGCGGGTCAGTATTCCGAGAGGTGTTGGCAGACATTCTTATTTCTGGTGACGACTGCAGCCCGGTTACATTCCCTCTTTTAGGCTTTTTTTTAGCGGCTAGGATGATGACTTTCAGATGAGGCGATTAGATTGTTTCTCCTTGATAGACTGAACTTGAGCGTATTAGATTCGCCCCTCCCATTTTTGTCTTTGTTTTTCTTGACCTTTGTTCTCTCCCCTTCCCGTGTTGGTGAATAGGTCGAGAGCCGGTAGAGAGGATTTTTATCTTGGAGCTCCTCAAGAGGTAGGTTGTGTTTCCTCTTTTTTTTTTCGAGATTTCGGTAGAGGGTTCTTTCGTGCACCCCCCGGACAACCCTTTTTCCCGGTTGCCCCACTTTGTTTCCTTCCTGCGCCCGTCGGGCATTTTCTGGAGTCTGTAGATCTGAATCGTGTGTTTGGAGACTCTTGACCGCGCACTATCCTTTTTGAGCAGTTCCCGGACCGTAGCCTCTGACGGATTCTGAGACAACATCTTTGTTTCACGAGTCCTCCCTCGTAATAGATGAGCAGGTGCCTACTTTGTGGATTTTTTTAACTGCGCAGTGTTGACTCGCTTACACAGCGCCTCTTGCGTTTCCCCGGACTTCGGCGAAAAGTCCCAATTTCATCCTCCTTCCCCCTGTGTGTGTTGAGTCAGTTAGATTGCGCCTTTCTTTGTGATAGCACTTCAAGCGTCGCCTGGTGATCGGGCGGCGTGCCCAAGATCACCTTCGACCATCGTCTCCAGCCTTCGTCAATATTAAACGTTTAACCACGGACACGTCTCCGACTCCCACTCGTTTGCGAAGTGTGCGTACGCCCCCCCCCCTCCCCCTACAGCGACGTCTCCCAAGTCCCCCCCTCCAACCCATTCATGATTCGAATAAGACGTCCTGACGACAGACTTTTGCGCGTGGAAGTGGGGCAACGGCGTTTCCCTTTTGGTTTCCCCGTCCTTTTTTTTTTTTTTCCTTTTTTCCCCACTAGTCGCCAAATGGAAACACACGCCATACCTAGAGACTACGGCAAGGACCCGCCGACCCTCGACCTGCTTCTTCCCCTCCCCTTCACCCACCTCCTTCTTCCCCCGTTCTCCGCGAACCAACTACGCCCCTGCTTTTTTGCCTAACCGACTACCTTCAGATGCATCTACGAGCCCACATCCTAGCCTAGCACTGCCTACCCGGAATTCTTTATTTTTTTCCTCTACCTTATCCGTCCCGCTCATTCAAAATGCGAACTTTTTTATTCTAAAACCTTGTCGAACGTCCGCCATCGAGAACACCCCCCAACCCACGACACCATCGCCGCCCTTCGCCTACAGCTTTGTCCCCTTTAACCAAGCCCACTTCACCCCGCCCATGATAGCATAGCCCAAGACCCTGCCCCCTCCTCGAACCCCGCACGTGTCTCGCTTATCCCCATTCTCCGTCGAATTCTTCTCTTCCTCCCCCTCATACCGCCGGGCCCCTCCCTTGCTGGGAAGCGTAAGAAGTCTAGTGAATGTGTTGCAGAGGGCTTTCGGATTGATGCTTTGTCGATTCTCCATTAAGAGGTTTCTAGCTGACCCCCAAACTTTAATTTCCAATAGCTACCCTAAAAGCCCTTGCTAAAATCTATTAATACAAAGTTCTGACAGTAATGGCATGCTAGGTTAGACCGGTCACCCTTCTGATGCGCTACTTTGCCTGCCTTTTAGCCGCCGATTGCTTGCGATTTTCTAGTGTAGCTTTGAATCCCGCTCGGGTGTTTTGGTCTTATTTCTTGAGGTAAAGTGAGGGTTACTGGCGACACGCGCCCTAGACGTGACGGATGACAAATGTCCGGACGCTTTTGAGTTTACGAAAGTAAAGATCTGCGTACCCCACGTGAGAAACCCTGTTGCCCCTCCCACTACGCGCCTCCCTGAAACATCCTGCTTAGCCCTCGCACAGCCCTGCTTTTTAGTTCTTGCCTCCCTTGACATCTTGAGAATAAGAAGACACTCAAGTGAGAAAGTACCCGTTACGGCCGAACGCGGAGTCCACACGTGGGTTCTTGCGCTTTTCCACTCCGTCTTTGTCTTCTCTCATTCAACTCTCGTATACCTTATGAAGCTGTGAGTCGACTTGCTTCTGATACCCGGGAGTCCCTCACAGACTTTCTGTTCTTTCCATGTCCAACCCAATTTCCCCTGCTCCTTTTGTTCGAGCGACAGCGATGTCCTTTCCGTTATGGGCGATACGGTTTCTCCCCGCCCTGCACCCTCTTAGTAAACACCCGATAGTCGCTCGCGTGAACGAAGATCTTCCTTGACTTCGCTCCGTGGTTCGGCTCATGGGTTTTGAATGAGTCCAGCATTTCGGTGGTGTCAACGCTGCGGCATTTTCTTTATTTCAATAATCCTTGTTGTTTCTTTTTTTGAGAGAGCTCCCACTTGCTGCAATCGGTGAGAACCACAATTCTTTATGAATTCCACATGCCACAGCGATTTATCAGTTTTTTATTCGACCGATATATAGTGGTTTCGTTGTTTTTTCTTTTTCCGCGGTTTTTCCCTGCCTTCCCCACCCGGTCCGCCAGTGATCTCTCGTTTGACCCTGCCTCTGGACTGAACACGGAGCTGCGCTTGTGTGCTGGAACTCCAGAACGGGAACGAATTTTCTCTCGCTCTTTGAGTCGAATCCCCTTCCTCGCACCACTTCGTTTTATCGCCCTTTCTGGTGTTTTGATGCTCCTCTCCTTTTCCCATACGATCTTGCGACTTTCAAACCCGTGTATATCTCGTTTTATTTATCACTTGTGCCTGTCTCCCTTGATGTAATCTGGCCTCAGTATCGAGTAAGAGTATCTTAAAACTACCAGACCTTTAGAATGATTGCGTCTCCCGGTTGTAATGGTTCTTAGGAGTAGGCAGCACAGAGGTGATGTACTCCCGTCCCTCCCTTTTTCGGGAGGTACCCGATCGCACCACTGTTCTCCGACCCATGGCTTCTTCTTCCATAAACTGTCCAGCGATAAGCCCTTCAAACACATCTCCGGCCCCCATGCTTCTCGCTTTCCTGACCAAATCTACAATCGAGGATAGAGTCGGAGACAATCGTCATGTCCCCAAGTCCCCCACATCTATCCCCCCCCCCCTGTCCCAATTCCTGCTGAGTCGCTTATGATGACGTCATTTGGATCCGATATAACTTCTCCTCGCCCTGAATTTTAGCAGCTCGACAAAGAATCAGCCCAATGAAGATTCCCTTTGGCCACAAGTAACCGCCTATTTACCCTCTTTCCAGGCACTTTTTTCCCGGCGGGGGGAGACAGACGTGACAGAATTAGCACGCCTCTGTATCAGCGCTCTCCAAGATGTGCGTTCCTTTAGACGATCGCGTGGGCTTTCTCCTTTACCTGCGGCAGGTCGAGGTTTCTTGACTTGCATTGGTCGGTTTGACAGCCAAGATGCGGCAATGGGTTTGTTGTGATGTGTTTCTTTCGGCTCCGGTAGTCCCAGGGGGAGCGGCAGGCGTTGTTTTAGAGCCGTCTCCGCGGTGACGCCTGAGCGTACCTTTTATCAGTTTTAGGGAGTCTCTCCTCCCGGAGATTTCCTTGCTCTTGTAGAGGAGAATCTTGTCGATAGGGATCGACCTTCCCCCATCTTCTGTACTTCCCCAAGAAAGACAGGGTGGCGTTCGGTTTACCAGTGTCTTCGCTCCTCCTTCCGGTGGCTTTTTAATTTAGGGAGAATCCGGTAGAGGGGTAGGCTGAGAGGGCTGTGTAGGTGTGAGATAGTACTTGCGTGGGTGCCTCTTTGAAAGGTGTCTTTGGCTGTTCCCCCCCCCTATTCCCCACCCTTCTTCCCCCCTTTTAAAACGCGTGAACAAAGTGTGTCCACGACCTGCGTCGTGAAGCATGGCTCGGTAGAGGATAGAATTTGTGTTTGGCGCGTTTTAGACATGTAGCACTGTGGTGGGTCCTCCCCACCCGACTTCCACTCCGCTACCGGTTTTCGGAGAAAAACTGTCTGGGCCCCTTGCGCGCCCCTATGGTTACGTTAGTCAGCATGTTCTCTTTGTTTCTCATTTGGACGCTCCAGATGGAATAGATGCACGGGCGCAGGGATGTTGAAAAGAGTTTTCACCCCCAGACGTTCAATCCTCTTACCTACTTCCGTGGTTGTGTTTCTCGATGCGATTTTTTCGTGTTGTTCACTTCCTCGTCGCCCTGGTGGCATCCCTGGCCAGCGACAACACCCCCCCCCCCCCCCCCCCCTCCCCCCCCCCCCCCCCCTCCCCCCCCCCCCCCCCCCCCAACCACTGCTTTTCCGAAGATCACCTCCCATGCTTCAGCGTCGTCCTTTCTCTCCAACAGACAATGTGTGTCTCTACGCTGTCCTCTTTTTTAGTGGAGTACTGCCTCATTCATCAGTGCGGACTTCCGGACCCCCGCTCCCAACCACCCCTGTATAGAATAAGCGCCTTGATTCTGCCGACGGCCTCGTTTGGACGCCTTTGGGCACCGCCTCTTCACCTTTACGTCCTTTTTTCTAGTATACGTACCTCGTCGACCTTTTCGTCACCTCATATACTCCCTCCCGCAAGCCCTCCTGATCAGCGCCGACCCTCTTTCCTCTTGTCGCCCCCTCCCCCCACCACCCGCGACTTCAGAAAAGGGCACCTAGAACACGCACGCCCCCCCTGGGTTTAATGCCCTCTACTAAAGATTCCCTTTTTTTTCTCGATCGCATCTCCAAATTTTCCTCGCCTCCCCCTCCTTTCCGACATAGCATACCTTCTCCGCAGCCTCAGCGTTCCCCTCGAAGACTTTGCTGCGACCCCCCCTGCCGCCGGCGCCTCCCTCCCCCCTCCTCTAACCCCCCCCCAGAAACCCATGCGCCATCGCCACTCGCTGGGGCCCACGTCCCAAGCCCACTTCAGACTTCCGCCAGTTTCATTATTCAGCCTCCTCATCACCTCATTGCCAAAATGACTGCTGTAGCGCTTATCCCACTACGAGGCGAATGAATATTTTCCACTTCCCGAGTTGAATCATTTCTGTCGCATCTGGCTCAGCTTCGGTGGACGTGTTTTCCCGGAGGCGTTCCTATTAGTTGCCCGGATTTGATGATGCTCCCTCGGCGAAATCACTTTTCCTGAGCCTCCTTCGGTAATTCCTTTTCCAATCATCAATGTTACGTAAATCCCCCTCGGTCAGCCTTATTGACCTTTTTCTCTCATTTTTTCTTTTCCCCAATTCTCCTTTTAGAAGGTTTTTTACGCGATTGATCCTGGGGTGGTTTTTACCCTGGTAAGTCCTGTAGCTTTTGGTCAGCTGGCTTGGAAAAGGCGGTTTTCTTGAGACTTCGTCAAGGCGTTTGCCACGTGTCTGCCCTTTTGGGGTGTCGACCTCTCTTTCCGTCGTACCCTTCACCTGACCCTGTTTCTTTCACTACGCGCCGACCCATCAACATTATTTGCTGTAAGACCATTACGAGCATTCCTTTTCTTTCTGGAACTTCCTGACGCTTGAGTGCCTGTCCTCCCCGATGACCAAATCCATTATCCCCTTCCAACGGAAAGGTAACTTAATAGATATGACACGTTGGTAGCAGACGACCTGTTTTTCTTTATTTTTTTGCAAATCATAATCTTACCCAGAGGGTGATGACGGTGACTCCTCCTAGCCCTTTCGACAAATTTGTTCTTTATGGAAACACTGCGAGACTTGGTTGATCGATTCCTTAAGAGATCAATGGGCGTTCTGTTTGTCTCCCCCTCCTTCCAAGATTTTCAAACCAAATGCATAGACTTACTATCCCTGTTCGAAGCTCGTACTGCGAGTCCCTGGGGTTAGGGTGGCGTGACGACATTTCGGATGGTGAAACCGATGGCGTTTCTCCTCTTTTCTCCTCTCTTTTTTTTTTTTATGCTGATTCCCCTAACCGAGGTGAGCACACCGCAATGTGTCTTAATTGCCCACCCCCCCTTCTTGCGCGTCCTGCTACGAGCTTCGTCCCCCCCTCGAGCCCCCTCCTTGTTTTCTAATCGTGGTTCCTTTTTTAAGACCAACCGGTTCCTCCCCTTTGTCTGATCCTTTTAAATTGAGACTCGCTGCGCTCCCGACCCCTGTTTCAGTTGTTTCCTTGGTAAGACCCCTCCTTTCAGTAAGGTTCCCTCGTTCTTCTCCATCCGACTTCCCTTTTTTCTGCCAAATTCCGAGACGATGTGATTTTTTTTTAATAACTTCCAAGAGAGTCAGCTTCAAACCCGTTTTCTCACGTTTTTCCTGTCATGCCCCAGGAACTTGGTCATACCCTGTATGTAATCGGCTTCAGTGATCTGTCATTTCTTTTTAATCCCCCCCCCCCAGAATAGCTCTACTTTTTAATGAGATGGTACTCCTCTCTTTCTTCAGCTTAGTTTCGTCTTAACCCTTTTCCCGGTGAGGGACGCCCCCGGCCCGAGGTCGAGGGCCAAACCCCCGATACAACCAAAAGTGGTCGACCTTTCAAGTCAGCTCTTCTCCCACCTACCTGTTTTCCCTCCAGATATACCGACACCCTCTCTCCGTGTTCCATTTTTCAGTAGAGAGTACCTCTCTCCATCCAGTTTATCGCCTAGGATTTCGTACCTTTGTGACGTTTTCCCCCCATATAGAAGTGAAACCCGTTTCAATATATGTCAAGATTAACTATATTTCTTTCTTCATTACCCATAATTTTAAGATAGTTTGATCCTTTTCACACAATAATCTCGGCAATCGACGGCTCCGTGGAAACCTGATTGCGGGAGAGGTTCGAAGCAATGAACTTCGGTCGTATTTCCCCTCCCTCCTTTTGCTTTCAATTCCTCCCCCCGCTTTTATTGATAAGCGCGCTTAGCCGTGCGTCTGTTGCCTTTATGCGTGTTTTTTGAGTAGACCTGCGGAAGGCGCGTATTTGTGGTCTGAACCCCTCTTTTATTCGATTTTCCCCCTTTCTGGTGTTCGTTTTCTTTTTTTTTTTTAGAGAGGTATTTTCGGCGCCGGCTCTGCGTTTGGTTTCCTCCCCTCGAGGGTGACGCCTGTTTAAGATGGAGAGACTAGATATCTTTTTTTCTTTTCTTCTCCTCTGTTGAGATGATAGAGTGATGTTCCCGGTATTGATCCTTAATTAAATGTGGTTTTTTTCAAGTGGTCGAGGTTTGGTATAGTCGGAGTTTTTTTTTAATAGGTGCCCTCTCCTCCTTTCTTTTTCCTTAGGAGATTGGGTTGACTGTGTCTTGACTATGGTAGGTTCTGGGCTTTGGTTTTCCGAGGTGTTACTTCGGTTTTTAGTGGCTTTTAGACTTCCCCCCCCCCTTTTTGACCCTGTTTTTTCTTGCAACCTTCCTCTCAAGACGCTGGGCCTTCTTGAGGTACGATTCCTCCTACTTTGTTTTTTCCTTCTAACGTCGCACTGTAGGGATTGGTGGATTACTTATCACGACGTGCCGAATTTGCTCGTTGTCACCACATTCCTGGAAGAGTTGAGCTGACAGTAGGTGTTTGACTCCTTCTTCTCATTGTTCCCCCCTCTGTTTCTTATTGGTCCCGGACGCTTTCCCCCCCTCTGTTCCTGGCGCCGCGGCCGTTTCACGACACTAGGAACTACGTAATCCTATCTCTAATCCTTGTGAGAGCGACGGATTTATATGGGCAAGGTTCTGCCCTGCATCTCTTCCAGCTTCTCTTTTCCCCCTTCCAGTTTTCTTACATGCTGCCATAAGTGGTAACTCGGGGCGCTCACCTTCACCCGACAATTGGTCTTCCTGATCCTTCGCCCTTTCACGTTTGGTTCCTACCAAAGCAACAGTTCCGCCTTGTTCCCCACCCTTCTCCACACCACCCCCTTCCTGATGCCTCAGCATCACCATGCCCGGCGTCTGCACCCGTGGGGCAAAGTTAAGGGTTTTCCCGGTGGCCATTTCGGAATATCGGCCCCCCCTCCCCTCCTCCACCCGAGGCCTCCTTCCTCTCGAGTTTCCATTCCGACCCTCGACATCTTGCTCGCCCTATCACCCACCGTTGCGAAGATACCCGGTTCGCGAAACTCCGCCACCCTTGTGCGAATTCTAACCAATCTTCCTCTACGGTCTTCCCCTCTTCTTAACATCGCGACAGCGAACACCGCTCTCCGAGGCGCTAGCTGATTTTTCCGAAATCAGTGTCACCTTGTTTCTGCACAGCAGGTGGCGACTCCCTCCTCCCCTCCCCCCCCAAATCCCAAAGACCACAATCTCCCCCCCCACGCCTACGCTGTTTAAATAAAACCCCCCTCACTCTTCTCGAACGGCTACTGGCATCCTACAACTAGAATAAAGGACCCCCCTTACCCCTCTGTGTGTTTCCTCCTCTTCTGACCCCCCTTATCTAGTTCGATTTCGGCATCGCGTTCGCCCCCACTACAAGTTAAGAAGGTTGTGGTTCGACGGGCCGAGCTGATGGGGTGAAACTGATGCTCTTTCGTTTTATTGCTCCTTCTCTGATTTAGAGAGTGGTCGCTAGACAAATTCTTGGTTTAATAGAGACCAAAATTCGTAAATTCAGCGCCGGTCCTTCTCTCTTTTTAGTCCCCTTCCCCTCAATTTTTTTCTTTTCTCTTCTGACAGTTTTGCTGCGATGATGTAGAGTTTTGGAATATAGGAATTTAAGTCTTCTCTTTTCGTTACTCAGGAGGACAGTGCGGGAGGTTAAGCAAGCCTCGTACGTTTTCCTTCTCCCACGTTTAGAGGGAGAGGTGTTGAGCCCCCTCCCAGTGGGCCCGTACAGAGCAAAACGTTTTTCGCTCTCTTCCGCTCCAGACATGAACTTGATTGACCCTCACTTAACTTTCTGACCCCTCTTAGGGTAGTTCAATAACCTCCCCCCTCTTCTTGCCATGAATCAAATGAAATCACATTTGAGTCCCTCCAAGTACTTTCTTTTGGTCTGCGCATAGATTGTTGATTCCTCCCCTTCCCCTTCTTCTTCGTATTTTTTAGTCTTCCTCCTTCATCTTCATCCGATCGACTGCGATGACGGTACTTTACTACGGATGAATAGAACCCGCTTTTTTTTCCCCATGAGCCCCAAAATCGCACTTCCTGTTTTCGGAGTCGACAGCGATGTCCTGATGAGTCACTGGCTTCTTTTTATTACCGCCGGTCCTTTTACTCAAAAACTGCTTAGCTCTAGCCTTTTCCTCCCTTCCTCCTTTTTTTTCCTCCAGCTCTTCCGTTTTAGGAATGTTTGAAGACAGCCCTGGCGCAACCGATTTCCGTTCATGGGG
>Ga0179593_1434240_pt1 | contig 10422 bp, 11 predicted proteins | sample CZODoug2_1_08_16_FD_185931 | JGI IMG/M metagenome (GOLD analysis project Ga0179593, IMG submission 185931) | Vadose zone soil fungal communities from Angelo Coast Range Reserve, California, USA - CZODoug2_1_08_16fungal (PacBio error correction) | ecosystem: Environmental > Terrestrial > Soil >... | reverse complement strand
TTATCGCTTTTTCCCGATGCGTCGTGAACACCCCCAGTGCCTATGCCAAACCCGTTCAAATATGCGCCCGGCTGATTGGCGGCGTCGGGTCACCCCCCCTACAGGCCGTCCTGACATTCTTCCCTCAGAGTTCCCTCACGATTTCCCCTACATTTCTTCTTCCGCCCCGAAACAGTCATCTCTGTTTATGTTAGGCGCGTATTATTTTCCGAGCTTCCATCAGTGATGACTAGCGACAGTTCTCTGTTTGATTTTCAGGTGTTTTATAGGTCGTTTTCGATCTTTTTTCTCCTTTTCAATCGATAGTTTTATCGGCTGTTTTCTTTTCGGTTCCATATGGCGCCTCCCCCCATCCCAATCTTATTCTAGTTTTTTTTTTCATAGCACCCCCCCCTAGATTTTTTGATTTCCTTCTTTCCACACTTTCTCAGGAAGTGATTTCAGATGAGTTGGTGTGTGAAACTTTCGGCCGAAGTCATATTCACCTTAGACCACTCTTAGGCGCCCCTACCCCGAGAATGACTGACCGTCCCCTTTCCCCCATTCGTTTCTCTTCCCATGTTTGACCTCTGCTCAGGTACGGCCTACTTTCGGCGACTTCGCAACGGCCGGTCCCGGTTTTCCACGCACCCACTTAGGGGTGTTGTCCCCCTCCTTTACCACCCTTGCTCGCCTTTCTTTCTTCCCTGCAGCGAGCCCTTGCCTGAATGGTATTACCTTCTGCAATTTCCCCGTGACCCCCATGGTCGCCAATTCCCTGTATCGGTCATAACGAATCCTTCCCCAACTAACCCCTTCCCCCACACGTGATAGTCACATTTTTTTTTTTCTGCAAGTGAAGAGTCCAAGACGATGTTGACTTCTCGCGTCCGCTCGAGCCCCTTTGAGCGCGCCGTGAAAGGTACAACAAAAGATTTTTAACCTTACTTCCACCCCCCTTCTCCTTCCTTGAATTTAGAGATATGCGGCAGGGGCGTAATGCGCGAAGAACCCGAGTAATGTTCTAACCTGACCCTTTTTAGCACTTTTTTTTTCTCGAGGCCCTGACGTGATTTTGCTCCTTTTTTCTCCCTCCCCCGATGGTACGACTGATCTCTGCTTCGATCGCTTTTCCTTGTTCGCATCTTTTTGACGAAGTAGTGGGATTCTCGTTCCCTAACTCCCTTTCTACATTTGCTTTCCCTTCCGTGAATTTTCCGCATCGAAATTGGTCGTGGTCCCGTTTCGGCCCCCTTCACAGCGAGGTCTTGCTTGTTCGTTTGACCGCAATCTTCTGATTCTCTCCCCTCAATTTATGAGCAGGCGAGCTTTCATTCCGCGACCGGATTCCCTGTCCTCTCATTCCTCCTGGCGCCCCCGGGTTCTCGAACCCTAGGTTTTTTGCCGCAATTTTGCTGGCGGGCCCCTTTCTTTCCCCGTCAAGTGGACTTATTCCCCCTTCTCGAGAGGCTGGTCGATGTCGACGAAGGTAATCCCTATCTTCTCATTCTGTCGGCGCTATGAGGATTACGTCCTTCTCTTTAGTGCCTTGCCCCGTTGACCTCCCATGCTTTTCGTTATACTTTTTTACTACTGCTCAGGGTTCGAGAACCTTCCGCTTTGATTCTACCGGATACCCGGATTTCGTAACGCCCAAACTCGCATCTATGGTCCCGTAGGATGTAACGCCGTCTGAGGAATTGTGGACTTCCCTCCCAGAAGCCACCCCTCCCCCTTTCTCTTTTTTTACGATTTTCGCTTTTCCTACTTGATTGGAGCGTTGTGTAAGATCTAAAGTCTTATGATGTCCTCCCCCCTTTTAATTTCTTTTCTCTTCCTTTCTTTTTTTTGAATCGATCATTCCCGTTTTTTTCCCTTCGTTTTCCTTTTTTTATGCGTCCGTCCTGTGAAGATCCTTACCAAACTCTTTTCCCCCCTTACTTTAGATATTCAACTTTTCTTCCTTCCTCCTCGTCCGGCAATATCGAAGCTTTCTACGGCGCTTGACGGAGTCGAAGACCACTCTCTTCTTTCTCCTTCATCCGTTGTTGTTTTTGTTTTCTCTCCAGATTTTTTTTTATTGCCTAATAGAGGATAGAAGTTCAGCCCTCTTTCTAGATTGCTTCCGTTTCTTTCTTCCCTACAACCAGGTTGCCATGATGCTGACGGAATTATTTTGGAGTTGCACACTGTGTCCTACGAAGAAACAAGTGCCCGCTTATCCTTGAAACGTGTTCGTAATGAAGATTCACTACCGGCCGCATCAAGAGCAGCCTTATGTTACCCTTCTCGCATTAGCTCTTCCGTTCCAAATCCGGCCAATACGCGAGTCCCTCACATTCCGATAATAGTTTTGCTGGGGTTTGAGGATTGCTCCTCCCCCCTGGCCTCCTTCTATAGTCTTTTCTTCCAGACGCTGCTCGTCAGTCAGTAAAGCGGACTTATCGGTATCTGGCCCTTTTCGACGCGGGATGCAGTTTCGAACCCCAATGATGTCCATGCCTTTCTATCAAACCCCTAGTATTCTTCCCCTCCGTCCTGCCTTCGACGGTCTGCCACGACCTTTTTCATGACTGAATCCTCGATGTCGTTCCACCGAATGCGTTATCGGTTTCACATTTTGACAGGATTGCGACCCATCTTCAATACTTCGCTCCAGTTTTCTACTCCGATAAATGCTTGGGCAAGGTCCAGCAAGCCCCCCCGCTCCACAACCGTTTAGTTCGTTCCCATTGCTAAGTTTTTATGATTCAATTTCATTCGGTTTCCTTCTTCCGGCCTGACCCAATTTTCCATGCACTCCGCCCTTCTTGGAGCTCCGAAAGACGATTAGTAACTCCTCCACCTTCGCGTTTTTTAGTTTTACATGCCCCTACCCTGTGTCAGGACTCCCCCCTTTGCCTTTTCCATTCGTTACAGTCAGGTCACACTTGCGCCTATCCTTTACATCGGCGCCGCCAGGACCGCCGGCTGCAATCACCGCCTCCCGGTTTTTTTACCGTTGACATATAAATCCCCCCATATAAATGGCGAGTTTTTTTCCCCCCTCTGTCCTTTGGCTTACGCCTTGTGGGCGGAACATCAAAGCGATCAGGGCCTGACACGAACTATAATCCCAATTTGTTGGGCCTCAAAAGGCCCTTCCCTATTTCTTTCTTCTCGACTGCCCCCCCCTCCCCTCGAGCATTGGTGAGTCCCGAGTTGTCGTTGGGTTGCCTAGGGACGGCAGTTCTTCCCAATTGCAGTCCTTAGAAGTTCCCCCTTCCCTCTTGTGTACGTGCGCCTTTTTCTTCCCCTCGCTTGACGTTTGCTTGTTAGAACACCATTTTTTTTTTTTAGCCGTTGGCGCAGTGTGCGTTTATCCTGTCCGTTTCTAAAGCGTCGGGAAGTTGATTTGCGACGCATCGCCATTGTCCGCCGGTTTCCAGCAGGCATGCTTCGGATCGTGATCGAGCTCTTTTCTATACCCATTTTTCTTTGTTAACTGCACCACGATTTCTTTTGCGCCACCCGGGTTTGCGGCGTTGTGCGCGTCTGCCAAAGAATGCGTACCGGTGGCGCACTCTTTAAGACAATGGATCATAATCCCTGCTTTTTTTTTTTCTTACTCTTTACGTTCCCCCCCTTTTTTCCGTCGATCGAGGCACGCTGGGGGTCGGCGTGTCCTAGGACTAACCAATTTCCCCCCCCCGCCTCCCACACCTGGTCCCTCCTGCTGATAGATGTTAATATCATTCCCCTCCCCCCGCTTAGTTTTTTTTTTTCTCGCGCCAACATTCCCATTCCTAGGCGGAGGGAGCCTCCTCTATTGATCCAGCCGTGACCCGCCAATCCGTTCAGTACCCCCACCGCATCGATTTCCTTGTTTTCTCGACCTCCTATAAAAAATTCCATAACCCACAGATCATTTCACTGATCCCCAAGTCATACCCTTCATTCCAATCTTTTCAACTCAGACGACATCGGCTTTTACGTTCAAAACCCGTCCGCAGGTCCTTTTTTTTTCCCTGCCATCAACTTTGCACCTCTGATTTTCGGTCGACTTCCCGTTGATTGGGGATTTTTCCCCTCTGATCTTTTGTGTTCCTCTCCCCTTCCCTTTCTCCTCCGGTGAGCAATTCCCGAGCAATTTTTTTGAAAAATAGGGCACTGGGTATCCGGGTTTTGTGCGCGCACCTTGCCCTTCGCCCCCCTTGAGCGTTAAATTCTTTCTATTTTAACTCCTCTTTTTTTTTTTTCTCTCTGACTTCCTCTTAGTTTTCGATGCGAATCTTCCACCCAGAACTCCTAGCAACCCAATTCCTCCCCATTCCACCAATGCCCCCGGTTTCTCACAGTGCTCTAGGGCACCACCCCCCTCAAGCATGTCCTGAAAGCAGGTCCTTTTCCGAGGCGCATCTATTTTGTCTTGCAGTTTTGATCTGCGTACTTCGAACGTCCTGCGGACCGTTTGTTCGGGCGCTCCGCCCTGTCGTCTATTTGACCTCAGCGTAATTACCTTCTTTATTTCTCGACTTCTCTGTGGTTTTCTTTGGTCTTTTGATTCTGTGTCTCGCTGGCTGTCCGCAAATCGATGAGTAGGCCTGTATCGTCCTGCTTTTTTTAAAATATCTGCGCCCGCCCATCCTCCCTATGTCTCTCCGTTTTTTTGTTCTTTTCATCACCACCACACTCGATTTTTCTATTTTCTCTCCCCCCCGCTATTTAGAAGGCATTTGCACGATTCTTTCTCGTTGGCTTAAATTGCTTCCGAAGTCTATGACACCCTACTACCCTTTCTTTCAGAGATCTCCGATCCTCTCACCCCGTCGTCCCCAGTTATTACGAAATCTTACCCTAGTGCCTCGTACTCTCATACTTTCGGCGAATTTTCCTTTCCTCGAAAGTTTTCTTTGCTCCCTCACTATTTTTCCCCTTTTCCGATCCCACTTTTTCTCCCGGCGCCTGCGAATCACGACCGCGATGCAATGACTGCTTACCGGCGGCAATGTCTTACCTTGCGTCGCCCGGCCTTAGGTATACTACCCTTTTTCTTTTCCCCCGTGAGTAACCCTGGTCTATCCACAAACATTTTTTTCTTCCTAGCAGACCAGTCATCTACTGTGACTCCGTCCGTTCTGCTCTAGGCAAGGCTCTGGCGTAGACTCTTTTCTCTCCCCCACTCTTCCGGTCTCTCCTTCCCCAACAACGGTCGCCTCGGGCACTTAGTTCTCTGAGGTGGGAGATTTTCAGTCCTCGAAGAAGTAAGGTACTTTCCCTGAACATGAATGGATATATTTTTTCTGTTTTTGCGATCGGCTGATTTTTGAGGGTTGCCCGCTTCGTATCACTGCGATGGACCTATCATGATCTCTGCTCATTCCGGTACCTTTAGCTTTCTTTGACCGTCGAGGTATTGCCTTCCCCCTCTTCCCTAAATATATCCCCCCCCTTTCATGTTTTAATGACGTCTGAATGTCAGCATTTCATAGGTCGTACGGTCCGTCGGCCCTGAAAACGTAGGTCTTTTGGTGTCTGTTGTCTCCAGCGACCCCTTCCTACTTATGCCCCCTCAGGCTTTGCGCCCCTTTCTCGTTTTTTTCATTCCCCGACTTTGACTAACTGAATCATTCCGCATTTCTCCCCTTTTAACTCGGTTGTTCCCGGCATTGGAGGGCTTCTCCCCCTCAAGGGGATCACTTCATTAGCCTTCCTACTCTCGTCGCTTTTTTTTCTTGCCGCTTTAGAATCCGAAGCATTCGCGGTCGGCGTAAGAGGATGCCTCCTGCTGTCTTTGCCGTGTCCTTCTAACGTTTTTCCATCCTTTCTTTTTCGATCCTAGGGGTTAGAATTTTCCCATGTTATCCCCCTGAAGTTTGGTTCTCAAAACACTCATTTCAGCTTGAGGCCCGGCCCGGATCGTCATCGCCAACTCTCCATCTTTCTGCATCCGGTGTGACCATCGGACACGTCCTTGGGGCTGGCACATCACTCCCCCAACTACCCAGCTTTCTATTCTTTCATGGTTTTTTTTCTCGCTCTTGTGCCGGATGGAGCTTTTTTTTGCAGGCGAAAATGCGTATGCTGTCGCGGACCTTCTGTCTAGGAAGGTTTTCGTTTCCTTCCCTCTCTGTTCCATCCTTCCTCCATTCCCCTGTGTCTGCGTCCCCCCCCATTTTCGCTCCCTTCCAACAAGAATCCCATGCCCTTGATCGGCAACCGTGGTCGTCCTGCCGACGTAAGGCCAACATCGCTTTTTTGCGTACGTCGCTTCCGGCCGCTTCGTCGACACTTATGCTACCAGACTACCCTAAGTTGTTGTTGTGATTCCTCCCTTTCCCGAAGACTCGCTTGCAAGTTTTTTTTTTCCTTGCCCTCTTCGAATCCGCCTTCTCGTTCAGGACGACCCCGGGGCCGCTCGTCACCCGGGAAATCTTTTTTTGGGGACTGGCGATTGGCAAATTTTGTAATTCAGTATCAAAAAGTGTCCTTATTTTCTTCCCCCTTAGGACCTGCAGCGATCCCGAACCGGTCGACGTGAGTAGAAGTGCGTTTACTTTTACGCCTGGCCTTTCTACTATCACTGCCTAAAATACTTCCCCCGATAGCTAATCCGACCCCCGTCACCCCCCCTCCCCTTGCTACATCCCTTTTTTTTTTTTGGGTTGCTTTTGCTTGCGCATCACTTCCTCTGGCGCTTAGCTCGTATTCCAGCTATTTCTTTTTCCTAGCCGATGCCGTTCTTTGGTTCTCCTGCTCCCCCCCTTGTATCCCGTTCTCGCACCTTTTTCGTCGTTTACGCGACAAGAGGACATTTCGCTTCGAACGTTTATGCAACTTCACTCCGTTGAATTACAGTCATCCTAGATTTTTTTCCCTGTCCCCTCGAATTAGACTTTGTTCGCCTTTTCTGGGAGAATCTACCATTTCGCTCTCTCAGTTTCGACTCCTGTATCCCTTCTTGGTGAAGCAAGGCCATACCGAAAATTTTTTTGCCCCCTTTCTTCCCCCACCCACCTCTTTCCCGTAGACCTTTCTTTTTTGTCTTCGACTGGAGAATTCTTTAGTCCTCGGAATTTTCCAACCCCTTTTTGTATCGCCTGCCTCCTATGGACGTTCCTCCTAATGCTTCTTTCCTCCTAGCCCGACCTTTCTTTTTGTTACTTCTTTGACCTGGGAACGGACGACAGCCGATGCTTGCCCCTGCCCACACTTCCCGGTCCTCCAATTTTCTCTCTATTGTAATCTCTTCATCCTTCCTCCCTCCCCGGCCAGTTTTTTTTCAAGCCGCGCAATTTCCGGATTTCATCAGAAATTCTTGAGAGTCCCTACACGGGTTAACTTTCGCCCCTTTCTCCCCCTGAATACGGACCCCCCCCGTCTCTGCTTCACCATAACATATAATACCCCTTTGGGTCGACCGAAGGCTTCTCTTCGCAATGACCGCCGCGAGCCTGCGTATTCCTCAGAGGAGGACCCCTTGGTGGGGGCATGTTGACCTTTTTTTCCCGGACGGAGTTTTTTCCATCTTGTCTCTTTCCTCGAGAGGAGCTGGTCATCGCTTATTCGCTTTCCTCAACACCCGTTTCTAGCCGTTTCGCCCTTTGTTGAGAGAATGGGTCCTTTTCTCCCCGAGATTCCGTTTTTTCTGACCCCTTTAAGTTTTTCCGTTTTTGCCCAGGCCTTTGATAGTGGGATAGTGAGCGGCAGATGTCGAGTCCCTTTTGGCTGTGTGACATTCACACGTTGTAAGGTTATGCTGAACACCCAGGGATAGTTACCAACTTTCTTATCTCTCCTCAAGTATCATTGTTACCTATCAATATTTTTCTGGCGAATCATCCTTAGGATTCAATTTTTTCCGTAAGTGCCCGCCTCGTCTAGTTTCCCTTCCTATGGGTCTGGATTTTTTTTTCCCCAACTTTCTTTAGGTGACGCCCCTTTCCACACCCCCGTCTCCCCTCATCTTTGTCCCATGCATGATGATAGCTGGTTTAATAGCAGAGCCCCTTCTCGTTTTTGTGTAGTACCCTTAACCCACGGATCATAATTCGGCTTTTCATTGGGAGTAGACTTCCTTGAAATACCACCGCTGGGACCCTACCCCCTTTTTTTACCAACGCATCGCCTTTTCAGGTCTTATTTCCTCCCGATCCCTAACGCCAACACCTCGCACTTCCTCTCAGTCATAACTGAATGGCCCCCCCTCTTCTTTACCCAACTTCCGCCTTTGACTGCCGAACCTACCGGTCCGCAGGACTTCTGGAGGATGAGTAACATTTTCTGCACCTCTTCCTTCCTTGACTCGTCCAGGTCTTCCTTGTTTAATGAGGGAAGTTGCCCTTTCCTCTCCCTTTCTTCCGATTTCGTCACCTTTTTCCCGACTCTTGTTTTTCCTCGGCATGGGTCCTGTGTGGCGCAAAATCGCATGCCGAGCGTAAATCTCTCCTCTTTTCCTTCCTTTCTTGTGTGGTTTCGATCTCTTTTTTTCCCCTGATGTCTTGAGGTCTTTTTTCCCACCTCCCCAGGCATAGCCCCCCCTCGCGTCAAATCGCGCCACCGGGATCAAGGGCGTTCGTCGTTTTCACACCGTGAAGCCGACGCCTTTCCGAGGCCTCATAGGGTTCCTAACTTTACTCAGTAATCGAACTTCCCTTCTCTGTCTTTTTTAGCCATTCTATGTCTTCTTTTGCCCGATCGCCTTTTGACAGGCAGAGATTTTGAGCCGCTTCGGTGTTTTCCTTAAGGTTGGTCTTTTTTTCGTTCTAGTAGCGCATGTCCCCTATCTTCTTGTCATAGGTTTATTTTTTTCATGTATGTGTATGGGTCCAATACTTTTTTTTGACCTCCAACTTTGCCCGTTGTGTTCGGTCCCACCCAAAACGATTTTCGATTTCCGTCTATTACACAGGGCTATCCGCATTTCATTGCACCTGCTTAGGTTTATAGGGGGCCCAGTGAGTACCCTCAGTCACCCCTTCTTTTTCCCCACCTCCAGACCCGTTTTTTCGTTCAGCGCACGGCATGAACGTCGCTTGCCTCCAAGGCGTCCTTTCGTCCATTCGGACATCTCTCTTCCGCTTATCTTTTTTCTGCCTCCCCAGGTCCTCCGGCCATTGGTTTTCCTTTTGGCCATCCCCCCCCTTCGTGGTGGCTGGCAACGATCGGTGGACTCTCTTCGTCCTACGAGCCTCTCTCAATTCTTTCTACAGGCCGTTTAATGTAGTACATTTCTTTCCCCTGCCCCCATATTTTCTAAGATTCGCGCCCCACGGCTTACCACCAACGGTACGAACAGGTTTTATCCCATTGACGTCAAGCTATTTTTCCTTCCTCAGTTCCAGCCCGAGGACCTTGATCTTTTAACTCAGCCCCCCTCCTGCCGTCCGATTCAGGACCCCACCCAAGGTCCGCGGGAATTCTCCTGCTCCGTTTCTTGGCTCTTGGACGTTCCTCCTATACCCCTCCTTTTCTTACCTCACCGCCTTGTGTATTAGATTAGTGCGCTTAGCTTTCTGGTAGTTCCAACTTTCCCCGATGGACCCCGCATGATCTGCTGAGATCCGGGACCTCGCGTTTTCTTTGCAGTTTCTCTTTCCTGGCGGATCTTCTGCTTTTACCAGATCGCTCCCCCCATGTCGAAAGACGTTTCAGTCAGGTCTTCTATCAAGTATCGTCGTTTCTGCCCGAAAACGCGATTTTTTTTGCGTCGTGCGGCGAAGCGTCTCTTTTCCAGACAGACATGTTTGAGCCGTCTGCGTCCTTTTTTTATTCAGTCCCTCTTTTGACTAAATGCAATTTTTTAATCCCTTTTTCCGGGTTTCCCTCCCTCGGTTGTTGCACCTTCCATTTTTGTTTGGTGGACTGCTGCCATGCAGTTGGGATCGGATTCGACCTGATCTCGCTTATTGGCTTCATGTCTCCCTAGGTTTTAGAATACCAGATTCCATTTTTCCGGTAGGAGCCAAGAGTGCTTTTCCTCGGCTTGCCCCTTTCCCTTCCGCGTTCCTTTTCCTTGATGCGATACTATTTGGTTCGCTCAACTCCAGCAGGGTGAGAAACCTGCTCGTTTTCGGTCCCTGATACACTGCATTTTCTTCATTCGGCTATTTCTAGAATATATTTTGGCCTCCCCGCTGATGACCTTCCCTCTTCTTGTTGTCTCGCCCGCTAACCACCGCACAAAATCGTTTTGAAGAGGTTCGCTTCGATATTGCCTATTGTAGGTTTTGAAGGCTCCCATTTCTTTCTTTAGCCCCCCTTTCCTTTATCTTTACTCCCTTTTTGGTCTTTTTTTTTCCTTCCTCCGTTCCGCTCATCGGCACGTGCTTCGTCCACGGTAATCTTCCAAAACCTGTGTCTCAGTCATTGCTATAGGTCCACCAAGTGGTAGTTATAACCTGACCCTCTTCAAGGAAATATTACTCTTCCAACACTTTTTTGCCGACGATGTTCTACGTGACC
>Ga0179593_1384760_pt1 | contig 10422 bp, 10 predicted proteins | sample CZODoug2_1_08_16_FD_185931 | JGI IMG/M metagenome (GOLD analysis project Ga0179593, IMG submission 185931) | Vadose zone soil fungal communities from Angelo Coast Range Reserve, California, USA - CZODoug2_1_08_16fungal (PacBio error correction) | ecosystem: Environmental > Terrestrial > Soil >... | reverse complement strand
CCCCCCAGGCGAAATCCTCTTTCCCTGTCTTCATGTTTTTTAAAGGGGGGCCCACCCCTTTTGCCCCCCCCTCCCTGGTTAGTCTTCATTCTTCAACTCTACCGAGAGCTGATACGGTTCTCGCGTTCCATGATTTTTAAGCTTTTATTTCTTGAAGCTTTTTCCCCGGTCCGGATAGTCTTATAGTACTCGGTAAAGATTTCCTTTCATTTTTTATTCCCTTCCCCAACCCTCGCCTTTATTTTTCCTGCTTCCCTCGCAGCCCCCCTGGTAAAGAGTTAGGACGGGGCTTCTCTTGTTTCACCGGCTTCTCCCCCTCCCACGTTTTTCTTAAAATTTCCTTCTTTGTCCTTTTCCCTCCTTTTTTACTTTTTGGTTAGCGACTTCCGAGCTCTCAAATGATTGATTTTTTTTGTGCCGGCCCCCACGACCGAGTTTCTTTTCCCCTGGTGTCTCCCAAATTCTTTGGCCGCGAGCGTTTCTTCTCTTCATCCGTTCTGTTACTTCAAGGCTTTCGTCATCCCTTCCTGATGACAATGTAAAAGGCCGGCAAGTTCCCTCCCACGTCTCCCTCCTCAGCTTTGTACCCATTTCTTTTTTCCTTGGATCCATGGCCGCTGTACCTTTAGTGAAGCTACCGTCCCCCTCCTGTGACCCCCCTTCTGTTTTTTTACGAAGGTCTATACTCCCCGGGCCTAGTACCCCTGTTCCTCAGTAAGCGAAGAACCTCTTTTTGGCTGCGTAGTCCTAGTCCCCCCCCATTTCTCGTTTTGGCGGTCCTTGGCCTCTGCTGTTTTTCTCCTGTTTATGGATGATTAAACCTGCATTAAAGGTTTTGCTTTACCCTTCTCCCGCTTGTATGCTTCCCGCAACCGGACTCAGCCTTTCAGTGCTCCCCCTTTTTGGTTACAGCGCACGTCTCTTTATACCCCCGGAGCTGCTGGCAACGCACCTGAATCCCCCCCCCAACAAGGTTTTTTTTGGCGCACCGGCAATTAAGGAGTAGCCCCATTTGATTTGGTATATTCAGCTGGCCCTGTTTTTTGGTTTGTTGAATGAAAGCGTAGCGGCTTTTGTGCTAGTCTCTGTCCATTCTATGCCTCCCAAAGTTCACTCGTTCCTTTCGACCTCCGACCACCCCCCCATTGTTAACCCCCCCCTTCCCTACGACGCTTGGTCTCCTTTCCTTGGTTCCTAGTTTTTTTCAGGTTTTTTCTACATCGTCGTGACTGCCTGGTCATCGATTAGAGATATAACTTCCCAGCCCCTGCAATACGTATCCGTCCTCGGTCTGATTAGCTACATTGTTCGATCACGTATCCCAGCAATTAAATACTTTGTGGCCCTGCAATCTGTTTCAGCTTCCCTTCACGATTTTAGGACATACGATTCTCCTCTTACCGCTTTGTCTTTCGATGTGACGGTCTGTTGCGCCTTCATAGTGTCGGCGTCTTCCCTCATCTCATGACCAGCCCCACTCGATGTCCCCCGCGGCATTCAGCCCGTCTGTTTTGAACTTTTGATTGTGTTCTCGCGGTTCCATGAGCCTCTTGTGAAACTTGGATTCAAGTTCTTTCTTTGTCTCTCATTTTTCTGATTTTTTCATCCGTTGATTGGTCTCCAGAATTCCGATCGTGGTTTTCCGGCAGTGGTCTTCCTCCCCCATGAGTGTTTACCAATAACAAAGCCCCGGTAACCATCTTCTATCTCCTCTTGATTATCGCGTTGCCCCACAATGCCAGTTCGGGCTCCGTGCTGTGTGTTTACCCCCCTCGAATTCACTTCTCGATCCCCCTTTAGTCTTTTCAGGAAGGTGTTATTTCACTTTCTTCTTCTTTGTCCTTTCTCCTGACGCTCACCTCGGGTTTTTCGAGTACTTCTCCGAGTTCACCCCGAGCTCGTCGTTCCAGCGTTTTTCTCCCGGCGAGCGGGACCAGAGAATTACCTTTTTGAGGCTTTGCATGTCGGCCTTCGGTTTTTTACGCTTTTCCGTGTAATTCCTCGCCTCTCGAACCCTGCTCGATCCTTTTTCCGGGTTTTTTTTGGATCAAGGAAGTGACGGTTTTTGACCCACGCCACCTCCTTGTGACTTTGCTGTTGGAGTCCTCTTCTCCCTTAGCTCTCTGCTCCACATGTCCCTAGGTAAGGACGTTTTCAGCGCCCTATGGTTTTTGACTTTGCTCCCTTCCACGCTGTTGTTCAAAACGTTTGTGAAAAGATGCGTGTCTTATTCATTTGTTTTCCGAGTATCAGTTACAGTGATTCTTTTCCCTTATCACATCCCCCCTCAGCATTCGTTGGCTCTAGTTCCAGTTCTATATGTTTTGAGCCATGCACTTCCGATTTTGTACGATCTTTCAGCTTTGAGTTGGACAAATTCCCTGCACGTTGTTTGTCCCTTTACCGGGTTTTTTCTCTCCACTCTATTTTCTCTCGGTAACGCCAACTTCTTCGAGCTATTTGCTTTTTTTGACACAATCTTTTGCCCTCTGTACGTCGATCTTTTTTTGGCTGCCAAAATGCCCCCAAACAATTTTTATAGTTCTTTGTCCCTTTTGATCTCTTTGACACTCCTGCCTTTTTCCACCTTACTCCCCCCCCACAAAACCCCCCCCTTTCGCCCCAATCCCTCCCCCGCTTTTTTTTTTTTAGAGTCGATGGATGTCCTGTGGTTAGTTTTGTCTCCCCCCCGTTTTTCCCCTTCCATTCGGAGATGTCACAGCGACTAGTTTGAAACGAAGGGCCACTGGTTTTCCCAGCCACAGTGAACGCTTTTGGGCGATACCATCAGGCGCCTGCCATTTTCGAGCTTCTTTTGTTTTTTAATCACGGGGCAGACGGCTATTGGTTAACGTTACGAGCTCGAGTGGATGCACCGTCTTTTTTCCTAGAGAAGCCCTGCCTTGCTTCCCCAACCTTCGGCCGGAAATAGACTTCCCTGGTGGGCGGGTTTTTCTCAGTGGCCGCAGCAATCCTTCTCCGCCCCGTTACCGACTTACCAGATTTTTTTGTTTTTTGGTGGCGTTTTTTTGGGTTGTGGGTTTGGTGGTTGGGGGGGGTTGTTTTCCTGTGGGGGGTGGTTTTTTGTTTTGGGGTTTTTTTTTTTTTTTTTTGTTTGGTGTGGTGTTTCTTGTTTGTTTGTTGGGGGGGGGTTTTTTTTTCTTTGGTTGGTGGGGGTTGGGTGGGGTTGGGGGGGGGGGGGTTTTGGGTGGTTGGGTTTTTTTTGGGGTTTTTGGTTTTTTTTTTTTTTTTGGTTTGTTTGGGGGGGTTGGGGTGGGGGGTGTTTTTTTTTGGTGTTTTCGTTTTTGGTGTTGGGTGTTGGGGTTTGGTGGTTTTGTTCTTGGGTTGGGTGGGTGTTTTTTGGGGGTTGGTGTGTTTTTGGGGGGTTGGGGGGGTTCGCGGAAGTCCAAAGGACGAGGTGGGAGAAAATCCTTTTCCACGTTTTCGCTACCCTTGACACGATGCATTCCCTCTCCCAAATTGTTGCTGGAGTTCCCCCCCCCTTTGGCGGTACCCCCTCATGAGGTTCTCGCCTGCTCTGTCCCAAGTGCTTGGGACTTTTTTTTTTCTCTACTTCATGGTGTGCCGCCTCCTGCACGCCCCACTCCTTAAACTTTGGGCGTGTCGGCTGCCGTCAATTAATGGTCTTTCCCGAACCGGGCGAGGCTCTCCTTATTCTTCGTTGTTTCTCCCCCCCCGCCCGCCTGAGTACAAAATATGCCCGCGTTGATGCGCCCTTATGGGAACTCCTTGATATTTTCTCTGTTCTCTGGGCCGCTGCCCCGTTCACGCCCTTGCCTGCTCGCTACTGTCCGGTATCCTCTACTCGACTCGCTAAACCTGGGTTCTTTCCGTGCTCGAGACGGAATTTTTTTTCCGCACGAGCATTCAATTACCGGTCCTGTCACGCGGACGTCTTCAATGGCTCCGGAGCGTTGCCGCTGGATGGTGGTGAGCAAACTGGCTTTTGACCTTATCCCGCGATTAATTTCCCGTTTTGTGGGTCTCGCTATTCTGAGTTTCTTTGAGCTCGAACTGGCCTCTTTCTTTGATTGTCCTCCTTATTGTTTCGTCCCCACTTCTATTTTCCTTCAGATCAGCGGCGGATCCTGTCATAAGCAGGATTTACCCGCGGAACCCCTTTCGACGAAACTACGATCAGAGCACTTCCTCCGACAGGTTCCCACTGTGCTTGTCTCGGGATATTAGCAATTCGTTATTGGATGCATCTTTTCAGACAACGCGTCCTTTCTGATGCCGCTGACCATCGTTTATCTTTCATATTATTCTCACGCAGCGGGGGGCCCCCTATGGCACCCCACCCCCCAAATCCATTTTTTTCCTCCAGTACCATGATCCACTCGACGCAGAAGTTTTTTTGGACACGAGGGCTAATCCTCCAATCCCTGTCCAGGTTTTTACGCTTCATCTTTTGCTGCTTCCCCCGAAAATCTTTACGGTATTGCTTTTCTAAATTCTGAAACCCCTCGCTTACTCCGAACCAGATTTTACTTTCTTACGATTGCGGTTCTCCTTGTCCCCGGAGGCCAGATTGAGTTGTCTCTTTGAAATTCTACTCGCCCATTGTAAATGTTCATCCCGCGATCTTTTTCCTTTTTTTGAGCGAGCCTCCCTCAATTTGGAAGATTCGTACGCCTATACGGTTCAACCCTTAAGTGGTTTTTGGAATAGTTTTATTCACCCGTCTGAGAATCTTCTACATTCCGGCAAACCCCGGTGGAATCTCTACCTGATAGTACAGAGAAATCGTTTTATGAACTTTCTTGCCTAGAGAAAACGGGTTGTTGCGTTTGGATTAGTTGTAAGATTCCTAATGTTGGTTGAACAGGTTGATCTCGGCTTTCCCGTTTCGACCCTAACCGATGCGTTTGCGGGACTTTCAAGTTTTTGTGGGTAGGCCGACCCTTTTTTGACCCAAAAAATGTTTTAATGTTTTTTTTTTCCCATTAACAGGAGGTTTCGCTTTCGCTAGTCCCAGTCCCCGCTCCCAGCCCCTGATAAATTGGCCTCTTGCTTCGCCAATAATATGTTGGTCCTTGTTCCTTCGCTACCTTCCTTAAGTTGTACTTGTCGTCCCTGTGGTGCATATCTCCCTCTGGCCACCAAAGCCGTGCGCTTATTGCTATCTTAATGAATTAGGTTTTCTTCACTAAGTCCTCTTTACGCGTCTAACACCTCGGTCCATTCCTTCGCTCTACTATTTGCCTTGGCGGACCTGCGTCTTTTCCCTGCGTTGGAGCGTGCCGAACTCTTCAGCCAAGAAGCCCCTTCGTTCCGCTTGCCTCCCCCTTCTGCCCCTTTTGTTGGGCGTGCTTCCATAACTGCTGCTTTTGCCACGATCTGCTGTCCCACCTCTTTGGCGCCTCTCGGGAAGTCGCTACGCCTTTTTCGGCCTTTTACAGCGTGCAGGGCAAGGTCGCACCCCTTTGATCTGGTATCCTTCCGGTTTACCCCACGATCGAAACCTTCTTAAAAGATTTCCTGCGCCCTTCTGGAAATTATCAAGACTTATCCCCGCGGTTTCCACGTCTAAACTGTGCCCGAAAGGCCCAGTGATTTCAAAGGATAGGCTCCCATTTTTTCCTTTCTTGTTATGACGAACACTCTTACGAATATTTCCTCTGTTACGCACCCACCTGCCTCCGAGGTCGGCCCCCGTTGAGTGCAGCTATAGGTGTTTATCCTATTGACTTAATCAACGGAGGGTGCCCCCCCCATATCTTTGGCTTTGTGACATATGTTGCGCTTCCTGATTTATCTCTCTCTTATCCTCGTTGTTGGGTGCCCTGATTTTACCCAGCTTTAGCATCCCCCCTTTTTGCATCCCCTATTAATTACCTCCGTTGCTTTTATCTCTCTTTCTTAAAAATCCCCGAGACGCTGCGTTATAACTGGCGACGGTCCCCCCTGAGTTGGGTTCGATTCCGAGTTTCTGGTGAGTTTCTTGTTTCACAATTGTGATTCTTCTTCAACTGCGATTGCACCTTCCGGTAAGAGGTCGGTTTGTTATTTTCGGCCTCCTCTCGCTCTTTTTTCCTTTCTTTCCCGTGAAACCCCTCATTTTTTTCAAGAGGTTTAGGTTTGATGCTGCTCGTTTACCCGATCTCCCCTTTTTCTTCCCTTTTGACTGCTTTCTCTCAAGGCGACTCCCTGCTTCCCGATCGCAAATGCTCCTTCTTGCTTGTCGCCGCGCCAACTACCTTCGGTTGCCCCCCCCGCCAAGCGCAGCGATCTTGCCTATTAGTAACTTCTGCGTTCGGGATATTACAGTTCTTTCTCGCTCAATTCTCGTTGAAAAGGGCCTCCATCCTCATCTCTCGCCTCAGCAGGACCCAGGGTGTGATCTCCGTTTCATCAACTCCCTTATTCATGAAGCTGTCATCTAAGAGATTCTTTTTTTTTTTCCCCCCTTTTGAGGGAGGAACTACCTCCCCAGTGTCCTTCACCTACACCTAGTTAAGAGAATTGCACGTAACTGTCTTTTTGCGAGTACCCCTGCCCATCTCTCGTTGGCGCCTTTTACCGCTAAAGATCTCGAATGGTGTCGTGGGATGCGGTTCCAACGGACACTCCCCTTTGCAAGTAAGGTTCCCCCCTTAGCACGCTTGCTCCGCCTTCCCGCCCTTTATCCGCTCTTTACTTCCCCCCCGTGAACCGCCTCCGTTGTCTCCACCGACGCCCCTAAGCTGAGATTAACCTCTACGCCAACCCGTCCTCCTTTTCCCATTCTCAGAGAATTACATTTCCACACTTCCGGCAAGATTCTTTCCCTCTTCTGTCTCTCAACCTGAGGCTGTGGGGGTGCTCTGCATCGTACGCCCTTCATTCATTATAGGCCATTCAAACCTTCACCTCCGTTCCTGTCCCGTCTTCGTGCGTCCGGCATTTCCCCCAACTCTCTATTCCCTCCAGTCGCTCCTGCCCCTGCCGGACCTTTTATCTTTGTCCCGCCAGTCAGTCAACAGTTGTTTTTATTCCTCCGGTCAGCCGACCGCCAGTCCCGTTCCTGTTCCCTAAAGGAATCGGTTTTTGATAGCGCCTCTTTTTTTTTTCCTGAAGCCCGCCCGCAATTCCGTACCCCCTTTTCTTGGACCTACCCTTCTGACGTTCTTCCCCTTCTTTGCGGACGAATTATCCCCGTTTATTTTTTCTTCGTGATCTCTGTCTTGGATGCAAAACCCCCTTCTGTTTCTTCCCCCCGCGTGCCTCTACTCTGGACGGAAAAGCCAATAGTTTACCCCCCGGCCTTGCTCCAGTAGTCCATAGCCAATTGCCTTTTCAGCTCTTCACGCGACTGTCCTCTCCGTGCTGCCATCTGTGCTTGTTTTTTCCCTTTGGACATATCTCTTCTTGAGAGCACCTTGAGCTTCTCTTTTTCTCTCCGGTTCCACAGAATTCGACCCCTTTTTATCCGGTCAGCTGAGGTGTTACGTCCCATACTGTGTTTAACCCCCCCCCCCACCGAAGCTTAACCATTATTCTCTCGCCTTTTCGTCGATCCCCTCCCCCCCCCCACCAAACGGAAATCTTTTTTTAGCGTGGGTACGGTCAGCAGGTTTAACTATCGTCCTCTTACTTCGGCCCTATCCTCTTCGGCGTCAGGACCGGTGTTGATCCCTGGAGTGATTCTCTAGTGCTGTCCTTTTCTCCCGAGACAGCGCTCAATTTCCGCGTTCCTTTAGAGTCGAGAGCTGAGAAAACTCGCTTAGTGAGATTTTTTCCGAAGATGGGCACTGACACTCCCCCTCTCTTCGAGTCCTTTCATGAGTTCTGATCTCGGCCTACGGTTTTTTGTCCCCTTTCTTTTTTCAGGTCAGATTTTCCGAAGAAAGCTTCTCCCTTTATTGTGTTCGCTGTATACCCAGGTTAATTGACTCGTTTCTGTCCATCCCAATACCCCCCCCCCCCCCCCACCCCCCCCCCCCCCCCCCCCCCCCCCCCCCCCCCCCCCCACCCCCTTTTTTCGAATTCTGTTTTCAACTTCTAGGGTCCCCCCCTAATTCTATACGTGATCCACCGTCAAGTCTTTCAAGTTCCCAACCTCTTCTAGAAGTAGCCTTCTTATGGTGTTACCTCGCGTTCGGTCGCGTTTCCCCACCTTCCCCTCAGAGTTCCCCCCCCAGATTTGTGATCTTAAGGATAGGTGTTCGTTATACGTTCCCTTTCGGCACCTGATGTATCCCCCTTCTTTGTTTTTCGCCTTTTTGTTTTTCCGTCTTTTTCCGGCTTCGAGCTTTAATCTGCATTCTTTGCCACCGCTCAGGTCCCCCCCCTGTCCCGCGCGTCCTAAGCGCTTTTTTTTTTCTGTCATTGCCACCCAGTACTTCTGGCCCCTGTTTTCTTTTTCCTCTCCCCAATGAGAGTCACCATCCTCGGTTACCGTTCAAACTATCTCTTCTGAACCCTGCAGTGTTGCCCCCTTCACCAAGCCTTCTTCGTTTTCTTCTGTAGAGTTTTTTTTCCCTTCAAAAAAAATGTTCAACAATTGTTTCCCTTTTTCTAGTTATTTTCCCTCTTGGGTATTATATTTGAAATCTCCTCCTTTACATTTTTTTTTTCTTTAACCCCACCCCCCCCTCACCTCCCTTTTAAGCCACCCTCTCTTATCTTTTCCTCCCTCTTGTTGTGAGAGTTCTTTTTTTCCTTTTACTTTTGGGGGGAGTACCGCCCCTCCCTTTTTTGTCTATTATACCTTCCCCAGTCCCGGGAAACAATTAGACACAGTGAACACTTGGTTTTTGTTGTTCGATTCCACACACTTGACGAGCCGAGTTCCTTTTGTGTACCAAAGCAAGGCATTCCTAGAGCTCCTTCCTTTTGTACATGGTTTTTCTTCCCATATCTCAGTGTCTACGCCGTAAACTGCCCCCTATCGTCAGGCCCCTTGCCCCCCTTCAAGTGTTCCTCCCAAGCGCTTTTTCCCCTTATATCGTACTTGGGTTTTCCCCCTATGGACTGTCCGAAGTTTTCAGATATCTTTCACTCTTGACAACTACGCCGCCCTAATGTGAAGGCCCCCCAGGCCTCTTTTCCTACTTGCCGGTCATCACTTTTTATCCTACTTTTATCTTAAGGGCAACCCAATCTGTGCCCCCCCTTTTTTCCTTTTGTTCCAGATGCCCCCGAGGTACCCCCTCTTGCTCTTTAGCCTCTGGATGGCAATTTAAAGCGTTGCCGCCTGCCACGGATTCCTTTTTTTGAGCCTAGGCGGATACCCCTTCTCGCACCGGAGTTGCGTGTAGCGCACTAAGTCCCCTTGGATTACAGACCGACCTTGAGGATTTCCTAGCAGTTATTCGCGTTACGCTTCCTAACCACCCTCCGCCTAGGCGTCCCCACGTCGGTTTAGTTTCCTTCAGCCCCTCTGGTACTATCACTTTTAGTTTTTTTTTTGGCCAGTTCGCAGCGCTCCCCCGCTGGACGTCCAGTCCTATTTTCTCCCCTTTCCCCTCTCTACCTCGAAGAAACGTTACAAATCTTGTTCGATCTTGCCTCTCCCCCGACCGACGGCCATCCACCATACCCCCGCAAATCACTCTTTTTTCCCTACGGCCTGACGAACTCGAATCTATGGATTCTGTCCCCCTTTCATCGCTCTTGGTTGTTAGGCCCAACCTATCATTATCTTAAGAGGTTCCTTTCTTTTGGTGGCGTCGCTACTCGAATCTGCGACTAGAAGCGTCACGCTTTTGTAACCCCCTTTAGTCTTGGCGGCACAAACCCTCCGCTTCCCCGCGCTTTCGCCCACATTTTCGAAATTTGCTGAATAACTTTTTTGACAACGAATCTTTCCTCCGACAGAACTCCCTCCGTGATCTTATCGCAGTGTAATCTCCCACTTAAACTTCGCTCTCGGGGATCTTTTCACTCCTTCTTTTCATCTTGTGCTTCATTCGGGGATCCCCGAGGACTTGTCTTTTTTTTTTTTTGCCATCGCGTTTCTTGTCATCTCTCGCTCGAGGGCCAAGCGTTTCTTCCCATGGGAACAACCCGTTGCCTCCAAGTTTAACTCTCCCGAAGCCTTCAGAGTATAACCTTCTCCCTTCTTTCCCCTAAGAATTTGCATCTCGCTCAGCTGTTCTTTTCCACGAACACCTATGTTACTTTGTTGTCTTTCCTGCTCAAAACATTCCCCCTTTCTACTGAACCCCCGATTTCCCCATTCGGCGGTGAATTTTATCTATATCTCGCTCCCCTTCTGGAACCTGTTGGTCTTTTACACCTTCCTCCCTCTCCCCTCTGTCCTGATTGCGGCCCCATCTTCGTTGGATCGCTTTTTATTTTGGCTTCCTCCCCCCCCCAAAATTTTGAAGTTGATCCTTTCTCCTATTCGAACGCTTGAAGCGTTTTTTTTGCCCTCGATCCCGGCAGCCTCCTCCTTTAACGCCCATGCAGCAACCC
>Ga0179593_1364141_pt1 | contig 10422 bp, 12 predicted proteins | sample CZODoug2_1_08_16_FD_185931 | JGI IMG/M metagenome (GOLD analysis project Ga0179593, IMG submission 185931) | Vadose zone soil fungal communities from Angelo Coast Range Reserve, California, USA - CZODoug2_1_08_16fungal (PacBio error correction) | ecosystem: Environmental > Terrestrial > Soil >... | reverse complement strand
GGTGAAGGGTCCTCCGTCGGGCTCGTCGACCAGAGTTTCCCCTTTCTTGTTTTACCTTTTTTTCGGTCACTCTCTCTTTTTCCTCTTCCACTCTTGGTCATTTTTCACCTTCCCCCCCCCCTGGTTTTCGGGGTCCCCAGAGGAAGAATTTTGGTTTCTTGACTCCATGCTTCTTAGCGCTTCTTTGGAACATCGCTTTCTTGCTTCGACCGGTTTTTCTCTTTCATGCCACCCCATATCTCAACTGCAGCGTCCCCTTCTTTTAATCGGAGCGTTCTGCGTTGTCTCCCCTTCTTTCATTGAGAGTTCCAGTTTGATTCGGTGAAAAATCCTTCCCCCCCCCCTCCAGATTTGCCCCCTCGTCTTCTTCTTGAAGATCCCCGAGACGACCCCATTTCACGCATCCGACCACCAAGAAAGCCCCGCGGCATCTTCGCCGGGGCTGTCCTATTTGGCCGAAGCAACTTTTTTAGGAATCTTCTTCATTCCTTGCGTTTCCAGATCGCAACGACCGTCGCGGTTCATTCCCCTGTCGTCGGCTCCTTTCTCGGTTCCCAAAGAATATCCCACAACCCTCTTTCTATGCCCTAGCTTTCGACAGAAGGCCTGAGGCGTTCTGAGCGCAACGATCCTTTTTTCATGATGTTCTCCGAGCCCCCCCCCCCAACCAATGCGCCCCACAAGAGTCACAGCCATGCTCCACAACGGAGCCTGGTGCGCGCCTGTCGCACCCTTCCTTAACCGCATTGAGTCGGAGAATCCTGAAGCGGCTTTCCCCCTTCTCTCCCGTGGAATGTGGGGATGGTGTTTGAATTCTGGTTCTTCAGATTAAGACAGGTCGATTTGCCTTTTTGGCAACTCCCTTTCTCTTTTCTGATTCTTCTTCGTGTCCTCTTTTTCGATTGCAATATTTCCGCCGCGGAGACGTGCCGCCTTCCACTTTCCTTCTGCTGTCATCTTCTTCCGTTTGTTGGCGATGTGCCTTGTCCCTCCTAGACCTGCCGTGGTTTTACCCCCCCCTTCCCCCCCTCCGCGATGGCGATGAAACACAGCTTTTTCCTTGATTCGGCGGCGCGTCTTGACAGCCCCGCCAGAGACGCCGCGTTCTGTTCCGCCCCCCCTTGTCGACCTCTCTGGATCCACTTCTTCGTTTGCTATCGGTCGCTATGACTTCGACCTTGTTGACTGTTTTCCCCCAGCACAGTTTGGCGGATGTCCATTTAGGACTGCTTCCCTCGCAGATTAGGCTGACTTGCGTCAATCTTTTTTTCCCAGACCGCCTCGTTGTTTAAGTTCGCCTCTTCCCCTCGGTGCCTTATTCTGATTGCGCCCACCTTTGCCGCACCTTGTACCAGAGCTCCGTACCCCCCACCCTCGTTGTTTTTTTTTTTTGGTGTCGGAGACACCTTCTTCGGAAACCCCTTTCTAATCTTCTCGAACGCGGCGAGTCGGCTTCCTGCCGCTTTTCCCTCCTCTTATGTTCGCAAACCTCCCCTTTCTGCCTCTCCCTTTTTCCTCCCGGTTTTTCTTCCCGCCCTTTCTTGTACCCCAATGTGGTTGATTTCTCGGGTCTCCGGCGCGGCCGGTGATTGACCTTTCTCTTTTCGGCCGCGCTCTGAGATGATTCATCCCCCCCCCCCTCCTTCTGGTGCTTTTCTGCCCCTGAAAGATGTCATATCTCCCTTGGCTTCCCCTCCCTTGCTCCGCTTTCATCCTTCCATCGTTTGTTGTAGAGATTACCGGGAGGTGATGCATGAAGCATTCCCTTTTTTCCTTTTCCGTAATGTTGATTCCTAACCAGCCGTTTTGTTGTATTGATCCTCCTCCGGGGGCTTGCCGGCATTATCCCCCCTTAACCTGGTCCCTCCCTCTATCTCCCCAATTCCCCTTTGGGGTGAACTCTTTTTTCGACAGAGACGAGACCAGAGCAGGTTTCCTCAAAAGCTTATCGATCTTAGGAGAGGATTCTCCCGACGCCGAGATCTACTCCCCTTTTGTTTTCCTTTTCCTCCATTTTCCTTTTCTCATCCAACCCCCCCACCAGAATGGTGAAGAGCCTGGTGTGCTCACTACCTTGTGCGACCATTGAAGATTGAAACGGTCCCCCGTACCCCCTCGAGGATTTTCGTATATGCTCTTCCCTTCTTGATTCCGTCAAGGGCCTGTGCTTTACCTCTTCTTAATGGCCCCTTCCGTCGTTGAACCCTATCCCTTGCTGGTTTTGACGTTCAACACAATCTCAATCACTTCGTCTTTTTTCTTTCCGCTCTGCACAACCCCCCTCTAACCCAAACCAACACAAACCACCCACCCCCCCACACCCCCCCCACCCACATCCCCCAAAATTCGTTGCTACACAAACATCACCCAACCAAACCCGAACACCAAAACCCCCCCCCCCCCCCCCCCCCCCCCCCCCCCCAACCCACCCCACCAAACAGATCAGTACGTCGGGGAACCTCTCCCCTCAGATCTCCCCCCTTGAACGCGTCTCCAGAACTGCCCTCCCGTCGTCTATGGCGTTCTCCCGTCCCGTTCACGACCGCCTCCCCCTTTCTCTTTTGAGGAGTTTTTTTTTTTGCCAGCGCCTAGCTTCTTTTGGATTAATTCCCAACGGAAGCGCTCTTCCTTTCTTGCGCCCTACACCCTACCTCGTCCTGTCTTTAGCGAGGCAAGATTATTCGGGTGTCTTAGCCGGTGATCGGTATGGTAGTCTCTGATTGAGTTCACTTCGACAACCTCGTCACGCCCCTTCCTCCTCTCAAACGCGTCTTTCTTCCCTCACGGACGAGCCTGCTTCCAATAGACTCTCTAAGCCCCACATTTTTCCTTCTCTTGTATTTCATTCCTTTCCGATACCTTCGCTTTTGGCGCTCTCCCTTTCTTTTTGTTAAGCTTTCCTTCTTTCTGGCGAGCACGGCAATTTTTTTTTTTCCGCGTGTTATGATCTTGTTTGAGTTTTTTTCGTTCCCCGACTCAACCGCAAGCTCGTTTCCGCATCCCCCGCTCTCGGCATTATTTGTCTGACCTCTCGTCTTTTTTCCCTCTCCCCCTTATTCGAATCTGCGAGGTGGGCCCCTCGCGCGCCGCACCTTTGCCTTGACCGACGGCGTTTCCCCCCCCCGTTCTGGTCCGGCACGTTGGTTCACCCTCTCGTCTTCCTGCCTTTTTTTCTCCCCCAATCTGAGCGCCCTTCCCTCCTTTTCCCCTTCCGCATCTCTGGGGGTCGACTCTGAGCCATTTCTCTGCTCGTCCCTATTTCCCGGCCCAAGCTGTTGTCCTTCTTTTTGACAATCCTCCGGTGTCCTCTTGCCTGAAATCAGGGCGCACCTCCCCCCTCTCTACCCTAGATCAAGTTTTTCTTCACGCTGGTGACTGAGCTGAGCCCCAACACCCTTTTGTCGCTCTCTGTCGCCTGCGTTCGTCGGCTTTCCTGTCTTTTTGTTCCCTTTCCCACCTTATTCCGAACGTTTTTCTGCTTCGAGAAGGGCTCCGACAAGGTTCCAGCCCCGACGCCGAGCGCTCTCTTGTTCTCCCCGATCCATCCCCCCCCCTTACAGCATTCCCTTTTCCTCTCGTTTTTTGAGTCTGTCACTCTGTGACCCTTTACTCCTTTTGATCGTCAGACGCTCTCGTTCTTTCTTTTCCCGACTTTTCCTGTCACCTCTCCGCGGTGCTCACACAAATCGCATTATCCCCCTCTCGGGAAGCGGGAAATTTTTTTCCCCGAGCCCGTTTAGGCAGCGGACGTGAGTTTCGCGGCCTCCCCACTCGTCGACCGTGAGGGATGCTTGTCGCACAGGGGAAAACGCCGCCCTCACGTTGGGCATCTCTCCCCCCCCCCGGTAGACGTCTTTTTCCTCTAGATTCGCGTTTTGTCGCCCTCTGATTTCAGAATGAAGGTCCCCCCGAGTCTTTCCCTTCACCATCCGGCAAACGCTGATTTCCTGACTGGCTGTAACTGCCCTCGGCGAGGCCCTCACCAAATTTTCCAGATCTTTTGTCCGGTCCTATGCCGTTTGCTCTTTGGTCCTTCCCCTTGGCCGTCAAAGGGCGGTGACCCCTTCTTGACTCGGAAAAGAAGTTCCAGGCCCAGTATCGGAGCTTGCTCTTTCCAGCCCTTCTCCCCTTTTTTTTACCCCAACTTTCCTATCTCTTTTCCCCTCTTGTCTCTCGAGAAGCAGGTCCTAGCCCCCTGAGGAGTGATTTGCGGTTCTCCGACAGCATACCCCCCCTCCAGAACCTTCTTTGCCCGCACCGCGGACCGACCCCCCCTTGAAGTGTTCACTCGTCTTCTCCCGGCTGAAAAACAGAAGATTCCGTCGGCTTCCTGACCTTTTATCGATTTTCCCTCTCCCTAGACGTATTCCCATCCTGTTGGGTCGCGATCTTGTCTTAGATTAAGACGGGCTCCATTCCTTGCATGGTGCATCAATTTTGATTGGTGAGTCTTCAGAAGCCCTATCCCCCCGCGACCAGCCTGAGCTATTGCAGACTTCTGCTCCCCCCCCAACTCTTAATCATTCTTTGTATAAACGCGTTGGTTTGCTATGCTCTCCCCCGGATAAACTGTCGTTGGTCCTTGCAACCCTTTTCACCCCCTCCAGATTACCTCCCGAACTTTCCCCCTACAACAGACGAACCAGGTTAACCTCTCCTCCAGTACCGTTTTCCCCTCAACCGCTAGCCCCTCGGTTCCCTTCCCTTCCTTTTTTTTCTGTGATGTATCCCTTGATCTTTTTTTTTTGAGGCGTAGAGTTGTCTTTTCTGAATCTCGGACGATCTTCTCTGGGAGCTCCCTTTCTCTCCATTGTTTTCCTATTCCCCCCACTAAACGTGGAGGTTTTTACTTATCCTCCTTCGGCCAGGCTAAGGCTTGCGCTCTTCCCTCCCAGGTAGAGAGCCGACTCTTCCTCTCATACTATTCGTTTACCTTGTGACCGTTAGGGAACCCTTTTCTTTCCCCCCCTCTTGCCCGACCTACCTCATGTCCCTTGAGCACATGTAAAGATCACCCCTTCTTGCTTGTTGGGTTTTTTTCTTCTTCTTCTTGCGGATGAGTCAACCCAGATGTGAGCATATCTTTTTCTCGTCGCTTTCCATTCGGTTTTTCGATTTCTGGTAGGCCCACCCTGCTGTTGCCTCTCGGTCGGTCTCTTTCCCCTTCAGCTGCTTGGTCCCCCATTGTCTTGATGGTTATTGATTCCCCCTCGTTTCCCTCGGGCCCCCCAGGGGTTCTATTTTCCCTGCCCCCCATGCTAATGACCACCACGCGGTTGTGTCTGTGACCTCTTGCCATTCGGAAAAGATTGAATCGCTTCATTTGCATCAGCCGGTCCTCCCCTCTTTTCCTAATAATCACGTTGTTTTTTTTATGATTCCTCCCCTGACTTCTGCCCAAGCCCCTTTTTCTCATGTTTCCTCCCCGCCATCCGCTTTTTTTAATCATCCTAATGGGATTCGCATCTCTCCCACTAACATGGTTGCGCCGAGGATACCCATCACCCTTCCCTAAAATGGTGGTGACTTTCCCTTTTGACTCCCTGGCCCCCCCGAGGACCTGGTGGACGACTGATCTTTTTTCTCTCTGGTGCGCGAGAGCTAGGGGGTTTATTACGTTGTCACTTCTATCCGGACCACCGCCCGCCTTTTCAACTTGCTATGGTCCCCAGTTTCCCTCAGTCTTTTCCCTCCCCCTGTTTCAGATGCCCCGGGAATCCTCCCACTACGAGTCGAAGTATAGTGAGTTCCCCTGCATGAGAGAGAACTGTCCCTTAAGCCCCCCTTTCCTATGATCAAGTACCCCCATGGGCCGACCCGCCTGTGCTTTTTTTTTCCGTTCTTTCCCCCAGGTTCGAATAATCCTGCTCTCTCCCCCTATGAATACTTTGTAGAGTTCTCCAAACCTTCCCTTTTAAGTCGTTCAGACATTTCTTCGAAGAGGTCAGCCCTCAGACCTGCCGTCTGATATGGAGGGAAGATCCGTTCCCTCCCTTAATAAACCATCGGGTTGTTATCGTTCAGTCTCTAAACTTTACCGTCGTGTCAGGTGTGGCCAAACTTCCAGGTTTACTTCTGTCCGCAATTTCCGCCCACCCAGTCCCACGCGAGCTGATTCCCAGAGTTTTAATTTTTTTCCCGTCTGCAAGACCATCTTGGCTCGCTTCTCTGCATTGACGTCCCACCTAGTCACGCGGCCCAGCTCCAACTCTCCATTGGCGCCCCAACCTTCCCCTCTTCCCTTTCGTGACCCAAATAGATTGAACGTATCCCCGTCGGTTATCGTTCTCATCGAGACCTTCCGGAGGCTCTCTCCATTTTCCTTTTGGTTTTATTTCCCCTTCGCTCGCTGCGCAAAGGAATATTTGGTCTGTGACGCTGTGCTGGAGATAGATGGATTGATTTCCCGCGCTCTCCCACCGCATAACGCCGTGTTTCTTCCTCCTCGCTCTCGCTTTCTCAGACAGCGATCATCTCCATCTCTCTCTTGTGTTTGGAATCTTGAGCAGGGCTGTCACGCCCTGCCTTTACCTTTCATTGACGCTTTTCCTCTTACCCTTCACCGCTGAGTTCTTCTGTCCCGGGGCTCGCACCCAATCGTCTCCTTCTCATTGCCTCCGTCCTTTTTTTTTTTTTTTGTCGTCCCTCCTTTTATAGTCCTCGTGATTGTGTCCGACCCCCTCCCGAGTTGCCTATTGCCGATTCGCCGGGGACAGGCCCATGTTTTTTTTTTTTTTTCCTTACCCGGTCCCTCCTGGAGCCCAACTCATCCTCGACGTACGAAGTCCCTTTTACTGCCCTTTGACCCTTATCTTGGGCGCAACTTGTACGGTCCGCGATTTCTTCGCCGCTGGCGCTGTTCGGCTCCTCCCCAACACACAAATTCCTTTCCCCCTCCCCCTGTCACCTATCTGTTTTCTTACTCGATTTCAGGCCGTTGTGAAGCCATTTCCCAAGAAATCCTATTCACTAGTGTCCTCCCTCTCAATACATCCTTCACATGAGATACCTCCTTGTTGTTAGAGATAGAGGCCTTTTCCGACTTCGTGTATCCTTTTCGCCCCTCGCTAATTCTTTTTTACACTTTTATTTTTCCCCCCTCTTAGGTGAATTCCCCTCATCTGATTCGGTTGAGAGGCTCTTAGGAAAGAGTTTGGACCTTACGAATACGAAAGCCCACGGTCGCGCGCGGGCGACTTTGAAAATTCTCGAACACCTGTTCCGGATTTTTAGTTTTGCAGCGGCCATGCACCTAGGTACAGTCTGTGTAGACTCGAGTATAGCAACTGCGGTGTCACCTTCCTTTTTTCCCTGGTCCCGGCGTATTAGTCCCACATTCCCCCTGTTGCGTCAGATGTCGTCAAACACAAGATGCCTCATCCCCGAGGCGACAGCTCGTGGACGACCCTCCCTCTTCCCTTTATAGAAGGGCCTCTTGGTCTCCTTTAAGGAAGGCTTTGAACCCCGCGTGCCTGTAAGTCATCGGTCAATTTCTCGGTCATTGGTCAAGGTAGATGGACTCCTTCTAGGTCCACTGACCTCCTCCCTTCTATTGCTCGAGTTCGTCGCCAGGTCCCGGAATTGCCTCTGATGAGCGCACCGAGCGTTTTCCCCCTTTCTCTCGATGGCCTCCTCCCCACCCATCAACTCAACGCTAGAACTCGCACACGCCACCACCCCCCGCTTCGGTGCTTCAGCCTCTTACAGAAGTTGCCCCCACCCCTTTCCCAAAGATTTCCCTGATCTCCTCGTAATGTTACGATGAATTACGATTTTACCGTCCGTCCTAAGATGGTTTATTCGTCCGATCTGTGTGACTTAGACTTTCCGACCGCTAGATCGAAGTTCTTTTATCCATGTATTTCGGACAGAGTGTCCTTCTTTGCGTCGTAATATACTCATCCACTAACTAGAGCGGTGCTTTCCGTTTCCCCTTCCTCTCCCCCCCCCGATGTGAATCCTCGGAGGTGGTAATAGTTCCCTCCTTTTTCGTTTTTGGAGATGCGATGTAGCTACCTACCCGACCGTTCTAACGCAACCTCCGCAGATGGTTCGCGCCCGACCACCCGCTGTCCTCCCCGTCATCAGATGATTACCCTTTTTCACCTCCCCTGGTTGTATTTTATCCGCAAGGACGGAGCTTCTGTCTGGCCCCTTCGTGTCTGTCTCTTTCTCGGTTCGTGAGCCCGCTTCTTTTCGATCTTGCTTTTTTCCTCAATTGCTTCCCGTCGACGATGATCTTTGGAACCAAACAAAAAAGGATTAATCTTCCTGTCCCTTGAGCTCGTCTGATCAGACTGCCCCCCCCTCTCAGAATTAGCTTTCTTCCCTAGAATTCCTGACCTATCTCCCCTTTCACGGTTTTTACTTTAGTCAACTAGCTCGACCCCCCCTTCTGCTCCCAAATTTACGTAGCCTCCCCCCAAGGATGTTCGGGTTGGTGTCGATTCTCTTGAACCGGTCCGTTCCCCCCCCTCTCGAAACCTCTTTCCAGAGATGAGACTGGTTTCCTTGTTTTGCCATTGCATCGGTCTCGGTCTTCCCCTCCCAGATTAGTTTTCCCCCCAACCCTCTTGCTGTTGAAGTCTTCTCCTCGGCGCGGCACCGTTTGATGCTTCCTCCTATGCAGTCCTCATCTTATATTTCCTGACCCCGGTTAGTTCAAATCTTCTCTGAATCGACATTGCATGTATTTATATCTTTCTTTTTTTTTAGCTAGGCCCCCTTATGCTGATCCATGACTTGCGACTTTCCCCCAATTTCGAATGGGCTCCGGCCCCCCCCTCATGGTGTTTTTTCCCTTTTCCCCCCCTCGGGCTCCTTACGTTCCCTACCTCCTGCTTTTCCGGATCATTAACCCCCTGACCATTTGTGACCTCTCTGTTCCCTTTCGAGACCCCGACGAGATAAGACTCAGGTTTTTCTCCCTACTCCTCCTCTCAGGTGCTGCCGTCACCGAGTCGAGAGCCCCTCCTTTTACTTCATCCGGGTAAATTCTCCGAAAACCAGACCCTCTATCTGGCCGGTTCTGCCATCCGGTGGGCCTACCCCCCCAGGGGGCGAGCCCCTTTTCCCACACTGCCCTGAACTTTCCCCACGACGCTTTCTGAGTAATTGCCCTATTAAGGACGACTTTCATAACTAATAAGATGACCTCAGACCCCCTCCTTTTTGCTTTTTTCGAAGTCCCACCCAAGGCTCCCCCTTGTTGCCACAGATAGTCGAGTTACCTCTACATCCACTCGATCCAGAATTCCGCCGCAGTCTTGCCTCCCAGACTTCAGTCTCTTTTTGCCACCGTTCCATCTTCCCTCTGCCAACAAATTTACGTTTGCTTTTTCTTTTGACTCTCGAGTCTTTTGCCGGACAACCTTGTCATTTTTCAGGCTCCTGGCGCCCCTCCCCAACCTCCGCTCCCGGCTACTGAAGGTACCTACTCCTCGTGTGCGTTGTTCGGCATAGGGTCTTTTGCTGATGTCTGATGCATGTCACGCTAGGAAAAACTCCACCACCTCCTCCCTGATTTCCCCCCCCTGCCGAGCTCCGTTTAGGATCGACTTCCACTCTCTGCGTCAGAAAAACTAGTCTTTCCCTCGTGAGTGACTTTTTGCTCTTCCTGATCGAAACAGGTGGGTGGTCAGCTTTTTCCTTTATGCTGTCTCCACCCCCTCCTTTCTTGGTGTCTCTGTAGGTGGAGGTCCTTTTTTTTTTAGAGTCTTAGTGATCTTTGATTTTTTCTTTCTTTTCCCCCCCCTCCACCGCCCCGACTTTGACTAACTCATCCCTTGGAATTGGAGAGAAGGTTATCATCATTTCTTTGTTATCTTTAGCAGGTCTGTTCCTCTTCCCTCTCTCTGTCCCTTTGCCTGGTTCCCCCCTCGACGCGTTTCCGATTGACCCTTCCTATTTCACCTCCCGCTTTGCTTTTTTTGCCCTGGCCGCCCACATCTATCGCCCCCGACATTTTATTCTGGGCATCGTCTATTGGAGTTTCGCGTTCTTGTTTTTCACTCCCTCTCGTTTCAGCTGTTGCCGGATTTTTGCGAATCCCCCGACGGCCCGGCATTATTCCCCATTTTCCCCCACCGAGATTAGAGAAGGCGGTCCGGATTAGTTCTCTTTGTTCTTTTTTTTTTTTTTTTTTTTTTTTTTTTTTTTTTTTTTTTTTTTTTTTTTTTTTTCTTTTTTTTTTTTTTTTTTTGCATTTCCCCCCCCCCCTCTCTTTGATCCCCCCCAACCACGTTCGCCTCGATGTTAGTACGTCCGTTTTTATTCAGGTTCAAAACCCCTTTTACCCCCTCCCTCTCCATCTCCCACCCTCTCCTCCTTCGAGATTCATTCGTAATTCCCCTGATCGTTTTTTCCCTGCCCCTTCTCCAAGAAATATCTGAGCTATATAGTTTCTCATCTTCAAATTCACTC
>Ga0179593_1310131_pt1 | contig 10422 bp, 11 predicted proteins | sample CZODoug2_1_08_16_FD_185931 | JGI IMG/M metagenome (GOLD analysis project Ga0179593, IMG submission 185931) | Vadose zone soil fungal communities from Angelo Coast Range Reserve, California, USA - CZODoug2_1_08_16fungal (PacBio error correction) | ecosystem: Environmental > Terrestrial > Soil >... | reverse complement strand
CACCTCCAGCCCTCCTCGTCTCCCATCTTTTTTGCACCCGTTTCCAGGTTTTCGGTGAGCTTTTTGTGAGCGATCTCCCCCTCTTTTAGGGTCTTTCTCCATGGTCTCTAGCGCGCCTCTCACACAATTTTGAAACATTATGTCACGAACACCGTTATCTCCTCCCCCTCTTCCGTTTTCATTCCGGTTTTCATCTGAATATTCCCCTTTTTTTTTCTTGCATCAAAACGTCCCCTTTGAGCAAGATTCTCGCCCTCCCAATATTGGATGGAGGGCCCCCATCCCATCGTTTTTCTTAGTTTCCATATGCTCTTTCTCAAAGTTGCGGCCTTTTTTTCACTCTTTTCGCCCTTAATGAGGGGATTCTCTGGCGATTCGCCGGCTCTTCCGCGGAGCTGGTTTTCGCCCCCGACGTGCCCTTTGTCTCCCCCTCTTTCTTTGTCGCCCCGGCAGGCCTGACCTCGCCGTCTACCCCCTTGGAAAGGCATTGTTTTCAATTAAGTAACCTTCTTTCTTTCCGTACTGAATGTCTCGTTGCTTCCGACTCTCAATACGTTCTGGTGCAGCGGTCTCCTCTAGACACGCTTTCCTCCAGTGCATCCCCGACCTCCGTTACTTTCTCTATGACGTTTCCGCCCCCCCCCCAAAATCTCAGACCTTTCAATTTCCCAACAGGAACCCTTCAAGAGTAGTGGTCCTTCGATAAACTGGTTGATTGCCGACCGGCTTCGTAGTGCCTGCGTGCATGTATCGTACTTTTTCCGGCTAAGCACGTTCTTTTCTCCCTTGTCATACTTCTTGGGTCCGAGTCTCACATCAGATTTTTTTGTCACTACCGAACCGTCTTCGTCTTTCTTCTTCCTTATGGGCCATTGATGCCTGGCATGACTTCCCTCCTCCAACTAATCCCTTTCTAGGATAAGTTCATGTTTTTTTTCCCTCTGCAGTCCTGCCCCTGGACTGCGCATGCTGGCTTTTTCGTTTCCGCCCTAGGTCCCTCCTCCCGTTAGGCACTTTGGTAGCCGGTTTTTGAGATCACGATTGGGCCTTTCGATGCGTTTTTCCTCTCCTTCTTCCGCTTAGAATTGGAGAGTATTCAGTGTTCTACACTCCGGTTTCAGAGCTGAATTCCCGTGGAACCTGCTTCTCTGCCTAGCCGCCTGGGTGTGGAATCGATTAAGTAGGCTTCCCTTTGTCTTTCGTACTTTTCCTGTCTTTTTTCCTCTTCTTTGAGTTTTCAAAAAGGGCGCTTTAGGCGCTATGCGTTTCAGTGACCCTCAATCTGTTTCTCAGGCTTCCTCCGCTAGCGTCTTCAGTCCCGTTGATTCGCTCTAGTGCCCGTCTTGTTGTCCTCTTAGTGCCTTTTTCAACAGTCAGGTGTGACTTTGGTGTGCAAGGAAGTCCCCCCCTGACGTGCGTCGTCCTCGAGCCTACCACCGTGTTGCGACAGAATTACGTGTAAGTCAGCCCCACTTCTTCTTCAGATCTTCCTTCGCTATGAGGCCTTTGGCGCCGTCTGTTTTATGGACCCCTTTGAGGCTCGGTGTGCGATTTTTCCTTTGCGCAAATAATTGCATCCCAAATTTTTCTTGTCTTTGTGGGCAGGTCACGTGGCTTCAGTGATCCCGTACCATCATCGGTTTTTTGGCTTTTTCCTGGAGTCTTGGTCCCTCGCGGCGACCCCTGGGTCGACCGCTTTAATTCTTTTCTCGTGTTGTTTTGAGATTTCGGATGCTCTTTGTTGGTCCCCCGTGCGACAGCTGAGCCCCAACAAGCCCCTCTTGCAGTCTTACAGACACTCTTTGCTTGGCTCGGGCACTTCAAAGCGTTGAACTGCCAATCAACCCGCCCTATTTTTTGTTCAAGTCATTGCTCCCTTTTTCCCCGACAAATCGCCCCAGGATCGTTTCTTACCATTCCTTTCAGTCGCTCCTACCGGCTAGCCTCTTTCCTTTTCTATGTCTCTTTTGGTCTGAAATTTCCCGTCTGTTCCACCACCTTCTTTAGCTCGATTTTCGGCACTTCTGCTTACTGCGCCACCCTTGAACCCTTTCCCTGAATGAGCCGCACGTCTTTCCCCATCTGCCTCCGATGTTGCTCCTCTCTGGAGTCGCCTTCAGCGAGCGGAGTAATTTGCTTTCTTAATGTCATTATTCAAGGAAGGGCGTCCCCCCCCACCTTCAGCGCTCGTTCTGCTTGAGAAGACTGGCAAACTTAACCTCCCCCCTCGTACCAATACCGTCTTTTCCCTCCCCACCATCCTCTTGACGAGTTCTCGACGGAAGCACCCATGAAGCGTTCCTTTTCCGTCCGTTTAACGACGGGGACTTGCGATTGCCACGTTCAGGTGTGATTGGTCGAGATTCATGCGTGCTCCAAGTTCTACTCCTTTTTCGTCTTTTTAATGGATGATCTGGCGACTCCTTTCCTTTTCTTGTTTCCTCGAGGAAACTGACCCCCGAATCCCCCCGAAAAAGCAAAACACAAACCAAAAAGGTGGGGATTTTTTGGGGGGGGGGGGGGTTGGTGGGGGGGGTTGGGGGGGCTTTGGGTGGGTTTGCGTGGGGTGTGGGGGGGGTGGTGGGGGGGTGCGGGTAAAAACAACACTGGTTTGGGGCTGTTTTTTTGTTTTTTGGTTTGGGGGTGGGGGTGGGGGGTTTTTTTTGGGGGGGGGGGGGGGGGGGGGGTGGGGTTTGTTGGGGTTGGGGGGTTGGGGGGGGGGGTTGGGGTGGGGGGGGGGTTTGTTTGGTGGGGTGGGGTTTTTTGGGTTTTTTTTTGTTTTGGGTTTGGGTTTGGGGTGGTGTTGGGTGGTGTTGTGGGTTGGGTTTTTTTTTTGTGTGGGGGGGGGGGGGGCCTCGGATCTTGTACTAGCACTTCCACTGCCGAAAACATTTCTCCTCCCTTGTCCCTTCACCTGTGCCTTTTGGCTTACTTTCTGTTTCCGACGGAATCCCTGTTATCTTTTTCAGGCAATTCTTGTCTTCCCCTTTCTTTTTCGGTAGGCCCAACCGGGATGTTTTCTTTTAGCGAAGCGGACTTTGACTTTTTAGACTAGTGCAACAGTATTTTTTTTTTTTTTTTTTTCACGCAATTCGCCTGATTGATTCGGCACGCCTTCACACAGTGGATCTGCCCCTGCAAGTTCTCCTTTCCCTTTTGAAGTTTTCCCTTGCCAGATAGACGATTTTGCCCGCCCTCGCTCTTTCCTGATATTTCTTGAGATGAATTGTCTTCCTCGTTCCTCGATTGCTGATCACTGCGTCTTCTATTCTGGTCGGTCCAACCCCCTATTCCCTTTGCGTTTTTCCATAGATTTTGTTTTTTTGACTGCATTTCCTTTTCTCCTGTTCCGATTGCCGGTCGTCTTTCGTGTCCGCCAATTTGACCGTAGAAAGCGGCACTTTTTCTCGACTGCCTTCTTCACCCTCGATCGATTTCGCGGCTTGGCCCTTTTTTCTCCGCCTACTTCTCTATTTTCCCTCGCCCGGTTCCCACTTTTTGTCTTTCGACATATGTATAGACACGTCTTGAACTTGCCTTGCCCCCCATCTTCCGGCTTTCTATATTGATCAATTTGGTTCCGAGCTCTCTATCCCTTTTGACGAATGGAGATTAAACGATGCCCCCTTCCCTTCGTTGCTTTTCTTATCCGGTTTTTCGAGTCATTCTTGTTTTTCCCTTTTTTTTGGTTAGAGTAGCGGGTTTTTTCACAATTCCGGAACGACCTGACCTAAACCCTCGCGATCGATCGCGTCTCCCTTGCAACGATATCCTGGCGGTTGCAAGGATTTTCGTTGATTCCGTTTTATTCGTCCTGATTCTCTCTCCCTTCCTCCTTTCCCTCCCTTTTGTTTTTTTGATAGCTCTCCCTATTCGGAAATAAGTAGGTTATAACAGGAGTGATTGCCTTGCAGGAAGAACTCCTGTGTCCCTGATTCGTCTCTCCCCTCTTGCGCGTTCTTAATTTTAGTTCTGCACTGGCTCCGAACGACGGACAATTTTCCCAAGGACCACATCCTGGCCCTCCCACCGTACTGTCCTCCAGAGGGTTTGAATTTGTCATCCTCGTTTCCAGTTAGTTCGGCGAGCGCCTTCCCATTTTCCCCACCCCCCCCCCCCAGGGAGACCTGATTCCTCTCGATGGACTGGCAGGCTTTCCGCCGTGTCGAGGCCATCTGCTCTTCCTTTCAAGTGTCGGGCAGGCGCCCACGCTCTTCCGTAATTCTTTGGTCCCTTTTATTAGCCGGAGATCTTGAGCTCTCCCCCTGTGCATGATGTGACCTGCTCTTTTCAACTTTTGTTGCTGTCCTGATCGGATTCGTTCATTTTCGCCCTCCCCCTTCCTTCCTTCTTCAGTCTTTACCCTTCCAGCTCTGTCACCGTCCGGTCCTGAGTGCTCACTCCTGGAATCGGTGATTCCTTTCTCCGTAATCTATTAGAAGAGGTTATCGAATCGGACGATGAGACCTTCTCCCCACGTCTTTCGGCTATCTTGACACACCATTTCGAGCGTTTCATGTGACACCGGCCTTCACGCCATTTTTTGTCGCGATCCATTTTTTTTATTGAAGCTCGGTTTTAGGTCAGCGGCGTGCCTTTCATGCGCTGGTGAAATGCTCCGCCACAGTCCAATTTTCCATACTTCTTCGTCCAGTCTTCTACCATTCTTTTGGAACAAGACCCCCACGCGCACTCGTTCTTCCTTCCCTGTTTCCCTGGATGCCGGCAGCCTTCCCGCGATCACCCAAATCACTTCAGTTTGATTTTAATGAATGGGTGCGGAGTTATGCTCGGACATTGATCTTCTTCTCTTTTTGGTTGATTCTCGTCCGATTGAGTTTTTCGCGGCTCGGCTGTTCCTGGTGAAGATCCCCGCTGTTCATGTCCTCTCAGGCGAGTAAGCTCCTTCTTCCGGCGTAGATTGTCTGCGCCTAATTCCACCCCGAAAAGCTGTGTCGTTTTCCCACCTTCCGTTGCCCGTCCCCCCTGCAATTCCGTCTTTTTCACCCGCTTGCAGGCTGCGTCCCGAAGTCCCCTTTTTTTGTTGACCCTCTTATTCCGTCTGCGGCTTCTCTTTTTTTGAAGCTGCCGTTCTGGTCGCTGCTTTCGCTGTTTTTTCCCACACATTGTCTGTCAGAGCGCTTTTTTTCCCAAGTAACCGTCCCCGCGCTTATAAAGAGGATCCGCTCCCGTCCGTCCGGTCAGCTCTGTCAATTTTTGGCGCGCATCTTTCGGCGATGTGGTCTCGACGTTTCCGGCATCAGTCCTGCTTTTGGTAAGGGTGCGCAAGTAGAGGTGACTACTCCCTGAGTTTCTTCAATCCAGATTTTTGACTTTTAAGTTCATTGCACGGCCAGCCAACCTTTCATTGCCTTTCAGTAATCCTCTGCGACTCCCTTATGAGGCGACTCGAGTATGACTTGAACTTCTTCTTTTTTGTGACGTTGTGGTGTTTCTGCACATCTTGCATCCCCCCTTCTTCTTTGTTCCCCCTTTTTCCTTTCTTGTGATTTTTAATTCCACAAATCATCCCTTTTATTTGGCTTAGAACCCTCTCGTTGGATTTTCTGACCTCGGTCTCAATTGGGTCGTCCCAACGACCTCTCTCTTTACTCTCCTCGTTGTTTTTTTTTCTCCCGTCTCTCTATTTTCGCCAACTTGCTTCCCCCCCCTCCCCCCACCTCTTTTTTTCCGGCCGACCCAGACCCCGATGATTGCTTTGCTCTGTTCCTTCTTCCCTGCCAAGAACCGCTCCGCCGTTTTATCTTTTTTCCCGCAACCCCACCGACAACACACTCTCCCCCTTCCATTTCAATTTAGACTCGATATCTCCATACTTCAGTGGCCTATATCAGGAAGGCCATTCTATCTCGTTTTCCTTCCCCCATCACTCCTTAACTTTTGAACCCCGGATGAGCGATCGATTTTTCGCAATCGGCTTTCTTGCTCACAACTTCAGTATTTTCACTGACTGTCTTTCCGGCACTTCCTCTTCCCCCATCTTACTATATTTTGCATTTGAAACGCGTCTCCCCCCTCGCTTCTCGGAGGCCTCCCCGTAATCTCGCAGTTTCGCATGAATGGCGCCACCCTTCGCTCCCCTCCTCTTTGATCCGCCATTTTTTGGCAAAACCTCATCCTGACCCCTCCGGCCTGCCCGTCGCAAAGACAGACGGAAGACGCAGGGTTTCCATAGATTTGTACCCACCCCTTCTTCCCTCCTCCTCCTTCGCGAGGTGTCAAGAGGATGTTCAACCGCTTTCCTTTTAAGGTGTACCAACTTCTAGGGTAGAGATTTCTTCTGCTGTCTCATTCTTAATCTCCTCTTGATTCCCGCATTAGATCGCCCAGCCGGGATTCTCACCTTCGCCTTTGCTCGTGAGGCGGTTCGCAATCCTCGGAAACGACTCCTTCAGCGTGTCGAAGTTCTGGCCATTTTCCTGAGCAATCACGTCCGAAACCCTTCCATTCCCCATGATCCTTCAAAATTCAAGGGACTGTCTAGCTGTAGCCTTGTCCGACCTTCCCCCCCCTTTCGTAATGTACTTCCTATTGATGTCTGCGGTTAGCTGGCCCCCGCTTTTTTCTACTCCCATTGGTACACCCTTGCTTCTGTTTAGCGTTTCACCAGTCGCATGTCCAGCAAGAAGGCCCTTGTGACTCTCTCCCCCCCCTCTTTCATCAAACTATTGTCTCACGAAAAGTAGCTTTCTGTGCAATTCCGTGTCCATTGAGATTCGACGATTTTTTTCGATTGATAGAGAATTAAGGATTGGGATTCCCTGTTTCTTCTCCCTTTTTTCTGATACCCCTCTTCTCCATATTTCCCTTTTTCGGCCTCCCCCCCCCTATTAACGGCGTTCGTACTCTCAGGTTACAGGAATTTACCCCATGTTTGCAATTGTAGTTTTTTGCCAGTTTAGTAGCTAATCCTTTCGGGCGGGACCATGTACGACTCCTCTCTCCCTCGAACTGATTTCTTTGCCAGACGCACCTCTTCGGCAAGAATCGACGTCTCCGTCCAGGGACTCCCCTCCCTTGAAGCCTCGCATTGTCTGAGCCTTCCATGAGCGGCGCTCACTTGCCCTCCTCCACTTCTGACCCTTTTTCCTTCCTGAACGGCGGCGGGATGTCTTTACCCCCCCTTTTGTTGCTGCGCTCGGCCTATAATGCTCATGGCCTCCTTAAACGATTTGACCCTTTCGCCCCCATGGCGGAGCTTCTCCCCTGTGTCTTTTCATTCTTTTTGTCTGTGCGAAAATTGTAGCGTCGCGGGGTGATACAGTTGATACCCTGAAGACCTCTTGATCCCCTCCCTAGATCTCGGCACCGCTTTCTTCCTGGCTTGTCTTCCTTCCTTCCTATTGTTGCGCGTTATTAGCGAATGTATTTCCTCATCCGTTGGTTGTGAGAGCTCTTCCCCTTTTTTTCTCGAAATATCGGTGGGCGGGGGGGGGGGGGTGTGTTTTCTCTGTGTGCCCTTCCTATACCGAAGGAAGACCCCCACGTGCCCGTTGATTTTAGCCGCTCCTCTCTTTTTTTCCAGGGTCTTTCGCAATGGTATACCTATTCTTTTCGACCGATCCCCTACCAGAAAAGACCGAACCTTTCTCTCTCCTCCTACGTCAATTGTGTGTGTTTTTTTTTTTTCTTCTTGTCATCTGTTCTTCACCTAGTCATTATCAGTGAGAGCATCCACCGACCTTTCTCCCAACTTCTTTTTTTTCTCTCCCAGATGTGGTTCATTTAGATTCTTTTTGCCCGTCCGGATTCTTCCTCTCCCCGACTGACGTCACAATGCGGGGATTTTACCTTCTTCGACTGAGCCATTGAGCTTTTCGAGAGTTGTGCAGATGTGAATTTCTGCTCACCCTAGTGCTTTAGTCTCTATTTTCCTGTTCTCCTCCCTTAAGGCCTTTTCCGCAGTCTACACTGGCAATTCTCTTCCCCTTTTAAAACCGGCGGGTCTCCCGCCATGGAATTCCGTGCTCGTCCCTTTCAATAAGTCTGTCTCCTCTTTTATCAATATAGTATTATGTCAGCCTCCGACTGATCCCGGACTTCTCCCTCGTATGAGTGTCGCCCCCCCGACCCCAATCTCTTCTGCAAGTGTGGACCCCGGCAATTCGGCCTCTGGTCCTTTTGTTCTTTTCCGATGATTCTTTTTTTTCGCTCATCAATCCTTCCGGTTTGCAGTCCTTCGACTGGTGCACCCGGCTATGGCAACAGAGCTTCAGTCACTCCTTTTCCTTCTTTTTCACCTCCTTTTGACTCCCACGCCTTCCTCACGTGCCTTCCTGACGATGTCCACGGGCCCTTGCCTTTCCCCAGACCCGATCCAATCCCTGCCTTTTTCCTTTATCCTTTCCTATGGGTTCTTAAGTGTTCGTTCATGTCTTCTTCCTATACTCTGGCTTGTCGTTTCGCTAGGCGTTACTGCCGTCACGTAGTTACCGGTTGTTTCCCGCTGGGACTTTCGAAGTTCGTTTTCCTCGCCCCTTTTCTCTTGAATGTCGATGATTTCACAGCTCGCTTGACCTCTGTCTTGTTACACTTCCTGCCATCGCGGTAACCTTCCCCGTTGGACCTTTCCACTAAGGTTTATCCTCGTAGCCTGGGTTTTTACATCGATTCCTTTTCTCTTGCAGTTTTTTCTTCTTTGGAAGCTGGTGAGTAGGGCTCGTTTTCCCAAAAATGGCTTCGTCGAGCGCCTGAGTTTGTCCATGAAGTGAACCCTGAATGCTCTTCTCCCTGCGTCCTCAGCTCGTCTTCCGGTTCTGACGCCTTCCTGCCATGTCTTCTCCCTCCCCCGAGGACGATGGTTTCTAGAGTGCCCCCCCTTTCCAGAAGCTTTTTATCAAGTTTTTCAGTGGAAGCCCTCCCTTCGTCGCCCATCCGAGATAAATCTTTTTTTTGCGACGCATAAGTTCCTTCTAAACGGATATCATGATCCGTCCCCTTAGCCTCTTCCTCCGCTTTATGAGTAGCCTGATTTCGGACTTATGTTTTGGACTCTGTTTTTGCGTTCTTGTCGGTGAGTCCCCTTACTGCAGCCCATTGAGTCTGAGGTTCTTGGCATGTCACCTTGGTCCTTTTCCCTGTGATCCGCAAACCCACTTTTTTTTTTGCTTTCCTGAACGACTTTGGCTTTGGAATCTCTGTGACATTGGTCCAGAATCCTATCTTTTCCTCTAATCCTTTTTTTTTTTGTTCTCTATATGCGTTTTATACCCAAGGCCTCCTCTGCCAAGCCCCACGATCGTGAAGTGTTCCCAGACCCAATGATGCTTTTATTGTCCCGTTTTTTCACTGGCCCCGTTGACCTGGGCCCCAAGAAACTCCTATCACTGGCTGCCGGATTGCAGCCCGAAAACTTCCCCCAGAGCCTTCCGTACAGTACTGTGTCATTCCCTCCCTTTTCTGCTGCTCTCGTACGGATCCTTATACCTTTTTGTGCACTGGTTTCCAGTAATTTGCGCCCCCCCGGCTTTAGTCTCCCTCTTTCCCCTTCCCTTCGGAGTACTGTTCGCCCCCCACCTTTTTTGCACTGACTGCCTGTCTTGTCATCGTGACACCACCCCTTGCCTCGAGCTTGCCGCGACGGCTTTTTTTTTTCACCCTGCCGCTGAGCGGAGTCCGTCTGTTCTCCATGGAGGGCACTTCAAAACCCTTGCTCCTCCGAGGGAGACGCCATGTTTTTTAAAATTCCCCTTCCGCGACCCCCAATACCTTTTCGTCAGCTTCCCTCCAACCCCTGGCAGCTTGCGGACGTGTCCACCCCCCCCCTGCTGCGCGAAGCACCCTTGCCGAGTTTTTGCCTCCTTCCGTTCCCCTCTTTCTGGTAAGGGATTTTCACCACTGATGGGTCTCTCTCTTTTTTCATGTCGGAGATCAAGTCTACTCTTGCCGTCCCCGGCGATTCGCCTTCCGCCTCTGCAAGAGTGATCTCCCCCCTGCTCCTCCTTTTTAGGCCTTCCTCCCCGAGGACCGTGTATCCGCTTAATGACATTCTGAGCATCCGTCCTCACCCCCCTGGGCAGGCACAGCCCCCCCCTCACCGCAATTGATTGGTGTCGTGAAGGATGCCGGCAGACGGCCCCCTTTCGTATTCATTCACTACTGATCTTTCTCGGGTCCTTAGGCACCAGCTTTCTTTTTTTTCAGACCGCATAAGTATTGACCTTCTCTCGTTTTTCCTTGAAACAAGTCTGCTTTTCACTCATCCTTCTTTGATCGCGCTCCGGCATACAACTTTTCACGACACGTCTTTGCCTCTTAAGGACGTTTTCATGTCCCCCCTGCGCGACGATTTTCTTATTTCGCTGACTCCCTCTCGCACTCGGATATCAGTTAATGGTTTTTTTATCTTCTTCTTTCTTACCCACCAGAGGAGCCATTTCTTCGAGCCGTATTTTCCTACAG
>Ga0179593_1660227_pt1 | contig 10423 bp, 12 predicted proteins | sample CZODoug2_1_08_16_FD_185931 | JGI IMG/M metagenome (GOLD analysis project Ga0179593, IMG submission 185931) | Vadose zone soil fungal communities from Angelo Coast Range Reserve, California, USA - CZODoug2_1_08_16fungal (PacBio error correction) | ecosystem: Environmental > Terrestrial > Soil >... | reverse complement strand
TCGTGCGTCGACTCCACCTGTAGAATACGGCCTGGTGGCCTTCGGCCGGTTGGCTAGATTGGAGCTTTAGATCAGCTGCTTCCCTACATTTAACGGCTCCCCAGGGCAAAACCCCGGGTATCTGGAAGTGTGTCCTAAGAGTTCCAGTAAATTGAGATAATGAAGAGGTAGGATTTTTTGCTGTGTACGATAAAAATATGTGAGGGTAGTCTAAGATTAAAGAGGGAGGGCCGGGTTCAACCTCAGTACTCTCGCTTGGGACTTTGCCACCCTTGCAGGTTTCTCCGAGCCCACAGACCCATCCGAATGCTGAAAGATTCGGAAACTAGGATACACGGGTAACGACGGAGACATTTCCCCCGAAAGAGGGACTAGTGTAGCATGCGGTAGACCCCCCGAAAGTTTCGGGCCCACCCCAAGCAGCCCCTTGTGACAGCAGCCCTCGGTAGCTCTGAGCCGGATGGGGACCCAATCTTTGCCGTCTGTTCAGCGCATGTCAGCACCCTTTGAAGAAAGGGAGGCACCTTGGGGACTACTGGAAGTCAGGAACTCAAAAAGGCGTGTCGTGTAGATAGGTGGGAATGCCTGGGAAAGTAGTCCCCGGGAGGTCATATATTTCCTCTCAGTGGTGCTTTTGTTAATGATATCTGTGAATTTACTGTTTTACAGCGGAGGATTTACCAAAGTGCTGGATGAAAGTGAAAGCCCGGCGGTTGCCTCGTACGTCCCCTGACCGTAATCAGTCTGTCAAGCCGTGCTTCTTCTGTGCCGGCCTCGTGTGGGCCACAGGTCGCTTGGTCGAGCTACCGACTCGGTTTCTTCCCCAGGTTTTGGCTCGTGCTTTAGATCTCAAGATCTGCCTTGTTCGTTTTTTTTGCTGTCGCCATTATTGGAACGTCGGGCAGGGCGATGTGGACTTCGGCCTGCGCAAGACATAAGCATAAATGGGGTTTCCTGTGACGGGGTAGGGAACTCATTGGGGAGGGGGACCAGGTCCCTTTGAACGTAGTCGATGGGTAGGGGGACCTAACGTATTTTACAGCGAGGTAGTCCCTTTATAGAATACTAGCCCCAGTTTGAAGAGTGGAGGTGAGAGACGCATAAATCTCCAACAGGATCCCCTCCAAGGCGCATGCTGTCATCCATATAAAGGGTACTAACCGCCCCCCCAGCCCCTGCCCCCCCACCGCCCCCACCCTCCCTCCCCACCCGCCCCCCCTACCCCCCGACGTTCCCCCCCCCCCCACCCCCCACCACCCCCCCCCCCCCCTCACCCCCCCCCCCCCGCCCCTCCGGCCCCCCCCCACCCCCCCCCCCGCCCTGCCCCCCCACCCCCGCCCCCCCCCCCCCCCCCCCCCCTTGTCCCCCGCCAGCCGACGCCGCCTCACACCCCCCTTTCAAACCGGCTGCTACTTTGTTCCCTTCCAGTCCGCGGAGCAAGAAATCACCGGAGCCCCCTCTCTTAGTATCCCTTAGTAGATACGCAGACGCTCCTTGTGGCTCCCCTTCGCCAATACGCGATAGCCATGCATTTCTTCGTAGAACCCCCCCTCTCTGTGATATAGTCATATTTTTTTCCTACTTACGTTCTGTTCTCGATTACTGGTCCCAGCGAGACCCTAGAAGCAGTCGGCACAGGATGCTCACCCCGTTCCGTGCACCTGCCTCTCCTTCCATTGGCCATCCTCCTACTCTCGTGAGCCACGCATCATCATCCTGCCCTCCCGTTTTTACTATACGGTTAGCCCGATTCATCTTTCGAAGGAGGTCTTACAACACGTCCAGCCGCGAGCCGCTTTGCCTAATGTTTTTCCCATGACTCCACCCTCAGATCTAGCATGACAAACCTGGTCCAGACCCCGATCGGCTACGGACTCCTGTCGAGATGTTGCGTAGTCCTGCCGCCGCAGCAACCTTCCTTCTCTTGCGCCCCCTCCCCCCCCCCCTTCCCTCATGTAATGATCCCTGGCGGATTCCTCCTTCTCTTCCCCCCCAAGGACTGAGCTGTTTCTGGCCACGCCGCGTCCAGGACCGTCCTTTCCTGAGCTCTTGGCCGCTCACAGACGCTTGGCCCGCTGGCCATGTCCGCGGCACTCTGTCTCCTCCCACGTGTCCCTTTTTAAGTGAGCCTTGGCCGCTTTCCTTTTTCCGCTGGACTTCACCGTTCCACAGGCGTTTTAAGGACTAGGCTTAAAGATCTTGTTTTGTCCTGTTTTGCGATCTTTCCGCCATCGGAGTTTCACCTATTTCAGGTAAGAGAAAGGCCGACGGCCGCGGTTTTACGGCGTGCGCAATTTAGAATCACCCTTCTCTACCGTTCTTGGAGTAGTAACCCTTGCAAGCTTGCTGTTTAATAGCCCCTTCGTTTAGTGCTTCACACAGGTGCCGGGACGGATATTGACCCTGAAGCCTTTTCTTTTCCTCTACAAAGACGTCATCCCTCCTCTGGAGGTCAGTTTTAAAATGACTCTGGTGCCCAGGTAGAAGATTTTCTCCCTCCTTCTTTTACTCCCTTTCCCCCCCACCTTTTTGTGAGATCATACCGGCAGGCCCGTTTTGAACCCAAGCACCGGCTGCAGCATAGTATGCTGAACGGCCCGTCGGGGTCCTCTACCCCTTTTACGCTGCCCGCGTTAATTCCCTCAGAAACCGGTGGTCCTGAGAGAGCTTTCGGCCCCCTCCCGCGTTACCCAGAGACTTCCTCACCTGTTTGACGGTACTGGGGAAAATAGAGGCGAAGTTTAAAGATTGCAGCCTGGAACAGTTTTTTTACCCAGAGTCGTGCATGACCATTCCTCAGATGCCATACGCTCGTGAATCTGCAGGTGGTATTTCAGACTGCCACTTCTAGCTTCTGCAACTCTTGCACCTTGATAGAGCCCGCTAACCTCCCTTAGTCACTCCCCCCCCCCACCGGTGTAAATAGAGCAAGCTCCTCCGGTTTGAGTATTACGTACCCCCCCATAGAACCCCTGAGAAATAAGCCCCAAAAATGGCCCTTCTCTCTTTCGTCCCCAGGACCCCAAGGCATTTGCACACCCTCCTAGCAGCTTACGTGGATACCCTAGCCAGCCGAAAAGCGACCCGGCCCCCTTGAAGGCTTCCTTTCCGACCTTAGAATCAGACTTTTCCTTTCCGTAGCACACCCGGTCTTTTTTTGTCAGGCGGTTCCGAGCGGCCCCGGTCCATTTTCCCCAGCAGGTTCCGTGGCTAAGAGCTTGTCGAGAGTCGGCTTCTTCCGGTTTCCTGAGCGAGGACGCGCAATCCTAAGTCCAATTTTTGTCCTTGCCTACAGCTGTTAGGACGCGATGCATCCTCTGATTTTCCCTATCGGCACGACAGTCATTATGTCCCGCTGGACCCTTCCGACAGAAGCTTCGGCGCTGCGTAGTAACCGGGCCAGCCCCATGCTTTCCTTGTCATCATGGGCGCTCCGCGATGGAGGTGCATGATCCCATTTCTCCAACAGCCTACAGTTCTTTTCCCCCATGCTTTTGAGGCCTTTTTGCCGCCCTCCCAACGGTATTTTTGAGTGGCCCCCCTGGAGCGACGCCTGTGCGACTCCTTTAGGCTTACACGTCCGAAGGACCTGGAAGGTAAGATTTTTCGAGTAGCTTTCAATTGTAGGTATTCGTGACATTAACTACTGCTCAGTACTGATCTTCTTTAGAACAGCCGCGTCTATGCTTGACCGTTTCTTTCGGCCCGAACTTCCCAGTAGGCGAGCTGCCCTATTACCTCTTCCCCTAGAAGCATGGGGACTCCTCTAGCCCCATTACGCCGAGAGAGCCTCACGGAGCCGTTCTTCCCGATGACCTAGTCGATGCCGAGATCCGCGGCTAGGACTGCCTCCCCAGCCAGCCCCTCCCAGGAAACGAGCTACTAGAAATTCCCCCTCCAGAATGCATGCGACGGTACCTTCAGGCTTCAGAGTTCTGCTTCCCTCGCAGAACTCCCCGAATAGCACTCTGACCCACCGAGCCGTGCAGGTCACGCACTTTCCCTCAAAGATAAAGACAGAAGACGAAGCCCTAAAGAAACCCCTAAGAGTGTTGCCAGTAACAGCCGATTCAACGCCCTTCTGAACCCAGGTCAAGGATGTGCCCCCGCCCTAGACTTAAATTCCCTCGTTCTGACGACGCGACCCAAGGACTCCCCGCTGGTCCCGACCCTCACCGCCTCCTTCCTCCGTCGCCTTTTTAGACGACTGCCCTTCTATGGACAGGTCGTCCCAGTAAGATTAGAGGCAGAGTTGCCGGCAAGCGTCTGGGTTTATTCGGCGAAAGCGGCAGGATGGCGCGGTGGACACAATCCCTCCGTATTGAGGATTTGTCAAGAACAGAAAACACGTTCTTCCGGCCCTTTCACCCCACGGCCGCGGTGCAACCCGTCCGCGAACGTCCTCCCAGAGTTCAGAGTAAATCCTCCTTTCCGAAAGGTGCAGATAGAGTCAGCTTTCTCCACCTTCTCCCCCGCTGGGAAAGGTCCAGTGTTTAGTGGCGCTATTTTTTCTTGGACTTTCACACTAAAGACATTCAGCCCTTTTCCGGGCGATGCCCGTCCTTCTAAACCGCGCGCTTTGAGCGCCAGGTTCCCCCCCCTTTTGCCCAAGAAAATACATCGTAAGAAAGTCCTGACAAGCGTCTCGTCTTGCGGGGACCTCAGGTCACGTCCCCCACTGGATCCCCTCTATCCACATTTCTCCCTCGACGCTGTCCCCTCCCTCGACCGACGCGCACCGCCCCTACTGGGACCCCCTTTGCTCCTTCCTCCGTCCCCTTTTGCGTCGTAGACTCCATGACCGTAGCCTTCATCGTCTTGCGACCGACTGTCCTTCTCTGACTTGGAGGACGTTTTTTTTTAAGCGAGTCGACCTTTCCGCGCGCGTGGACCGCAAGCTTTCCCTTCCTTGTCGGCTCTTGCCTGGATATGTACATTTTAGTCGTTACTCTACGGATCCCTCTCTGCGGATGTTCCGGCTCTAAGAATCCTGCCTTGAGAAACATCGGTATGGGCTTCGCTCATAATGTGACTTTCATATACTCTCATAGATTACCTCAGGATGGACATCTTTAGTCCATAGGGGGGGGACCCAAAAGAGATGCGTGTCTCCTGCGACTGGACCCACGCTGGCGGAGGGGACGACCCGATAATTGGAAAGTAGTTTTAATCCAGCCTCAGTCATGGAGGTCTTACCTTTTAGATTGTGAACAACTTAAGTAGTCATTTTCGGAGGCGACGTCCGCTCAGAAAACCCGCATACCCCTTCCCGAGCTTTTGACCCGTACTCAATCTCCTTAGCGTGAACCAGCTCCCCGTGCAAGCTCTTTTGACAAGTCCACTTTGAATCTTTCAAAGACCAACTCCTCCAAGATTTCCCCCTCTAATCGAAAGTCCGATCGAAACCTTTGAGTGCCCCCTCATTCTTTTCTTTTTCGGTTGATCTGTTTCAGCTTTTTTTTTTTTTTTGTTTGACCCTAGTTGAATGACGGCCTTAGCCCTACAGTATTGGCTCGCCGACCCCTCCCCTTCACATGCATCCTCCTCCCCTGCTTCACGCCGATTGCTTCCAGCATTCATTCATTCCCGTTCACCCCTAAATCGATGACCCGAATAAGAGCGTCTCTCCTAGCTAGTAACCTTTTTTGACGATTGATCCGCTTTTTTTTTTTTTTTTCCCATTTTTCATCCTTCAGTGCCGGAAGGCATTTCGTCTGACCCCCTTCAGTAGAGACTGGCGTCTCTTTCCTACATACTCTTTTGGTATCGCAGACATTCGAAGCCCCGGGATGTCTGGCAAGCTCTCTTCTTTAATTGAACCGGTGCTCCCGCGACCCCCCTCTAGGTCTTCTCCTCCATGCGGTGAACTTTTTTTGCCATCTTTTTGCAGCGAGAGGATCGTAGTGATTTTCTTCCCTCCGCGCCAAAGCAGGTACCCCCCCACACCCCCCCGCCCCGCCCCCCCCCCCCCCCCCCCCCCCCCCCCCCCCCCCCCACCCCCCCCCCCCCACCCCCCCCCCCCCCCCCCCCCCCCCCCCCCCCCCCCCCCCCCCCCCCCCCCCCCCCCCCCCCCCCCCCCCCCCACCCACCCGACCCCCCCCCCGACAGTGACAGTTCCCCCTCAACCTTCTCTCATTGAATCATATTTCAGCTGAGCGTGACCTGACTGTCCATTGGGTTCCCCCCCATTCCCGGCCTGCTTTTTCTATTCTGCCCATTGCGTATCCCCTGTTTTTTCTTTTTTCTTTTTGCCCCTTTTTTATTTTTTTGCTTACAGTTCCAGCCATGTCCCCCAGCTTTTGACTACGCCGGGCGAGTTTTTTTTTTCCGTAGTCCTGGTCTTATTCGCCGAAGGCCCTAGTGCGCCGCCCCTGAGATCGTCGACGCAGTTGTGGCCCGAACTCCTGTCAGAAACGATGGCCAAGGGCCTGAATTAAAAGCCAAATCGAGTAGGCTAAGAGAAGTAAAAGGATACGACTGTAGTGTAATGGGTGCAGCCCGGAAATAGCAAGCTGGCGATGCTCCGATGTCACGTGGCCCGTTTCGACCGCACTATGGCCGCGCGTGCTCCGCCTTTCGGCTGTCACCCCCGTTCGCCTCACCGTGGGGTTACTCTCCTTCGCTGCGCCCTGCCCAGAAATGCGTGTTCCCGCGAGGCCGAGTAATCTCTCCAGACTCTCTCCCAATCGACAGGCCCTGAATGACTCCCCTATTCAACCATCAATCCTCAATCGAATTTTCTTTCTTTCGAAGGGCGGTCAAGGGACAATTAACCGGATACTGATTGGTGTCCGGGCTAAGTGTATCAGATTAATATAATTCTCTTAGTCAGCCAGACGTCCTTGGGGCAAGTCCCTTTCCGGATTCCCTGGACCCCCGGCAACCTCGCTTTTTAGAAAGATTCGTAAGTTTTCTTATCATGGTACATTATACCCGACTTCCCTCTCTGGACTGACTGTGTTTCAAGTGCCTAAGCCAACCCTATCTGATTCTTGGGAGCTTTGTCTAGACCCTTTTGTCACCTCGGTGGGGGTTTCTTTCAATGACTCCGGCCTGGTCATCCCCACCGCCGAGACGCTCCCCCTCCCCCCGTCACACGGCAGGCCGTCCGGCCCCCGTTCTCCCAGGCTCCCCCGTACCTGTGCCTTTGCCCTCCTCTCTCTCAACACTGGGCGTTATTGTGTATTCCTAACGGCCGTCCAGCCTCCGGGCCGTGGGCTCTTCACCGGTCCCCTTTCCCCCCTTTCGTACTCCCCCTTGCGCAAGGCGATGGCGCCTTCTAGGTTTCTTTTTTTTTTTTTTGGTTTTCGATGACCTTGAGACTTTGGACAAATTCTTTTTTTTGCTCTCTTCCACCGCTCGTCTTAAGCGGTCCTGGTACATGCCTAACCGAGAACGTCCCCTTATCTATAAGTTCCTCGGAATCTCCTTCCTTTTTATCGTCGCCCCCCCCCCCCACCCCCAGCCCCCCCCCCCCCCCCCCCAACGCCCCCCCCCCCTCAGACTTTTTTCTATAAACCCCCAAAATGTCACACCCCCCCCCCCCCAGAATAATTTCGCCAGCAGTCATCCTCCTCAGCGCCATCCAGTAAATGATGAATTCCCCCCCCACCTCTAGTGCAAAAGAAATGACAGATTATGCAGCCGGCCTGAGGGAAATCCACGCACAAGCCTTCCTCCCCCTGCCCCACTCGTTCGTGCGTACGCAGAGTCCGTTTTTTTTCGTTGATGCGCGTGAAGATTTTCACACATTTTTTTTTTTCTTTTTTTTTTTGTTTTTCGTGTCCTCCGATGTGTTTTTATTCTTTTTTCTTTCTTTTTTTTTTTTTTTTCTTTTTTCCCCCTCCCCCTCTGCCGGACTTAGCTTAATACTGGAAACTGACAGTAAGTACTCCGATGTACATCCGCGTCTTTCCCCCGCGACTTTTTTTCGGCCCACAACACAGTGAGTAGTGCACTCAGATGTCCTTTGTCTACCTGGCCGTCTCAGTGTGAATCGCACTCTCTGGCCGCGTACCGCGATGTTTTTCTCTCCCTGTCAGGGCCCTTCTATGATGCCCTTTTTTCTAAAGGACTCCAAGATAGACCAGCCTTGATATTTTCTTTTTACATGCCTCCGACCTTGAGGCCTTTGCCATGACTTCTCGACCCCCCCCCCCCCCCCCCCCCCCCCCCCCCCCCCCCCCCCCCCCCTCCACCTTGCCCCGTTTAGTTTTTTGGATCCCCGGTTTCAGCTCGGACCACCACTAGAGTCACGTACCTCTCCTTCCTTCGATATGCCTCCGTTTCCCCACACACGCTCTCCGTCTTAATGGTCCGCAGCGTTCAACGATACAGCCCGCTCCTTGAGAATGCCCCGCTTTTTTCTCCCCCTTTTTTTGCGCCCCTCCCTCTCCTCCGCCGCTCGGTCCTTCCATGCCTTCGACGCCCATTTTTTTCGCCGAGCCCCCTCGAATCCTTTACCCGCGCCGACTGCCGATAATACGGCCTCTTGCCATAGCCTTGCTTTTGTCCCCCCCAATCTGTGCTCGCCTCGCGAGACCCTTAAAAGAGATGAATCCAAGGAATTTCCCTTATCCTTATACCTTGGACGGAGTATTTTGAATTTCTTCCTCATACTCATTGCTTTCGCTAGATCAAGCATATTGGGAGTGGTCAGAAATAGATAGGTCGAATCCCCCCTCCCCTCCACCCCCCCCCCTTCTCCTTCCCCCCCATGTACAAAGGGTCCGCCCCAGGTCGCGTGCTTTGCTCTCGTCCGAATGCCCTTACGTGACCGTGCAAGGCGCAGTTCAGCAGTCCCTAAGTCGCCCCCCTCTCCGGATACCTCCTTGCAGGCCGTCCCTCAGTCTGACAGCTTGAGTCCTCCTATTGACTGCTCGTGCTCTTTGAGCGAATCCTGAAGACCGACTCGGTGCCGGTAGAAAGTTCCCCTTTTGACTTTTTCCAGGTGACGGTCCCCCTCTTGCTCCTCCGTTGTTGGTTTTCCAGATGATGCCCCTCTGTCCTTTGATAGCAGTCTCCATCGATACGGAGCCGCGATGATCTTTTCTTTTCCGTGGGATTTCCCACTGAACTTGATCCTCTGCGAGGCCCGTCCCCAACAGGGGGCACAGGGCAAGGAGCCTCGGAGAGGTGTCCCTTGTGAGCGACTGACGAACCTCCTTCTGCCGATGGTCTTCCTGGTCAAAAGTTTTTAATTAAAGAAAAACTCCGAGGCCCCCGATCGAGCACTCCCCCGTAACTCTTGTGAACCCCTTGTTCCCCCCCATGTCCTATTAGATTCTGCTTACCACCCCCGCGTGGTACTCCTTTCTAGTTTTCATTTACCCCTAAATGCCCGACACTTTCCCTCATTCGCATCTCCAGGCGGAGTTGCACACGGTGCCTTATGAAGGCCCAGCTTTTTACCCCCGGAGCTCTAGTTCATCTGGACAGCGCGATTTCCTTCTAGGGCTTTTCCTGAGTACGCCTCATGACCCACGGTGCTGAAGTTGAAAGCGCCACGGTTTCCCCCCCTCCAGCAGGTACTTCGTCGCTCAGATGCTCCTCCGGCGCGTGCGGTGCCCTCTAGGAGAGCTCTGAGTATAAGGACTCCCTTAGCTCCCCTACGCTTGATGCTTGCATTCTTGCTTCATTCCTCGCCTCTACAGGGTCCAGCCGATAGTTAACGGCCGTGATCCGACGCTCATGGAGACGCGCTCGGCCCGAGGGCCCCTTCCTCTTAAGGTCGGTAATCTGGCGGTCTACCCAAGCTGACGGATCCTTATCACCGGGTCTTTGCCAATGGAGGCGATTCTTCCCGCGTCGACGGCCTTAACAGGTTCCCTCTTGCCTCTAGGTTGTGAGTGAAGCGACCAGGAACTAAATTACATGAATCTTCTACTTACGATAAGCCGAAATGAGAAATTCGAGCCCTTTTAGATTTCGAGATTCTCCTGCCTAAAGCACGGTCGAAGGTAAATAATAAATTGAGCACATCGGATCTTCGCCCTCTCCCTTATGAGGTAAATTCAAGTTTGTGCCTTTCAATGAATCCCTTACCGTCCTTCCACTGCGTACACAGCTCTTTGCATTTGCTGGAAGTAATCTTTAGCCGACTTACAATCGACGCCGAAACTATTTGCTTCCCCGGTCGACGAAGCAGGAGGGGAAGAGGACAGTAAGGAGGCGCGAGGTCCTTTCTCCTACTTTGTACCTAGGAAGAGAGGGACAGACAGGACAGCTCGAGGACTAGCGAACCTTTTTAAGAGAAGACTTAAGGAGAGAGATTCGAAGAGTTGAAGATAGGACGCGGTACCCAAGCACTTCATGCAGAGACGTCTTCTTACGTGGCAAGAGAAGAAGTCCTTACCTATTCAGTTTACGAACTTTAAAATTAAACTTGTAAGAGTGGCTTGAACTCAGAGCGAAACTCTTGTAC
>Ga0179593_1653462_pt1 | contig 10423 bp, 30 predicted proteins | sample CZODoug2_1_08_16_FD_185931 | JGI IMG/M metagenome (GOLD analysis project Ga0179593, IMG submission 185931) | Vadose zone soil fungal communities from Angelo Coast Range Reserve, California, USA - CZODoug2_1_08_16fungal (PacBio error correction) | ecosystem: Environmental > Terrestrial > Soil >... | reverse complement strand
CCTTTGTCCTCTACTGCCAACGATTCCGAGGTGGCATTATCTCCCACCTGTCCATGCCTAATTCAGAGACTACCGACTGTCTTTACCCACGACTCCCGATTCCAGCATACCCCTGTCTTTCTCCCTTTCCCCTATCTCCCCCTTTCCACACGACCTCGCGTGCCACAGCCTCCACACTACAATTCCCCCCCTCTCCCCCTTGACCTTTTCCTCCCGTCCTCTCCTTTCTTCCGTATGTTTCTTTGAACTGTCACTCAGCCTTTTCATTTAAGTTATTTATCTCATTCAATTGTTCACTGTTGTATGCACCCTACACTGTTTTCCTCCCCATCTCGTGGACCTGTTCCCTATTCCCTCGTTTTCTATATTTCTCCCCCGCCACTTCGTCCAATGCTCGTGGCCCATATCTTACAATTGCATGTTCCTGTGTGGAACTTCTGCCTTGTCTCCTCTGTTCTCATTCTTCTTCACACGCTAACGCCGTATGATGACTATCTAATATCAACGACTCCCTTCTCGAACTTTTCATCTAATCCTCTTTTCACTCTCGTCTCTGACCAATCCTCTACTCCATAACTCTTTTAGTCCCCCTCCTACCCCTTTTCTTCCTTCCCCGGATCCCTCCAGCTCTGCTAGTTAATTCTCTATCTTTTCCCTACACTTTTAATCCTCAACCTTCCTTAGTTTAATCCCCTCCCTTCAACACTCCCAATCTTATCCGTACTTGCCGGCCTATTACTATATTACCGTATTCCCTTCCCTTCTTGTTGTCCTACTTATTTGACCCTCGTACCCACTTTCTCCTTTACCCCCCTACCCATCTCTATCTATCTACATTCCTCCCCTGCTCCTAACGCATCTCTGCGATCGCGTATCAGCGTCCGAATTCTCGACATCCCCTCCCTACTTCTTCTTCTCCAATCTACACTTTCTCCTTGATATTTCCTCCCCACTACCCTTGGGCTATATGCCCATATAATATTACCTTTCGGACAGCTCACCCCTATCCTGTTGATTCCCCCATTCCGTCCCCTATAAAAATGGCTTTGTCCTTGGGCATCCTCTCTTCTTATTATTTTACCTCTCTCCCCTCCCCCCCCTTAATTTCCTAGTCCCCTCAACAAAGCATAGAAAACTTCGTATCTAGGCTAGCCACTTTTCTCTTCTCCTCTACTCTTCCATTTTTCTCCCCCTTTCCCTCCACCCAACTTAGAGTGATCGCCATTAAGTCAAATTTCTTTACTTTTTACCCCCTACTTTCGCGTTCCTACCTTAATACCCTTCGTTTAGTTTTCTCGTGACCTCCCCCCTCCCTTCCCCTCCCCCCTTTTCTACTTCTTACGCTACACTAATACATATACTCCACTGAACCCACCTGTCCTCTTTTCTCTCTCTTTGTCTTTTCCAACTCCTTTCACTGTCCCGCCAGCCCCACTTCACTGCAAACCTGTTGCCACCTTTATGCCAGCACCTTCTGCCTCTTCAATTGTAACGTACCCATGCGCAATCCTCCCCTGATCCGTCGTGTGTCTCACCTGCGCCGCGCGTTGTTTCTTTCTCCCTTCTTTTCCCTCTACCGATTTCTTGTGTTACTCTTGTATTTTCTTTTCGACTTTGCGCGTCGATGTACCAGGCCGCTGCGTGTGTCCCCTCGTCTTTCCTCGGCCCTTTATTCTCTACTCCCTCCTTTTGTGTCTTCTTCCTCAGCACGTCGTTTCTCCGCTATTCCCCAAAGCTTCTTATCCGTCTACATTTCTTTCGTCTATCCTTTCCTCCCACTGGCCTTTAGGTCACCACCTCGACCCTTTCTGTATACCCTCACTTCTTCCTCCTTCGATTCTCTACTCTATCATCTTTCTCCCCTTTCTACTCTCTTTTCCCCCGATCCTCTCTTCCTACTCTGCTCCTTTGTCCCCTATTTCTATCTTTCCTTACTGCAGTCTAGTCAGCGCTCTTCACACACATTACGTATTGCCAAACTACATGATACTACAGCATCCTCTTGTCCTATTCAATTTTTCTAATTACACTTCTTACCCACTTTTTAGAGCCATATCTTCTATCACGGGGGTCCGCGGACCCCTTTACCTTTCCCATCTCCTCCCATTATCCAACCCCTATTCATTCAACACCCAATAGCGCTCTACTTGTCTACCCCATCGTTTCCTTTCTTCTCTCTCCAAACCTCTTGACCACACCCTCCAACTTCTCCCCTCCTTCCCCACCCCCTTCCCTACCCCTCTTTGTCACCATTTATCTCATTTTATAATGGACTTAGATCTTGCGTCTCCCCCTCCTCTCCAATCTCTCTCCATATCTTCTCTAATTCCCTAATCACTTTCGCATCCGAAATGTCTTTAACTTCTGCATTATGCCACTATATCCCATCCTTTCTTTCCTTGCCTATCCATGACTCATCCCCTCTTCCTCCTTTTCTTTCCTTTACTCTCCTCTCTTTTGTCCATTCCTGGTAACACCTTTAATCCCCCGTCGCGTTTACCACCCTCTCCTATTCTTCCTCCCTTCTCTCCCCTATCCCTCGCCCGTCTATGAAACCATAGTGGCCCATTGAGTATCGTTACCTTTATCTGTGACTCTTCACTTACTTCTTTCTCTTTAACTCTAATCCCCTCTATTTCCCCCATTCCTTTTTCCTTTTCGCATTCCACAACTTCACCATCATATCCCTTAGGATCCACAGTACATGTTCCATTTACTTCGCTCCGTCCTACCCCCCCTCATCCCCCTTTCCCGTCTTCCCTCTCCCGCTGCTATCCGTCACTTTTCTTGTTTTCCCTCCCACACTCGCCGCGCTACCTATTCTCCTGTTTGTACCCTCTATATTTGCACTCATCCCCAGATGCTACTCCGCTATTCCTCTAGCTCGATCCCTCCTACTCTCCCCCATCCCATCCTTTGATGACTCTCTTTTCCTTCTAATACCTACTTTTTCCGATTCCTTCTCTCCCACCTGTCTTACTTCTCTCAGCCCCTGTCACCTCTTCCCTCCCCTCGAGTCTTTGTCCCTTATTCGCGCAATCCCCGACCATGACCACTAATTCACATCTTAACTTAGAATCTCCACTTTTGGACCTTCGTGTCCCTTCTAACTCCCACCCCCCTAACCCTCTTTTTCGTACCCTACTAGCAATAACCCTACCTGATGATAAGCTGGTGAACTGCACCGCTATTTTCTAGTCTTCAATCGCCATTTTATCCTCTCGGACTTTTTTTTCCTGTCTTCATGAATCACTCATTACATCTACCTCATCTTAATTCCTACCTATCTCATTTTTTCTTCCCCTCACGCTATTTTTGGAATGTTCACAACCTTTTCCCCTCATGTTTTCTTCTTTTTACCTTTCTCCTGAATTGTCATCTTCCACTTATATCACTTTCATCCTTTTTCCCCCACCACTTCCCTCTCACTGATGGCTCAATCGCACCGACCGGTGTATCCTCTCCCTGGTGTAGACGGCTCTTCTCCACCTTACCTGTCCTCCTTGACCCTTCAATTCAATGCACCTGAACTTCCGCAGGACGGTTCCCGGTTCCCCCGTAGTACGAATTCCTCCTCCCGAATATTTTTCTGTCTCAACAATTTTTTGTAGCCACCTTATCTCTATTCATTTTCTTCGCCTCTGTTCTTCCATACTATCTGCTCCCTTTTCACTTAAATCTTTTCGATTCTTACTTCCATATTCTTCACCAGACCGAGAACGTGTCCCCATCCCCATTCTAACTTACTTTTCTCTGCGTCTGATCACACTCTATTCCTCTTCCCATTTTTTTTAACTCAAATCATTCTACCCAGAATTATTCTCACGAATGTATGCCTTTTTCCCTTTGATCCGCTCTCACTGTTTTTCCTCTCCTCCATTTTCTCCACACCCACGTCTCATCCCCCTACCCCCCCGACGCCTTGCAATTGCTCACCCATATATATCGTCCCCCTCTTACCGTGTGTCTTAGTATCTCAGCCCCTCCTTTCTCTCCGATTTCCCCCGACCAGCATCATCATGTGGTATTACTTCACCGACTGATGTCCTAGGACTCGCCCCTATGTCCTCCCTCCTGCCCGTATATTTACACTTCTCCCCCCCTTCTTCCTCTCATATCTCCACCCCTTCTTTTCTCTATATTTACTGTCCACTCATCGTCCGTCGCTTTGGATTCCTCTCAGAGGGCCTGCGGTCCTCGCCCTCCTCCCTCTCAATTTTGTCCCGCTTTCTCATGCCTCCATTTTTTTTCTATCCACTCTTTCTCTATGGAACCATGGACCTCACATAATTCTCCTGTTGACTATCTCGGCACCTCCGCTACCGCCCATCAGTCCTATCTATCATTCCAGCGTCCTAGAGGGCCTGTCCTTACTATTCCCATTTTCTTCCTCATTCTTTTTCTTTTCCCTACTCTTCTGTCTTTCTGTCCTACATAGCTCCTCTGGTAAGTATATGACACGGCTCCATTTTGACTCTTGAAACTTTCGTCTCTCACTGTTTATATCTCTATATATAACCTTCCTCCAACTACTATTCGTCTTGTGTAACTTCTATCAACGATGCGCACGGTGCGCCTCCCCTCCACCTTCCCTCCCCTTTCCTTTCTTTCCTCCATTTACGTCCGTCTCGGCCAACCCTCTTTCTGTCCCTACACTATCCCCTCTCGTTCTTGCTGTTTGTCTACACTTCATTCTTCTCGACCTTGCTCTAGCTCACGTCAAGCATCCGTTCCATACACAAAAATATATCAATTCCACCCTCAGCTCGATAAACACATTAACACCTCACGTCCTACTAAACTGTCTTTTAATCCCTGTAGGTTACAGAATTTAAGTCTCTCGAGCTTTCCTATTTTCCACCCTCTTTCTCTTCTACCCTCATTCTACCAGTTTCCTCCCTCTTTACTTATCCGTTATCTTCCTTGCACCCACGCCTTCGGGTCTTGCTGCACTGCTTTTCTCTCTTCCCACACGCCCATAGCAGTACGGGACACTACGTGAAATTGATAATCGACTTCCCCCTGTAGCCACTTCAAGTGCTATCGCGTACCTTACCTCTTCTATAAATACCTCTTTTCCCTTTTTTTCATCACATGCAACTCTTTGCTCTCCCTCCACCTGTGTAGTCCCTCTTTGTCGCTAGACCGCTAGTAGACTAGACACTCACTCCATGTGACCGACATAACACAACTTTGACGTTTACTATACGTTTATTTTTATGTGTTTAGTCATCTTACCCGTACCTTCTTTTTCACCCCCCTCTTGTTCGTCCCTTGATATTGACCTGATGGATCCTTCGATTCGCTGTTCTTTAGTATCTCTCCTAAATCGTCTCACTCATGCCTACCTTTCCCCCCCTGGCCATATCTCAGTTCCTCCATATCCTCCTGGTCACATAGCCACTTTTTTCCCTTTATCTTCCGGGTTACTGACACACCATCTCCCTCCTCCTTCTTTCACCCCGATACTTCCAGGACCCCTCCGACATTTTCCTCTTGCTTATCTCTTTCACCCTTTTCATATCTAATCCACTCTTTGTGTCCCTCCCCTGTTCTCTCCGTACATCGCCCCCCCACGAGTCCGCTACTTCATATTCTGCCGTAGACTACTTCGCCGCTCTTTTGTGTAAAGTTACGTTACCCTGCTATATTCAACTTTTTCCCTACTTTCTTTTCCCTTTGGTAATCTTCTTCCATTGCATCATCTCCATTCGAACACCGTTTGATGAAACTCCATGCCCTGTTAACTTTTCCTAGTGCTCATCGTTATATCTCCCTATCAGTCCTGCCCCCTTAATCCTCTCCCATGTTGCATGTATATGGTTATTATCTACTTGTCCATTAAGCTCTTATCTTTGTATCACCGAGATTCCATAGGAAGGTTTCCCTCTTCCGTGAGATTTATGGCGTAGTTAGTCTCGATTTGTACACGACACACTTACCCGCTCCGGCCAGGCACATTATCTATGACGGATCACTATCGTTTCCGATTTCTTTCTTTCCCTCGAATCACACTACTCTATTACCTCTCAGACTTCTAGACATTCACATCCATCCATTTTTTTCCTCTCCTGTCTCTTGTCTTCTCTTATCCTTTCTCTAGAATCCCTCTTTTTAACCCACCTTTTCCCTACTAACAGCCTAGATAAGTCATCGTCCCTCACTATCTCCCCATTCCTCCTTCTCCCCCCTCCCCTAATCTAACCCCCTCCTCCCCCCATTCCCTCACACTTTCTTCTTACCCTCTCCTCCTCATCTCTTCCCTCTTAATTCTACCTTGCTTTCTGTTACCTTCAGCTGCCCTCATGCTTATATCCATCTCTCCTTCCTTCTCCATTTTATTCTACCCTATCCTACCTTCCTTCTACCTCCCTTTCTTCTCCTCCCAAACCCACCCCACCTTTATCTACTTATTACCTTATAACCCCTCCCCCCTCTCCAGCCGCCCCACGAGTAGTTACGTCCACGGCTCCACACCAAGAATCATCCCATTTATAAATTTACCTGCCCACCCCTTTGGGCCAGTATTCGTCATTCCTCTCCAAAGTTTCTTCATTCCCTCACCTTTACTTTATTCCACCCCTTATCTCTCTTTGATTCCATTAGAGTAACTAGCATTTTCATTCTCCCACCATTCCCTTTGTGTAATCTTTTCACCTACCTCCCTCCGTACCTCTCCTTCCCCTTCGACCCTACTACTAACTTGTAAACAGGCAAACTATTATGTATGGCATCCGACTCTTCGCACCTCCCCCCCACCATCCTCACCCCTTCATTACATTCCCGATCTATGCTTTCTTCCCTTCGTCCTGTATTAAGTTTATTCCTAGTCTTTAATTTTCTCTTTTCCTCCTTTTTTGCTTCTCACCTATCCAATCTACGACACTTCTGTTTAAGTCGATGTTACTCTTTAGTAACCTCATTTTTCTCGTTCACTTTCTTCGCCTATCTCCCCCCAACTCCTCTCTTCGTTCATCCCCTTGTCCAGGCTAACTTGCCCGCACCCCCCTCCGCTCGTAAGTTCCTTTAGCCCACCCCCTATTCCGTCCTAGATGCCTACCTCGATCCAACTCAGCAACTCTCTACCTACATTTTTTCCTTTAGCCTTATTATCTACCTTCCTTTCTCCTTTGTTCTCCCTCCCTTTCCTTCCCATCTCTTTTACCACCCGTCTTCATCACCTCCCCCTTATACCTACTCCCCCTCTACCCTTGTTACTTCCCTTTGCATTAACCGGTCAGTCAACATTTTACTCCATCTAATTTCTAGAAGACACGCTTTCCCCAACCCCTTTGTTACCCAACTCTTCACCCTCCACTAGGCCAACCTCCCCTCTCTATCTCCTATATACTCTAGCCATGCTACATATGGTCCCGTAATCTGAAATGTTACTTCATGTGCATCAGTCTTCTTTTTCTCCACGCAGCCCTTATCCAGTTTCACCTCGTTTTTCACGCTCTCTCTCCCTCTCACTTTTCTATTCCACCTCCCTATTCATCTACTAGCCATTTTATCAGTCGCTGTCCCAATCACCTATCCCTCTTCCCCCTTTATATTTTTAGCCCCTTTCTCCCTCCCCCTCTACCCCTCGCTTTTTGCTTTTCTCCTCCCCTTCAGACCCTTCCTTTCTTTCATATTTTCCTTCTTCCTACACCAGCGTCAGCTTCATGCTTCGCTATCACTCTTCGCTCTACTCTCGTTTGTTACGCTATCTTCCACTCTTCTCTCCCTTTTTTCACTTCCCTATTATGCTTGTCAGCCCACATTCCCACTCCCTCTACCTCTGTACCAGCATCAGATCAGGACTTATCCCCCCCCTCTCAACCCACACCTCTCTTTTTCAACACCTTCAAGCTCTCCTTTCCCCTAGCCCTCTTCGCGCCAACCCAACCGACGACGACTTCAAGTGTCCTCCTTCCCTTACTTCCCCGTTTCTGGCTACCCTCCATCACCCCTCATTCCCACAGCAACCAATCTCCCTGTCTTCTGATGAGAGACCCGATTGCTTCCCCCGCTACCATCCGCTTCTTCTACTGAGACGTTGCAGCGCCAACCTCTACTATTTGTTTCCGCTTTACCTCCTTTCCACTCGCCTTTCTTATTATCTCCCCTTCCTTCAATCAAGTCATCACCCCCCTTCCTTCCATTTATTTCATCCTATTCCCCCTTTTCCTCCTATTCTTTCACCCTTCTTTCTACTCCCCTTTTCCTTGTGTATCGACAGATTGTACCTTTAGTCTAAGTCTTCCTTCTGAGCATCCCCCCCCACCACACTTCCTATCTACTAATTAGCAGGATTTCTTTTTCCCGCTCCTCTCCCACCACCTCCACCATCCACTCTCCCCCCCCTTCCCCCCTCTTTCCCCCGAAAACACATCCGCATGAACCTATGAACTTCATCTTCACATCCCCTACCCCACCGTTCGTAACTTACCCTCTTTTTAGCCTCTACGTTCCGGGCGCCCCACCGATTAGTCGTTCTCCATTGCCATATCCCTTCTGCTGGCTATTCTTATTAATCTACCTGCCATGACGCACCTCCCGCTCCCTTCCTATTCCTCCCGCCCTCTCCACTCTTCCTCCTCTAGTTTCCAGGATCGCATTTTTGACCGACCTTAGCACTCCTCCTATTTTGGAATGTTCCTTCCCCCACCAGCTCCCTTTTATCCACTCCATCATTGCTACCATTCACTTTGGCCGTGTTATTCACTCACCCCTCTTATTATAGGAGCACGTTGCCCTCTTCTGCGCATCCCAAGCCTTACCACTAACCTATACAACCTTTCCTACCTTTATGCATCTACCACTACTTTTTTTACCACCCTCTTCCTCCTTCTATACTACAGACATGGCATGAATGCCGGATGCCCATTGTTCCCACCCCGTTGTCCCCCTATTCAGCGACTTCTTCGTCTCCATTCCTTTTTTCCTCTTACCCCCCTTTTTTCCCAGAGCGTCCGATCCTAACTGCGTGCGCACTTTGCCGTTATCAAGCTACGTCAGTTTCCGATATCTATCCACTCCTGTTAACCGCTGGCCCTGCACACCTTCCCCTCATATTTCTCCCATTTCACTTATCCATTCTTTTTACTAATGTAGTTCCCCATGACCTATCAGCAGGGCCCAGAGTGGATGGGCACTTCTCCCCCCTTCCCTCCCTCCGTCTCCCTGCGGCCTTTGTCTTTTTGTCTGATGTCCCCTCTTGCTTTCCGGTTGTCCCCAACATTTGTCGAATGCTAGCGATGCGAGCAGCGGTCTATCCTCTTATACTGACCCAACACCTCTCCTCCAATCCACGACTATCTTTTTCTTTTGTGCCTTCTTTCTGTTCTTGCACCATGTCTAACAGATATATCGCTCGAGTCGACTGGTTGTTCGTCCATGCCACGACCTATACCTTTTTCTTTTCCCTCACCCCTTCACTCTTCCCCCATTCCTTCCTCATTTATATGGCGTTACCCCAATCTAATTCCTTGCATTTTTCCTTTAGATTTAGCCCGTTCCTGGAGTTATTTTTTCGTTTATTTTATATGTTTATCAGTACTCCATTCCATTCTGTGTATTCCTTTGCTCTTCTTTTCTTCTTTCCTTCCTGTCCCCTACCTATTAAAGCATCCATAGGGAGATTCTTGATGTTTGTCTATACGGCTCCTCTTCGCATGCTTTTTCGCTAGACCGCTTTTCTTTCTTTACTCCTTAGACATTTCAGCCCGCTCAGTCAAGACATATGTGCCTCCGAGACCTGTCTCTTTTAACCCATGACCTTAGCCCCTCTCTACCCTTGTTTCTCGATCCTCATATCTCTTCTGTCATTCTGGACGTCCATTCCCCTCCCCTGCCTCTCCCCTCCTTTCATCCCCTTTCCTACCTCTTCTTCCCTTCCCCTCCATCATTGATCTCGGGTTCATAGCCTTAGCCATCACTAACCCACAGCACCTTCATCCTCCCTCCACTCTTTTTTCCCATTACGGGATCGGTCATCTTTGCCGCCATTGCCAGACCATTATCTTTTTCATCTCGTCCTCGTCCCAATGGACCGCTGTCACCTACCTCTCCCCTGGCCCCCACAATATCCACCTCTTAGTTCTTCTTTCCACTCCTACCCCCCATCGATTTAGCATTAGCACTTTTTGTTCTTTTCACCCGCCGCCACATCATTTGACCGTTTACTCCATTCCTTCTTTCGCCTCATTTTTTTTCTTTTCCGCATTCCTCTCTTCTTCCTCCCCAATCCACCATGGCCTCATTCTGGGCATCACGCCTATCCATCTCAGTCTATAAACTCTTTATTTCTCGCTAATTCTGTCTAGTTACTCCACACTAACTCTCATTCTTACTCACCGACTCCCCCTCCACCTCACACCCCTCTCCATTAAGCTTCACCGACCATTCATGATAGTCACAACTTGATTCCCCATCACCT
>Ga0179593_1639126_pt1 | contig 10423 bp, 17 predicted proteins | sample CZODoug2_1_08_16_FD_185931 | JGI IMG/M metagenome (GOLD analysis project Ga0179593, IMG submission 185931) | Vadose zone soil fungal communities from Angelo Coast Range Reserve, California, USA - CZODoug2_1_08_16fungal (PacBio error correction) | ecosystem: Environmental > Terrestrial > Soil >... | reverse complement strand
GACTGATTTTCTGGATTCCCACCTTTCTTTTCTTTTTTGTACGCCTTTTTGGATGGGCATTTCATTCCCCCATGTGTTTTTAGCCCCTCCCCGGCACATTTTCAAATCCAGAGAGCTTGTTTGGAGGACCGGCTTCCTTTTTCCCACCTGATTTCCCCATTCCGTACCCCCCTGAAATAACTTTGTTTAGTTTGCCCTTCGGCTTGGCCCTTTTGTTAGCATTTTCCAAACCCGTCACCCCCCTACCCAAGTTCCCTGGACCCATTCCAACCACTGTCCTCTCCCTTTTTTTTGCCTGTACGTTACCCCGTCTCTGTGTTTGAACGTTGCCCCCAATGCCCCGCAACCCTTTTTTTTTTTTTTTTTTTTGGTTCTTCGTAACCTGTTTTTGAGAAACCCTCTTTTCACGTTTCCCTTCTTTCACCATTGTTCCATTATCTTTGTGGGCCGACCAAATCGCTTTTCCCCCCTTGACATCTTTTTCCCCCCTTTCCCCATTTTTGTCCGGCCATTTTTTTTTTTTGAGCCCCCCCCAACCCACCCCACACCTGCGAACCCACAAAAGGCTCCCCCTGAAAGTCCGTTTTACATTCCGTTTTTATGCGACTTTTCCCCCCCCCCCCCCCCCTTTCTCTCTTCCCTTACCCCCTTTTTCCACTTTCGTTGGGCGATGATCCCCCCACCAATCCGTTCTACCGTGCCCCTCGGCCGTGTTTGCAGCACCCATATTTTTCTTTTGCCAAGTGCCCCCTTCCCCCTTTTTTCCTTCACGGCTGGAAGAGGCCCCCCTTAAATTCTTCCTCCTCCTATCCCTTCTGTCTGTACCGGTAGCGGACGTTCGTCCTTACTCCTATTTGACGCCAGGCCTCCCCCCCTATAATTTTTGTCTCCTTTGCCCACTTCTTGCCGTCTTGTTTGGCTCCTTTTTACAACTATACCTTCCCCCCCTCCCAAGTTGTAAAACTTCTCCCTTTTCGATTTCCTGTCCCCTTGGTTTGATATGTTTTTCTCCCCCAAAACCTCTCTTTTACAGTATTTTGCTTTTCACCTCCCCTTGTTGGTCTACGATTACCGGGCTTTTTTTTCAGTCTTTTACCTTCCCCCCTTCTCTACCCCGGGTTTCGGAATGGACTTCCCTTCCCTTCGGAATAATCCCGACTTCGCTTTTTTCCCTTCCTAGGTCCAGAAGCTCGTTTCTCCAGACATTTTTGCCCTCGAATCTTCCCCGCTTTGTGTTTGGCCTTTCTTTTTTTTTTTGATTTTTCGTTTTCACCTAATCCCTTTTACCCTCATTCTGTAGTTCACACCCTTCCCCCCCCTTTCCGACCTTTTTTTCGGGCCTTTTTTTTTCCCTCCCCAATCGAGTTTTGAATTAGATTCTTTTGGCCCTCTCCGACTTTTTCTGTTGTTGATTTTTTCCAATCCGGCCTTCTTCTTTTCTTTTTTTCCCTGCTCCCCACTCTGTTTTACTACCTTGACGTTACGGTTTGCTTCTATTTTTTTTTCTTTCTTGTAGGCTTTTTTGCTCGGTCCTTCCCCCCTTTCTGTCCCCCCTTTCAGAGATTCCTTCTTTCCTTAGTGGGTTTTTTTTTTTTTTTTTTTCCGTTTTTTTGCCGTCCCCCCCCTGACTCTGAGCCCTCTCCCCTTTTATCTCTGTTTCTTTTTTTTTCCCCTTCCCGAGTTGCATGTCTTTGAGTTGGGACCTGCTTTCCCCGCCCTTTGACTCATCTATGATTTCTTTTTTGTGCCCCTTGTCTGTGCCCCCCTCCTATGGCGTTGATCCTTCTCGTTTGAGAGTCCCTTTTTTGACTGTTCTTCGGTGATTCCTCCACGATTCCCCCCCCCTTTCTTTTTCCATATCTGCACTAGCCCTTTTTGTGGCTTTTTTTTTTTTCCATAACCGCTTTTTCTTTGGTCCCTTCCTTTTTCCTCCCACCCCTTTGCTGAAGCTTTTGTCTTTTTTTCTCCTATGTCCCCCCACGAATCTGACTGAGTGCTCTTTTTTTTCCCTCAGTCATTTTTTTTTTATTTTATGTTCCTCCCCTTTCCTTTTCGTGAAGCCTTGTAGGTTCTTTTTCCTTTAACTTTTTGTATCCCCCCCCCCCCTCCTTTCTTTCTTTTCTCTGTCTCTATTCAGGGACCCCCCTGCAATTTTCCCTATCTCCTTTCCCTACCGTTGTTTTTTTGCTCGTCTCCCCCCCCTGCGGTGGCTTGAAACGATCTCCCCGGCTTCTCTTTTCCCATCTTTTCCCTTTTTCCCTGAGCTTTTTTGGCCCGGAAGCCACTTTTTTTTTTACCCCTTTCCCCCCTTTTTCCCGGGGTAGCAAACTTCTGCTGGGTAGGAACGGTTTTTCCCGCTCGGCCAGGCTCGTGTTTCTCAGAGCTGCAGGGTTTTGACTATGTTCCCACCCCCCCCGTCTCCACCCCCTGTTAATGAGACTCTTGTTGTTTTTATCTCGATAGTGAAGCCCTTTTTTTTCGTTCCCCCCCCTTCCTTTTTCACCCCCCCCGGAGACCCTTTGTTCCTTCGGTTTTCCCTTTTCTTTTTTTTTTCTCTTTTCCTCCCATTAAAGGTAGCTTTTTCCACCCTTGTGTCCCCCCCTTTCCGATAGAGGGCCGTTTTATTAGATCTATTTCCGTAGCGCCCCCCATCTTTTTTTCATACTTACCTCAGCTTTCCCCCCCCCCCTTTTTTTTGTAGTAAAGTCTTCTCTGTTTGAGCCCCTCCCTCTGAGAAGTTGTTTCTTCCCTTTGGATCGAGTCTGTGCCCACCCCATTGTGTGGTTCCTGGTCCCCCCATATCGATTTTTTTCCTCCACAATTCCGGTGGCCCCCCCTTTCGTCCTCCGGTCGTTTTTTTTCTAGTTGGGCCCTGGATTACAATTCCGATTGACTACTACTTGCCCTCCTCCACACCATTTCACTTCCCAGGTCCTCTATCTGGTATTACCGCTTAGTTCACTAAGCCCCCCAAGTTTTTTTACCTTTCCCCCCCCTTGACCCTCTAGTTAGCTTTTCAAAAAGAGCGATCGTATGTTCCCCGTTTCCACCGCCTCTTTCTCCTTCCGGAGCGGGGCGGACAACCCCACTTACCCTTTCTTCTGGGCGGTCACCCTGAAGTCCACCTTTCCTGGTGGGCCCGGGTTTTGCATCCACTTTCCCCCCCACCATTCCTAAGCCGTTTACCAACAATGTTGTTTCATTTTAGGGCCCATTTCCGGTTCTTTCCCCTCTGCCTTTTGTGTTTTTTTGGCTCTTTCGGCTTCTTTTTTGGTTTGACAGTTCTTTTTTTGCCGAGCGTTCCTCCTTGTCCTTGTATTTCTGCTCAGTTCCAGGTTGGCCAACTTACGGAGGGATTTTCCTGGGGGAGAGGTCCACCCCCCCTCCAAGCTTTTCCCTCCCCACTGTCTGCCCACCAACCCGGGCGGGGCCCTCCCATCCCCTTCTTCTAATTGGCGGCCTCTCACCCCCCTTTTTGTTTTTTCTCCCGTCGTGGATTCCTCCACAATTTGGGGTAGTGAGTCCCCATAGACCCTTTTGTGGAATTACTTCTCTTTCCCACCCATTCCCACCTTTTGGATCCCATCCCTCCTAAAATTCCCCTTCCACCACTATCTTTTGGATGGGTTTTTCCCTTTCTTTTCGTTACCATTTTTTCCCTAGGAGGACGGGCAACGTCGTTTTCCTACCTTTTTCCGACTTTTTTCCTTACTCTTAGTATAATGCACCTGGCTAGGTTTATTTTTACACTGTTAAACCTTCTGGGTGGGTTTTTTTTCAACATTCCTTTCTTTTATAGTTTGGTTCTTTTTTTTGGGTCTGTTGCAGCTCCACCCGTTTTTTACGAAGTGGGCAGCTAACGTCTGTCCTTCCCCTTGTTGCATTTCTGGAAATGTTTACTCTTTTTCCCCACGTGACCTTACTTCCCCATTCCTTTTTTTGTTTGTTTTTTCCTCTTCGCTCTTTTGATGGTCCTCACGGTCCTTTTTTTTTCAGAGGGTTTTACCCCTTTCGTTCAGTTTTCTTGACCACCTTTCATTTGTTGACCGTTCTTTGCCGGCCCTTTTTTTCCCCCCCTGTGTTGTTTTTGGTGATACAATCCCCTTTTTTTTTTTGGAACCCCGTTTCATTTTTTTGTTCCCGGCCCCTTCTCCCTCCGTTTTTTCTTGCTCCGGTCGTCTTCGTTGGTTTCAGTCTGTGGTCCCCCATTTTTTATTGTTTGGTCCCCCTTTTACCCCGCGTTTCCCCGTCCACACCTCTTTATTTGCCCCACGTTTTGAGTTGTGAGCGGTTGCGGGACATCTTCCCCCCAACTCCTTTTTTTTGTTTTTCTTTGGTCCTCTTTGTTTTGTATCCCTTTTTGACCGGCCAGCACCCATTCATTTTTTTCGACGCATTTTTCTCTCATCCAGGGAACCGGTCGTGCTTATGACTTGTTTTCCCCGCTCCCCCCCTGGTTTTTTTCATCTATTTTCCTTTTGTACGGCACATTTTTTTATAGCCGCCCCTGTTTTTTCACCATTCCTTGTTTTTGAACCCGTTGGTTTCACTTTTTTGTACTTTCAACACTTCTGTTTTCACGGTCCGATGGGACACTCCGTTTGTGGTCAGGCAGGTAACCTGACTTTCCCGTTTTTTTTTTTAACTTTTTCCCCCCCCCCTGTTGTCTTTTCCCTTCCGGTCTTGCTCGGGGCTGTTCCCCTTGGTGGTGCATATGAATCCCAGTAGTTCCCCCCTTTTTCCAGGGGGGTGCTCTTTCGTTGGGCACCGTCTGATGCTATAACCCCCCCGTGGCGTGTAGGGGCCCTTTTTTTCCCCCCCTTCTTTTTCGCTTTATTTTTTTTTTGTTGATTTCCTCTTCCCCCTATGGATCTTCTCTTTTATCTAATAAGTTTGTTTTTTCCGAGTCCCTGACCCCTAAGGTTTTTTTTTCCCCCCCTTCTACACCTTGAGTGACAAATGGAATCCCCCTTTTCTGTACTCCTTACCTTTTTTATTTCCAAGACTTGAGGTCTGCGAAGTTTCCCCTCCTTTCATGGATCCTTCCATTCTCAACCTTGTTTTTTTACCTTCGCTTTTAGATCTTGCACGAGACGATTCACCCCCAGCCGTTTCCCTCCTAACCCCTCCCCCAGCCAGATGATTTTGTGAATCCACCCAGTAGTCCTTTTATTTTTCCCCCCCCCCTTTTGATTAGCCTTCCCCATGCACCCCCCCTTACTTAACTTAATTAAAAAAGGTTTGCACCTTTTTCCCCAGAAAACCACTATTTTCCGTCCCCGTTTTTGTGCCACCCCCAAAGATTCATGTTTACCACTGACTTATTCTTTACAACTCGTTTCCCTTTCCCCCTTGACGACTCCCTCCGTTTTTTTTTGTGCAACGTACTCTCCCCCCCACCCTCTTTCGGCAACACAGCGGACATCCCTTCCTCCCCCACACCGACCTTGGAACCTCCCACCCTAAGTCTTCTTACTCCTTCAACCCAAACCTCCCCCGCCCAAACCCACACCTACTTGGCGACACTGGTTTCTATTTCCTCCCCCCGCCTTTTTCTCGCCGCACAATGTTTTCTTCCCGCTTGGCCGGATTGGAAACCCCCACTCGGTCGAGCTAAATGGTTCCCCCGCCTTTTCACCACTTCTTACCAGCCCACCCTCTCAAAGACCGCATAGAGATGTGGGGGGCCCTCCTCTTCTCTCCCCCCTCATCCCCCGGTGTTTTTTTACAACTCCTTTTTATTTTTTTTTGCGCCTTGTCGAGTACAACTCCCCCCCCAAACACGCTGTCCCCGTTCCACCCCCGCTTGATAGGACGACCCCCTGACTACCTTTTTTTTCGCCTGTTTTTCGCACCATCCGTCCACCCCGTTCCTTTTTTTGCGTCCGGTTAGAAAGGTTCAACCGGGCCGCCCCAGCTTTTTGCCCGTTTCCCTATTAAAAACCAATTGTTTTTTTGCTCAAATGGTCGTTTTTTAAACACCTCTTATGGACGGAACCCTTGTCCCTTACCCAGTGCCCCCACACCCCCCTTCCCCAACCCCCCCCAGGAACCTCGAGCCCCTTTTTTTGCGACCCCCTTTTTTGCCCCGTCCCTGCAGATTCCCCTCTCCTTTACCCCACCCCACCTTGTTTTGCTTTTTCCCCCCACCCTTGGGAACTTTCCTTTCGGGTCCCGGTGTAGCACCTATGGGTATTTTGGATTCAAACGGATCGCCCCGGGGAGTTGTAGTTGCCCGAGTAGCTCATAGGTCGATTTTGGTCTTCGGGGTTCCTCCCCCCAGTCTGCAATCCTCCTGCGTTTTTTGAGAAACGCGTCGACGAAAAAACGCGGTTTAGGAAGCTGCCTGGTTTTTTTCGAAGTTTCCCAGTCGTGGGACATTGCTCGTTCCCCCATACAAATTGCATATTTTCCCCACCCAGGTAGTTGTTAGACCCCCGCAGGTTTTATCCGGTTGCTCGTCCTTCCAGCCCGGTCATTAGACGATGTTTCCCAAGCCCCAATTGACTAACGTCCTCACTCTCTTATTTTGGGGGACTCATTCCAACCGTAGAAGAGGGGGGGGTGCCCTGTCCGTTCAGGACCCCCCCCAATTAGAAAAAATAGAAGGTAAGGCTACTACGACGTGGCCCCGGACCTCGGGCGGTGCATTTTCAATCCTTTTTCCTTTCAGTACCTCAGCGTATTTGAGGTCCGTTTTTTTTCCCTCTGGGATCTTTAAGGCGTCCCTCCCCCTTGCCCCGTTCACCGGTGGCTGCTGACCCGGTTTTTACACCCCAACGGCTGCCGCGTGGTCCCTTTTTTTAGTAGTTTCTCGTCTTTTCTTCGATTTTTCCCCCCGGGTTCCCCGATCGCGCTCTCGGTTTCAAAGATGATTTTCACGGCCCGGTCCTGTCAGGTTGACCTTTACCACATCGCCGAGGTGGCTCTCCGAGATAGTGTCGTGTGGTTTAGTTAGATGGTCGTCTATTTTTTCTTGCCTTCTTTTTCCACGAGGCGCGGTTTTTCAAGACGTTTGCTTTTGGTTAGAGTTTGCACCCCCCCCCCCCTGGGCGACCCCGTGCTACCCGTAGGAGCCCCGCGGGGGCCCCGAGAATCCTACTTGGGCTACTTCGGTGACGATGAAAACGCGGGTGCTGCCCTTCCTTACTTTCTCTTTCGCGGGGTTTTTTTCGGGAGGGTTTTTTGTCAGGGGTTCACGAGGGAGTTGCCGTTTTGCTTGAGTCCCCCCTTTTTTTAATATCTCCGAAAAAGGAAACCGGCCTTGATTCTCCCGCCGATCGGTCTGAACAGGAACCTTCCGATGGGCCTCGGGCTTGTTTTTCAGACCCCGAAGGATGTCCACCTTTTGGGTGCCCCGCCCTAGCATTTCCTCCGGCATTGGGGGTGTTTTTGCGTCCATCTCGCCGATTTCTTCGTCGGGGGACACCACCGCAAGGTCCCGCTGTTTCGCGCCTCCCCGCTTCTTTGGCGTTCTTGAGTCCGCCGTCCCGCGTCCCTGAAGAGCTCGGCCGTCCGCAGGCTCCCTCCACTCCCTCGCTGTTTTTGGTCCCTTCTTCTCCCCCCTTGTTGTGATAGAGTTCACTTTCCGGTTTGAACTCCTACATTTTGCGCTGAAGCTCATTATATTGCGCGGGCCGCCTTTTTCCGGACGCCTAACAACGCAAGGTGGGTGCGGTCGAAACCCCCGGCGCTTAAAAATCCACGAATCCCGAGAGTCTGTCCCAGCGCGTGCACGCTTATTCTATGCGGTTGCCCACTGCGACCCCCTTGTTGCTCCTTTTTTTGGTGGGTCCCTTCATGCCTAGGCCCTTTCCTGACGTACGGGTTTTCTGTCGTCCACGCCCCCCTCCCCAGGCGATTTTAAAGGCGAAACTTCCTTTTCGTTTTCGGATCTCTCTCCCCCACGGGATCGGGGGCTTCGAGTTCCCGCTTTGCTCGCGACCCCCAAGGCTCGGGATTAGATTTTTGAAGCTCGCCGAGCGTGTTTCATCCGGCATTGCCCTCGGCAGTCTTCGAGTGACGTGGCTTTTCAGCTAGGCCTGCTTATTTGTCGAGGTGGGCATTCACCCAACATTCGCGAGCTCCCGCAACTTGGGAAACGCTGCTTGGGTTGACGGCCCCCCCATTAGCCTTTCTATCTTCCTCGAAACCATTCTCTGGTCGATTTTTTTCGAAGGGTCCCGTTCGGATTTTGTGTGTCCTCGAACCTTCCCGGACGCTCCGGCCTTGCTTTTTCCCCCGTGGACCAACGAGGATGGAGGTTCATTCTCGCTCTCCTTAGGAGGAAGACCCCCGGCTGGTAGCCCTTGGGTTTTCGGTCACGTGCAGCACGTTCTGCGGGCTTGAAATTGCTTCCTCTCGAGGCCACGGTCAGTACGGAGGGCGGTACGATGAAGGAAGGTCGCGCGTGGGTGCGGCGCTGGAGAGTCTTAGTTTTTTTTCCGGCGTCGTCGCGCTTGGCTCTGCTTGTCTTACTGACGTCCCCGATGACCGCTGGGAACTGGTCTGCCCCCATCCCAAAGACTTGCGACGTTAACATGCTTTGCCATCTATGCGGCGATGGGGCTGCGAAGCTCCACCGAGCCCTGCGACGGGATCCGACCCGGGCTTTAGAGTTTGCACAGCCCTGTACGGACGGGAACAGTTAAATGCGAAACTGCCCTTCTCCCCCCTACGGAATGCCGCTGGTTCGCCTGATTGACAGGGTATTGCGTTTTGAAGGATTTTCCGCCGGACGGAGGGAAAGCACATTAAGACCTGCCTCGCCCTCCCAAAAAACCCTCTTTTTTTCCTTTAGGCTGCCCCAGATTTGGTTTTTCCCGGTTGTCGCAAACGGGAAAACCCCGCTCCCAACAACCAAGACATTCGGGGCTGCACCTTTTTTTGCCGACGTTGCTTCTTTAGGGTTTTTACGGGTTTTTTCAGGTTTTTGAGTTTTTTCCTCCCCCACGCAGTCCTGCGGACATAGATGATAGAGACAATGGGACATGATTGTAGAGCATTTCCGTTAAATTTCTTCCCTACGTTTGGGGTTCTTTTTGTTTTCTTTTCCGACGTGCCCTTGTTTCGTCCTATAATGTTCCTCTGACCGGTCTTTGGCCCACCACTTGGACGTTTCTTCTCCCTGTTTTTCGTTTCAGAGACTACGGAATCCCCCTTGGAAGTTTTTTATTTTTGGGAGGCCCCGAGAGCTTTAGAGTAAGGATCCATGCCGATAGGTTTCAAGGATCTTCCGCTGATATTTTTTTACACATATAAGGCCCGAATTGGGGCAATACCCCCACATGATTCGCGGTGAGCTTGTGGCCGACTTTGCCCCCCACGATTCTACTTTCCTTTTTCTTTCCTCGGGTGCTTTATCCCCCATGTAAAGGGCAGTCCCATTTCCCCCCTTTTGAAATATTGGGTTTCAGATTTTTTCCCCGGCACTTATGGTAGGATCAGGATGCTTACGTTGACCAAATACGTTCCCCGCTATCCGTTTCCGTTCCCCACACCTTTTCGGACTGCTGTGGGTGGCAAGGCCCTCTTTTTTGGGGAACACGCCGTGCAGGACGTTTTTTTTTCCCCTTTTTAACCCTTGTCAACGTTTTCCGATGAGTCCCTACGTAATGACATTTGAACTCGCCGCGTTTTCAATTTTTCCCTGTTCTTGTGGGTTTCGGTAAAGGTAGCGTTTTGGAGCTACTTCGTTGGTTTTTTTTTTTTTTCCTTCTCATCCTAAGTACTTTTACCTCATGTCCTTTATAAAAGGTTAGTTTGTTTTTTACAAGCCCGCCTCGACTCTACTTCGTATTTCCTACATTTACCCCTGGCCCCCTGTTTAGGGGCAGTCAACTTTTTTATCCAATTCGTCCCATTTATTTTTTTTTTTTTTTTTTCTTTTTGATTCTTCTCCCTTTTTTCCCCCCTACCCTCCATTTTTTTTTTCTCTCTCTTTTTCTTTTCATTTGGGAAGAAAGTTGTTTCTCCCCCAAACTGATCCGGACCGAACCGTCAACGACCCCCTTTTGACGGCCTTTTCTTTCCCCTCCCCCTCCCTTTTTTCCTCAGTAACGTTTTTCAAGAAACCCTCGACCCCGTGTGACATTTTGACCCCCATCCCCCTCAAAACCTTTCCCCACATTCCCCTTTTTTCTTAAGTTGGGTGCTTCCCCTGGAAGTCGCCCCTCGCTCCCACAACCAACCCCTTCCCCTAGGGTTTCCCTTCCCCCTTACGTCCCTTCCAAGTTGAGAGGTTGTACACCCCCCTTTTTTCGCCCTTTTCAAGGGTCAGTCCCCTTAACCACTTTTCCCTCCGTTTCGTCCCTTGCTGTTTCCCACTTGACCCACGCGTTTGTCCCAAGCCTCTCACCCCCCCCCCTTCCCCTTTTTTGTCCTTTAAAACCCACCCTGGTACCCTTGTCTGCGACCCCTAACA
>Ga0179593_1628891_pt1 | contig 10423 bp, 7 predicted proteins | sample CZODoug2_1_08_16_FD_185931 | JGI IMG/M metagenome (GOLD analysis project Ga0179593, IMG submission 185931) | Vadose zone soil fungal communities from Angelo Coast Range Reserve, California, USA - CZODoug2_1_08_16fungal (PacBio error correction) | ecosystem: Environmental > Terrestrial > Soil >... | reverse complement strand
TCAACTTTTCCCCCCAGACCCAGGTCCCCAAGAGGCATCTTTTTTTCATGAAGGGAGAGAAAATCCTCCTCCCCTTCCTGGACCAGGAATCTTCTTTTACTTTGGATTTTTCTCTGATTTTCCTTCCTCACCCCTTTCTAACTCCTTCCAACTTTCCCCCGCTTCCTAAATAAATATTATCATCTCCCTGTGAGAACAAACTCCCCCCCCCTCCCCCCCCCCCATAAAATGCGTTTCTTTTTTTCTTCTAATTTCACGTACTACCCCAGGCATTTTCTTCCCCCCCCCCCCCTCTGGCCATTTTTTGATACACAAACTTAACCTTCCTCTTAAACTTAATCCAAACACCCGTCCCTTTCTCGCTCGTGAACCACCCACCCTCCTTCCTTTCTCCCCTGCCTCCACTAAGTTATCCAACAATGCTTTTTTAGTCTCCCCTCTATGATTTTTCACCTCTTCCTTGACAGCTTCACTCCCCGGGTTGTCCTCCGCGATAAAACCTTGTCTCCCGAACACTCCCGTTATTGTTTTGCTCCCCCCTTCCTTTTTTTTTTTTTTTTTTTTTACCACCTTCTTTGAGGGTTCCCTCTCTTCCTGCAGTCTTCGAATCCTCCATCTATTCCATTATATCATAATAATTTTTTCCTCCATTTCCTTTTCGATTCCTTCTTGAAATTCCTACGGTCTGATCACCCCTCGTCTAAGATTTGAGTCCCCCCAGTAAGCAACAAGGTGACAAACCCCCACGATCATCCCTCCCCCCCCCTTCTTCCCCATCCTGAGACATTTCCTTTTCTCCGCTTGCTATGATCCTTCATTTAACCGAAGAGGTTTGATGATTCCTGATTTACCAGCTTTTCGGAAAATTTACTTTCCCTGACTTCTTTTTTCCTTGACTTTGTGATTTTATAGGTTGATGAATGCCCAGAGACTGCTTCTTCTCTTTCCCCCCCCCCCCACCCCCCCCCACTTTTTTCAAATGAGTCACCCCATTCAATATCCCCATCCCCCCAGCCCCCCTTAACTCCCCTTGTTCTGAATGGAATGCTCTTGAGGCTCACGACGTAGTTTTTCAACCACCCCTGCCGTATAGTGTGTACTCTCCCCCCAAGGAATAGTCTCCAGGAAACTCGGTTTTCTAGTCTCCTCTTGCCCCGCCGCAAACCAATTCACCCCCGTCATTTCAATAGTTTCTTTGTTGAAACAATTTCCATCCTCTTTGGGCTTCCCAGACTGGTCCAGTGGCCTTCTAGGAAGAGCTGTTGTTCTGTCTCTTCTTTCCCTCCTTCTTTTTTCCCCTTTTGGGTCACATGCGGGAATGACCCTGGTCCTCTCGAGATTAAAAAGGTACAACCTCTGGAAGCAATTGATAACTTGATTTTTTCCCTTCCTAATCAACACACTCCTTAAAAAATAATAATTTGTAAAGATAAACAGCTTCATTGCCCGTCCGATGAGTTTTCCTTTTCTTTCTGACTGCGTTGTGATTCCAGCTTCCCTTTAGATTTCCCCGAGAATAACTCTTTATTAACTTTCTTCGGGATGCCTCCTCCCTCCCCCCTCCTCCGGGTATCAGCCCGCAAGTTTTTTCTCCCCACCGAGACTGTAGCTACACTCTCGGGGGGCGTCGTCCCGACATTTCTCGAGCAAGACTCAAGACGAGGGCCGATAGGGAGTCGAACTCCTCCAGTTTGTAAGGTGCCGCGCTCCCACCGAATAATTTTTGATCTCCTCCCCTAGGTCATACGCCCTCTTCCCTGCGCCCGATAAGCCTTCCCCTGTAAACTCATCTGCCCATGAAATAGTGAGCTCCCCTCCCATGATAATGCGCTGCCGTCGTTTTTCGTGCGTACCAGAGATTGCCGAAACAGAGGTATTTCTCCTTTTTTCTTGCAGAGATTGGCTCTCACGACCCGCCCGACCCAAAACTATGGAGAGATGCCCCAGCTCTGACCTCGATGGACCTGTGCAATGGACGTGGACCCCGGCCTTCCCTCTAGGGATCCCGCAGAACTTCACTGCTGTTCCCCATCTAGATCCCATATCTCTGGTGGCTTTGCAAAGACCTTGCCTCGACCAGCTCCAGTCGACGGCAAAACTTATCCCTGAAGTTAAAGACGTCGGAAGGGGCGTGTACCAAGCCGGAGGTTAGGCATCAGCTACGAATGGCTGGCTTTTTCCTCTCCCTCCCCCCTTTTATTGTGCTTCCCTCCATCAGCGCTCCTATGAATCCTCTTTGTCCCCCATGACCTCTAAGGACGGACTCCGCTTTCCCGTGGCTTTCCCTGTCCCTATAGCTCGATCCCTCTGCGATCTCTTGGTGGACCTCCTTCGTTTCCGGCGCCCGTCGGTCGTGATGTCTCATTTTTCCTTCGGCGTTCGTTTTGACCCGGGGCACCGGTCTTGCGCGGAATTTCCGCAACCTCTCGTTTTCGAAGGAAGTGAGTTTCTTTCCGTTCCCCCGTTCGCCCAACCTTCCCCCTTGAGACAACCGTCCCCTGGATTGACGCCGCCTTTCCGTGTCCGGGGCAAGTCAACAACCGGAGGGTGCGTGATGCGGTTCCCCAATTAGCCAAGCCACCTCTTTTCCCCTCATATTTTTTTTTTCGCAGACGGTCTTCCTTTGCGCGCCCAATCATGCCCCAGGCGTCTCTCCCCCTTGCCGATTCGTTTAGCCGCGCATATTTGCGCATTCTTTCCGTCTTTCTTTTTTTCTTTATTTGGAGGGCCTCCCTCATGACAGTAATCCATGGTCTCCTGCGCATCTTTCGACACTTCACGGCTCTTTTTACCCTCCCCTTTTTTCCATGAGGTCCAATTCCTCCCCACGCCAAGCTGAACGGTGCCTGGAACTTCTCGCAGAAAAGCCGCCTTGACAGCTTTTTTTCACATCTTTGCTCCCACCAGTATGAAAGCAATTTTGCTCATGCCAGTGCCGCCGAATTGCAGCCTCGCTCAGCCTTAAAGGGCAACGCCACCATAATACGCTCCTAGAGAAACTGGGTTCTTTATGCCCTCTTCCCATTCGCGAACATCGTCCCTTTCCTTTCGCGGTTCTTTCTATGGGGAGAACTGCCTTCCTTTCGTCCCTCGTTACCCTCTTCTCGCGGTCTGAGGAAATGGGCTTTCACGCGAACCCGGGATCCGCCGCGTCCCTTCCGGAAGGCGCGCTTCGTCTTGTCGCCCGCGGTCCTCGCCCCCCTGTACGGATTGAAGCTCCTCTCCAGCCTTTACCTCTGGTCGCTCTTACAGCTCTCTCTTCACTATTTAAGAAGATTTATCCCGTTCCTCCACAAGTCTCCTCTCTTCCCTTAGTGGAAGCCTTCCTCTCATCAACGGCTCTAGAAAGCGATACGGCAACCAAAAGCGACGTATGATTTATCAAACTTTTTCCTTTCAAAGAACTTTTACCCGAATCCCTTGAACCGGGAGGTTTCCAGAGGCCAACGATTGCCAAACCAACTGCTTGCGACAGGCGCTAAACCCCCCTTTAATAATCCTTCCTTTTTGTTCTATTCAGAAGAGTTTTTTTTCCCAAGCGTTGGAATATAAGAAGACCCTATCCTTTTGAGCCGCGGGGCTGACCCGCACGTCTGATTTCAAGCCCGGGCTTTTTCGAATCAGACGCGGGAGTTTATCTTTTCGATAGCTTGATTTGAGATTCGCATATACGCGCGGAACGACTCCGATTGGCTTCAATGGTCACCTCCCCCTTATATCGAGCGTCCCCTGCTAGCTTTCCCAACAACCCCCCAATTCAGGGGTTTTTGTGCCTGACCCCAGAAGTAACTTTTTTTCTCATGAGCTTCATTTCCCCTGAAGTTCCCTCTCTCCCTGTAGGTCCGCCGAAGCCCCTCTTCCTGCACCCCACTTCGGAATATACCCCCCTTTTTTTCTCGCTAAGAAGGATTGCCAACGCCTCAACCGGCGTGCCCCTGGTAGAATTGAGTCTTTCTTCCCCATCGCATCCGGCTCCCAGCGCGGAGGCCAAATTTTACTACCGAGAATTTTGTTCCATGAGAAGACCTCCTGTAAAGTTCCGGATTCGAGTTTTCTTTCTTTCGTTCAAGTCAATTCATCATTCTCTTTTTTCGCCTTATACAACCTCTCCCTTATGATCAGCCCGCTTCATAATTGTGGCGCCATTTAGTCATCGTCACTCCACCTCCCCGACGTGCGTTGATTTTTTTAGTACTCGGTACTGCAAGTGCAAGATTCTACGAGTTGTACGTGGACATCAGTTCGTTCCCCAACCTCCCCCCACTTCTCAGTGAGTCTTCTTTAGGGAGACACCCACCTGGAGGACATTGCTTTCCTCGTCATCCCCTGCCCTCTGCCCCTCACCCTGTCGAGAAAGACCCTTCCCTCAAAGGAGCCCCCCCTATAGGGATCCCCCCCAGAGGGCGGTAGGGACCTCCTTGCCTGTACTGACTCTCATGCTTTTCTTTCCACTCGTCGAGGCACAAAAGGAGTATCGTGTTTCTCCTAATTCCACGCAATCACGCCCTAAGTTATTGCCTTGCTAGTAAATTCTGCGTCTCTCCCTGCTTGTATAACCCAGGATTGGTTTCCGGACTCTACAACCGAATAAATTACTTCGCCGCCCGAGTTGAACTCGACTTCCAGTAGCCCATCGGTTCACCTTTCACAAGACTTTCTAACGGGCAAATCCTTCACGCGATGCCCTATTTTTTTAGGCCAACCCATAATAAGTTTCCCCCCCCCTGATAGCATACACCGTTATCCCTGATAGAATCCTCTAACCAATTCCGCGGACGCGGGAATTTATATTTTGTCCTGGCAGGATATGTCCTTCATACTAATTCACAGAGCGGCTGAGTCCCTTTCCCCCATCTTGGGTTTTCTAAGGGATCGGGGAAAACCTTAAAAGTAGTAGCTGACCGAAACTCTTTCGGTTCCGCGTTATCTGAAATGAATTCAGGTCAAAGCGTCAAGGAGACTTTTTCTCTCTTGTATCGACACTTTAGGTGATCTCAAATAGATGCCTTATAGATTTGGTCAACATAGGGCTTTGATGAGGGACCAAGATCGTCCGCCAGGCGTACGGGTAAATCTTTTTTCCCACGAAAGAGACTCTTCTTTTACGGAGCCCACGATCTGCCCCTTTTTCCTTAGCGGCAAATCCCCCAGAGTCGTCCCCGCGATGAGAAATATCTTTTCTAAAAGATCCTCACGAATACAGCCCCGACGAACTCTTTCCCATTGTCGAATATCTGTAGCTGACGCGCCCCTTTAATCCAAGGCTGGAGGTGACCCTCTGGCTGTATCGTCCCGCGCCGCTAAAGACCTCCTCGTTTGGCGGCGCGAAAGTTCCCGTAATAGTTTTGCTTGCTAGAGCGCTACCGGAATCAACCTTTAAGCGCGGCGTTTTAGAGAGGACGCTTGCCGGAGACGGACCTCTCTCTGACCGTATCCGGGGCGGCACGGATCAGGACCCTCGATTCGGACGAGGGATCAAGTCTCGAGGGGACGAAACCCTCGAGCCTTTCCTTTAGAGGGGCCTCAGGGGCTTCGGCGCATTCCAAGGGATGTCCGTTATTTCTCCTTTATATCTCAATATGACATCTTAACTCCTCTCTAATCCCCCCCTTCCCATTGTCCCCAGACGAACTTCTCAGAGCCACCTTCCATGCCTCCCCTGGGTTACTTACCCCCCTTGTTTATTATTATTTTCCCCGGATGTTGCTGGAAGACTCCCTTCTCCTTTGAATTTACTTCCGAGCTAAATTGAGGCCTTGACTCCTGTTTTGAAAAAGAATTTTTTTTCACGATGAAGAAGCAGTGGCCGAATAGACATGACGCCCTTTTACTCTTCCACTTCCTTCACAGCCTTACTCCAATCGGCTCATTTCCCGGTCCCAAATCCAATTCGTATAGGTCAGTTGTTTGCGTTCTTAGAGAAGGACTGCCACTCGTGTCCTGAGTCCCCCCCCTCTTCCTTGGGCTTCTCCCACGATCTTTACCCTTTGCTCTACTTCGTGAGCCATCCCTCCTTTCATTACATTAAGACACCTTGATCCTTCTGCTCGCTGGCTCTTGATCCGTTTCTAAGTGAAAAGTCTCCTTTTGCGTGTCAATTGTTCCTCCTATCTCACCCCAATTATAATCAAACCGTCCCTTCTCAGAAAGTAATTCCAATAATTTCTACATCCCCCCCTCTGTTAATCATGATGCTTCCCCACAACTCTCATTATCATCCCTTTTTTCTCATAAAGTTGCATTTGAACTCCCCCCATTTCGCCTTCGTTTATCGATGGCTCGGGGACAGTTTTCCCCCGATGTTTTTTACTGGTTGTCCCCTTTCCTCTAACTATTCCACTACCTCACTGTGGTTACGTCCATCCCCCCTGCCCCGTCTTTATGACTCTTTAAACCTCATATTGAACTTTTTTTCTTCATGATATTCCTGCTTCTTATTATTCTTTTCTCCTCCTGCTGCATGGCCTCAAGCCGCCTCTCCCAGAAGCCATTCTGAAACGTTTCCATGTTTTGCGTCCATCAGCCGCGCTTCGTCTGACCGTTTTTGGACGTCTCAGCCTGTTCTTGAGAACTCATATCGTGATCCTCACTCCCACAATACATGCTTTCCCACCCTTGTTATTTACGCCCTGTGATCTTGTTTGTTTCCAATAAACGTTCTTATTGCTTTGACTGGAGGTTTGTTTGTCTTTTTAAGATTGCCTCTATAATGTTGATATCACCCTTCTTTGGTGATTTGAAAGCCCCTTGGGTTTTAGTAATGGTTGAAATTTGAGCCCCCCACTTTGTTTATTTTTTTTGTATTGTCTCAATTTGAAAGTCCCCGGATAAATATTTCTCTTTTTGCCCGCTTTATCTTTTTGGATCGGAATATAATAATATATTAAAGAGGACCACGCCCCTTTGTCTGGAACGGAAACGGGTTTTATGTTTTATATAAATTAGACAGGCCTCAGAATTTGTGATTCCGGAGTTGATTGATTCGCTCTCTTCTCCGCGCCTCCTTTTTTCGAGAGATCCCCCCAGAAGTGAAAACTTCCCCAGCGGTTTGTAGAAGGGGATAAAAGTCCCGAAGACACAACCCCCTGGGTACTTTTAGGACCAGCGGTCTTGTCCTCCTTCTCTGGTCTTTTTTTTTTGTAATTATTGACACCTTATGAATGCCTTGCCCCACGGGCCATACAGAAGAGTATCTTTACGGAGTCACTTGCTTCTCCCAAAAGAAAAAATACCAAAGAAAGGGCGTTTGTGTTCGATCCGGTTCACCCCCTTTTCAACCCAAGGTCAGTTCCCCCCTCCCCACCAAAACCCGTTTCATTCCCAGGCTTTGCGGATTCCCTTTAAACGAAGCCCCCAACCAACCTCCCTGTCAAATGTTCATACGCTTTATTGAACCCCACCACTTATCATACTTTTTTTTGCTTTTCACTCCTAACTGTCTCGTTAGGATAACTCTCTTTGTTTTTTTTGTTTCCCCAGAGTCTGTACTCCTCCTACACGTTTGTCCCAGAGCTCAACCATGGTAAGTTATGGCACTCCCCCAAGACATGAAACTTTTCTCGCGTCTTTGCTCCCACCTTTGTGGTCATCTTTTCCATGAGCCGGATGGCAGTACTGAATAATCCTATTCTTTAATATTCATCTTCAGGAATTTTAAACTACTGTTCCACTTCCTCCAAGATAAAAGCCTTTCGGGACATTTCCCCACGAGACTAGTGGTCAATGTCTAGTCACAGCAATGTCCTTCCCGTGACCCCACTTGTCCACGCTACAGAGCTTTCCAACCTGTATGCACGAATTTGCGACTATCACTTCATAAGCTTGGTGCCCCTGAGCAGCTAATTCTGCTACTGCCGACGTTTGCTCCATAACCTCATGGTTTTCTAAATTATCTCTGTACTTTTTTCTGATTCTCGTTGTGCTTATGATCGATTGAATGTCCCTAGAGCCTGCTGATGATCCCTATTAACCCCATACACCTTTCTTGTTTTTACCGTCACCCAACTTCTTTCTTATACAACTTCTCTTCTCAAGTGTCAACCTGTTGCTGAATGACCTTCCCCATTGATGGCTCACTCCAGTAGAGACCACCCACAATATGTAAGACGCAGTCTTACCCTAGTTTATTCCTCAGGACATCGTTCTCCAGTCTTATTCTGTACGCCCCCACTTACCGATAATCCTTTCCGTTGAGGTGAACCCTTCCGACGAAAGTCCAAGATGCTGGTACAGCTTTAAGAGGAAGATTTGTCTTCATGTCTATCTTCCCAGCTTTCTTCCCTTTTCCCCCCATTCGTGTGCACACTCCTATTACCTTCCTCATCTTTTCACTTACCCCCGATATAACTTATTTCCCCCCACGGTGACTAAAAAGCACTTTCAGTACAATAATACAATCCTTTTCACTGTTTTAAAGGAAATCTTGTTTGTCTCGACACTTTAACTAATTATGAGATTTAGCATTCACTTTGTCAATCGTTTTATTGACGAGATACCTTTTCCTATTGAGACTTCCCCATTGCGCATAATCCATATGCCCGTTTGCCTGCCTACCTAAAAAGATACCTTCCTCCGAGCCTTCTCATTTCACAACATCGCGCCGCAATCCCTCTCGTCCCCGGGCGTCCCCCCTAACTGGCGACTTTCCCGCGCCCTCTTCGAACGAAGAGATGCGCCCTATGAAGGTTGCCTCCTCTTATCCCCCTTTTTTCCCCCGGACAAGCTTGCTCTTCACACTCGGCCTCCCTCCTATGAGTCCAGATACCCTTTTCCTCAAAGGTAACCTACCTCCTCTTGAGAAACTGCGTGCCCGCGCAGAAATGCTCTATGCGCTGGGTTGGGTGACGTTGCTGTCTGCCAGCCCTGCGAACCCCCGCTCTTCTGTCGAGCGCGGCCGCCTTTTTCGTTGACCACATTCGCCACTATCCTGCTCTTCCCATGCTCCCAGATCTTCAGCGGCGCTACGTGGTAATTGGCGCTGGCTTTTCGCCTTCCTTGACTCGGGCCCCCGCAAGATGGTCATCAGCTCCTCTCAGCGATATGTGGTCCGCTTCCACGACGCCCAGTGCGTTCTTTTACCAGGCATTTTTCCAGTCTTTCATCCCGGTCTGGAAGGTAGTCCCGCCCGATCCGGGTGACACCGCCAGCGGCGTCCATCTACTACTGGTAGGATGCGTCCGATCCCGCTACCCCATTCTGGGCTCCATCGCTTTTATTGAGATATAATCTGACATCCGACCTTTCTTGCTACGCCGGACCGTCCGCCTCGGGAGAAGATGTACCCTTCGATCCGCTCCCGTTTCCAAGTGGCTTAGATTGGTCCTTTATTTTCCCTACCCTAAATATTTTCAGAGCTTTCTGGAGCATGCGGTATATTCGTTCGTTTGCCTTTCCCGCTTTAGGGAGTTGAGTGAACCTCTTCTTCGCGGCGAGGAAGTCTGCCGCGTCCGTCGCCCCCCCTTCCGAGTGATCCCCCCGCATATCTTAATGGTACGGGTTCCTCACGTCAAGAACTGCTTTGTCTTTCGGTGTGTTGGTAAACCATATTTAGACAGCCCCCTTTCAACGCACTATTTGTCCCGGTCTGTCACCTGTTTGAGCCCCTTCAGGCCAGAGGCGTCGACCCGACGCTTTGGCCGGTTCCATATAGGGGAGCATCTTTCCTCTTTGCTCCCTTTGATGGCTTGATGGATTCATGACAGATCCTTTCTCCCGTGCGACTATGGCGCCTAACTCCGGTTTCTGCCCGGTTTGCCTCGTGCCCATACTCACACACTTTCCATCTGCAGGGCATGTCACTGACCCTTCATGTGTTCTTTCTGAAGAGGACAATCTGGCGCCACAAGCTCATGGATGATCATTCCCGTGCCGCTGCTCCCGAATGCCTCTTCCCTAGGAATGACATTGAAGTTTGCATGACCGTCACCTTCCTCTCCGCTTGAGCTCTTCTGCATCGCTGCATTTTTTGAGGAATCGGACCTTTCCCCTCTCTCCGCGCCGGATTCGTCGAGCCACGAAGCGTGTCGACCATCTCCGCGGTGAGGACTCTGTTTTTTACAGGATTGCCTCGTCCCAAGATGGAAGTGTCGCAGGAGATGGACGCTTCGTCTTGTAGCTTACGCGAGCGCGATTTTTCCGGCTCTGCGCATGGAGACTTCCTTACGGGCCTTGCTTTCTCTGAACGCGAGTCCTCCCTGCAATACGGGACGCCCTTCTCTTCCCTTTTCCAAAGCGCGAAGATCTTTCCGCAGTCCCCCTCTCTTACCTTCCACCAAAATCAGATAGCTTCAGCGACGATTACTTCGTATGCTTCATGCCCCCCCCCCTGGATTGAAGCGCATCCGTCCTCCAGCAGCAACCGGCGTTGATGCTGTCGTTAGGCCAACGCCGTGGTGCCGCCCCCCTTTTGCGTCAGGCGCGTGCC
>Ga0179593_1619697_pt1 | contig 10423 bp, 14 predicted proteins | sample CZODoug2_1_08_16_FD_185931 | JGI IMG/M metagenome (GOLD analysis project Ga0179593, IMG submission 185931) | Vadose zone soil fungal communities from Angelo Coast Range Reserve, California, USA - CZODoug2_1_08_16fungal (PacBio error correction) | ecosystem: Environmental > Terrestrial > Soil >... | reverse complement strand
CCGCCACTTGCTTCCCCATCGCAGGAATGCTCCAGTGCTCTTCGAAAACAAATCTGACAATCTTTGAATCCCTCCCAATCCCCCCCCCTCGATTTTCCCTGCCCAAAGTGTTGTGCGTCTAAATGTACGCGGATGAATCATATAGGATTCTTTCCCTTTGAACCTCCAAGGGACTGGTCTTCGAGCGCCATTTTAGAGTGGACCGTCGCCCCTCCGGTAGAACCTCCGCAGCCAAAATTCCTCATCAACTGCTTGGGACAATTTTAAGCCGTGATGCCTCCCCCCCTCCTTCTCCTACACTTCTCCCAACTGAAGAAGCACGCCATGCGAGTTTACGCGTACCCTCATCGCCCGCAGCTTTTTTTCTCCTGCGAAAACCCCTCGGCTTTTTTATGCGTTTTTGTTTTTTTTTTCCCCACGCCGCCACTTACCCTAGGGAGGAATAAGTAAACGGGCCGGGCCTCTTCCGCACACCGTCCTCCTAACCCGCTGCATAGGCCCTTGATTGTTGTAGCCTCCCTCTATTTGAAACAAATCGTTGAGCCGGTTTTTCCTTATGCCTAGCTTGCCCCGCCCCGCGCTTACTCCCGCTACCCTCCTTTTTCGGACTGTTCTTTACCCCCCCTGGCTGATTGCTGCATATGCCCTATTAGAAGCTCGTGACAACACCCCCGCCCCCCCGGAGTCTCCCCTCCATTTCCCTTAGAGGTTCAGTTAAAATCCCGCCTGTTCAGGCTCTGCACGAAAAAAAGCCCTTTTTGTGGATACGCAAGTTCCCCCTTTACTTTCTTTTCCAGCAGCGAGCAGTCTTCGGCCTCCCTCCAGATTTTCCCCACTGAGGGCGGGCATCCCACGGTGCCCCTTCCCTCACCTCAAAGGGCACCTTCCATTTCTTTTTGCCCTCCTTCTCCGTTCTGGGATGGTTTTTGGCCCCCTCTCTCTCTCCCAAAAGTAGGGAGGGCACCTTTCGGGGAGACTCGTCTCTCCAGTTGCGGGTGGTCGGGCTCGTTTATTTTTGTCTTTAAACTTGTCTCAGCGCTTTTGACGAAACACTCTATGAGTCCCCTCACTTCTTCGAGAAAGAAATCTTCCTTTTGTGCCTCAATCCTGGGACCTCTTCTTCGTTTTCTCCCGCGGTAACAGCTTCGAACGTTGTTCCGATTCTGTGTACCCAACTGTTTGAGGGTCGGCCCCCCCGACCTCGAAATTTCCCCCCACCTCAGGAACGCGTTTGCCCACTGTTTACTTGCGAAGGTAGGCTGTCCTCCCTGTCGCAGTAGACCCCGGCTTATTTTCTTCTTTCTTTCCGGTGAATATTTAATTTCAATGCATGAGCGAAATTATTTGCACAAAACCCTCGCCCCTTCTTTTTTCTACGGCTGCCCTCCAGATCTCTTCTTGCCGGCCATTCTTCGATTCCTTGTTTGACAGGGATGATACGCCTGGCTCGCAGATCTTAATGAGCACCCGGGTTCTCCTCTCCCCATTGGCGGTAAACCGTGTTCGACTTTCCCATTTTTTTTAAATTTTCTTCGTCTTTGCCTAGTCTTTGCTTGGACTTTCTCTGTGGGTAGCCGCTGGAACTCGCGCCGTAAACCTCAATGGCGAGTCTTTCTACGCTTCTTCTTGTCGGGATCAGCTATTTTTTCTTGGCACAGCACCTTATCGGAGCGTCCGTAGAGTTTCTCTTTTTTCACGCTCCGTCCGTTCATTCTCCTGTTTTTCCTTCCCCGATAGTGCAGCAGTCCCATTGGGCCCGACTCGCATGTCGTCTCCTTCTTCGCATGGTTGACGATTCCGTCTTTGTTTCTCAAAAAGAATTTTTTTCTTTCGTGGCAGCGGATAATCCCCCGTCGTTATTTATTTTTGTGTTCTTCCTCTTTGGCTGACTGATCCTCCGATTCCAGTTGCCGGCCAAAACTCCTATCGTCTCCTTTTCCATTGCAGTTACCTTCAACGGTCAACTTTCATGTTTTTCCCATTTTTGCGAAAGTTTGTTTTTCTTGAATCTTTCTTTCCATTCACATTCATCATCTTTTGCTTTCTCCTTGTAGGTTGCTTCGATATTCTCTTTACTGGCTAGACGTCTTACATTGCCAAAACGTTGCTCGCGGTCCCCCCTTTCCCACCGACCCCTTTCCTATACCTTAAAGACCCGTATATTTTCTGGACCCCTTCCCACTGTGGTCTTTTCTCGACGGAATGGTATTATCATTAACTTGGGAGACCCAAGGGATGAGCTATAGTTTGTGGTTGAGATGTTACGTTCCCACGGGATAAAAGGATGAAGCTCTGTTTACCCCTTCATAGTCCCACAAGGAGTTTTTAGGATGCTAGGGACGTTGGAAAGTATTTTTCCCCCACAGGTGAACAATGGCTTAACGATCGGTGAAAGCAACTGCCCTCGAAAAAATGATTCCCCTCCTGCTCGCCATACTTACCTCCTTCGACTCGTATATATATGTCTTTGGGTTTTCTATCGCTGCCTCTATCTCACACGACCAGTATCCCCCCCCAATCGCCATTGTTCGGCTTTAGCGACGAGTTCTGTTCTCTTTCCCTACAACGACCAAATTCCATCACCCTCCCTCCGGTTCAAAGGCGAATCGCTCGGAGGGATGCATGTTCGAAACGTCCCCTCCCTGCTTGCCCTCTGGCTTTTTTTCCGGGTTTGGGTATGGAATTTACTGGCTGTATTCATTCTCCGGTTATCATCCCTTCGGTCCCCCACAGTCTGATCTCCTCTGCCGGCACGCTACCAGATAGGTTGCTTTTCCAATTTCTAACCTTTTCTTCTTTTTCGCCTGAAGTCTTATTCTTTTGTGACGACCGACCATCCATCTTTCACAACTCCCGTGTCCTACATTTGACGGTTCCCCCCTTCATACGGGCTTGTCCCCGTCCAGCCTTTCTCCCGGGGCACACATGAAGTTAGCGGAGTTTTTGGGGCAGATTCCGAAGGGAGGTTTTTTGATTCCGTGGTTTCACCGATCGAAACCGTTTCGCTGCCTTGCTACCCGCGTTTCTCCTCCGACCCCCTTGGCCGTCCCATTTTTTGATTGATTTAGAACTTGAGTAATCCTCCCCCTTCTTTGAGTAGGTCTTCGCGAATCATAGAGTTTTTTTTCAATGCATTTTTCCCCGTCAATGAAGATGTTCCAACCCCGCACGACCATGCCCCTTTTGTCTCGCCCTTCGTTGATTTGCAGACTTTCTTCCATCATTGTGGGCCAGAACCACCTATCGTTCGGCTTTTTGCCCCCCCCCCCTTTGGGTGCCCTTTCTTGTACTGGTTTTGCTTCACCCCCGTCCCCCCCGCGTTTTCCCCTTTTTTGTGGGGAGATTGCAGATCCCTCTTTTTTCTGACAAGATTTTGCGTGATTCTGTTTTTTACCCAAAATCCGGTGGTTTGGTTTTTCCAGCCCTTGCCCTCCATTAAGTCGTTTTCTTGTTACTGCCATTTTACAAACTTCTCCAGTCCGCGCTCGGGTTTTTTACTTTTTTTTTTTATCACGGTTGCCTCCCAAATGCTTTCTGTGCAGCCTCAAGAAGGGGTCATTCGCCCTTTCCAGAAAATGAGTGATTTGGGCTTTACATCGCTGGTTTTTGGGGTCCCTCCCTTTGAGGAATTAAAGTTCCCCCATAGTGCTCCGGTTGGCAACCGAGGGCCCCCCACTGCTGTCCTGATGCACCTTTTTCTGCAGGGTCTAGGCCCCCTTTTTCTTTTGAAAGAAAGCTGGACCGTTCGGATTCGATTTTAAGTCCGCGTTGTTTCAATTCCCAGTGAACACCGAGGTCGTCTGGAGCATGCTGACAGGCTGTGTTTGCTTTTTGATACTCGTTTCCCCCTGTGGTTGGTCTCGCCGTAGTTGTACTCGACTGGATCTTTGGGTCGGCTGACTTCTTCATGCGTCCTTCTGCGCCCTTCATTCCTGACTCAGGTTGGCTTTGCGCCTATCTTACCTAGAGTCGCCCCACTTCTCCGACTGCCGTTTTGGCTTTCCCTTTTACTTAGCATTCTATGATTCCTTTGCGCCCCTTTCTTTAACCACGATAGCCTGACTTTTGGTTCATCCGGGAGAATCGTTAGGTGGATTTTTCCGTGCTGTAGTTGCTCCTTTGTCCCTTTGCAAAACTTCCCCTCTTTCCCTTGCAGACTTTGCGCCCCTACTTTTTGCGCAAACTGTGTCGGCCTCCGCTTTTCCCCCCCCTTTTTGTCTTTCGATCCGCCACGTTGTTCCCCCATCTAAGTAATGCTCAAGTTTCGCCCTTACCCTTCTCTTAGGATAATGAAATCTGACACCTTCTTACTCTGCACCCAATCCCCCTCTTTCCATCTTGTCCTGCCCACTGTGGGGCAGTTAAATTTTCTTTCTTGAATATCTCACAATATCTCCCTTTCACCGGTACTCCCGGACCTCTTTTTCCCTCGGAGTTGCAGTTCCTGAAATCGTGCGACACGGGCTGAGGAGAAGGTCGATTCCCCCACCAGTGAAGGCAACTAGATTGTTGCTTCTCCGTCTGTGCCCTCCTCCCAGCACAATCCCCCAGGATCACGCCAAAAGTCCCCATCTCCCTCTAAATGCGAGCCTAGCCTAACGATATGTGCCTCCAACTCCGCCGGGTCTATTTATCCCAATCGTTCTTGGTTGCTTTGTTTTAAGCGTGTTCACCACCTCCGCACTTCATCTGTGTGTTCTCGAACTTGTTCAAGCCAAACCCCCCCTCCTCACATCTATGTTCATGCGATATGCCAGCCTGTGTGGCGCTCTGCGTTGCCAACATCTTTTCCTCAGAGTTTACCTTTATTTTTTCCAACTCTTGGCAACACTCCCCACTCGTTCTCCCGGATCCCCTCACTGGTGAATCCGTAGTTGATGTTTTGTTCCTTGTACAGACATCGCTGGTGCTTGAGCTCCGTGATACACCCCCTTCAACCCCCCCCCCCCTATAAGCTCTTTCTTGTTGTTCAATGGCTTTTGCCCCCCCGAAGGCTTCTAGTTTCATTTTCGTCGTTTTGAACACCAGACCCTGAGTTGTTGTTCACTCCCTCAAGCTGCCGCCTGGATCATGTCTTTGTCCACTTCATCTCCGCAAGCAGTCTGTCTTTTTATCCCAACCTTCAGATTTTCCGCGCGGTTCACCCCAAACGTCACCAGTAAGGGCATCCTTTTTTTCTTCCCGAAAAGTCCGACCTTGGGTTTTGGTACGGGCCCCCACCAATCGCCACACGTTCAGGTATGAGGCCGTTCTCCGGCGGGGCCCTTCCTCTCTTGGGTGTCCGGGGGACATGAGAGTGATAACCTTCCTTTTTTTTCTGTAATCGAACACTCCTAGACCCCTCTCCTGACCGGCAATAGTCGCCCCTTCTGTTCTAAATAATCACTGTTTCCCAGCTTTCTTCAAGTTTACGTCTTTCCCCTCCCCCGTCCCTTAAAAGCCTTGCTTCCCCCCTAAGTTTTTCCAGATGTGTGCACCCCCTTCTTCTTCCGCGGTCGGCTCCCCGACCTTCTCCCTAGGAAAACCACTCCGCGACACGTCAGTGACCTGTAATTGAGTAGCGTAACCGCCCGTAGCCTACAGGGAAATCCTTATAGTGAAGATTTATTTACAGTGGTCCCTGGCTCTCCATCCCTTCGTCCCCAACCCTCCGCCAAGTTTTTCTACTGAGTCCCTTGATCTGATCTTGGCCGCGTCATCTTTTCGATTGGTGATTCCGGGATTTATACCCTCCTCTACAGTGTAAGAACCTTTCCCCCCATAACTTCCCCCCTTTCTCAGATACCGCAATTTTCCGTGTTATCACTCCCTAGGTCCAAGACTCCCTCGGATTTTTTTATTGGTGGATTTCCTTGTAGGTTCTCCGTTGCCTCGCGGAGTCCCACAGCAAATGACCCCCTTTCTTGAGTTTTGTCTTTTCGTCTTCAGCTGATAAGAGATTGCCTCCGTGGAACCCCCCCCCCTGATATCGTCTCTCGTCCCTTGATTTCCTTTGATGGATCATCGGACGGCGAAGGTTTAGTTCTTTTGTTTCTTGCACCGACTTTCCATTGGTGTTTTTTCTGTGGGCGACGACTCCGCCGCTTTCGCCATGTTTTGCAAGCGATCTCGGTTTGAACACCTACTTCGTAGTGGTTCTCGCCCTTGACTTTTTTCCCAGGGCGTAGCTCTTTAACTCTTAAGATTTGGCTTCTCTCAGCCGATCACTCCCTCCCCGTGGGCCAGTTGTGCACGCCCAGAAAATCCCCCCCTTGACGACGGATGACTGGAGTTCTTTAGAGAACGACAAAATCTTTCCATTGCCCCCCTCTCACCCGGGTTTCTGGGTCAGACCCTTCCCTTAGCCCTTCCCCCCTCCTCTCCCTCCTAATCCTTTTGGTTCTCGCGGATGATGTTTTTTAAATGGCCCCCTACAAGCAAAGGCACTCGATGGTTTCAAATGGCACTCAGGTTGGCCAGTTATATTCCCTTTTACACGTCGTCTTTAGATCGGTTGCCCATCCCCCCCCCCCACCCCCCCCCTCTTCCCCCACCCCACACTTCCCACCCACCCTCCCCCCCACTCCCCCCCCCCCCCCTTTCTTGCCCACGGAAGCCCCCTCCCACCCCAGCAGCCTTTTCAGAGGGACAGACAGAACCTTATGAGTTACGCGTGCGGATCGCCTCTTCCCTCCTTGCCGAAACTTTTTTCCCTGACGACTACGTCTTTGATCCCTCTTCTTCAAAGTACCCTTTGAGCGCTTGGTTCTCATTCTAGTTCTCACTGTGCCTCCACCCTTTCCTCACGATCCGGTGCACCCCTCCCACCGGCACCCTCACACCTGTTTTCCGCTCGATGCAACTCCCCTATCCTCTTCAGTCCGATAATCATTTTTTTCCCCTGAGGTCGCTTTTCCTCTTTGAGAGCCGACGCTCCCTCCCTGAATTTCAACAAACTAGCCCTTTTCCTGCTTTATACTTTCCTGGAGCGGGTCAACCGCAAAATTCCCTTCCCAACCCCATATCTTATTCCTGAGCTCCTCTTTTAACTTGTTCCTTTCCAAGAAAATGTCCGCGAACACTTTTAATCCTTGCGGCTCGATTTGTCCTTTCTCTTTTCGTGAAGATTTTTTCACCCCGTGTAGCCTTGTATCCCCGAATCAACAAATGGACGATGGGGTCCCCCCGGCAGAGCGCTGTTGTGCTTTTCCTATGTCGCACCTTGCTTATTTTTTGCGCGAAGGTTTTACCTTCCTACCGAACAGACCCATCCCGAAACTGGGAAGGCATCTTTTCCGCGGCTATTGTTTCCTCCCTACCTTCTTTACTGGCAAAGACCTTCCTGCGGTACTTTTTGGCAGTCTTCATACCCCAGGGGTGAGGATTTTCCCCTTTTGAACGATCCTTTTCTTCCCCACCGTGTACTTCGCTGCTTCTGTACAGATGGGTGACTCCCCTTGCGGGATAAGCCGTTCAGTTTTTTAAGACGTAAATTTTCTTACCCTCTTGCCTAGCGTCGGCCTCGATTGTCGCTGCCCCCCCCTTCGTTTTCAGACTCTTCTACCCGCTACCCCTCCTTCTTTCCGTTTATCGCAGCCCCGTTCTTTTTTTTCTACCTGACTTGTGTCCCCTGCATCGGTGGGGGGGGTTTCCCCCATAACATTCCCTCCTGAGTACGTTCTTCCGTTTGAATGCCACAACCTTTTCCTTTCCGGCCCTTTATTATCCATTTTTTTGAACTTTTTTTTTTGCACCCGCGCTTGGAAATATGGGTTTTGGGAGTCTAATCTCCCCAGACTCCCGTTTTTTCCTTTCCCCCATGGACTGATGCTTTTGCTTACCCCCCCACCAACACCGTTTTTTTTTGGTTTGGACCTCATCAGAACGCCCATTCCTGCGGGGAGGGTTGAGATTGAACCCCACTTCTCCTTCTCCAGCTTACCTTTGTGGTTCCTTTGAATCACGGCCAACATCACTTCCCTTCCCCCATCCGTATGGCAGATTTAAGATTCTTCAACCCGGTCAGACAGTCTCCAAATTTTCTTCTTCCACATCGATGGGTAGTTTCTTCTCCCCAGCTAGGAATAAGTTACCCCGCTCGACTCTTTTTCAATCGACCGGTGCCCCCAGTGCGTGGCCTTTAATTCGATCTATCTGATGATTTTTCTCTTTTTGAATTACAGACTTTTTCAAGTTTCTTTATTTTCGGTAAGTGGCGGCTTTTTTCACACGAGGCAACAAGACAACCTTTTCAATAGTGATGGTTCGTAACGTCTCCGGCTCTTTCTTTTTTCTTCATTTTTCGGCGGTTATCGAAGGTAAGTGCTTTCGGTTCATTAATGATATGTTGGTTTTCTTTCTGATTGGATTATTATAGCCTCGCCAATTCGCCCGCTGGACTTTTCCTGCCACCCTGTTTTCCTCCCCTAGTTTTCGGTCCATCCGGCGCTCGCCCCCTCGATGTCTTTGCTTTCCCTTTACTGATCCCGTTTTCCCCTCTCGTTTAACTTCTCCAACAATATCTGACTGGCTCCTTCATGGGGATACTTTCTTAGGGGTGATTGGGTCTTTCTTTCAGATCACTTTTTTTCCCAGATTCTCTTTCCCTTAAGTCGCTACTTTGAGCCTTCCTTCGGAAGGGGGAACCTTTCCTCCTCCTCCGTTGTTTTTTTGAGCATCCGCAACAGTTGCTTCCCCTTTCCTCGTTTTTCCTTCCTTCCTTTAAAATGCTACTCCAAAAACTGATCTCCAGCATCACCTAATCCTCCTGATGTAATGCCCCCATTAGGTCTTTTGGTGACCTTCTACGCGGATTCCCCAATGTCTTTAAAAGGACCAGCCTTTCTTTTTTTCCTACGAGCTCCATTCTTATTTTGACCCCGGCGTCACACGTAAGTGTTTCATTCGCAGCCAAACCTTTGTGCAGGATTGCTTTGAGTGCTCTTTTCACGCCGTGAAGAATCCCAGCAAAAGTACGCGATTTTTTTTTTTCTTTTCAAACGTCGCAGCCGAAAGATCTCCCCTGCGCGCCAACGATATACCTCCCGCCTGTCTCACCCCTGATTTCCCCCCTCCGTATTTTCGGGTTGCCCCGTTTAACCCAACCCCCACTTAAATCTGGGTGAATCGCACGTCCGGGCGAGTCCCGAACCGCCCGGAGCCCACTAAATGAATATATCTAGTAAGGCCAGCGGGGAGGACATGTCTTTAGGTGCAAAAACTTCTTACTCGCAGTTTGGAACTTATCTCGTCTTTTGCTCCTACATCGCTTCTAAGATTAATTCCCATCTTAACTACCCCCCCCATGGGTTATGACTTGATATTTATGCGCCATCAAGCGATGGTACCTTATTTCCCCCCGGGTAGGCCAAAACAGGACCCACAAGCAGGAGAATTGTTTGAGTTGTCAGCTTCCCATAAATCTGTCATGTCTTCCATGGAGAGTGAATTTTCACCCCGCAACACAAGGATGTTCTCTTTCAATCAGGAAAAGCTTCCCTAGTTCTTTCCATCGCCCCTCTTCTTCCTTTTCTCTCATCCCCCCCACCACCCTGCTTGTTGGTGCCTCCAACCCTTTTTCCCACCTCAAGGGCACCCTCCGCATTTTCCCTGCCCCCCGGCCTCAACTCTGTTCTCTTCTTTCCAAACATCTAGCTCCCAAGCTTTCGGAAATTTTTCGCTACGGCTGCGTCGAAATTCTTTCTGTTTTTCTGGTAGGCTTAATGAGATTACCTTTCAGAGATGCAGACACTTTTCTATTCAGCCCTACGGCCCTAGTCAGTTCCCCCCCTCTGCTAAATCAATAGCCCCTTTTCTTTAAGTCCGTTTTTTTCACGGTACCAATCACCCTACGACAGGTTTTGCGTTTTTCCCCCCTTTTCTTTCCCGGTCTCGGATACCGCCTTACACGTTTACCAATCTGGTTAAGTTTTCCGTGTACTCCCCTATCTTTTTTCCTCCGCCACTAGCCCTCGAACGCCCCTTCGTTCCACCTATTAGTTACTCATTTTCTCGGTACATGTCAGCAGCCTTCGCGCAAAAAAACCCAGGCCCCCTTGCGACTCGCACGCAACGTCGCTATAGAGGATGCCCCCCTTATAGGACTGTCTCTTTGATCTTCCCTCCCTGCGACACTAACCCTCTTAGGCTCCATACGCCCAATGCGCAAGCAACTCCAAGGAGTCACCGTGTGGTGGTAACCCCGAAGGACCTTCTTGGGTTCCCACGGGTTACAGAGGAGTGTTCACTCGGATTTTTCGGACGGGTCTTTTTTTTTTGAGATCTCAAGGGCCATCAGAGATTACAACGCCCTTGAACATTTTCTGCGGTTTTAGTACTGTCGTGCTTTCGTGGGCTGATCTGGTCCCCCTACGTTTGCACGCATGATATCGCTTTTTTCTCCCGGAGAAGCCCTCGCCGGACGTGGGAATATCGCAAGTTAAGT
>Ga0179593_1336538_pt1 | contig 10423 bp, 11 predicted proteins | sample CZODoug2_1_08_16_FD_185931 | JGI IMG/M metagenome (GOLD analysis project Ga0179593, IMG submission 185931) | Vadose zone soil fungal communities from Angelo Coast Range Reserve, California, USA - CZODoug2_1_08_16fungal (PacBio error correction) | ecosystem: Environmental > Terrestrial > Soil >... | reverse complement strand
CCCTTTTAAGAGCAGATCCCCCGCCGTGTTGCTCTCCCTTTCCTCCTTCCACATTCTCCAGATGCGATCTCAGAATGAAGCCCGTCTCTCCAGCCTCGCGTGGGGACCGTGGCCCCCTTCCTTTTCTTCTCCCTTCATTTTCTGGCCTCCCTTTCTTAGATACGGGCATGGCTAGCTCGTATGAATCCACTCGCTTTTCTTCTGCCTTCGGCGCTGCGCTCGGTGATATCGGTTCCCCTTTTACCCCCTACTTTACGTTTTTGCTTCAGTTGATCGCGATCCTGACTTCCGACTGATGGGGAGTCTAACTTGCTCCAACACATCTCTACACGAACCGGCACCCCCCCTCCCTTGCCGAGGACTCTTCGGTCGTTTGAAATAGTGGATACCGCGCTCTTACTTCTTTCAGTTTTAATCGACGCCGCGATACGCCGTCTCGTGAGCCTCATAAGGTCGGGGACCAATGTGCTTCAGAGTATCCCGCCGTTGCCACCGGTTTCCATATGAGCATCGCGTTTCCGTGTCCCCCTGATGACCTGAGTCGATCCCCTGACTGTCCCTCGTGGCCTCTAAAAATGCACTCCCCCTTTCTATTTCCGGCGACTATCCAGTACCACTCCCGCATCGGGGTGGATTTTCTTCCTGCCCACCTTTTCTCCGATTTGGTAAGCTTAAGCGGATCTCCCGTCCGCACATTCCCCCTAGCGTGCACGGGTATAAGCCCACCCTGCCCGCGCTTTCTTTTTTCTTTCTTCTCCAGATAGGGCTTTCTTCCTGGATTTTTTGGATTTCCCCCCGATATGTGGGTCACTTCCATCTTGCTCTCTTGTCCTTTTCCCTGCGGGTCTAAACTTTCCATCACGTTTTCTGCGACGAGAATTTTCGGCCCCCCCATGTCTCTGTCTTCTAAAGTGGGCAAAGTAGTCCTCTAGTGCGCCCCTTCTCTGATCGCATTCACCACGGTCGGTCCCTCAGATCCCCGCTTATGTTGGCAACGTGCCCATTGATTCCTTGTCGGCTTTTTTAAGGCTCGCCCTCCGTCACGTTTCGTCTTCCCCCCCCTAAGATGGGGGCTGTTCCACAAGAGTTGCCTGGCCGAGGCTGCCCTATTTCTCGATTTCGAGCTCCCTCCCTTCCCTCCACATATCGAATCCCCTTTTCGTTAGCTCTCTTTTTTTTTCTCGACCTCCGGCGGTCAGGTTCCGAGATTTTTACTCTTACTGCCCTTCTTTCCTTACGTATATTCGGCATCAAAGCAGGTACTCCCCCCCCCTGTTGACGGGAGGCTCTGTCTCTAGTATTTACTTTGTTAGAGAACTAGATCCCGTTGCCCTTTTTTCACTCCTGCAGGGAATTGTTTCTTTTTTTACTTTGCATTTTCATCCGAAGTACGATGGATCTATCTTACTATAATGGTCGGAATTTCGTTTCCCCTCCATTAGACCCCCACTTTTCACCGATGACACAGACCTTTCTTTTCCTATTCGTGTCTTTGAGGGATCCAATCCTGTCCCGCCGTCTTGACCCCTCTTTCCTGATAGTTAACCGTCCTCTACTGCCTTTTTATGCCCACCGTGTCCCGCTCATCTGGGGGTTTGGGGGGTTCCCTGTGATCGCAAGGCCGTCCCTCCTTATCCACGATTCCTCCTCTTCCTGTCTGTGGAGACCCCAACCGTCCAGCAATGAAGTGCGCGCCCCACCCCCCCAATTCTCCGACAAATTCGTGCAGATAGTCTTTCTCCTGTCCACTACCGCTTTTTATGAGCGAAGCCTCTTCCCCTCTTCTGCCCCCCGGACTCCTCATATTTTTTTCTGGATGCGATCACCTTGGTTTTTTGTTTTCTATGCAAAACTTCTTTTTCGCCGACAGCCACATCTCGTGGGACGTCTTTCTCTCTATTCCATATTTGACGTCCCCCCCCTCCCCCCACCCCCCCCCCCCCCCCCCCCCCCCCCCCTCCCGGTCGATCGTGGTTGCGGAGGTTTATCAGAAGGACTTGCAGACCGCTTCCTGGCCCGAGGTCCTTTTCACCACCTATTTTTCTCGTGAGCGGGATGTTGCCCCCCCCTCATGATCCTTCTCCCCCTCCCTACTATTTTGTGTGTGTTCTTCCTTGTATGGCCAAGAATCCGCTCGCGACTCCTCTTTTTGGTGCAGTGATCCGCGTACCTGCTCTCATCGTTCCTTCTGCCTCCCCGCTGATATTCCACGCGCGCCCTCCTCTCTGCCAGCATCCTGGCAATCGACTACCTTTCCAGTACACCCGATGCTCCCCTCTGGTGGCTTCGGCCACCCTCAGCATTCTCATATACCAAGAGCCGTTGACCCTCCCCCTCTGGTGGGGTGACTTCGGGGCCCCGGCTGCTTCGCTCCTCCCTTTCACCAGCGGGGATGGCGTTAATCACGGCATGCCTCTCCCCTCTTTTCCCCGAGCTTTTAGTTGAGTTTTGGTGCGATCCCACCTCTTTTTCCCCCCTTGGATAGTCCGCGCTATTGCGCGGAGCCTTCTTCTCTTCTTTTTTTTTAAGCACTGGCGAATGGCAGCCTAACCCCAAGGATTGGTTCCCCTACCCTCGGATCAACTGTAGATTCTCTGTCCCTTTTCCTCTTTCTCCGCCTTATCTCCGCTGTATTAAGGGGATTCCTTTTTCCTCTCGATTGAATATTTGACCAGTCAATCCCGAAATAGAACTACTTTCCTCTCCAATGATTTATGCCGTTTCCCCTGATGAAGAATGTCTCCTCCCCCCCTTTTTTTCTGTTTATCGGCTTCCGGTGCAACCTAGTCAATTTAACCCCCCTTAGTCACCTGAGGCTTTTGCTTGATGTTAGTCTTCCCTCTGTTTTTGTGGGAGACATCGATCTCTTCCGTTTTCTACGGGCCCGGCAAAGTTGCCTCCTCCTTGACTTGCAACCCTTTAGCTTCTCTCCTCTGACAACTATCTTTTATGCCCTTTTTCCTCCTCCTGTCCGCGACCCGCCGGTCGAACCGTTTCTAGTGGAAAAATTTACCTTCCGCTTTGAACTTCACTCGATACTATTCCGCGAGCCCGGCCGGCGATTTCTTATTGGGCACACCACTTGTCTGCTCACTATTCTTTCAAAAATATACCCCTATGCCTCCTGGGAACGGTGATGTTACCCCCCCCCCCGCTGCTCCTCTGGGACATTTCATCCGTGGCGAACCTTTGATTCCTCGAGGACCTGTGGCGAATCGTCACCCCCCCATTTTATGATTTTGTCTCATCTGCTGCACCGTGATTGCGTGAAGTTGAATATTTCTCGAGCCGGACCCCTGCAAATCTGCCAGACTCGGTCCCACCTCCCCTCTCAGAGAAGAGACTCTCCAGCGGATGATTCTGGATCCCTCAGCTAACGCGCACGGCATTGGTTTGGGCTTCCCATCCCGTGTGCTTCCTGCCTGTTTTAGAAAAAAGTTCGTTGATCCCCCGCTTTCAAACAGCGAAAATTTTATTCCTTCATACCCCACGAGGATCGCTATTTACAGAGGAGACTTGAGAAGTAGCCTCCCTCCCTTCCCGACGGTTCCTCTGCCGCCGGCCATTCATTCCCTCGATACGCATTGTTTTTCCCTTTTTTTCTTTGTTCAGAGAGCAAAACGGGATGCCGATTCGACGCTTGTCTCATTGGTCCTGGCCTCTTCCTCTATGGCGAGCCACGGATTGGACGTCCTTAAAAACTGAGGTTTCCACTTTTCCTCAGCGAGGTAGGTCCGGTTTTAAGGTCAACCGTTTTTTCCATTTTTCATTGGGAGAGGTTGGAGTTTCCCCTTATGTTTTTTCTGCCTTATCCATTCCTGCCTCGAGTAGTCTTATTTTCCTCCCGGACCCTTTAACCTAAACGTAGGGTACGTGTCGCTCCCCGTCGCCGCAAGCTAGAATCGCTCCGTCGACCGCCCTTTCTCTTTTCGTTGGCTGCCTCTGTCCCGACTAGGAATCTTACCAGCCTTTCCAGCCTCTCCTCTTCGTTCACCAACGAAGAGGTGTTCCTTTTCATGAGATCATCGATTTCGTTCAGTCAACGCCTGTCGCGGTGGCCTTTCCCCTCTTGATAAATGTGTGCGTGCGCCATCTATCTTTTACCCTCGTTTTTTTGGAGAGAGATGCGCCTTTAACTCCCGCGGATTTTTCCATTGCGCGGGTGATCCTCTCCTTAGTTCGTTCTGCTCACCTCCATATAGCAGAAGGACCCGCGCAGTTTCTCTGCGTTGGTTACGGCGATTTTTTCTTATGTCCGTTCGTTTTTTTAATCGTCGCTACGAGGTTGCGCCCTCAGCTCGACTGAAAATCTCACGGTTCGTCCCGGTATTATGTCTGTTGCCCCTTTTATCGCACACGTACAATCTTTTCGTTTTGCTTTTCCTTATTTGAGCCGACCGAGGACTTTAATGGGATCTCCGGTCTTTAAACTTCCTTTCAACATCTTCTCCCTCTGGCCTTCTCCGCACCGTCTTTCCCTTCTGTTTCTTCATGAAGACCGGGGAATAACGTTTCGACCGCGGCGCTCTTCCCTAGAACTTCCTCCTTCTTCCGTTTATCAGTCCTCATTTTCAATCGCCCCCGGGCTGCTCCCAACTCTCTTTCCCTCCTCTCCAGTTTGTGATACATCATTTTTCCCCCCAAAAATCGTCCGCTTCATTTATCCCCGGGACCTGATGCTGACCTTTTCCCTAAGCCGCTTGGGAGGCCTTGGAGTCCATAGTACAGTTCTCCCTTGCTTTTACCCCCCTTTCCCTAATCTCGGGGTGTGATCGCTGCAAATTTTTTCGCGAGTTGGTAAGCTCTTCTTTTTCATCTTTTCACTTCGGTCCAGAGCCCAGTACGACGTTGGGGACTCAATGCCCCCCCCCCACCTGTTGCGCGTAGCTTATGTGCTTGAGACTGCCTCACTCCGCTGTCGTCTCTTTTTTTTCTGCGTCGGGTTTCGTTACCCAAGGACCTCTTTGTTGCCCTTGCGCTAATACATTTTGACAGTCGCCACCATTTCCCCTGCACCCCACCGTTTTAAATGCTGCCGACCGTTTTCCACCTCCGATCGTTTCACCCCCTTTCTTTCGGATGGTCATACCCCTTAGCAAACGGTATCTTCCCTCCTGCCTTAGCCCCGCTGGTCCCATTCCCCGTGCCTGATTTTCAATCGGGTATTTGAAGTAAGCCTAAATTTTTGTCGCCGTCCCCCTCTTGTGGGGAAGCCCCAAGTTAGGCATGTGCCCCCCCCGAGGAGGACATAACTTCTTCTTTTCATTTCGAGATTATCCCCCCTCACCACTTCATGAAAACAGTTTGCTTCCTTCTCCTTTGCCCCAGTCGTCTTTTCCGTTCGGAACTTGGCTTCATATTCGTTTTGTTCCCGTACGGTTTTGGAGATCCTCCGTCCGGACACCTTTGCCTTTTTCCCAGACGTCTTTCCTTAAGAGATCCTCTTTCCCTAAGTGGCCCGAATGTTTTAGCTACATCACGCCGCCTCTCAAGGGAGGATAATTTTCATTTTCTCTTTTCCAGCCGAAGTTACTCCACCCTTTTCTGTTCTCTCCTTCGTTTCTATAAATGGCGGAACCTTGTCTCATCCATCGGTCGAGTTTAGATGTTGAGTTTCTATGTCGCAACTTTATCCTCTTTTTCCAACAACCGTTTGAGTTTCTCTGATTCTTTCCTTCCAAGTTCCTCCTCCCTACAGTCTTTCGCTCCATCGCATTGTGTTCCGCCTGTTAGGATGCAAGGATCGCCCGGCTTCCCCTATCCTCTGCGCCGCTTCTCTAGCGTTGATGGATACCTTACTTCAAGCCCTGCGTTTTCGCCACCCAACTCCAACTCCGGAGCCAAGCTTTCGCGATCTTATTCGGTACCGCTGTTTTATTTTTTTCGCTCAGCAGCAGTCCTCTCGCCCACTACTCTTTCATTCCCTTGATTCGATAACGGCTGTGGCCCCCTCGCTATGACCCTTCAACTGATGGTTCTCAGTAGTTTCGTCTCTTTTTTTCCCTTTCGCTTCTCCCCAATAGTTTTTTTTCTCGATTCGGCTTTCGATTATCGTTTTTTGCTCTTTTGATGCCATTACCCCCCCCGACTCTTCCCTTTTGTTTTCCCGTGTCACCATGGTTGTTGTGCTCCCTCGTGGATGTTTTTGGCCCATACTCTCTTCTCCCTGTTGTTGTGATCGAGCTTGCTTTTTTTCACACACAAGCTCAGCCTCGTTGGTGAACTCTTCTCAGAGTTACCCATTTTGCCTGTTCCAAACGTTTGCCCATCCTCATCCGCGAATTTTCGCCCCTGACTCCCTCTGTTCCAAGCAAACTAGCCCCCGCGAAACTGTCCGACCCACGCGTGATGTTTTGCTCTGCGCCCATTTGACGCCTATATGCACTCCGGCCAAAACCCCTTTTCTGTTAAGCACGAGCTTTTTTCTTTTGTTTCGGGACTGATGCTTCTCTCGATCGCACCAGCGGTTTGCCTTTCCCCTCTTAAGGATTCCCCCTCTCTGCGACCTTTCCGCCTGTTTTTTTTTTTTTTCCTTATTTTTTGCTTTTTTTCACGAGCTTGTGATAGCCCGCTCCTATGCGCTGTTCTTTTCTTCTGCCCGCTTATTTTACCGCTGCCCATTGGCAGCCTCCCCCCTTTCTTAGGCGCCCATACCATCCGTAGAATCCAATGCTCCCTCTCGCATGACAGAATCTCTCTTTCCCGCTCGGTTGTCGCTGGAAGCCTTCCGGTCCCCTCCCTGCTCCCTTGACTTGACCAGCTCACCTTTCCGACACTCCCAATCCTCTCTCGTATCGAACGCCATGATATCCCGAGTCTCCCTTCTTCCCTTCGGCTTTATAGCATTTCCTACGTTTTTTACACCTTTGATCCGCTTTCAATTTTGCCTCGGCCCTGTCAACAAATTAGTCATCCCGTATGTCCCTTCTTCTTTTGATTCCTGAGCTACTGCATTCTTTCCCCTATCTTTGTCCCCTCCCGGTACTCCGGCCATGCTGCTTTTTTTTTTTGCGAGACGTCGATTATTCCCGCCCTGCGGAGCTGCTTATCGTTAAAGTCCGTACTGACGCACGAACCCTCTCACCGTAATTTCACCCCGGATCCTCTTTTCTTTTTGTGGCTTAAAGGGAATTTCCCCTCTGCAATACTCCCTGCATGCCGCCTTTTGTAGGCCAAGGATTCCGAAGTGTTCTCTTATTTCCGGCGACCTGCATGTTGCTTGTCAGCCCGCCTACCTCTGCCCTCACCCTGTGCACGGTGATTGGAGACCTCAGCTTTGCTCCTTCCTTGTCACGCTCATAGTGTTGTTTCTTTCGGACATTGACTTCCTGTTTTGGCTCACTATGCGGACCTTTTGCCTTTTTTCCTCGCGCTGCGCCCGGTTAGCCAGGCCCCACGACGTTTGCCACCCCTTTCTTTCGTTTCTTGGCACCCCTCGGCTCTCACTTACCAATCACGCACCTTGGTTTCCCTCCCAGCCCAATAGAGCTTTACAGCCTGGGAGTTTTCCCTATCGGTCTAGCACTCCTCCTGTTCCTTTGTTTTGGATCCCCTTTCACACAGGTGCTCTAATGGTCTCCCTGTACCCGCCCTTGCCCTTTTATTTTTTAGAGATTGCGAACATTTCTCTGACCCCTTTATCTCCGATTGGGTAAAGGTCCCTTGAGTCATGTCGCTCCGCTCTTAGCCTGCCTGAGCGAGTAGTTCTTCTTGCCCGGGACGTCATCCAATGCCCTTGTTTATGTGATGCGTCACGTTGATGGTCACCGATTTTTTTGAAAGAGCGCAAAACGGGATCTCTCTTCGGACTGGCCCTTTTTGGCCGCCGCTTGAACCTCTGTAGACGGGATTCTACCATGACTGAACCCCTTTTTTTTCACTGTCGGATCGGCTTTGACTCCGCTCTTGGTCTGAGCGCGTATCATTCTTTCCCGCGGATATCAGTTCCTGGAGATTGCTTCTTTTTTGTCCTGTATGGCTGATGTGTTTCAAGACTATGGTCTCACTTTCCTTCGGTCCGTACGATCGGAAAAACCCCCCCTACGTAGGGTTTACTTGTTGTATCTCCCCTCGCTACTGTGTCTCGCAGATCTTCTCGTACGGTCTTTAGTCTTAAGTCGCATCGTAGCGCTTCTTTGGCCCTCTACCCTTGCCTTTTCAGCCGACGCCGCGAAGGTCACCTTTTTTCTCTTTCGATGGCTGATCTCTCTGAAGAAGGCCCTAGCTAGTCGAGGATCCCCGCCTCCACTTTTCCCCTTGTGTGCTCAAAAGGCGATATATATTTTTACGGTGTTGTTGAGAGATCTGTCCTTTTAAGGCACGGATCCCATGATCACCTTCCTGCGTGTTTTCTCCGTGATGTTCTTTTGTTCCCCGCGATAACCATTCAAGAGTTAGAGCATGCCCGCTTGGTGACCGCGCGGCGATCGGCTTTCACCCCTTTTTCTTCTTCTGATCCTGTCCCATCGTAGACGGTTCTCATGCGCCAGTCGCTTTATTTCCCCCTGTATCGTTTTTCTCCTTCTGTGTTTCTGCTGCTCGGTATGGTCACTAATTTACGTGTTCCGGGATTCTGATTACCGCAGACAAGAGGACATGTCATGGGATCCCTGGTCTTTGACCAGCCCCACCACCTCCTCTTCCCGACTCAACCCTGCCCTGGTTGAAGTTGACTGTCACAGGAAATCCAGTTTCTCCGGCTGCCTCGACCCCCCCTCCTCTCTAAAGATGTCGAATCCGACACCAGTCCATCCCTGCCTTTGTATATAGCCGTACATCAGTTTAGCACTCTCCCTCCTTTCTTCGTCCTGCCCCACTTTGCGTCACTCTTTCCTAGCCTCTTGCGCTTTATGGTCCACATCTTCCCCCCGACTTGCGCTTAGTCTTTTGAACCGGAGGAACTGATTTCTTATGTGCCCCCATGACCCGTTTTCTCCTGACCGTAGGTCTTCTTTCGTTCTTTTCCTTAAGCTTACACTCTCCCCCTCTCGTTTTCTTCATTCCGATGCGCTGTTGGTACGCTTGGACCAGCGAACCTTTCCCCTTTCCTCAGATAGCTCGGTGCTTTTCCCCCCCCTCCCACCCTGCTTTTTGAGCGTTAGCTCGTTTCAGCCGATAGGACTCTCGCGTATCTCTTTCTTCATTAATTTGATAGGTGCGATTTTGCCTCTTTATCGCGCGGTTCTCGTTTTTCGCGATACCCATTTCCCCTCAACCCTTGCCTTGCGTCCGAGTCAAACCCTTTCCCCTTTCCGCATACACCCCCCAATCCCCCGTTCGCGTGTCCCCAACCCTTCCTTTTAGCGCCCGATTTCCTTCTCTTTTTTTTCCCCCAGCAGGAGCTTGCTGTCCCAATCAGTGCCTTTGATGATCGGTATAGGCTTTGGTCCCAGGTGTTTTCCCCTGCCTCAGTGTCCCCGCAGAGGATTTCCTGATGAAGCTGGGCCTCAAGATTCGGTCCGCTTCTGACTTTAAGAGCGGATCTTAGCCACCATCCCGATCCACGGTTGGCTCTCCGGACCTTTCCTCTCCCTCCCGTCTCGTACTTGAATTGTTATTCACTCGTGACGACCTCTTCCCTCTTTCCTCTTATTTCTCGCAGCTCGTTTCCTTTTTTAATGAGAGCGATGCTCCTCTCTGGGCAAGACTTCTTCTTTCCCCCTCAAGTTGCCTGACAACAAGGTCGACTAATTGGTTCCTTCTGGTTTCCCTTTCCTCGTTAAATAGGTCAAAATGATTTTATCGCAGCTCTGCTGGCGGACTAAGGTATGAGGTCCCCTTGGTCTAGCTTTTATATTTGACATTTCCATCTTTCTTATTTTAGGCTGGTAATATTTTCCTCTTTTTCTTTCTGCTACTCTTGAGTTATCAGTTTGATAATCGAAAGATCGATCATAAGCCCCCCCCCCCCCCACCCCCCCCCCCCCCCCCCCCCCCCCCCCACCCCCCCCCCCCCACCCCCCCCCCCCCCCCGGTCTTGATTTTTCCCCTGGTTAGACCTGTTATCTGGCGTAAATCCTCCTCACTCACGAATATGTCTTTTATGGACATTCCAAGGCGCCCAGCCATGGTGGCCGCTCCCCCCCCCCGCCCAAAATCAAGGCATTGATCATTCGCGTGAATTAGTCGCATCCCCCGCTTTGACCTAATCTTTTTCCTCTGAAGGTCCCCAACCCCTCTACCGAGTTCGGCGATAACTTTCTCTTTTTTTGGCGGTCAGAATATTGAATCTGTAACCCTGACTGGTGTCGCCGCCCACACTCCCCTCTCGCACTTTGTTACTTTTTTGCCTAATTACTTCCTGCCTTTCCCGCTCGTTGCCGATCGTGATATTTTCCTCGTTGCTCCCTCTTGAAATTCTCCGGCAAGTTCCCTGGCTCAGCTGCCCCATGCAGGGCGCTCTGCTTTCTTTCTTTTTGGCCAC
>Ga0179593_1313052_pt1 | contig 10423 bp, 12 predicted proteins | sample CZODoug2_1_08_16_FD_185931 | JGI IMG/M metagenome (GOLD analysis project Ga0179593, IMG submission 185931) | Vadose zone soil fungal communities from Angelo Coast Range Reserve, California, USA - CZODoug2_1_08_16fungal (PacBio error correction) | ecosystem: Environmental > Terrestrial > Soil >... | reverse complement strand
CGCGCCCTTCTTTTGTACGGCCCCCCCCTCTTTCTTCTTAAGTAACTGAAAACCGAGTTTTATGCCCCCCCTACGACACGCGGGTTGTTCCCATTTTTGTGGCTCTCATCAGAATTTCTTGTCTTCCGGGCCGGTTTTTTTCCAAGGTATCTCTCTCGAGAGATATCATCCATATTTTTCGTCGTTTCTTAGATTCCCCTACTGAATCTCACTCTTTTTCAATGGTGCTCCTGTTGTAGTCCTGCCGTCTCTCAATTCTCTTTTCTTGTTACGCCCCCTCCGGCGAAGTTCGCGCTTTCTTTTACGACTCCCCGTCGCCTTATTCGGCGAGTGCGAGTCCCGGCTTTCCTCCGCAAGCGCAAAATTTTTTTATTTATTTTTTGTTTTTTCCAACTCGTGCATTTAAGTTCGTCTGACACAGTCGTCCTGTGGTTAATCGAAATGAAACTCCCGTTTTGCCCGACTTTAGAATTGGAAAACTCATTAACTCCTCGCGGCCAGTTATCTTAATCTTCTCAGTGGTTCGAAAGCTCGACTGTTACTTTTCCCCATCGATGTGCCATGGAAGCATCTTGACCCTCCCTTGACGCACCTTCCCCCCCCATGCTGGCCGATTTTGTCTTCTCTATGTGAAAACCCTAGGTTTCTTGGAGTTTAGGGCCAAAATTTGTCCCCCCCCCCATGCGAAGACCACATCTCCCCTCGGTCGCCTCCTTTTGGATCCTATGAGGGTCCGTAGCCCAAATTGTTTACTTCATTCCCGTTTTCTTCCTCCCCTCTAATTCTCGTGGCGAGCCCCTCGGTGCAGTTCCGATGCTACGGATTTAACCACATTGGCAGCCCCCTGTAAATACCCACTGCTGCCCCCCCTCCCCCCTTCGCCCCCTGTCACTCCTCCTCTTTTTACTAGCCTAGTAGGAATACTTCAATGATTTTTACACCCCGTGGTCTCCCCTCCTCCACCCCCTTCCCCGGCGGTCCACCAATGGCCTTTTTCTTTTAATAAAAGACGCTGGTGCTCCTCGTATACCGATCCTTTGTTCAGAACGGGGCGCCCTTCTTAGGAGCACTTGATCTAACGGTCCCCAGTGGAGCCTGGCCGTAAATCCCCCCACCCAGCTTTCTTTCTTCCTTGAACAACTCCCCTTTGAGTGCTTCGTCAGCGACTCCCCCGAGACAAACGGTGAATGTTTTTCTCTTTTCTTTCTCCCCCTCCTTTCTACTGATTCTAACTCTTCCGGACTCTCCCCTCCTACTCGGACGGGTACAGCTCGTTTGCATTCACTTCTATCTGCCTCTGACATCCAAGATTTTTCCCTTGTTGTGTCATTTTGTCTCTTGAGTTATTCTCTTTTTGACATTCCACCCCCTAGTAGGTTATAGAACTCAACGCCTTTCGTCCGCCATGGCGTTCACTTCGGCAGTTCGCTGAACCAATTACTAAGACTGGGAAACACTCCCCGTTCGGAGAGAAATGATCTTCCCTTCCTTTTTGTTTGTTATTTCAAGCCCCTCCCCTGCTCCTCCTTCCTTTTTCGTCTTTCCCCCCCCCCCTTTGTGACCTTGGTTCACTGACAATTTCCCCTCCCTTGCGAGGAATTTGCCCCAACCTACTTTGTTGGCCGCCCGCGCCCTTTCATCCCCACCACCAATGCTCGCAAACCCCAACCATCTGAATTGAACACCTTTTCTGGTAAGTTTTTTCTCGTTTCGTTGGATTTCCCAGGGTCAACATCCTGCGCGTCTCACCTCCCAAAATTTCTCCCACCCCTCCACGTTCAGAGTTTGTAGATGCCGCCCTTTCCCTTGACTTTAATCGCCCAGAAGTTGCTCCGTGCTTGATGGCGGCCGACAACGCGCTTTCCCTCCCCCCTTCGTTCTTTTCTCCCAATGAGGACTTACCTCCTTGACCCTGATACGGATTGAGCCCATTTGTTTAGCCTTAGCTGGTCAGGTTTCACTTCCCCTCCTGATCTGTGTTGCTGCGGTCCGTGCCCATTAAACTCCTTCTTTTTGACCGGCTCCATTGGATAGGGTTGAATGACCTAGTGGGCGAGGCCCCCCTCTGTTTCGTTGTACCTTGCGGGTCTCCCTTTGCGGCACGCTTAATGGCTAGAAACCCCCCCACACTAACGTCCCCTCTTCTCTCTTCCCTCTTTACCCTTCGGAAGATTCCCCCCTTGGCGACTTTTTTTTTCCATCCTAGGCAAAGAATCATTTTCGCTCTGCGTTCTATTTTTATCCTCCCAGAAGAAACCCTTGACTTTCCCCGCGATCCCGATGAAACTCACGGTGATAGACCTCACTCCTTCCTTTTATCTTCTTATTCGGGTGCCGTCCTCCCAGCCCTTTCTTAACCTAGCCAAATTCTACCCGACCTCGTATGTCAGTTCCCAGGACATCCCTTTCTATACTGGTTAGAACCCGCTCTTTGGTTTCCAGTTCCTCTGCCTTCACATTCGTTACTCTTCTTCCGCAGAGTTCCTGTGCAAACTTTTTGACGTCCCGAGGTCGGCCCACCACAGGGAGAAGTTTTGATCCTTTCTTTCCTCCCACTCGACCTCTTCTTAGGACCTTCCTCCGCTTTTTTCCTAGGAGCATATCTTGGCTGTCCCGGCTCTTTTTTCCCGTTCCCACTCACACCGTCCGCCGAATGTCCCGAAAGCTTTTGACACCTCGTGAAGGGGCTTAGGTTTCGCGTTTTTATTCTCTACCTTCCCCCGACTCCCCACAGAGAGGATCCACCTATTCCTGCCCTTGGCCCGCCCCCCCCTGACCATGTTCCTTTTTGGGAATCAAATCTTTTCACACGCCCGGAGTATTAGCTTTGAATTGTATGCTTCCCTTATTTATACTCATCTGTTGCCGTACAGCCCCTTGTCGTCTTTTTTCTTTCCTAACTATTTTGGGAGCTAGAATTCGGCCCCCCCGGAGGAAGAGACATCGACCCCATCCCTCCCCCCTATTTTTAGCTGCCGCTCCTGCGGGTTGTTACCCGTTTGGATCCCCCCCCTAGTTTTTCCGCCAATGGCGGGAGGACCACTTGGTTTCAAAGTTGCTAAGCACCGTCTTACTTTCTATTCCACTTCAGTTGAGGCTTTAGTATTTTAAAACATTTGCACCGAGCCGCGTTTGTGTTGTACCCCCTATTTTCAATTTTCGGCTTGTTTTTTGTTTTCCCCCTAGAGAAGTTTCGAACAATCTAGCCTCCGCTCAGGTCTCCCTCCCCGGGCTCTCTCTTCTTCTCCGGTTTTTTCCCTTACCTTCTCCCAAAATTTTAGTTCTTCACTAGCAGGACCTTCGCATCGCTGTAACACTTCGCAAGTGCTTCTCTCATGCTTTACTTTTCTCTGGATCCCACCTCGTCTCCTCAGTCCGCCATGCGCCACAGCTCGCCTCCTTCCTGGTGACCCCCTTGATCTTCGAAATTTATGAGAGGTCGTTTACGAACCCGTTGCGAAGACGCCTCTTTTCCCCCCTTCCCACCGATGACTCCGCTTCTTATCTTTTCGCGGGCGATCCTGTGAACCCCTTCTCCCTGAGGCTGGATTCATTCTTCTGGAACAGACCTTACCATTTCTAAACGTCTTTCTCCGATCTCTTTCTCCCCTCTCTTCTTCTTGACTCTCTTTAACGAAATGTGCTTGTGGTGAGTCCGATCAGAGACTGCCTCTGAACCGGGCTTCTCCCTATGTAACTCCTTGTACGGAGTTCCTTTTCTTAAGAACCCCAGTGTAATTGCCTTCCAGCATAACCATCTAGACCCTTTAAGTTTGTCATCAGCATGCGATTTACTTATCAGTCTTTCCCTTTTAAGCTTCAGTGGTGGTGGGTCTCGTGGTTTTTCAAGACTCCACATCCAGTATTTAACCCCCTCCTAGCGATCCCAGGACCGTTTTCATTAGGTCCCCAGGAGTACAAGAATCAAGTCGTCGCCCTTCTTCATACTTCATGTCATGTTTCATTTCACGCTACCAAGTGGTTCTCCCCTGCTTCCTTTAGCCCCCACTGAACCATTGAATTTCTTCAAATCACCTGCAGGTCCCCCCTCCTTCTTCTCGACCACTTTGACATCCTTATGGGCCTTCCGGGATTTGTCGTTTGTCCGGTGGATCCTACAGCCACGATTCGCGATCTCAGTCCTTTTTTCTTCTGCGCACATAGTCCCTTTCTTCATTACCAGATTTTCTGATGCGGATTAGGGAGCACCTCCTCCAACCCTAAATCGCGCCTGGAGGGGAGCGCGCCATTAGTCCTCTTCCTCTAGATTTTCCCCCTTCCCACTACGGGACTTGCTGAGTCGTTGAGGGCTGAGGTAATCATTTCCCCTCCCCCTTTTTTTTTTTCTGGTTTTGATAGAGATGACGCCGCCCCGGCCGATTTCGCTTGCTCCCCCCTCCTTGGTCATTGTTTTTCCTGTCCACTCCTAAGTACAGTTCGCGGAATAGCTTTCCCCCCCCTCGAAATATAGAGCGACTAGACTACTCCACATAACTTCGCCCGCCGACCATCTTTTTTTTCCTAATCGGCCGCTTATTTTTCCCCTCCTCCACGTCGCAGTCATTTGGCTCCTGAAAAGCCTTACCAAAGGTCTAAACACATGTATGTAACACTTCGGATTTCTCTTCCCTCCTTATCTTCCCCTTTTTAATTTTCTTCCCTCCACCTTGACTACCTCCTCTTCTCTGATAGCTACCCTAGTAAATCCTGGCCGATGACTATGTCCTGAAGGTATCTAATACTGTCGCCTCATTTCTTTAGTCCTCTTTCAGTCTCTGGATGATCCCTCTCCCTTTTCTAGATTGATGGTCGTCTCAGGGTTGTCAGACTGGCTGTGTCGGTCGAGCCCGTCTTCTTCCCCGAAGTCTTTTCCTTCATATGTGAGCCTCCCCGCGATGTGAAACGAGGGGCGAGGGTTAGTGGGAACGTTGCTTTTTCCCCTTTTTTTCTACCTTGTGCTTTTCTCCCATACCACTTTCAGTACCTCCCACAGTGGCAAGGGAGCTAGCCTACCCTGACTTCATGGGCATTCCCAAGGCTGGCACAGTTTGTTTTCCTTGAGAGGGAAAAGACCTCTTACCATGTTGTTTTTGCGTGCTTCGCCATCCTCAAACCCTCCCCCTTTTTCCCCTTCTTCCGCTGACGTTCTTTTAAGTCATTCTGACAGACGAGCTGGTTGTCCTTTGTTAATCGGGTGCTGTCCATGCATACGATCGTCATCCTTTTCTTCGGTCCTTCCCCCCTTTTCCTCTTACTTTACTCGCTCTCGGTGAAGGCGGTTTTTTCTCGAGGTTATCACTTTATCCACGATAGTTTATCCATCTCTTCCTTTGAACCTCCCCTTCCTCTTCTCTTCCCCCCCCCCGACGTTTTTTTTGGGCTTAGGCATAGTATTTTGAAGACGCCAGTCGCTGGTGCGTTTTTCTCCTCCTGCTCTTTGTTTTGTCCCCCGCCGGTGCTCAATAACACAGAATTTTTTTGATAAGAGGGCCACCCAACGTACCTTTTTCCTCCTTGTCCTGCTCGACTTCCCCTCCCCCTTTATAGGACGTAGAATAAGAGTAACTGGGTCGCACCCCCCCGGGCAATTTCCGATTCCCATATGTTCTTTTCTCCCCCCCCCATCTTCTTACGACTCTTCTCCGTGGCGGTTCTTTCGTCTATTCGTTAGACTCACTTTCGCGTCGCTATCTTTTTCTTTTCCCTCCCTTTGGTTTTTTTTTGTCTATTCTTTATCCGTGCTACCCCCCTCCTCTTGGATCCTAACCTTTCCCCTGCCACACATTTTTCTTGACCTCCTTTGTGTTCCCACGAAGCTGTTTTGTCATGAATCCCCTCCGCCTTCTCGAAACCCTTCCCTGGGTTCTTTTCATTTGCGACCCCGATGTATCGCCTTTTCCTCCAGCGTTGTGCTTTAGTGTCGTAGCCCTCAACACCTTGAAACCTCTAGCTACTCTTTGGACGACGACTCTTCCGAAATTCTTTCTTTCCCGGCCACGAACGGAGGCTAGGCCATATCGCCGTCCGCCTTCTCATATCTCCTTCGATCTTATTCGCTCCGGTTAGTTAGTCCGCCATTAGCCCCATCCCTTATGGGGGCTTTCCCCACTAGTGAGTTAATGGGATCTTAGTGATCATGTTTTTACCTTTCGAGTTTCAGTCCCCCAGATCTTATTAAGATCCTCCCCAAGAGTAGACAACGGAGTGCACGCTGGGCCCCGGGCCTCTTGCCCCCCTCCCTGTTCATCAGATCTTGTCCTCTGGGCTGGTCCTTTCCAGCCTCGCTTATTATGAGATCTGGCTCGTACTCCATTCTTCTTGGTAGTCCCATTTCTTTTCTTTGCGTCCTTCCAAACTTTTTTTCCAAGCTGGTCCCTTCTCAGCGATTTGAGGTTCCAGTCTGCCGCAAATCTTTCACGCACCCCCTCCGTTTCGTCTTTCCAGTTGCGATCCCTTTTGGCGAGCTTAGCCCATTATGAGAACCAAACTTTGATCACCCGTTTTTTCCACGCCCCCGTTGGGCCCCACTACTTCGGTGGTTTATCGCGATTCACTCTCCAAATTCCCGCTGCCCGGCACTCTTTGCTTTTCAAGTCTCCCTAAAAACCGGGATCACCACCCGGCGCCGATACCCGATGAAGTCGGCTTTCATTCCTCCTTAGCGCCTATTCCGATTTATTCCTATTAGGATTGTCAATATTACGATGTTTAGTCGCAACTCCCTTTGTTCTTCCCCCCTCCCTTTCCCCCTCAAATCGTTTCTTTCACTTGATTTAATCCGCCAGTCTCCCCCCCTCTCGGGGCCAAAGAAGAGTGGAGTGTCTTGTTTATCTTCTCTCCGCCTTTACTTCTTCACCTTTTGGTCACTGATATCGAGTCCTCAGGAAGTTTAGCTAGCTGCGCCTCTTTTCGCTTCTTGCGATCCGTTATGTACTTAATGTACCCCTTTTTCCCTCCCAGACCTCCCATAGTTAGGGTTTTGACTTGACTTTTTTCGATTCCGGCTGCCGAGTTCTTAGCAGTCTAACCCATCCCTCCTTTCCGATCCCCCCGCCCACTTCTCTTAGCATGTTTTTTTATTCATAATCTTTTTAATGTCGTTGAGATAGCACGCCCTCCGTCGGTAGTGGCTCTTACGTCGGGGTCATTTTTTTTCCATCTCAACTTCCTTCATCCCCTCCTTAGCTTCGGAATCTCTCCCCCCCCCTTTTGAGAGTCCCCCTATGAGGTTTGTTTTTCTTATCCTCCCGATCAAGACTTCACCACAGCCTATTATTCAATGTCTCTGCCTCCTCCCTCTCGCTTTCCTCCTTTCTTCCTCTTGGCTTAGCATGTAAACTACGGAAACCTTTTAGAGAACTCCCCCACCTTCGGAAAAGATATGGGTGATTGTTCCGGCTTGTCCTCGCGGTTAACCTTTTCTCCTTTGATCCTTTTTCTTTTTTCCTTTATGCCTGACCAAAAGGACTTTCTGGCACGAGACCATGTGGCCTGCAGGGACGATCAAAAAACACAAAAACCCACACCCCCCCCCCAAACAACACAACCCAAACCCAAACACCACAAACCAAAAAAACCCCAAAACCCCCCCCAAAAAAAACCCAAAACCCAACAAAAAAAACCCAAAACCACACCCCCCTCCCCCCCAAAAACAACCCCAACCCACCCCCCCCACCAAACACAAAAAAAACACAAACCCACACACCCAACACACCCAACCCACACCCCCCAAAAAAACCCACCCACCACCCCCACAACAACCACACACAACAAACGGGATCTTGGCAGTTTCCTGCCTTCTTGACCCTTTTTTTTTCCTTATACAATTCTTCTCCCCCCCCGATCGTCCATGCCCTAGATACTTCTTTAGATTTTGCGTTCTGCGGAGGGTTTTGTTCTACCGCCTTGAGGCTGTTGAGGCGTTTAGCCCACTTGGCATGACGGACTATCCCACACTGATAATGCTGTTTCTCCAGCTTGCCTGACTTTCCCTCGGGTCTATGTTTGAGGTAGCCTTTTCCTTTTTGCCGCCTTTTTTGAGTCTCCTTCCTGTCAACCACCATCTCAACAGATCCCCGCTCCAATCAGAAAAGGACCTCGCATCTTTTTCCCTCACACTTTCAGGCTTTCATCTCTCGAGATAAACTTCATAGGCGCCCGCGAAATCTGTTTTGTCCTTGCTCTTCGCATTTTACGTAAACTCTACTACCCTTTCTGACTGGGGTCAACATGTGTATCCAAGATCAGACGCATGAGCTGCGATTTCGTCCATATTTGTGCTCTAGCATAGGAATCTCTCCTCAGTACTTCCAGTATGCGGATGCTCCCCCATTTCCCTCAGGCTCTCTCCGGGTGCGGCCTCCCTTCTTTAAACGTGTCATCCCTCGATTTTCAACTCTTTTAGATACCTTCTTATTCTATCGCTCTCCGGAAAAAGGACTTACCGAGGTTTCCGCCCCCAGTTTAATTTATGTTGTCTCCTTCCTCTACCGTTTGAGCTTAGCTCGCCGTGCGCTTTCGTCGCGAAACTTCTTTCATCATGTATGACTCTTACTCCAATAACAGTTCCTTTCCCTCATCCCTTCTTTGAAAACCACCATTGAGCGTTTGGTCACTGGTAGGCTTCCTCACTACTTTTCCATGGACTTCCCCCGCGATATACAAGCCATGGGTCAACTCCCCAACCCCGTTTCCTATACCGCTTCGGATATCTCCACCCAGAGAGGTGGGCCCCCCCACGGTGTATCCTTTACAACATGTGTGAGTCAATCATTGGTATTTATTCTTCCCTCATCCAGTTCCTCCGCAATGTTAGGGTTTCCCAAAGGCAATATAATCGTTACGAATACCCTCTTTGTCTCTGAGAGTTTCTTTCCGCACCAGAACTGCTGTCGACAAATGATTACCTCCCACTAGATGCCCGCCTAGGCATTAGGAAGAAGGGTGGTAAAGAGATTTTGTTTTTGATACCTCCGCCATTGAGTCTTCCCATCGTGGTAGTGGGACCCTGGGAGAACTACTGCTAAGATCTTAAGCTATATATCCTAACATTAGCTGGAGGAGGACGCTATAGAAGACCTTCGAACCCCCCGAGCACTTCAAATGCAGAGTTGTTTGGCCCTGACTTTCGAAAATGTCCTTGTTCCTCTTCCTCATTAGACCTTCGAGCGCCTACTTTCTTCCTGTAAGCCTCCCTTCGAGCTTTCGAGATGTAAAGTGTGTTGACCTCCCCCTAGCCCACATTTCTGGGGGTTGGTTTTTTTGCTTACCTTCTGAGTGTTTCTTTTTCCGGTTAGTCAGAATCGCTTTTAGAATACCTGCCCAAGTTCCTGTGGACGCCCGCCGGTATGAATTCCCTTCCCCCCGATTTTTCCCTCCTTCCGTCGCAGCCTTGAAACGGCAGGGTACGTCATCGTCAGTTGCCGTCGGGCCCCGACCTTTTTTTGTCCTGCCGACTTTTCGTTTCTTACTTGCAGTCAAGTGAGCAAGCCCTAACATTCCTTCTTCGCATTATTTCCGCTCTTTTCGATCCTCTCTTTTTTTCCACCTAGTTCGGAGGACGGTCGTTTTATTCTTCTACCTCCACCTCTCCCTCAAAATCCTCCCCGCTGTCATCGTTATCCCGCTTTTTGTCCGCCAGATGCTCGTTCCTCTCTCAATCCGCCATTTTTCGGCCCAGGGTGGTTCACAGCGTTCCTCCGTTCTTTCAACGGTGAGAGGTTTCTACTTACCACTGCAAAAAAGCCCCCCCCCGTTTCTTGACCGCCGAGGAGCCCTCACGTCTGCAAAGAACGTTTTCATTCAGAACTGTGCCCCTCTGTTACGCCGGCGCCTACTCGTTTCACCTCGGACTGTCTTTTCCTCCCCTTGCTTATCTGAAAACTCCGGTTCTAACCCCTGCGCTTCATTCCCTCGTAATGACGTTTGCAATTTCGGTGATCTAAGAGACTGTCACATCCCTTACGATTCTTATTGAGCCTACCTTGTAGGTCCTTAGGCAGAGTCGTTCAAGAATTTGCGGTTCTCCTTACACCTCCCCCCCCCAGTATTTTTTCCCTTTTAACTTCCTTAACAGTGAGTACGTTCGGCTGCCCTCCCCCCCTCTGCCTCCCGCGTGACGGCTCGATTCTTGGGGATTACTTTGTGTTGTGTTGTGGGATACATGATTTTCCCTCTTTTGACCTTTCCCCTAAGCATACACCTCTTCCCTCTAAGACCTCCCTCTTGGAAGTTAGCGCCCTCAGTCGATTACAAGATTTCACTCCTGGCATCGAGGGGAGCTTACACCATACTTCCTCCAAATAACCCCACATAATAGGCAGGGTTGTCTCTCCAGCGGAGAATCCACGCCTTTTGTTACAGCCGTTCCTCTTTCAACCCATTTCCCAAACTCGATCCCCGCCATGTTAAGAAAGTGGGTCTG
>Ga0179593_1275920_pt1 | contig 10423 bp, 10 predicted proteins | sample CZODoug2_1_08_16_FD_185931 | JGI IMG/M metagenome (GOLD analysis project Ga0179593, IMG submission 185931) | Vadose zone soil fungal communities from Angelo Coast Range Reserve, California, USA - CZODoug2_1_08_16fungal (PacBio error correction) | ecosystem: Environmental > Terrestrial > Soil >... | reverse complement strand
CTTAGTCGTGTTTCCTTTCCTACCCAAGTTTTTCCCTCGATTATCGGTCTTCATTTTTCTTTTCCCCCGGAAAATTCGATGCGACTTCTTGCGAGCAACTAGTCAGAGTAACAATCTTTTTAACACCTTTCACCTTCTTCCCCCCCTCATACACTTCCTCTCCTCCCCTTCTTATTAGCTTGAACGGGTCAAATCAACACACCGGGCTCCTGTCCTACGGATGCTGTAGCCACACCTCAACCAACCCTTGCTCTTTTCCTTTTTGTGGCTCTTTAGAGACCCTTTCCTCCACCTGCGTTCTCGCGCATGTAGACGCCCCGCCTTCATTTTGGAAATGAGGGGCATAGAATTCACACCTTCCTGCCCCCCCGGTTCCGACAAGAAAACCTTTCTTCGTGTGAACCCTTTTTTTTTCCCCCAGAATGAGATTCCTTCCGGTCTTTTTGACCACTGAAATCGCAGCAGAACCTCTTCTCGAAGTTCTAAGAGGAACCCCCTCCCCCCCTGGACTAATTATTTGGATGCTCTTTCTGACTTTCACTTTCTTTTTTTTTACGCGCCCCTCCATCTCCTTTCACTTTCCATAGTTCCCAACATTCCTAAGGAATACCTTCCCCTCCCCCCGGTGCTTTCCTGAGAAAATCCTTTCCCCCTTAATTTCCAATCGTTACCGTCGCGTCAATTCAGTTTTTAGTGTTTGCTCTGTACCCTTTTGGATGAATCCTTTTCCGCACTTTCTTTTTCGAACGCTTTTTACTTCACTTCCCTTATAGGTTCGTCACATCCTTTGTCCCAGGTCAAAGAAGAACAGCGTCCTTTGGTGGGTGCCCGTGGTCAAGAAATCCCTCTCTGATGCCCCCTCCTTTCCTTGGTCTCTCCCCCAGAAATCTCTATTTCTACTTTTCCCCTCTTGCAAAACCGCCCAACCGTAAAGCTTTTTCTGATGCCTCTTGATTGTTTCTTCCGTTCGAGACCGGTCCCTCTCTTTTCCCCCTCTCTTCTACCAAGAAGAATTCTAATGATTCAACCCAACCGCTGTCATTCCATTTCCCCGGGTATTCTTTTTTCATGCTTCTTTTTTCTATTTTCCCCCCCCTCTGAATGTTTTCCCCCTCAATGCTTTCCGCATCATTCACAGGTAAATTAGTAGTCCCGATCTGCTATTGTACCACCTCGTTTTTTCCTCCCTCCTCTGCTTGGACATTTCTTTTGCGGCCAAGAATGAGAAATATGAACTCTCGGGCCTTATGCGTCCTTTCTTCTGCGTTTTCCCCCCTTCCCTAACGCAATATGTTCTTATGGGCTTCTCAATGCGGTTACTGTGTTTTATCCTTCTTCCCCCTGACTTCCACGAGGCAAAGAACTATCTTAGTTGTGGATTGGGTTGCTTCTCCAGCCATGCGAACTTAAAAGGCTTCGATTCTGGCGGATTCTCTTCCTTTCAACTAGTTTTTGATGCGATACCCCTTGGAGAGATAGAGAGGTATCCTCCTCCGTAGTTTCCCCGGCGATTTCCTCATGGTTTTGATGATTTCCCCCCCCCCCAAGTCTTTCCCCCTGCGTCGCAGAGAAGGTTCCTAACAATGAATTACTTCCTCCCCCCCCCCCTCGGTCTCCCCTAATCGCCGCGCCTTTTCTGCCTTTTTGCCTTCTTTATCTCTCTCTTTGATTTTTCATTCTCGAAGAAAGTTGCACGACAGAGATTTCCCTATCTCCTAGCCGAGCACGGATTTGGATTTTTCTCCAGAGTCCCCCCGCCCTAAAAATTTTCCTTGCTCTCACTCCATAGAACTTGATGAAGTGGCATGAACTTCCGTTCTCCTTCCAGAAACGTACATCCTCGACGAAGGTCTTCTCTCCAAACGCTGAAGACCTATGCACTCCTTCTCACCCCTCAGTCCACTTCCCTCTTCGTCCTTTCGTGCATCTAAATTTGTGTCTTCGTGGAAGCATTCTCTTTTGTCCGCCTCCAGTTCCGTAATGATATGAAACAGTGACCCCTTGAGCTCCAGTCCTTGCCACTTTTTTTTCGGTTTTAGTAGATTTACTGCTTCCGACGATCTCGTTTAATGCATTTAAAAGAACCACTTCTCCCACCTTTCCAGGCAACCAGCACTCCTTTCCCTTCCCTTCTCCCCCTTTTGATTTGTACGCCCTGACTCTCTGGCCCACCTCTCTGGCGGCGCTTTATTCACAGAAGATAAAAAATCGATGTACAGATCCACCCTCGGGCCGCCAACAAATAAAAAAAGAAATCAGTTTCCCCCCCCCCGATTTCTCTCGCAAGGCCTCACTTCCCCTTCCCCCCTTTCCCCTTAGGTATCACCTCAGACTCTTCTTTTTTTTCTCGGCCTTCCCCCTTGCTCGAAAGTTACCAGACTTTGAGCACGTGAGAATTTCGGACCTCGGTGGTGCAAGGGCCTGGTTTCCCTTCTCTTTTCTCTTTCCCCCCCCTCCCTTTCCCCCCTTTTTTTTTTTTGAGTTATACCAGCACCAGTCACAGTCCCCTCTTCCCGCTCCCTTTCTTTTCTCCCGCGACAATCGTGGTCAAGAAATTTCATAGGGAGGGTCCCTTCATTTCGACCCTAGTGCAGAGTCTTTCCGATTTCAAGTCCCAACTTATCCTTCCTGGGATTTTTGTCTAATTTTCCTTATTCCCCACTGAACGACTGAACTTGTACTTGTTCTTTTTTATTGTTCGGCCGCCTTTTCCTGGATCAATCATACTTTTAGGAGTGGAAGTGATTTCTTACCCCCCAAACCTCCGACCCTGAGCGCGTTGCAGCGCGTGCTCTCTTCCCCAAGGCACTCTTCCCCGGTTTTCCCCTTCCCTTTTCTATCATCTAGTTTGAAGTGACATGTCCCCATTCCCTCCATTGGCAAAATCTTCATTACTCTAAGTTTAGAACCTATTTTCCCCGACGTCCCTATACAACCGGTCCCCTCTTCTTCCTTTTGAGTTCTCCATTTCCGTGGTCATTGAGGTCTTTCGGAGAATGCACGAGAATGGTTCCTCTTTTTCCCCCAACGGTTTTCCCCCCCTCTTCCTCAATTGAAGCCCGCTTTGGGCTGACTTTTCCCCTTTTTTTCTTGCTCATTCAAGGCTCATCTTTTTCTAGAATCCCCCTGCTCGTATTCTTCCGATTTTTAGGGTTCAGTCGTATTGCCCCTTACACGGCGTTCTTTTTGTAGGCTGTCCTCAACGAATCCACGTTTTCTTCTTCTGTTCTCGTCTGTCCCACTTCCTTAAATGGGATAAGGCCCTTTGTCTCTTCCCTTTTTTCTTGCGAGGTTCCCTTTTCGAAAATTGAAAAACCCCAAAGAATCCTAAATCGTCAAAAAGCAGGCTACTTCCAGTCGCGCGCTTCCTTTAGATGGAGCTTCCTTTGTTTGATTCCCCTTCGTGCTTTCTCTCCCCTCTCTCCCTGACTTTCTTTTCCTGCCGGAACGAAGGTGCTCTATAAGCGTCCGATCTTTATCCTTCTCCCTACTTTTTTTAGTCACATAGATTGTACTCTACTGCGTATCGACAGTACTCCTCCCTCTCTCGTCGTATCATTTCTTCCCCATTCTCGATATAAAATAGTACGGTCGTCTGTTGTCTCATTCCTTCCTTTGAAGCAGGTTTCTACCAAACGATCCTCCTTTCCCACTCTATCTGCCATCCGCCAGCATCTCCAATTTTGCGTATTTTCTCTTGCCACTCCCCCCCCTCCCCCCTTCCTCTCAGCAAGGTTCTTAGATGACCGCGTTGACGGGCGCCGTTCCCCATCTTCCCTCGACAGGGTTTTCTCTTAAGGGCACCCCCCTAATGTTAGAAATTCCAGATCGACTTAGCCTTTTTCCTTTAATTATGCGGTCCCTCCTCATTATCTCATTTTTTGAAGATGTTGCAAATTTCCAATCCGCTGGTGCCTTCCCTCTGAGGTCTCTCCGAAGGCCCTCTTTTTAGTCGCTTATATGGTGTGGGGTTGTTTTCTGCCCCTCTTGCTGGTTTGGCGGAATGTTAGCTTGCTCTTGTGTTCTCTATGTAGCCCCAGTCTGGACTTCATTTCCTTGTCCTTGGCAATGTGTGTGGAAGTAAAGGCGTTGGTCCCTCCTCCCCGGCCGCCCTGTCGGCTGGCCGTTTTTCTTTTTTTCCTTTCTTCCACCTTCTATCCCATCCTTCTTTTGCTGTGTCCTTTGTTGCTCTATTTTTGTAGGCCCTAAGGCCCCTTACGCCGCTCTCCTTTGTTGCCTCCGGCCGCCCCCCAGCATCTCCGCCCACCTCCTGCCTCACTTCCTCCGCATTACGCTTTTTTTTTGCTTCCCCGTTTTCTGTCTCTACGTTTCTTTTAGCCCTATCGAACTTCCTGTCCTCTAGGTCGTCTGTTCTGCCGTGCTCCCCATGCGTTGTTATTTTCTTTCTTTCTAAAGCCGGTCTTTCCACTTTTTGTTAATCTGTTTTTTTTGTTATTCTTTTTTTCTCTTTTAATCCTTACACAACCGTAAGGACGGAAGATTGAATCCGGTTTTTTTTCCCCCCTTTTCTCGTAGTTCGTTGATACTCTATGGCCCTTCGTCCCTGTTGCACTTTTTTAAGAGCGTAGCCCCCAATAAAACCGTCACCCTGAACCATACCCCAGTTTTTTTTTGCATTTTTCTTTTCCTAGGATCTTAGACTTGTGCTCCGCCTTTTCCTTGGGGCATCTTATTTCTAAACGGGAGTCCCACCCCCCCAGATTTTTTTGAACTTTTTCAGGACATGTGAAATAACCTATTTTTTTCTCGTCTTTCACACCCTCTCCCCCTTAGGACTGATTAATACAAAATGTCCCGACAACCGATATTCTGACTCTCCCCTTCAACGCAGACTTTGATAGTAGATTCCTTGCCCTCTCTGCGACCGATGAGTTGTTTCGCTCTCCCCTATTTCCAGTTCCATTACTTTGGTTCCCTTCCAAATAAGTTTCCCCATAGTCCGGCATCCACCCCAAGCATCCCATATTTGACTTCTTCTTTTCGGTGCTTCTCTTCTACCTTCTAACTTGTTCTGCGATTTTGTTTCACTCCCCGGCCGTCCGCCCTTCCTCCCCTCCCCTCGCGAAAACATGAATTTTTATCCGACGTGAGTCGTCGTTTTCACCGGTTTTCTTCTTTTTCCTTTACCCGATGTCCCCTATTTTTCAAGAATGCCATGCGGTACGCTACACTGACTAATAATTTTGCTTTCCCGGAAATTTCCCCTCTCACCCATTTGAGCTGCGTTGGTTTGGAGTCCCGCTTTCATTCCTTTGATGCGAGCCTTTTTTCTTTGACCCTTCCCATTGATCTCTTTGGGATGCAGTTTGTGTTCGCCTTATTTTTTTCCCGATGACGCGTAGCCTGTCTGTTCGCTTCCTCCCATGAATCTCTTTTTTTCCTTTCCCGGTCCTCTTATTAAGCTTGATAAAAATGACTTTCTCTAAAACTTTTTCGGCACCTTCCCGACTTCCTCCGTTGTTTTCGAGAGTCTCGAGGAATAACCCTCCAAAGTTGTCACCAAGCTTTGATCCCTCCTGCCTCCCTCTCATGCCCAGGTCACGACCCCCCCCGAGGCCATAGTCTTTCTTTCTCTCCCTGTTTTTTAAGTTTCCGATCCCCCGCTACACGTAAACTTTGATTCCTCATAGCGAACTGTTGATGGGCAGGTCAACCCTCCCCAACCGTCTCCGCAAGAACTGAAATTGTCCTCTCCCCCCAATTACCTTCGCATCTGCGGCAGATTTGGGTCGATGGCGCGAGTTTTTGAAGAGACGTTTAGCGGCTGTGTCCCCCCCCCCTCCTAGGGCCCTTCTTTTCCCGGGAATTCCCAAAGGAAGAAACATCCTGGTTAGCCCCCGAACTCTTTCCTTGGGAGGGAAAAAATTTTTTGTGTTCTCAGGTGCTGCTCTTTCTTTCTTCTTTCCCGACGGTCTTCCTCCCCCCCTTAACTCGCAGCACGACTTTTAATTTACAATGGCTTTGCAAACAGACCCCATCAATCATCGTGCTTCCTTTTGTGATGCGGAATCCACATTCTTGGTGAAGGCGCCTTCCCAGCCCACCCTTTTTGCCCTTGCCCCTTATTTTCCCCATAATACGCCTTTTTTCTGAAGATTCGCAGGCGCAACTTATTTCCCCTATTTTCTACGATACCCTTCTCTTTCCGAGCAACAGCCCTGTTGTTTCGTTTTCCATTTTGATGCCCTTTATAAAGGGATTTTCCCAGAGTTTTGAGAATACCTCCGTTTTTCTTTCACATGGCCTTGTCCCCCAAGTTCACCCGTAAGCGACCGGGTGGTTAAGTTGAATAAATAAGATGATCTCTTTATGGCTTGGGCCTCCCCCCCCCCTACCCCCATCTAAGTAAGCTTCTAAAGTCCCTATGCCCAAAACTCACGTCACGATTGTTTCTTGCTTCGCTTTTTTTTTTTGCTCCTCGCTTTCTCCAAGGCCAACAGGAGATCTCGCTCTCCCCAACCCCGTGAAACGCACGACTGCTTCCCCGTTCGTCTTCCAACCCCCGATCACACCTGGTATAATGACACTCTCTTTAGGTGTTTCTTTCTTGTGTGTCCCCCATACAGTGTGCCAATGAATAGGTGCTGCCTCTCCTTCATCGGGCCTTTTACGCTATGACTTATTCTTTCTCCAATTCGTTTTCTGCGCTTATTTTAGTGCTCCCCCTTCACCGCGTTCCGCACCGTGCATCTCTCTTCTCGGCCCTTCGTCGATGTCTTCCTTGCAATCTCCCCACCATCGCCTCGTGCTGCGGGAGATTCGCCCTGTCGTGTGATTTGTTTTTTCCCCTGATTCCAGGTCTTCGGCCGTCGTTTTCAGCCACGCCTCGTGCCTTGTTTCCCGACATCGAAGTCCCCCCTACGCTCGATCCTTCTTGCGCGCCTCTCGGCGCGTCGGGCACTCAGCGCCTATCGCTCTTGGGGATATCTGATTTTTCTGAGATCTCCGTTTCCCGTTGGCGTCTGCTCTTATATTCCCTCCTTCCATCTCCCAGTGAGGGCACCTGGCGTCGCACGTGAACGGGGCATCCGCTCCCAGTACCCCCTTTTTCTCCTCAAGCGCGCGCTTTTCCGTCGTTGGGCCTCTTGATTTGCGTTGTTATTTTTTCCCTTTTACGCGCCTACCATTGACTGCTGCAGATTGACGCTCTCCATCCCGACGGCCGGCCACCTGTTTTTTCAACCAGTCCACCCATCGGTCACAATCTTTTTCTTGTATGACGTCCAATAAGTACCCAGTTCTCTGGTTTCCCCAGCGCCAAGCATTTTTTGCACGTCTCCCTCAAATTGTCTTTTGTGCACATCCTCGTCGTGTTATCGCCGGCCACCACTGCTAGAATCCCTTTCGCCGAACCAGACAGTTTTCCTCCCCCGCCGTCCCCCCTTATTATTACAAATTTGGGGCTCTCCCACAGTTTTGCTAGCACTCTTCTTTTGCCTTCGCCCTGCCCCCCCCCACCCCTACCTGCCATCTGCCCCCCGCCTCCACCCAACGCCCCCCCCCAGCCGGCTTTTTTTTCCTGTCTCTGGAAAATTTTTTTTTGCTTGACCGTAGCATGAGACCCAGTCCCTTCCTAAGCCCTTTTAATTCATGTTCTGAGCAAATACATTCGCCCAACTCCCCTCTCTGTGAATTCCATTCCCCCTTTGAGTCCTTCTTAGCATAATTAATAGCAAACCTAGAGCGTTGTCTTTTCCTCTTTTCCCTTCCCTGCCTACGATATTTAACGTACGTGCTTTTTGATACATATACCACCCTCCAAACCGCTCTCTTCCTTCCCTCCGACACTTAACCTCTCTATCATACTTCTTCCCATTTTCTCCGATCTCATTCTCCTCCTTTGCCTGGGTTTTTTAGTTCTCCGTGCACGAGGAAATCCTTTGACCCAGCCGCCGCATGACGGAGAGAGTGATAGGTGGCACTTTATGTTCCCCCCCATCTCACCTCTCTAATGGGATGTTTAGCGATCCCCACCCGCTTTCCCAACAGTTCCCTATTCCCAGATCCCCTCCTGTCCCCTTCCTTGTCCGAAGTCACGGGCGAGCACCTGACTCAGAGTTAGGCGCGAATATGCTTCCTTATCCTCCTGTGCGCTTTTAGTTGCCGCTCTTCTTTCGATCCCTCGGGGGATTTGTATTTTTTTTCGGTTTTTCGTCCTCTGTGACTGTTTATCACCACCACTTCTTTCTGTTCGTTGTTGGTTTACAATCCCCATTGATTTCTGCCCCCTTGGCTTGGCCTGATGCCCCCCCCCCGCTACACAACCCGCGCCCCCACCCCTGACCCCTTTTACTCGAGAATGGATCTCCTGGATGATTTTCCGGTGAATTTTGGCCAACCATGTCTTACGTGGTGCATTCATTAACTTGTCAGAATCTTCGACCCTGCCCGCTTCACCCCCCCCCCCCCCCCTCTCCGAAGCTTCTGATTTCTCGTAATCTCCGCCATTTTTTTTTCTTCTTTAGTTTTTCTTTGTATGACCTTTCGTGCGTAGTTTTTTTTTTTTTTTTTTAAAGAGAATGAGAGTACCTACAAACGGGTTTTTCGCCCCCGATGCCCCCCTTTTCCTCAATTCATTCACGTGGAGTTATTTGTTTTAGCGTTGATCTCCTATTCATTTTCCCCTATGTGTCTCGGCGAACCCGATTGCCCGATTAGGGAGACGCGACACTCTGCAGCCATTCCAATGCATGTAGTATTGCCCTAACCATGAATAAGCGATTTTAGGCTTCTAGTCAGACACCCTCATCGTGGCTAGGCGACTTTTCACTCTGGAGGGACTACGGTCAGAGCTGTACCCCCCCTTTTTCCACAAATCACGCTATCATCACATCGCGCCAAAGGCTGCGCCTAATTCATCGTTATAACTATGGTCCCTATGAATCGTCCCCGTTTTTTTCTTTCCCCATTTAGTAGTGACCTCGGAATAGTGATCTTCCTTCTTTTATCTTCTCTAACTCTTGGAACGACAATCTGGAGCGTAGATCCCCCTCCGCTCCCAGAGGTTATCTCGATCCATCTCTTAGTTATCTCCCCCGTTCATCAGCACAGAGATCCGATTGCATCCTCTCCTAGATTCTTTTCTGCTTTCCTTTCTGTTCTTCAAATCCACGCTATGGGGGCGTTGTCGCGGCATTTTGTGTCCAGGGATAACCCTCCCCCTCCTCGACGCGTGCCCTTCCTCTAAAAAGTCACGGAAAAAGATGCTATGCCTCTTTCCTACTCCCTCGCTCCGCTGCGTTCAGTCATGCAGATTCGCGGGCGCGTTTCAATTTTTTTCAAGTTCTTCCTCCACAAATCTTGTCGCCCCCCTCATCCCTTATCCTCCATTCCATGTGATTCGCCTGGAAAATTTCATGTTCCTTCGATGTTTTCGCCCCTCACTTCTGGTCTTGTTCCACGCAGTCCCCTTCCCAGTTTAATATAGTTGGGGCACCCCTGAGTCCAGCGTTTCGTTCCTTCGGTTTGCTGTCTCACATGCACTCTCGGTTGCCTTTTTCATCACAATCGCGGTTAGCCATCCATCTGCTTCAGCACAATATTTTCTCGTCATCTTAGTTCTCCTCCAATTGATCGTATTATGTGTTGTGGCCCGACTCCCGGGTGGAACCTCCGTCGGTCCAAACCCACCTTCCCCGCATGGGTGAACTTTAATGCCATTTTCCCTCCCCTCTGAAGTGATATTCTATTCAGACTTGTTACCCAATCAATTTTAACGTCCTTCCCAATGTAAGAAGCCCCCTTATGCTGACTTCACCTTACCCCATTCCCTTATTTTCTCTATTTGAAATCCCTTGGCCCCGCGTCACGTTGAAGCTCCTGAGTTCTTATACCCCCTTCTTTTTTCCCCCAGTTGCCCGTAGCTTTGTAGGGAGCTTCAAAATAAGAAACTTCCGTGATCCTGCATACCACTGCACCTCTGGACTTTAGCTTTTTATGTTCAGATTCGAACTGCATCTTGTCCTGATTTATGGTTTAACTCAAGTCGAACAGTCTTTTCCCCCCATTTACCAAGACTTTTCTTCCTCAAGTTAGTTTTTCCTCACCCCCTCTTCCCTTCTTGTTAATCCCCAGGATGCCCCTCTGCCAGAATTGATGGTTCCGTAAATGAGCCCCTATCTGTCGTGCACGGAAAAACTTCTCTCCCCTTCCCCCTCACAACTATTTCGAGAGGGTTTGTTGTATTGGACTTTTCGAGCCGTGAGTGGCGCGCCTTTTTTTCTTTTGGCCCCAGTGCATTTCTCCGCCCCTCTCTGCGTGATTTCGTTTTTTTGTTTAGTTTCGCGTAGAGGTTCCAATTCCTCTTAGCTGACTTTGAGCGACCTTCCAGTGCATATTTTTCCCTTCATCCGATTGATTCCTCTTGAATGCAAATCGAGTTTCACATTTTTTAGTTTACTCC
>Ga0179593_1640223_pt1 | contig 10424 bp, 7 predicted proteins | sample CZODoug2_1_08_16_FD_185931 | JGI IMG/M metagenome (GOLD analysis project Ga0179593, IMG submission 185931) | Vadose zone soil fungal communities from Angelo Coast Range Reserve, California, USA - CZODoug2_1_08_16fungal (PacBio error correction) | ecosystem: Environmental > Terrestrial > Soil >... | reverse complement strand
TCTTCCTTTTCCGGCCTTTTTTGTTGTCCCTTAAGAAATTTTTCGTGCGCTCAGCTGACCACCTGGGAGCAAGTCTGGCTCCCAACCTGATTCCAGATTGCGTGGCGAGCCCTGGCTCGGGGACGGACCCTTTTTCCCTCCCATGTTTTTTTTCTCATTTTCGTTCTTGTCCGAATTTTTCCCTTTTTTCTCGGTCTTTCACGGGCGGATATAAGTTCCCCGGCGGAAAACACGTACGAAGGACTTACCCTGGGTTGACGTGATCTTGGATTTAATGTTATACGTAAATACCCCTTCTCTTCCGGATGTCTCTTCACTCTGAGGTGGGTACCCATTCCCCGAAGACTGCCAACCTGACATCCCAGGCCCCCAGGAAATCTGAAGGCCCACCTGAAAGGCCCCCGCGCCCTGCTCCACCCCTTCCTAAGGACGTATTTCTGCGCTGCTGACCGCTACCCGATGTGCTGTCGAGTTGCCCATCACTGGACGGTTACACTTCATGCCAGCCGACGTGGCCTTGTTTCGGGGCGCGGGCGGCCAGTCTGGAAAGAGACCCTCCTTTGTTCCACAAGACCCTCCGTTGCCGTCCGTGTGGACCTTTTCGTTAGTCACCAAGTCCCCAGCCCCTGCCGTGTGCAGTTAGTCCAGGCCTTTTCTTCAACCCCTACGGAGTTTTTCCACTCCCAACCCCGATACGCCTCTTGCAGGCAAGAGGCTGCTGCCCCACGCCACCAAACGACGATGCTCCCGCCTGCCGGGGCACGACCCTCCGTGGTGGGTCTTCCCCGTGCCCCTTTTTTCCCTGTTAAAACGTTCTCATGAAACAACGACTTTCGCGATCGAAGAAAGGTCACCGGGTAAATCAGCTGTACACTTCAATAAGTCGTGACATCGTTCAGGTCTTTTTTTTATATAGGAGGGACACAGAAGTAGGAGCCCCAAAAGCCATTTGTCGTCTAAGTTTTCTTCTGCGTTGGAACCTCGGGGGATCGTTCGAGTTGCCTCATCGAAACTCAAGCCGCCGTCCAACTCTTCCCGAAGAATTTGTGGCCCTGTGGGGGAGTGTGTGGCACTCCCCCCCCTCTCCCCTGTTTCTTGACAGCGTTCGCAGGATCATTTTGAACGCAGAGAGAGCCGCCTCGCTTCCCGGGTCGCGATGCTTATTTTGCCTTGTAAGCGCGTTGTCGAATTGCCCTCCAGGAACACTCCCTCTTTCTTCCCGTCTTTCGTTTTTTCCTCCCCGAACAATTTAGACAGACGGTTCCCCAGTTCGACGCTTTTGTGAGCAATCGGTGTTAGGCAAAATTTACCGCTTATGCACAAGAACCCCCCTTTTCCCCCTGCATCCGATTCTTTTCTAGGCCCCTCGCAGCTTATCGGCAGTCCTTTTTCTGTTCTTCACCTTTCCCCTCCTTTTTGAGATAGTGCGGTTTCGTGGACGTTGGCAGGATCTGAATATTCTTTTCCAGGATCGCGTAGGCATTTCGGGTCCTTTGAGACCAATTTTAAGGGTTACGCGATCTCTTTCCCGCTTCCTGGGGTTCTATCGAAGAATAGTAGGACAGGAGTTACCTCCCCGTCTCACAGCGCCCCTTCTTTAACAGAGCGTCCCCTCCGTTAAGTAGGCCACCCAAAACCCTCACATGGAGTTTTAATTTTGCTCGAACCTTCGTACGATGCTGCGAAAGCGAGTTCGCCAGGTCCACACGGATCTCTGTTTTGAGCGCTCGTAGTGTAAATTACTCAACCGTGTCGGAAAGAATCTCGCCGGGCCCACTGTGATGATTATCCCCCGAGCAGCGCGCTCCATTAGCAGTTAGTTTTTCGCAGAAGTCATGGCTTGTTCGAGAGAATTCCTTGAACTTAGGGTGGACCCTATCGTCTCGGTGACACGAATTTTCTACAGATTGCATCTGGCGACCGTGGCGTAGAAGAGATAGGACCGATCCCGGTATTATTGCCCTTGGTAGTTGCTAAATAGATGGACTGCAGGTCCCCCGTCCTTTTTCCGCCCATTACCTATAAGAAAGTAGTAAGGAGCCCTCCTCCTTGATTTGCGCTTACTTCTCGATCCCTTTCCCATGTCCCTCCTTCGATCCTCCTCCCCTCAACAGAAATAATGACTTGCGGTTCGCCGTTCAGGTAGACGGTCGGGCACCGACCAGGATGCACAGGTTCGACCCTTCCTGTAGAGAGACTGTTCTGTGCTCGAGATCTTTTCTGCGCTCCATCTCGTTGATTTCCCATGCATACGAGGGTCAATTTCTCCAGGTTTTCCTCGCCAGTGTAGGTCCCCTGAAAGCTTGTGTGGAAAATTCGACGTCTATCTTCGTTTTAGGATACCGCGCCCGAGGTCCGCGTCGCCTTCTTTGGAGGGTGGGTAGCCACCGACCTCCTGCGAGCACCCCCTCGATTTTTGCCCTCGTGTCCTTTCTCCCCGCCGAAGAAAGTAGACGTAGGCTCCCTTTGCTCCCTAGCCGGTCCTTGTACGTCGCTTTCCGCCCGCCAGTCGCTCCTGACCTCCGCGCTCGGACTGTTCATCCATTTTCGAGCCTACGCGATCCTCTCACCCCTCTTCTTTCCCTCCATCATCCTTTTTATTCTCGAGATGGTGCGATGATCTTTTTCCGAGCGAAGTGGCGGAAAAGCCTGCGCGTGAAGATAGCCTTGGATCTGGGTTAATGCTTCTCACACCTGCGAGCGTAAGCCCCCCTTTCCGGATCGATCCCTTCCACCTAACCTTCCTGGGTCTTTTTTTCTCCGATTGCCCCGGAACAATTCATTCATTCTTGGTGTCGCCCTGATTTATCTGTTGGTTACCCGACCCATGATAGGTCCTCTCCCCCTTCAGCGAGCGCTCTCTCCGCTCGAAGTCTCCCATCCCCCGCTTTAGAGCAATAATGTCCATTTGTCAGATTCCCGGTGAATAGTGTCCGGCGGGTGTGCTCAACTCTGATGTCCCTTTGTTATGCTGCACCCCCTGTAGCATCCGCTTTCTCCGCTAGAATTTAGATATACCGTTTGACTAGGTAGAGAAACCCTTTGCATCCTTCGTGCACGCTCACCTTGAACGTCGTTTTCGGTCCCGGAAGTATGGGACGGGGTGGGGCGGATTTTCTCTCGAACCCTTCTCCTTTTCACCGGTTCCCTCTCCTATCTGGCAAACAAAAAAGCCGTATGAGAAGGAGATTATACGTGCATGACTTACTTAGGCTCGGCGTGTGCAGGGCTGCCAACTATTGCCGACTCCCTGGAAATAAGAAGGGATATTAGCCCGAGCGCCCTTCCCATTGTTCTCCCGCTGGAATTGAGGGTGGTAACCTTTCGTTGTAGGTCCCCTTCTTAGTGATTGGACTGCTGAGTCTAAGAAGCTCCGTCGGTTCCGACGTAGGGTAAATGATTATCCTGCGCATTTATAAGGCATCTGGACGCCGGCGACCATTTCGCCGATGTGTTTGTGCTTGAGTGAACGTTTTTACTCGGCTTACCCGCGAGGCCCTTTTATGTGCTGTCTCACCTTTGCTCGATGGAGCAACAATTTTACGTGCGGGAGAGCTAAGTTTTAACGGCAACCCCCGGTTGGGCACTTGCCGAATTTTTCCGAGGCCTCCTCTTCACTTCAAGCGATTCCAGGTGATCGTTTGGTCGTTTCACTCCGGCGCTATGCGCCGATAGACTCCTTTCCTTTTTCGTAGATCTTAAAACCCTGATCTGAGTTTGGCATCTGGTGGAAGGCCGTAAGAGATCTTTTCCGAGCTGATGAACTAGAATCCCGAAAGGACCTATACACTACGCGAAAACTCTCCCCCGAGATAACTTTACGGCAACCCCGGGTCCCAAAATTCTCTCCGTTATTCAGCGAACTCTTGGATCCCGCTCCTGCTATGGCCGTCTTTCGTTAAGATCGTTTTCGGTGGCCTCACCCGATTGCCCCTGTACTTCTTTTCGAATCCCCCCGGATAGGTACATTTGTCGTCGGACGGCAAGGGCCAGACGAGCTCTCTGGCTTGTTCGTTGGGCTTCGACAACCTCCTTTTCCAAGTCCCCCATCTCTGAGAAGGACGAAGTGGCGGTATGGGGCTTCTTCTTCCCTTAGTTCAAGCAACTGACCTGTGGTGAGCCTCTGCCGACCGGAGTGTGAGCCGACTCTCTTCCAGACATCTCGGCATCGTTAGAACTTTTGTTTCGTTTTTTTTCGGCTTCCAATTGAACGCACGACCCCCTATCACGCCGAGTCCTGCCACCGCTAAGAAACCGGAGACCCACTGTGCCTTGGTGGCACCTTCCGCTGCCACCGATTTAGCTGGATGTAAAAACCTCCTCCCCCTTTTCCAGCGCTCCTTCAGGTTTTTGGAGTACGTATAGCGAGAACCGTTTCATGGTTCCCGGTGACAGGACCGCCCCCTCCACGGTGCTGCCGACCCACAGACTTTCACCATGGAGGCGCCCCTCCATCCCTTTCCCCTGGGTGTCCCCGTGATCTTGTCAGAACCCCCTCGTCCCTAGCAGGATCGGGCTTTCCGTGCTCCCCCTCCGGTAGTAATGCTTTCTGGACTAAACTGCGGAGGATTCTTTCTTTTGAATTACAGAACCGTCCACGGCGAGCCCACGTTTTTGTTTTCTTGGTTAGACTGTGTAGGAGTTTTCTTTCCCCCTCTGCCGCCCCTGTCCCCGAAGTAAAGCAGGACCCTTGTTTTTGGCATCGACTTTTCTCCTAGTCTTGATGGAACCTCTAACAGGGGTGCACATCGTGTGGGTTTCGCGGGTTCAAGAAGGCCCTTCCTATCCCGTACCCTAGAACGTGAGCCGGTTTGAGACGTTCTTTCCTTTTCACGGTGGCGTGACCATCTTAGGACCTTTCAGATACAGGTCTTTCATAGATCTACCTCACTACCGGTAAAACCCTGGTAGCAGAGTAAGCACATCGAGCGATCGTCAGTAGTTAGTATACCCCAGATTCAAGCCCGCCTTTGCACTTTCGTGGTAGAACCTTTTGTTTGCCTCTCGCTCAAGAATCGGCTCCCCCACAGCGGGGTCCGTTTAAAACGACTGTATGCGAAATGGAGATCCTTCTCCCCCCGCCGAACTCCTTTCTTTCCTTCCGGTTTGAATTTGGAGGTCCCCCCGGTTTCCTTTTTAAGGAGCCGATCCATCTTCGCCCCACCAATCTTCTTTCTTCCTGAAAGTACTTCCTCCCTCTTTTCTACTTTTTTGTTGTTGAGTCTATCTAAGGTCTTGCCGGCGAATCTTTTTTTTCGAACTGAGAGTTTAAGATTATCTGAGCCTCCTCCCAAAGGGCTGCAAGTCTGGATCTTAAACATTCCCTATGCGTGTCAGACGGCTCTGGGAGGACAATCCCCAGTGATTTTTCCTGCGGTGGAAGACTTGGAACCAATATGTAGATGGATGCCCCGGGAGTGATATAACTCCAGGTAGGAAACAAAGTCGTACCTTTTTTCTTCAAGGAATGTGTTCGGGCGAAGATGTATAACTTCTTCAGCTCTGCTGACTTGTGAAAGTTCTGTTTACCGCAAGTTTTCAGCATGCAAAAGACCGTTATTTATTATCCCTTTGTAAGACACTTCATGGCGCCCCCAAAAGTGAACTGTGGCGGGTCTCCCCACCTGTGCTACCCCTGTTCCTTTTCACCCCAGAAGGCATGCTGCTTTGGTACATGACGACCCCTGCCCAGATGTGTCTGTAAGATCCCCCTCACGAGCAGTATTTCACCTTTTTCCCCTCTTCCCAGCTGCCTTGGCTGTTAGGATTCCCGGGGCTGATGGGCGGATGGTTTGAGTGGAACAGGAACAGCCTACTCCCGGATCCCAGGACTCCGTGGTCCGCCGTGGGAAATGTTTTGTAGTTTCCCATTTCCCTCCCCGCCGCCCCCAAGTTCTTAAAGACCCTCTATTACTACGAGGCGCCCGCTTGATAAGCTCTCCAGTCCCCCTAGGCTTCTGCAGGGCGAGTATTTCCCCCCAGGGGATATTTTTCCCCTCCTCCAGTGGCTCTCGGTGGCTTTGAATAACCTTGATCAGGCGGCGGTCCTGCCCCCCCCCTGACGAAATGCAAAAGATTGCGCATAGACGACAGCCCCTTGTTTTTTCCCTTACGCGTTTTTCCCCCCTTTCCCCCCTACGGCGGGATTCGGAGGTTTTCATAAGATATCTTTCGTTCATCCAGTTAAGTAGAAACCAGTAAGTTTTCAGGTTTATCTTTGGTCCGGTCCCTCGGTCGGTTTTTTTTTCTCGTTGCACTTACAGAAAAGCCGTTTTTACTAAAAGCCGGCCCTTTTGACGGATACTTAGTAACTTCCCCGGCACTCAAGCCCCTGTTTTCGCGGCTCCCCGGCTGAACGGGTCAGGTTATCGAACGAATTTAGCGTCCGGCATAGAGCCTCCCTCCCTTTACTCGCTGATGTTGTCTTTGTAAGGCTCGGGTTTTTTTCTTCCGAACACCTCCCCTCGAAACACCCAGCGGAGAAGGATGGCCCCTTTTATTCTCCCCGAACCTTTTTCGCCGCCAGCTTTCAGTTTTACGGTGACGATTCCCCTTTTTCCCACTCGGTTTCCCGACAGATATGCAAATCCCTCCAGACGATGCGGGGTCCACCTTCCTTTCCTTCTGCGCGCTAGACTTTCTGAGAGTCCTCCCCCTGTGGTGCCGGCAACCCCCTCTTTTCTCCCCTTTTTGCGTTTTAATTCGTGTTCGCTATCGACGTCCGTGGTGCTCTTCATCTTCGGCTACAGGCTTTCCGTCTCCTTCAGCTCGAGGAGCCACCACCAATAGCCTTGTTACGTTCCGATTGCGATTCGATCACGCATCGACGCAGGTCGTTACGCCCCCCTCTCCTCGACGTTGCTTGAATATCGGCCCCCCAGTTCCCCACCTTCTGGAAGCCCCACCCGATGATTGAGTAACTCTGCGAACGGAATTTCCATTTGTATGAGCCCTTTTACGGTCGCCAGACTACGGACGTTTTCGCGCCTTTCTGCCGTTTTTTACTCCATCGAAATCGCCAAATACGTCCCTTCCATCGGATAGCCGTTGGCACGTCCTTCCTTTCTATGCGTTTTCTTTCCCCTTTACGACGTTAGTTTAGCCGGACATCTGATAGACAGAGACTAGATAACTTCGTCCATCAAGTTCCCCCCTTCCTCCACTTCCCATAAGTATAGATTTCCCCATGTTTCCCCTTTTAAGACCCCGATAGGTCGAAGATCATTGATGGACTTGCCCCTGCGTGGTCCTCACGATGGCAGAATCGGTGGAACCCCTTTCCGCCGTCAGACATCCAAAGTCCCCCATCCTCCGGATGGCTCATCGCGAGATCCTTTCACCAATGTCATTCTTCGATATAATATCTCCCCTTCCCCTTTCCCCTGAATCAAGCGTTTAGAAGTTTTTAGGTAGAAGGCGTGCCACGACAGGTGATCAAGGTTTTCTTTTCCTCCCTTAGTCCCCCCCTGGTAGATTCTTTACCCTTTATTTCCGCAGAGTTCCTCCCCCTGGTTAACGAAAAGACCCTTCGTTGAGCGCATGCAACTCACGTTCCCTGGGCAATTTATGACCGTTCAAGCGGCGATTTCTCGAAGATGAACCTCTATCGCTCTTATCCGTTCGTACTGTAAGAGTAGATCGCGGGTAGCCAACTGACTTGCAGCCGAGCTTGGGCACCCGCGAGGTGGGGAAACCGGCTTCTGGGCCAATCCCTCTCCCCCTCGGAAAGCCTTTTTGAAGGCGTTCGCGAAGGAACGAGGGCTTCGTAAGGCTATGAACCAGGTGTCTCCGCCGTCGCTCATGTCCTATGCTCCACCCCTCCGCTAGGCTTCTTCCTTTCGCGCGGCTTTTACCCTCACAAATAATATTTTCTCAATCCGGTGGTTGTTGAGGTCCGGTTCTCTCTCTCGTTGTAGCTAGACGTTTGAGGACCCTTTCTAGGCGCGTGACGATCGTCAGAGTCTACGGCGTAGAAATTTCTCCTTCCGCCCTTAAGGATACGTCCTACGGACCGAGTCGGCGTTCTCGCTTTGCTGCCCGACGACCGAGTCAAATTCGACTTTCTCGCCTCTGCTGCCTGTGTAGGCCTCCCCCCTCCCCTCCGATCTTTCAAATGTCCGAGACGGGCCCCGCTTCTTCGAAGGCTTCCCCTCAGCTTTCTTAACTAACCTCTCCCTTCAGGAATTGCCTGTCCGGTCGTTTTCTCAAACGTCATTGATGAACCAGAGCGCCACGTCCGATCGACGCTCTAACAGGGCTCTTCGAGAACCTCCTCCTTCAGGCCCCTCCCCTTTCTAACCTTTCCCCCCCCCTCCCCCCCCTCGGCCAGGTTTTTCCCGTTGAGGCTATTATCTCACTCTGTACAGGGGTCCCTTTTCTCGGCGAGCTTTCCCCTGCAAGAGTCCTAAGGCGCCTTACTCCTTTTGACCCCTTTTCGGACTTTGTGCCCGCGGAGGCATCTGCGGCACGCACTGCATCAGCCACCGTATCGTGCTTCGGCTTTTGTGTCGAAACTCCTTCGGACCCTCTTTTTAGAAGAGACGTTCTTTGCCGAATTTCTCTTCGGACCCGACGGTCATGTACTTTTACGGTACGGTCTCGAAATTTTCTTCGCATTTTTTAGAAGCCTGCCGACAGGTTCGCCCGTGGAGGTCCCGCAGGTCGGATGGCGAAACTCACTAGACTCCCCTTCTCTTCCCCCCGGTAGTTTTTGAAACGTGAGAGTGTCGTCCCCCATCGAAGTGCCGGTCGCAGAATTAAAGAATAGCAGGTTGTTCCTTTACTGGTCCCCCTGCATTCTTTCAAGTGGAAGATCCCCACTTTAAAGCGGTCTCCTTTTAGGGTGAGGCTCATGCTTCTAGGAGGCCCTCTCAGCGAGGTTTTCTGTCGGATCTCGTAACCCCTCCTCGTTTTTGATACCTTTCCCTTCCGAAGTCCTGAATTTATGCAGAGAAATGCGTCACGTCGATATCCCACTGAATGAGCACCCATTCCCTTCCGGGTGCCGGCAACCCGGTTCAAAAGGACTTTTCTCTCTTTCTGCGAGTCTTCCTCTCCGGGTAGAACCCCAACCTTTTGAAGGTTTTCTTTCAGATCTCTGTGCCGAACAACGAGTGAAGTGCAGAGTTCCAACTTTAACCGATTTAGGCACTCTTTCCCTACGACCCCCTTTAGGAGAACGGGCTTCGCGAGGGCATTCGTACAACCCCTCCCTTACCAGAAACTCATTTTATCGCGAACGGCTCCCCCCTTTTCCTACGGCGGAGTTTTCTTTCGTCCCGCAAGGGGAGTAAGTTGAAGCTACGGATGTAGGCGGATTTTTGACGGATTGTACTCCCGCCTATTTTTTCCCCCCTCGGCGTAGTACCTTTCCTTTTTCCTTTCTTATTTCTTTCAAACGAGGAAAAGCAGATTTTCGTCCGACCGAAGAAAACGTTCGGACGACACCCCCCCCCCCCCCCCCCCCCCCCCCGGTGACGTGGTGTGGCCGTAAATGTTCCCCAAGATCTCTTCTCCACAAGCAGACTATGTAACTGGCCCCATTTCTTCATGGATACAGAGTATTTTCCCCGTTTGCTGCGCGATCGCGAGAACTTTCTTTTAAGTAGACGTTAACAGTAAGGCCGCCTTGATGGTTTCCACCCGGTGATGAAGCCCCCCCACATCCTGTTTGGCCCACTGGTGATCAACTCATCCGTCCGGGTGAGTAGATCGATGCAGCCATAATCTCCTTCTAGATGCTTCTTTTTTCGTGAAGGCCTCCAGTCCTTCCTCTTCGAAGACCCCCCCTTTTTGAATTGGTGAAAGTAACGCACCATTCGGAGGCACGACACCAGGTGTCTTGGTAGCCAGGGTTAGGATGGTCCGTTCCACCCCTTTGTGCCTTCCCAGCATTGTGCCGACTTCCTTTTTCCACATCTTTTTTCCATCAGTAAGTTAGATCTTTCCCGTGATGGGGAAACCGACAGCCCAAATAGGGAATTATAGGTCTATTCTCAGAATTGAAGCCTCCTTCAACATTGATCTTTTTCTGCGGTTTCCAATTGGAGCCGAACAAGCTTTTTCTTTTCTGCTAAGGATACAAGGTTTGGCCTCGACGGAATCCCCTTGCGGTACCTTGTAAGAGTAAGAAAATAGAGCAGCACTTTCCTTGAGTTCGTTCCCTTTAAATCCTCTCTTACGTCCTGTTTCGAATTCCCTCCTGCACGGAACGTTAGCAAGACTTTTACGGCATACACTTTACAGGGCGGGTTGGTCCCCCTTTTACAACAGTCCCATTCTTCTCTAGCATGTTTTTTTTTTTCCCAGTCCCTCTCCCCGGCTCCTTCGGTACTAAGTTGATTTGCGCCAGCCCCCCCTTGCCCCCTGTGGTCAGCAAGGCGCCGATCCAGCCCTTTCTTTCTGTCCCCCCCAATACTTTCCCG
>Ga0179593_1452537_pt1 | contig 10424 bp, 9 predicted proteins | sample CZODoug2_1_08_16_FD_185931 | JGI IMG/M metagenome (GOLD analysis project Ga0179593, IMG submission 185931) | Vadose zone soil fungal communities from Angelo Coast Range Reserve, California, USA - CZODoug2_1_08_16fungal (PacBio error correction) | ecosystem: Environmental > Terrestrial > Soil >... | reverse complement strand
CTCCTTCCTGGTCGTGTCCCTTGGATACCCCTCATACCCTGCATCCCGTCCCCGGGTATTAGCCGACTCGTAACTCCCCCCCCTTTGACCGCGCGTTCAGTCCTTTTTTTTTTCTCCTCCAACCCATTCCTCGGGATCCAGGCGGTCCAGGTGGGATCTCCCCCCTTGACGAACATCACACTCTCCCGTTTTTCAGAGCCATTGACTTGGGGCCAACAAAGTGCGTTTCGAGAATGACGAAAGTTTCCAACGATGCGAGATGGTTTTCTACCCCCCCCCCCTGACTCCGTGATGCCTCATTCGCCTTCTTTCTTTAAGTTTGACGATCCTTGAACCGCTTGGCAAGTTCCCGAAACGCTCTCGCCTCCCAGAAATTTTTCACTTCCCGGTGCTCCGTTATCTACTCTCTTTTTTTAGCCTGCTCTCCTTCCGCCCGCCAATCTTTCTCCGGTTAAGACCTTGAGCTTTCCACTCAACTCAGGCTCTCAATTTGTTATTGGGCTCAACACCCCAAAACCCGGCTTTTTCTGCCGGAGTTGGCCCCGCACCTTCTCTTCTGCAGGCCGCCCTTCAAGCTTTTCCTTGAAACCCCGTCCTCTACCCGCTTACAACTGGCGCAGCAGCGCTGAATACTTTATAGCCCGCTTGACCTTTTTTTCCACCTCTTTCCCTATCCCCCCCAGTAATAGAGAGCCTTGCTCTTCCCTTTTTTTCGAAGAGGAGTTCGTTCATGTTTCGCTCGCGATCAGTTCCCCCTTTTTTTGGGAGAAAGCTGCTTCCCTTCACGGGCATAAAGAACTCGCTGGGTCTATGAACTCTGACGAGGAATAGCTGGTTTTCTTCCCCTCCCAATCACCGAGCGGGTGATTTGTTTTCCTGACTACCTGTCTTCTTATGCAAGCTTGGTCTTCCGCATCTACCCCCCTTTGACAGCATAGACCTCAGTGTTTCTTATGTGCTTTTGGTGCGTGCCCTGCTCCTTTTGATGAGATTACCATGTCCCGTGACAAATGCTTAGCTTCCGGGTCCTCTCCGATGAGCCGTTACCTGTCCCTTTTCCCCTAAGGTCTTGTCCCTTCTTGACCGTGACATCTTTTCCCCCCAACTGCCCTTCCGCCAATTCCGAGGTCCATCGAGGAACTAGAAGAACGGCAAAAGTGTCTTGTGACCCTTATTTGTTTTGGTGTTGCACCGTGATCTGAAACTGAATCCTTGATACTCCTCAGGCTGACGTCTATTTCTTTTTAAATTGCTCGTTTTTATCCCAACTCTTGCATGCAGGTCAGATTTGACCGCTGATTAGCAGACCAGATTATGATTGATTTTTCAGTTTTCCGCGACGCCGACCATGTCTAGATTGTTAACACGTTCAAGATTCTGAAATAAATTATTAACACATTCGAATCTCATTTTTTCCCCGATACTGACTCGTCAAGCGAACATCCCGGGGTCCGGCGGTCATTCATACCCTGTTCTCCCACTCATTTCGGAGGCTCTTCGTTCTCGGTCTTTTTTTTTCATTTCCATATCCTGTTGGGCCGTTTCGGCCATGCCTTTTTTTTTTCAAGTAATCTCACCCCGATAACCGCAGACGCTTCACTTGTTGATGCGAAGTCAAGTCTTTCCTTTCCGGTTGCCCTCGGACTCACAGTCTCTCCGGCCATCTGCGGGACAGTGGGCACCCCGTGGGTTTAAAGGGAAGTCCAAGGCTTTCGTTTTCTTTGGCCGCCTCCAGCAGACCACTTGAGTCCCTTCCCCAACACGGTTTGTTAAGGCCCCCCCATCCGGGTGAGTGAGCCCACAGGGCCCCCTTACTGGACCTAGGCTTCTTGCATGCTCGTCCCAAGCAAGGATCGGACGAGGGGTTTGAGTTTTAACACTCTAGTCAGCCCCTCGGCCCCTCTCCTTTTGCCCTCCCTTGCGTTATCGGACTTTGAGACCTTTTACTTTTTTTAAAGTGGATGATTGCGCCGCGTTCCGGCCCTCCTTTTCCTACTCCAGTCCGGCCACGTCTTTCTTCTAACGGTCAGTTTGGTGGGCCCCCCTCCCTTTAGTGGGAGGTTTTGGCGTATCCCTCTCTCTTTGAGTCCAGGTCTCACAGTTGTACAGCCTCCCCCCTCGCCCCGCACTTCTTTCATCCTACTGGAACGCAATCAAGGATGCTACCTGACTAGGTCCCCTTCCGCCGGTGCTCCCTGAAAAGGCGTTCTTTTAGATTGGTGCGGTTTTCTTTCCCAGCTCTGGACGATGCGTCCTAAGATGGTTTTGGTCCCCTGTTTTTTTTTACATTGTTTCCCGCTTCTCCTGTGGTTTAGCCATCGTCCTGCGTTTAACACGCTTAGCTTCAGCCCTGGAGTAGTCTTTCGGGTGCGGTCTCGTCGCCGGGTCGATTTATAGTTTTTTTTTTTTTTTTGTGTTCGCGTTTCCCTACCGAGCGCTCTGGCGGAAGCTGCTCCAATTTCGACTTTCGCGCCTCGGACTTTCATGTTTTACGGAAACCCAAGATCATGCTAGCCTTGGCTGCGGCCTAACAATTCCAACTTTTTCTTTTTTTTAACATCCTCCTCCCCGTTTTGTGTTGAAGCTTTTGCACCCCTTTTTTCAGTGGGTTTTTCTGTATTTTTCTTTCCCATGCCCTGCGCCATGTCCGAGGCGCGGTCCTCCATGTTAGAACCCCCTTTTCTTGCGTCGGGCAGCATAGTTTCTCCCCCCGAGCAAACCACGCGGCTTATGACTTAGTAATACGGCGACGAGCCCCTGCCCCTATTTTTTTTAAGATGGTTGCCAGTGGCCGTGGCCTTGCTTTGAAAACCCGCTTTTTGTCCTTTTCGGCAAGGGGGCTCGCTTAGGCCCCCCCTTGCCGCTTGGTTCCCCCCCATCTTTACCCCCCATTAAGCTTGCGAAAAAAGAAATCGACAACTTCCCTTGCTACGCTTCCTGAGCGTCCCTTCGGAAGCCTGGACCCATTCCCTCATGCCTTGAATAGCCGTTCTGCGCTCCAGCTTCCGCATGCGGGCTCTGGATTGACGTCTCCCTCGTTTCCCTCTCCCCTCAGGGCACGCCCTTCTTTTTCCCCGGATTAGCCGACCCTTTAATCCGGGTGCACGACAACTCACGTGTCCGCGCCTCTGGCTCTGATGATGCCTTTCCCCAGGTAGGCGCAAGGGTGAGCGACAGCCCCCCTTTTTCAAGGCCCTTTTTTCTTAGTGATCCACTTTTTGTCCCTCGACGCGCAAGTGCCTGGCCAGTTTTTCCCCCTTCTGATGCCTGAGGAAAGAGTCGACCCCTTTTTCTCCGGACGGTTTCTCTTTAAATGCAATTTTGAAGCCTTTGTCGTCTTGTTTTTCATGGGCGCCGAAGCCGGATTGCCTAGACCATTTTTTTTTTCCGGATCAGCGTCTTTCCTTTTCTCGAAAACCCTTCTGTTTCACTTGCCCGAAACCCAAGATTTCTCCACTTCCGTCAGATGTGCCGGCCGATTCTTCCTCAAAGCCTTCCCTTTTGCACTCTTTTCCAGTCTTCACTTTCGCATAACGTTTAATTTTTCTTAGTGATTCGCGCTCTACCTTGCACGTTCCTTTCCGTAGCCGTCCCCCCCATTCTGTACATCGATCGGGATTTTTTTCCCCTGTATGGAAGCAGTTTTTAAGGGGTTTGGTCACCTGCCTTTTGACTGTGTCCCTAGTCCCTTTCCTTGGATAGATCTTTTTGATATTTTTTTTTTTCGTGAAGGCCGAGCCTGTCATATTCCACTTTCCAACCCTGCTGGGCCCTTTTGAATCGCCACGTTTTCTGCTCAACGCCAGAGTCCCGGTACGGTTTTTGCTTCTCCCTTCCCTCTAAATGAAATTTCTTGTCGTTTTTATTGAGTGTCAGCCTTGCCATCCAGTCGGGCCCTAATCCCCCCGTCACCATGCCAAAAATCTCTCGAGTGCGGGTTCTTCAGTTCGTCTTTCCTCCATCTGGAATTTCTCATCCTTTTTCCCACCAGACACCCTCTATTTATCCATTTGGCATTACTTTTCTTTTTCGATGGCGCCGAGGGGTGCGGAAGCGTTGCAGGGACCAGCTGTCCAGGCCTACCGTTTCCACCGCCGAAACGGTGAATTTAGAGATTCTAATTTGAGAGACTTTCCCCCCTTTTTCCTACTTCATACCGTATGTCTCGCCCCTTTCTCCTTTACCCTCCAATCGCGTCTTCTCTTTGCGTTCCTTTTTAGTTAAGTTCTGCTCTTAGAGCTGCGCGACATCCTCCCGACTCGTCCTTGTCAATTTGGTGATGAGCCCTTTCCTCGTACTTTCATTTTTCCCCTACGTCTTCTGACAGTGAGCCATACCTTCTGTCGCCCCACGGTCATTGTTCACCTCGCCTTTTCGTCTCGAGACTTTTTCGACAGCCGTGAAGGAGAGTCTCTGAACCGTTCGGCAAGTATCTTTTTCACATCCAGTCTCCCGGGGTCCAGATAGACCAGTTTTCCTTCTCCAATCTCTTTTTTACCGCACCTGTTCCTTTGCATTTCCTTTTTCCAGGACCTCCTTTCCCTTCTGCCGCTTTTTTTCCGAAGATTTAAGACCGTTTTTTTTTCACCCCCCCTTATCTCCCCTGATCATGAAATTCTGTTTAACTACCTTTCCCAATGTCCCCCTTTTACTATTGCCTGGCGTTTGGGAGTACTCTCTACCAATTGCCTGAAGTACTACTATATTGTCGCGGCCGTGTTATCTTCGTTTTCTGAGGGTTCCGGCACTCGAAGCCAATTGTTGGCTTTACTACCTCTATTAGACGAGGAAACTGCTGCGATGCTCTGACTCCCTCTTTGGATTCCCCCCCTCTGTCGTGCCATCCAGTGATTCGGCATTCTCTCCCTTCAACTGTGTGCCCCGAGCCTCATTTGCTTTCCGGGACTTTTTGCTCTTCTCATAGTCCCATTTAGGCTGCCCTTCTCCCGAGTTTTTTCTGTTGCGTTCCCGGGATTGTCACCGGCTTTGCGCTCGCCGGTCAGCGACTCTGGTTTTCCTTTCGCGACCATTGTCTCCTTCCGATCCCTTTTTCTCTTTTTTGGTCCCCTCGAAGTCATCGCCCGAACTCAATACTCTCCTAGTTGTTGTTGTTTTTTTTGAGCGATTTCGTCGTATTCTGCTTCCTTTGTGATAAAGACCATTCCCTCATGAAGCTGAACCTTGGCGTTTGAAGGAGTACAATCTCTTCCGACTTTGACCCTCGAGCTTTAGCAGGACTCTTTAGATCCACCCTCGACGACCATCTGTTTTCTTTCCTTTACGACTTCCAGTGTCAGACAAGTTTTTTTCGACCCCCCTTCACCTTCCCTACTCCTCAGGGTTGGCAGAAACCCCTGTTGCTTGGAGCTGCCTCCTACCCCTTTTTTTTTCCCTCGTAGTAGTGTCTATCCCCCCAACTGCGAGGTGCTTTCCCCTTCCTGTCCCTCGGTTCGCGTAGTTTCCTCTTCCCCCCGAGACCCTTTTTTCCGATTTTGGACCTCCCCCGCAGCTAACCGAAATCTCTGGTGCTCAATCTTGCTCCATATACTTCCGGTTTTTCTGTGCCGCGCTAAGCCCTGCGCCTAGACGTAGTCTTCTCCCCCCCCGGACGTAAACATGGTGACTCTGTCCTTTCCCTTTTCAACCTTCCCATGATCATTGTAGATATTTTTTTCTCAAACCCATGCGGGTCTTTTCCCCTCTGCCCACTAGCCGAGGTCCGCAGCTAGTTTCCCGCCTCTTTCCCCCAGTTCCCCCGCGTGCGGGTGAAACCAGTTCCTTCTGCATCCCAAGCGGGTCTTCCTACTCCGTGAATAGGTTCGCCGCGCTGTCCCTTTAGCTCTTTAGAATCCCCCTCCCTTGTGCCGTTTTTTCGAGGATAGGATGGTGCCTAGTCCCTTTTAGCTTCGAGCTCCTCTCATCGTGGGGCTCCAAATGATGGCTGTCACGTTGCAGCACGAAATTTCGTGCTGGTCCCTCTTCTGAGCCCTCCCAATTCCACTCTTGAAATTCCTTTGCGGGGGACTTCTCTCAATATGTTTGTTTTTTTTCCTTCCCTCCTTGAATATTCCACGTTTTCAGACACGCCCTTTTCGACGTCCCCGTGCGCGATTTTTTTTTTAGTGGCCCCCGCAGCTGTGCGAGGCCATCCCCGCACAAGCGTCAAACTTCCCGCTTTCCTTTTCCTGCGTCCCTGTTCGGAGTGTGTGGACAAGGTGTCCATCACTTCCCACGCGGCCACTGCTTCCGCAAACTTTTTCCGCTTAGCCGACCTTTTCCCGGCCAATTTCCTTGGTCCTTAAGGGTGCTTGTTTTTTCCCCGAATGATCTTAATTTTCCCGGATGACACGAAGCTGCCGTTCCGGTAGCTGAGGCTAATATTTTGCTTTTTTTCGGTTGATTCATTCCAACAGGACCCTTGCTTTCCTTAGTTCCTATGAAATAGACCTGCGGCCACCTGGGTTCCTTTTTCCTGAGTTCATGCCCCACCGGTCAGATTTTTTCTCTTTTTTTTGCCTGCAGTGCAACTTTCGAGTTACGTTTACTTCCCTTAGGCTAGTTAGCCCAGAGGGTTCCCTCTTTATTCTTTTTATACGAAGCGAACCTTTCTCCTACCGGTTAAAGTGTCTTCTTTTCCGGACCATGTTCGAACCTTCATTCACTCGTCTGCATTACGACTCCCGGCTTCTCGAGGCTTTTGTTCGGCTAACGGCCAGCAATGGGCGGTCCCCTCCATCGCTCCCTCTTTCCCTTTTTCTCCTGTTAGGCGTTGATGCGAAGGCCAGGTTGCCTGACGTGTTGGTTCTTCTCGGACGGGCCTTCTCCTCGTCCCTTTTATATAGGAACATCTACTAAAGTTGGAAAGTTTCTGGTGCGACTTTCCGGAATTTGGCTTCGTGACGTGCCCCTTTCGATCGCTTCCAAATTCTTCAGAAAACTGTTTCGTTTCTCGGTACCCGGTGCGGCAGCATTCCCCCATCATAGCGCGTTCAGCGCGTTCTTGTCTTTCATCAGGACATAACCGTTTTCCTTTTTCGAGCGGGGTCCTTCAGAGATTCATCCCGCCTACCCCGTTCCATTCGCCGCCCTTGCGTCGCTCGCCGTACCCTGAATACTTTGAACCATAAGTACTGGAAGAGTGTGTTCGTTCTTGCAGTGAGCCCTTTTGGGCTTCTCCCTGGACATTCAATAGGATCAATCCCCTGAGATGTTTACGGCTACTTCTTAGTGTTGGTTCAAGTCCCTTCCATGAGTTTTTTTTGTATATCCTTTTTTTTTCCAAAGTGGAGATTTCTGTTCTTTTCCCAACATCCGCATTCCGATAGCCATACACTCGCCCAACTGAGGTCAAGTTGAGCTCATCCCGGACGTAAATCTTCAATTCTTCTTTTTCCTGAAAATGGGCCCATTATCGCAGCAGACCGTCCAGGCTAGACTTCTTTTTTGCCTTTTGTAGAGTTTTTTTCGCCGATTAGGTGGTTCCGTTTTGCCCTGTTGCGGCACCTTGTTACAGCCGCGAACCCCTTGTTTCCTCCCCCCCCTCTTAGAGCTGGTTTAGCCTTTTTTTACAGGAAACTTAATGACTCTCCACCTCTGCCGTCCTGGTCTTGGCTTTCGCCGGCGTCGCTCTTTTTCTCGCGCGGTTTTGCTCATGTGGCTATCAATGCTATTCCTGCATTTTAGGAAGCGGACTCCCCGGTCTCCTGGTCCCTTCTCGTTTTTCCCCCTGTCTCCTTTTCCTGCTCCCAGAATGCGGAACCACCTTTTTCTGCGGACTCATCCCTGAACACTTTCGGGTTCTTACTAACAGCCTGTTGTTTTTTTTCTGGATTTGGTGCACCCATCCCTTTTTCCGATGGGGCAGCAGCAGGTTCTCTCTGGTTTGTATCCCATGACCTTTCGCCCTGTCTTCCGCCGGATCCATGTCGACCGTTGCGTCGATTCCTCCGCTTTTTTCTCCTTAGGTAGAGAACAGAGAACCCACCGCTTCCATAGCGCCTTTTTCCTACTCTCTCCTGTTTCCAAGAACCCATCGTCCCCGCATGGAAGATGTTACGTTTCCTTTCGTTGGCAGCCTTTGCGAGCGGACCCTCCGGGTCCAATGTTTGCGAGCGCCGATGAATTCCTTTTTTTCCCCCTTTCAGTTACCCAGCGGCCCCCCCAGAAGGCTGTCCCCCCCCCCCCTCCACTTCACTTGAAAAAGTCCTGCGCGAAGAAGGTCCGGAGTCGCACTTTTCGGATTCCTCTTCCCCCCCCTTTCCCTGACTGCATCCGAAGATTTTCGTTCTTCTTTCTGCCTTCCCAGACAGTTCGGGTTCTGGATTGCTCTGCGGTGCCACGTTTCCCTTTCCCAAGCAGCTCCAATTTTTTCGGAACGCTTTTCCTTTTTTAGTGCCCCCCCAACACGGCCACTTCGCTATAAGATGGTACTGATTGATAAGATGAATGTAGGCGGCCAGAGGTCGATGACACTTCCCCCTCTCCCCTCTTCTGGACTTCGCTCGCCATTTTTAGCGTACGCGACCTTGGCTTCCCCCCTCTCGCTTGCCGTCGCTCCGCAATTAGAATAAGATCCTTCCCCCTATCGTGCGCATGAAGGTGTTCTGACAATGCACGAACTTTTCGTCCTTTCAATGCTCTTCCGGCTTGCGAGCATCAAAAACTTTTTTTCTGAAGGTTTCTCGCTTTCTTGATAGGGATAGAAACATTAGAGCCTGAGTCACTTTGCCCCCCCTTCTCTTTCCTCCTATTTGCCCTGGCTAGTAATTTTACGTTTCCCTACTTCCGTCTGACTCCCCCCCTTTCAAGACTTCATTCTCCCCCCCCGCCCCTCCATTGAAGTCTGAGTGATCGATGATTGCGATGTACTTGTCACCTGGGGCTTTCCCTCTTCCCCAGGTAATCCTCTCTTGCCGGTCGATACTGATCGAAGCGTTTTGCTGAGGTACTTGGGTGAACATGGCCTTCCTTTTTAATTCGACCCCCTGTAGGGGCTATTATTTTTCCTGTAGCTTTCAGGTGCCTTCCTTACCCTATGCATCTTCTCCCCCCAGTTTTTCCTAAATTGATTGACCCTTCCTCTCAACTTAATTAGTCCCTCTTTTCCGAGCAGGTGTCTTCCTCTTTCCTCCCCCTATTCCCTTTTCAACGGGTCGGCTCGGTGCTCTACATCTTACCGCCTTTGAAAGGAAATGAATCCGTCACCACACCAACTTCTCACTTTCCTTCTTCCAGCTTTGTAGGTAAGAATTCTGCTTTTCCCCTCCAGTAGGGGAAACCCGACAACCGGCTTCCCTTATTTGCCCGTCCTTCTCTTCTCTCGAAGTGATAAGGTTGAGCCGTTCTCCGCTTCCAATCGATTTTTTACTTTGGACCTGGTAGGTCCCACCCTGAACCCTCACGGTCCTCTCTCTCCCGTCGGCTGATCCTTCAGGGCCTCATCCTATTCCATAGAACAGATGAGTGACATCCCCCCCCAACCTTTTTTCCCAACTTCTTCCCCCCTTGTATGCGGTGGAGTTGAGCCTTCTGCCCTTCTTTTGGCGGATGCGCCCCCTTCTGTATTCTCGGTCCTTTTTGCTGGCCCTTTGCTGGTACTTTATCCCCTCGCCTTCCCCTTTTTTCATACGGATAAAGAAGTTCTCCCCTTTCTCCGATTCGCGGCCACTTGTCAATCAGTGGTCGACTATCCCCACAATTCCGAGAACTTGCCCCTCAGTAGAGAAGCCCTGCTTAATGTGCCCATAGTGGGACCCTCCCCCCTCTTTTCCCATGCTCAATCCATATTCAGGCCTGATCACCGTATAGTCCCGTTTCTTTTTTTATTCGCGTGGGTCCCCCCGCCGCCTTGACGTGAATTCTGTTTAAGTTTCCCTCTCCGCTTGACCGCTCGGCAGCTGCTCCCGCAGTTTTTTTTCATTCATCTCCCCCTTATGCCTGCTGTTTTTTCCAAAGTTTTGATAGATGAACCCCCGGGGAATCTCCGATTTTTCGAAGTTAGTTTCGTATACGATGCCTCCCCTTGTCTCCTTTAACTTCTTTTGTATGCCCGTCCTTTTTAGAATTTTGTGCTTTCTGTCAATCCCAAATGTTAAGCTCCCAGCTCCTATCTTCAGCCCTCGCTGGCTTTTCATCGCACTGTAATTGTTTTCTCGAGCTTTCCTTTTGCTTGGTGGCCTTCTAAGCACTTTTATGACAACCCTTTGTATGAAGCCTCCGGCTGACCCCGGTGATTCAGACCTCGTCTTCCCTGACCTTCGGATCGCTGCTCCATTTCTGGGATCGTTCTGGTTAGGATACGTGGTTGGAGTCAAGCGATTGGTACCATTTTTCCCACTGGGACCCCTTTCGTCATGATGTCCCTTCATCCAAGGGATCCAAGTTTTAAGCTTCCCCCACCAGTCCCAGAGAAGAAGCCCCCCCCG
>Ga0179593_1451607_pt1 | contig 10424 bp, 15 predicted proteins | sample CZODoug2_1_08_16_FD_185931 | JGI IMG/M metagenome (GOLD analysis project Ga0179593, IMG submission 185931) | Vadose zone soil fungal communities from Angelo Coast Range Reserve, California, USA - CZODoug2_1_08_16fungal (PacBio error correction) | ecosystem: Environmental > Terrestrial > Soil >... | reverse complement strand
TCCTGCCAATACGTGATGAAACTATTTTTGCGACTTTTCGTCCGTCCCTTCTTTTCTATTCTTCTTCATTATTTTCCCCCAGCCCCCACAGATGATTCGCTGTGGCCCAGGTTTTTTCCCCTTGTTTCCTTTCTTCTCTCCCCTTGTGGTCTTCTTCTGTGCACCTTCGCTTAACAGTCCCTTTCAGGGGGACGTTTCAGGTGGCAAAACCCAACCGTTACCAAGTGAGGCGTTGCTCCACGGACCCGGGCGGTTTGTCCTTGCTGGAGCTTTATCTTAAGTTTTCTGTTTCTAACCTCCCCTCCCGGGTCCCCCGTTGTTTAATCTTTCGCATCGCAAAATTCGTTAGTTCCCCTTCTCCCCTCCACTCTTCCCACACAAGCGTTTGTTTTTTACGTTTTAACTTTCGTCCGCAAACAGGGACCTCCCCTAACCGTCCCGCTCCTAAGTGGCTGTACTCCTACCCTCTGACCCTGTTTGATTTCCCTGGTTCTTCCTCCTCGATTTGCATCATTTCCCCCCTGTCGTTTGTGTCAACCTTTTTCCCTCAAAGATCGTTTCCGAACTGGTGCAAATACTTTTCACGCCAAACTCGGGAAGCTTGCTCACCCTATTTGTATTTTCTCTTGACCCAATCTCCTCTCCGATCCCCTCTCTCCTGTTTTTCTTCTCTTTCCTACCTTTTTTTTTTTTTGAGCTTGATGCTGCTGAACGGATCTGATCGTCCTTTTTCATTTCTTTTTCCGCCTCCATCTTTTTTCCCCCCTTCACCCCTTTTTTCCCCGTAGTTTACCTTTGCGTCGGAAAAGTCTTCTTTTGCGTTCTTTGTTGAGCACCCCTTTGGAATGATTTGCCCGAGTTTTCGGTTTTCTTTTCGGTCCTAGGGTTTCTTTCTGTTTGAGGTCCCGTCGTAATTTTTCACTGTGTTCCTGAGGTCCTTTTCTGTCTCTCCTGTTTGCCTTTTGCTTTTTTTCCTCTTTCGCCTCACGGAAACTTCCCTCCTTTTGTGTGATTGATTTAAGTCCGCCTTTTCCCCTTTCGGTTTTATCCCCCCCCTGCCCCGCCTGCCCCGCTCGCCTTTTTTCGCGTGTTGTCTTTTTTTTTCTCTCCGCTCTTTTGGGCGTTTGTTGCCCACAGTAATTTATGATTTCTCCCTGAGGTTTTCCGCTCTTTTTTTGAGGACCTTAATTCGTTCTTTCTTTGCCCCTCTTTTTCCCTTTTCCTCTGACTGCGGATGCTTTTTTACCCTCCCTCTTCGATTCCTGCCCCTTTCCTCCTTATTTTCCGATTTGTCTGGCCTGAGGCTTTTCTCGACTTTCTGGTCCTTTTGTGTTCTTCTCCCGTCCTTTCCCCCGTCCTCCCGACAGGAACCGTTTGGGTGATCAGCCTGTTCTTTTTCCGTTCTTAATTTCTCCGCTAAGATGCGTTTGGGTTCTGTTTGTCTGTTGGAAATTTTTCCTTCGCCGTTATACCTTAGCTGGTCTGACCCGTTTTTTGTTTGGTTTTTTTTTCTACCCTATTTTTTGATTTATTCGCTTCTGGGCGGGGGTTTTCGGCTCCGCGCTGGCGAAGTTGGACTTTTTCTCGGCGCCCTCTTGACCCTTTCTGTTTTTGCCCCCGATTTTGCCGTTCCTTCGCTGCCCGTCAGTCCTCAAATTCATGACCTCGTGGTTCCTTACCTTCCCGCTTTGCTGCTCTCCGTTTCCTTTTGACCCTTCCCGTGTGCTGTGACCGTTTCCCCATGTTCTATCCCCGGGCGGCTTCCCTGAATGAGATCCTGCCGTTTGCGGTGAGACTGTGCCCGGTTGGGCCCGCTTCTGCCCTTTTTTTTCCTTTTTCCTCATTCGTTTTTGTCCTTTCTGTGGACAGGACTGGGTTTCTCTTTCTTGTTCCCTCTTCTCTGCGGGCACCCTTTGAGGCTTCCATTTTTTCGTCCAATCCCAGTCCCTTTCCCCTCGACATTATTTCCTTTCCTCGTTTTTTTTATTCATCGTTTCCGCCGGTTTTGAGTGGTTGGTTTGCAACCCCGTATATTCTCCCTGTTCCACCGGTGAATTCTGCCCCTCCTTTTTACCCGGTTTTTCTTCCCTAGTTGTCCCTTACTGCCTCGCCCTTTAAGTGGACGGTTTATTGCAGCTCTTTTTTCGGACTTGTTCGTCTCCGCGGTCTTCCCCCCCTCCTTTCTTTTTGGAATAGCTTTCTCCTCGATTTTTCTGTCCGGTTTTTTTCCTCTTGCGTTGTTTTATTTTCCCCCTGATTTCTGGGACCAGAATTTTTTCACTTCCCCTCTGCTTTTTTCTTCTCTGTGTCTCCTCTTTCTTTTTTTCTCTGTAACCTTCCCATTCTTAGTGAGCTTGCCACAACAAATCCTAGTTGCTTTTTTTTCTCAGGGAACGCACTCCAGCTGTCTAAGAACGCCCAGACCCTTTAATCGTCGGTGCCACGGTTTGCTTTCTTGAGCCTTCTTTTCCGACCCCTTGTCGGTGTCCCACAGTTATTCTTGGTCCTCTCTACGCGCCCTCGTCGCCTGAAGGTTGCTGAACAACTCTCCTATTCACCTTTCCCCTTGCTTTCTCGCTCCTTTACTTAGTGGGCTTTTCCGCTGGGTCCCCTGTTAAGTTATTGTTTTTTTGTTTTTCATGGCAATCGAGCCGCAGCACACCTTTCCTTTTTTTCCACGGTGTTTGCGGGAAAGCACTGAATCCCCCTCTTGTCTCCCTGCGTTTATCTTTTCCTCTTTGTACCAGCGCTCTTCTTTTTTCCCTGAGTCTTTCACTTCTCTCCGTATACAGGGAGTGCTTGGACCGTCTTTCCTTGAGTCCTCTGTTTCCCCCGGCTACCCCTTTTTCCTTTGTTCGGTTTCCCTATGTTCCTCCCGAATTCGTCAATTCCAGGTTCTGAGTTCTTCACATGGTCTGACCAATTCGTGTGGCGGGTGATCCTTTCTTTTGACATTTTCCCCTCTCCTCTCTCCTCCCCTCAACCTTGTCTTTCTTTTGTACGGTCTTGTTGTCCTTTTCCCCCGCTTTTCGTGGGACGTCTGCCTTAGTCTTTGTGCCGACCGCCTTCTTCCCTTATTTTTCCTTTTTCTTGTGGCTTTTTTTTGTTTAACTTCAGTCCAGTCCGAGGCCCCCTGATTTTTTTCCTCAGCCCCCTCTCAACCTACTCCCTTTCCCTCTTTTTCTCGGACCCCTTCTGCGAATTCTCCGGGAAGTCGCAACCCCGCCACTTCAAAAAAGTTTTACAGCCCTCGTGGGCATTCTTCCGGCCGCTCCCCCCATGATCAGGTCTTTTTCGCCGCTCAATCACCCCCCAGATAGAGTAAACCCCTGTCCACTCTCCTCTTTTTTTGCCTCCATTTTATTTATCCGTTTCCGGCCACTTTTTTCATTGGAATGGGTGGATGAGGGATAGACATCATGAGCAACTCCATGAAAAGTAAACCCCGGTCCCTTTTCCCCGCCCCCTGAGGTCCTTCGGTGGGATTTCCTTTGAAAAGTGTTGGCTTTTTTGGGAGTTTCTCTTATGATCATATTTTCCTCAACCGGTCCCCTCCGAAGCGCTAGTACGTCCTCATTATTCCTTATTCCCCGCCACTGTTCTTGACGGCGCCGTCAGACCGGGGCCCCCCCCAGTTCACCTCTTTCACTCCACCCTCTTATTTTCTTGTTTTCCGGTAAAACCTTAGCTGTATGCTTCCCTGTGACGGTCTTTTTGTTGTTTCCCCCCCACCCGTCTCCACTACTGTTTTGTGCCCTTCCCAAGGGGTGCCCTTACCCTCCAATTCGATCTTTTTAAGCCCTTTCTTTGGCAAAGGGCTGGATGACTGGCCCTTTACATCTTTCTTCAGGGAAAGCCAAACCCTTCCTCTTTGCCCTCTTTCCTGGGTTGCGCAACAATTTTATACCAACAGACCCCATGGGCACTGAGCTTCTGGATCAATGAGGCCTACCTTAGTTTCGCCCACCCAACGCTTCCCGAATTTCGCTTCAAATGGGCGAGTTTTTCCTTTATGACTCTCTCGCGTCGGCCACACCACCGTCGAGCAGTCTTCCGTTCTTCAAAGCGTTTTTTCTTGTTCACTTCCCTCCTGCGGTTCCCCCCCCTTCCCCACCGGCATTCCGCGTCCATCTCGACTTTTGACCGGTCTGAATCCTGTCTCTCCCCGCGGGTCCGGTTGTCTTGTTACACCCATTGATGACACTGTTTTTTTGTTTTCCTGGACCCGAAGGGTCCCCTCATGTGCCTCTTTTCCGAACCAATTTTCCCACCTGCCCCCCCCCTCCTTTTGTGCCGTTTCCCTTGCTTGCATGTTCCTGTCCACATCGCAATTCGTTGTGGGATCTATTCGAGGGTTTTTGCTTCTTGCCCTTTTTCCTATTCCGATTTTCTCCCCATTTCCTTTTCCCCCCACCCCGTCTTTTTCTCTCTCCCCCCCTGACCGGTTTGACAAAATGCCCTTTTCCAGCACGCGTGGCCCAGAGTAGGGCCAACGTCTCGTTTGTTCCAGGTATTCGTTCCTTTTTTCTTTTACTTCCCCCGCTTATCCCGCCTGATAAATTTCTTTTACCCGTTTCGTAAGGTTTAGAGTTCTTTCCCGGCGGCATGCTCCCTCTCTGAGCAGTCTACACCCGCCCTCTCCTTTTTTCCCTCATCGTGAGGTCAGTAGATTCTTTATCCCGCTCTTTGATAGTATCCTTCGCTCACTTCATTTACCCGTCCCGCCCTTTCGAGTGCCGTCTCTTCGGACCTTTCCGTCCCGGTCCCCGTCTTTGTCCCCCCCAAAAAATCCAACCCGGCGTTTTTCGCCGGCTTATTTCCCGATTCGACCAAGTCCCCAGATCTCCTCCCCCCCGTGTTTTCCCCTCTAGTGGTTTCCTTCCCCAGGGAGTTCCGGCCAGTAATCGCCTCTCTTTCGATCCATCTTCTGTTCCGAGGATTAGCTTTTCCCACACGAGGGGAACTTTTCCCTTTCTTTTTTTGGGGCCTTTTTTCCCTTCTTCTTTCCTCTTTTTTTACCGCTTTCTTGGAAAATTAGTTGAGGTTTTTTTTAAAACCACACGCAAAAGTCGGCTTTCCTAGCAACCTCCCTGTCTCGTCTCCACCCTTTGCTTTTTGATGGCGGGTATTTCTTGACTGTTGCCCTTCCCCCCCCCTCCCGCCCTGGTTTACCCGGCTGTCCGTTAGCTGTGTTTTTTATTTTCTGGCAACGGCGGGCTGTAGTCCGTTTTTCCCCCCCTGAGGAAAGACTTCCACCCCCCCCACTCCCTTCTGTCTTTTCCCCCCTTCCCCCTTCCCTGGCACGTTTTGATTTTGTACCCTTTCCCGCATTCGTTGGCTGGTCCTCTCCACTTTCAACAGCAAGACTCCACCCCGACTCCGAGTTTCTCCCCCCTTCTTGTTTTGCTCCAACCAGTTTTCTGTTTCGACTGATGTTTCATTTTTCGCAAACAATCTGGTCTTGTACCCTCTGTCGGATGCGGACTATGGACCCATCTTTAGATAAGTCCCGCTGCCTTATCTCCTTTTTCCTTTTTTTTTTTCCTCCTCTTTTTTGTGTGTTTGTCCGAAGGATGTTTTCGGTGAGACCAACCCTAACTGTCCTCTCCGTTCTTTCCCCTTCTATTTAGCACCCTTTTTGCCCTTTCCCCCTCCTTTTTTTTTCGAACACCTTCCCTTTTGGAACCGGAATTGGTCCCCCAGCGGTTCTTTTCTCGCAATCTGAGTCGGTGGTCAGTATTTTTTTTTCCTTTCCTAGGTTCTCCGTCCTCCCGACCTGCTTTGAAGTTTTTTATTTCCCCCTGTCCGGGAGCTTCCGTTGTCATGCCCTTTGACCGCCATTTTTATTCGGTGCTCCGACTTCCGCCCGTTCTTGCTCTTTGAACGGACTTGCCGTTGACCGGTTTTTTCTTTCTCCCCGGCCTCCTTCCCGCTTCGCTTTTGCGCTCAGCTGTTGGGCGTGGACGGCCTCTTTGGGGCGTTTGTTTTCCCCGTTAAACCTGATTTCGCCGAGTTTTCGTCCTCTCCGGTCTTCTTTAGTCCCCTGGGCCCCCCTTCCTTTTCGTGCCCCTTTCCCCCCCCCGCGTGGTTCCAGAAATAACCGTTTCGTGTTGGACCTCTTGCTTCCTGAAGAGGCGATTAATGAAATTACACCTTATTTTCCCAGCCTCCCCTTTCTTCCCCTTTTCTTTTGCTTCCTGTTCCTCTTGGGGCTGATCGCTGCTTCCAATTTTGAGACGTGACGACAACCCACCTACAACGGGTTTTGAATTTTTTTACCAGACACTTTTTCGGAACGTTAGGGTCCTTTTTTTCTTATTTTCCTCCTACCTTCGTCTCTTTTTGCCCTCTTACCTGTGCGAGCGGGGCTGGTTCCGCGCTGGGGTTCCCTCGTGTGAGGAATTGCTGGGCTGGATAGTCTTTTTTCGCTGTTGCCGTTTATTCCTCCCCCCGCGGTCTTCTTTTCTGAACCCGCTGGTTCTGATCTTTCTCTTTCCGGGACTTTAAAGCAGCCGTGCCTTCGTAACCTGGCAAAACTCCCTGGTTCCGTGGGGTCTCCAGTGCTGGCGTTATTTTCTGTCCTTTTGTTTTGAGGATTTCGTTACTCTATGACAAAGGGAGATCGCTTGACGATAACTGCCGGTGTCCCGCGGTGGAACTTTTATCTGACCCCCGCTGTGCTCTCCCTCCTTATGTTTTTGCGTTTCGGTTTAGAAGGGTCTTCTCTGAGTGTCCTCCCTGTCTCTGCGGTTCCCCATTTCTATCTTTAGTTTGCCAAAATCCTTTCCCCATCGTTCTCTCCATTGCGTCCGGCTCTCTTCCCTTTAGCGTTCCGCCGTGTTTTAGTTTTTGAATTCTGCCTTTTTCCCTGAAACCGCGTTTACTCATCTACATTTTTTCTTGGACGTTGTGCCGGCCGTTTCCCGAGGATCGTTTTCTTCTCCCCCTTGCGATCCCTTTTTTTCCTTGGACCTGCTTTTCAGCTTTCTGACGTCTGAGGGCTCCGGGATCCCACCCCTTGTTTTGTTAGTTTTACCTCGTATTTTTTTTCCCCTCCCTAATCGTTTTTTATCTTTGATTCTTTTTTTCTTCCTTGTTTCTTTTTCCTCTTTTTTCTCCAGAATTGTTTGGTCATCATACGTTTTGCCTGCTGTCGCTCTTCGTCCCTTCATTTCCCGTCCCGATGGGGCATTTTTTCCATTAGTGGAGCGGTTTCCCCCCCCCCAATCGTTTCGTCTCATCAGCTGGTCTTACCGATACCCTTTTCCAAATCGTGCTGGACCAGGCTTGTTCCCGGAGCACTTTCATCTGCGGGAAACTAATTCCTCAGGTCTCTTCGTTCACTTCCCTGTTTGCGTCGTCTTTTGCCCTGTTTACTCTACCTCTTTTGGTGGGGTGGGCCGGGCCCACCGGAACGGTTTCCCCGATATGCCAGCCCACTCTCTTTCATTGGTGACTGGAGTCCCCCTCTTTCTTTTCCCAGTCTTGGCTTTCTCTTTTTTACTGAGTCCTCGACTTTTCAATGAAGTGCCGGCTGGGCCAAGCCCTATCACCCTCTTTGACTTGGATTTGTGACAGTTGGTGGGACTCCCTATCTTCTATATTTTGAGCCCTCTTAGTGCTCCCTCTCTTTTTAGTTTGAGGATCGGTTGCCAAGTTCTCTTTTCCCCCTGGCTTACCTTTCTGTCCGCGGTGCGCGGTCATGCGTCATAGAAGGAAGTTGGTAGATTTCTTTTCACCATCGATTTTTATCACAGACCCCTCGTGTCTTTTTTTCTATCTTCTGTAGGACACCTTCTCTACAATCCCTGTTTCTTCTGGGGACTTGTAGGAGGGACCAGTTAAGTTTTTTCCCCGCGGTCGTCGGTTTTTTTCTGTGGCCTTTCCCTTATTTTATCTGCGGCCCGCCCTCCTGTAATTCCTTCGTAATGAACTGTTTTGAGTTTCATTTTCCCCCCTCCTCAGATCTTTGCCTTAAGGATGTCTCCTGTCCTCTCTATCACCGCAACCCTTACTTTTTGGGGAATCGTTGATAGAAAAGTTTTCTATCATCGGTCTATTTGTAGTTTCCGCCCCTCCTGTCCAAACTGGTAGCCGGGAAGTAAGTAGTTCTCTTTCCTCCAACAGCTCCACTCTCTTTCTTGTCCTCACCTTTTTCAAACCCATCTCCTGGAGCTTGTCATCTCAATCTTATTCTTCCAGCGGAAATTGACTGGGAGGGTTTTCCTTCCTTTGGCAGTTGTGACTATGCGTTCTCCATTCCCAAGTCCTTTTTTTCCCGTTTGGATGGCAACATGCCCCCACGCTCCCAGTCCCCCCCCTTGATGGGTCCTTCTGATTTACTTTTTTCCCCTTGGCAATCGAGAGGGTTTTCTTTCAGCAAAAGTGGCCAGAGACACGAGTCGCCACGTTTTCCAGACTTCTTTCATCTTCTTCTTCCTCCACCGTTTTCCTCCCCGTACGCTTCAATGGTAATGGTTCAGATTATTTCTGGCTTGTCTAAATTGGTCGGTGTTAGTCCCCCCCTCTTCTGGTTTTCTCCCCCCACTCCCCTCGGATTTTTTTTTCTTTTTTCAACCCGTCCACCCTTAATGGGTTTGCACCTTCCAACGTCGTTTTGGTAGGTTTTAACACCTTCCCGACTCAGGTCCCCTTCCTCTTTGTTTTTGATTCTTGTTCGGATCGGAAATTGACCATTTTTCCAGGTCCTTTTTCCCACCAACTCTTCTTTCGGTCCCTGACCCAGCGCTTCTGCCGATTGTTGTTTTTTTTAGAACATACTCCTTTCCCCCTTTCTCAACAGCAGGTTTGGCTTGATTTCACCTGGAGGCCTTTCTATCGTCCCCGTTCTTCCCTCCTTTTCTCGTCTCCCATTGCTTAGTTTCCGATTGTCCTTCTTCCCCGTTCGGGTCGGCCCAAAAGTCCCCGTTTTTTTGGAGGTATCCCCGTTTTCTTCACTGCTTTTTTTTTTTCTTTTAAGGGTTTTCTATTTTAAACCCTTCCACCCGGCGGCCTTGAGTTGCTATCGATCCCAAATTGTCCGCATTCTGTTAGTCCTTTTCCTTTCCTTTTTTGTCCTACCCCATATTCTTGCATGTTGCAGCTTTGATTTCCGAGGTTCCCCCCCTCTCCTCCTGCTGACCGAAACTCCCCCTTCCTTGATTGCAATTTAGCCGGCGGAACGTCGTGTTCCACATCGATGGCGTTTCCTTCTCTCGTCGTTCCCCTTGTTTTTTCGATTCGCAAACCCGGTTCCCCTTCTTCCGCACCACCGGGCGGTTCCCTCTGGTCCTCGATACCAGCCCCCCTCTGTCCCTCCTTCTTTTTGACTTTTTCCCTGATTTAGTACTCCCGGCTGCGTGAATTTTTCCCGTGAAAAAATCCCAATCCCTTGATATCCACCCTTGTCCACCCGGGGTCCGCCCCTTTCCCCTCTCATTCTTCTCCTTTCTCCTGGATCGAGTGTTTCTGGTTACTCCCCCATCCGTTGCGGACCCCCGATTCTTTTCCAGTGTAGTCCCTCGAGCTTGGTCCAAGTCCGCTTTTTCTCGTCCCCCCCGATAAATCCCCATGTCCCCAATGTTCTCGTCATTCGGCGTTCTCATTCCGAGTACGCATGCCCACTTTTTGTCAACTCCACCCCCCTTTTCCCTCTTTTAGTATTACGTTTTGTAGTTCCGAGCCTCCCACCCCATCCTCTTCTCGGCCCCCCTGGATTTTTCTTCCGCCCCCCGGGCTGGTGAAACTCTTTTCCCGTGAATTTTTTTCAGCCCCCAGTCAGTACTCTTTCCCCAGCATCCCTCGCTCTTCGTTATCATCTGTCCGCCCGATGACCTTCGCTTGTTTGGACACTGTGACAAAAGGGTTTTCTTTCGTGTTTCGTCTTTCTCCCCGGCCGCTCGGGTTCCTCCTTTTAGGAAATTTCCCAGGTTCCGGTTTCGTTGCCCCCCGCAAACAACCGTCAAAGAGGTTCGAGGCCCAAGTTTACCTACCCCTTTGCCTCAACCTTTACCGTCGAGATTGGTTTCGTCGGCGTGATCCCTTGTCTTCCGGTTCACCCTCTTCTGGCCGTTTATCTTTCTCCCGTTTTTCCTTCGTTGGGCCCCCACCTTGGTCTTTGTCTTTTTTGCTCCGAAACCGACCCCCCCCCCCTCCGGTGGTTTTTCTTGAATGCCGTAAGTTCACCCTTTCACTTGTTCCCCCCTTCCCCCCGTTTGACGTGTTTTCTTTGTCTGGTCCTCTTCCCATCTGGAACGAAGGACACTTCTCTCATTGTTGTTTGCCCTTCATTTTCACTTGTTTTTTTGTGCTTTTTCACCCCCTTTGCCAGCAGCCCGTCCTCTTGTCCAATTTTTAGCTTTTCCTCCCCAATTATGGGATGCGAACCTCTCCTTTCCTCTTCCCCCGTGAGCTGCCGTTCGAGA